>Ga0075426_10000054_pt1 | contig 71421 bp, 56 predicted proteins | sample SoiMethybrSBSTD5_FD_75304 | JGI IMG/M metagenome (GOLD analysis project Ga0075426, IMG submission 75304) | Bulk soil microbial communities from a Populus tree surrounding site in Tennessee, USA - Soil MetaG P. TD hybrid SBSTD5 | ecosystem: Environmental > Terrestrial > Soil > Tree plantation... | reverse complement strand
AAGTAAGCGGTACGATCGCAGCGCACGATCGGAGGAGCGTCATGACGACCCAACTCGTGGTGGAGCAGTCGTTCGACCCGCCGTTGACCGACGAGGTCTACGATCAGATGAGCCGCCGCATCGACCCCTGCCTCGCCGCCTACGACGTCAAGTGGCAGCGCAGCTTCCTCTCGACCGACCGGCGGCGGATGGTCTGCGCGTTCGAGGCGGCGGACGCCGAAGCCGTGCGCGCCGCGTACCGCTCGGCCGGCGAGAAGTTCGACCGCGTCTGGGTCGCCGAGGTCTACGAGCCGGCCGGCTGAGCGGTCGCGGCAGCGAGGAGCTGAGCGAACCGGCGTAGGCGGTCCTCGGCGACGTCGGAGACGGCCCAGTACGTCATGCCCGATTGCGACCAGTGGAGGACGTGAAACCCCTGGCGCATGGATGCGCTGGGGGCGGAGGCTGCACTGTCCGTGGTGGAAGCGGCGGGCCAGGTGAAGAGGTTGATCACGTGGCGGTCGGAGCGATAGACGAGGGCGGCCACCGCATGGTGCCCGAGGTAGTCGAGACGGCCGCCGACGAGGGGAAAGCCGGCGCTCGCGAGATCGACGACGGCTGGGGAATAGTCGAGCTTGCCGGTGAACCAGGGCTTGACCGTGTGGCGGTCGGTCGATGCCACCTGTGCCGGCTGGCCGGCGAGGAGCGAGCGGACGTGGCTCGCCACCACCTCTTCTTGGAGATCGCCGAGATCGGCGCTGGCGCGTGCCGGCCAGAAGCGGCCGAGGCTCCAGGACGCCACCGCCACCAGCAGGAGCGCGGCGATCGTCGGGAACGCCGCCAGCCGATGCCACGACCAAACCGGCCAAGCCGGCTCGTCGGCCGACTCGCGCGCTGCGCGGCGCAGGGTGCGGCGCAAGCGTATGGTCTGGTCCGCCGACGGGCGGTGGCGCAGGCCCGCCCCGGCAATGGCGTCGCGCAGGGCCCGCTGGGTCTCGAGAGCGCCGGCACACTCGGCGCACTCTTCGAGATGACGCTCCAGAGCCAGGGCGCTCGTCAGGTCCAGCTCGCCGTCGAGATAGGCCGCAACTTCTACGGTTCGCTCGCAGCTCATGGCGTCCCCTTGATCCCGTGGGCGATCAGGAATTCCTGCAATTGCCGCCGGGCGCGCGCCAGACGCGACATCACGGTGCCGATCGGGATGCCGGCGATCGTTGCGATCTCCTTATAGGACATCCCTTCGAGCTCGCGCAGCACCATCACCTCGCGGAACGGCAACGGCAGCGCTTCGAACGCCTGGCGCAGCAGCCGCGCATCGGCCTGCCGCAAGAGCTGCGCCTCGGGATCGGCGTCGCCGCTCTCGACGACATGGACGTCCTCGTCGTACGGCGTGGCCAGCTCCTGGAGACGGTTCTTCTGCTGCAGCCAGGTATAGAAGGTGTTGCGCACGATGGCCAGCAGCCAGGCGCGCGGATTCGTCCCCTGGAAGCCATCGAAGAACTGCACGGCGCGCAGGCAGGCGGTCTGCACGATCTCCTCCGCCTCCTGGTCGCTGCGGGTGAGCCAGCGGGCCAGGTCGTAGGCGGCGTCCAGATGCGGCAGGACCGCCTGCTCGCAGCGGCTCTGCCGGAAGAGAACATCCCGCACCTTGCCGAGCATCGTGGGTAAGGTCGCCTCCCATGGGCCGCCTCAAAGATACCAGCGTAGCAAAGCTGCCGCCGTGAACGCCGTCCCGGCCAGCGCCATGCAGGCGACCCAGTCCGCCGTGCCCGGCCTGCGGTCACGCCACAGTTGCGCCGTGGCGAGCCCGAAGCCGACCACCGTGGCGGCGATCTTCACGCCGAGCGCGGCGAGCGCGACGCCGGTCGCTTCCGGGAGCTGACCCTTGAAGCCGTAGCTCGCGGCGGCGAAGGCGGCGCCGCCCGCCGCCTGGAGACCCCAGGCGGCGAGCAGCGTCCAGGAGAGGCGGCGTTCCACGGCCGCGCTGCGTCCCTGCCAGGCGAGAGCCGCGGCAGGGACTGCCACCAGAGTGACAGCGCCCAGGTTGTGGATCGCCTGAATCAGGGCATAGACGAGCTCGACCATGGCGCCCGCCTACTTCGCGTGCACCTTGATCGTCTTCTCGGGACCGGTCGGCACGTGCCCCTTGTCGACCAGCTTGATGGTGATGACGTGCTCCCCCGGGCTGAGCTTGGGCAGCGCGTAGGTCCCCTTGAGGTCGTGGATGCCCGGGCTGCGGTCACCGTCCACCCAGACGTGGAAGTGATCGTCGCCCGGTCCAAGGGCGACCTCGTACTTGAGGGAATACGACTCCCCCGCGTCGACCTGGGAGCCGTCCGCAGGCGCGAGGATCTTGATGGTGGCGGCAGGAGAAGCGGCGGTCGCGGCACTGGCGGCGAGCGCGAGGACGAGGAGGCTCAGGACGAGGGATTGAACGAAACGGTTGGTCTTCATGGTGTTCCTTTCCCGCCGTGAGCGGCGGATTGGTTTCACCAGTCCTAGACTGCCGTTTCGCGGCTTTATTCCCCGCTCTTCCTCACTGGTACCCGAGAGCGTTGAGAGCCTTCCGCGTCTCCTCGTCGACCGGGACACGCTCGGCTTCGAGGCTCTGGGTGCGCGCCATCTCCAGGCGGATCTGGGCGCCCAGCCAGCCGGCCCGCACCTCGTCGCTTTCGGCGAGGTTGTCGCGGTCGGCGGGGTGGCGCTTTCCGGGCCGGCGAGCAGGCCAGCAGGCAGAGGGCCAGCAGCGGGCCGGTGCAGCGGAAAGGCGACACTCCCGGAAGGTAACACAGGCACCCTGCAGCTCTCGCTGGACGCATGACCGCTCGTCCGAAAGACGAAGGCGGCGCCTGTAAGATCCCTCCCTCCGGCTGCGTCTGTCAGTCAGACATCTCGGGAGGTCCTCTATGTCCCAGACCCAAATCCTGTCCGTTCTTGCCTCCCTCGCCGGTCTCTTCGGTCCACCTGAAGCGGCGTTGCGGTACCAGGCTCTGCCTCTCCCCGGAGCGCCGGCCGTCATCGTGCCGGCGGACGTGGACGGCGACGGCAGGCTGGACCTGGCGGTGGTGGTGGCGGTCACGCGCTGGGATCAGATCAGCGTCGAGGAGTCCACGAAGATGGACGATGTCCAAGGACTGGTCGAGACGCTGACCGTCATCCCGGCGCTCCTCGAACGGCGGGAGCTGCGGGTCTATCTCGGCCGCCCTGGAGGCTACGCTCCGGAACCGCTGGTGCTGGCCCTCGATCCGTCGATCCTCTCCATCGAGGCCGGGCCGCCGGGAGCGCCTCTGGTGGCCCTCACGGACGACGGGCTCTCGGCGCTGCGCCTGCGGGCCGGTGCTCTCTCCTGGGAGCCGCTGCTCGTCGAGCGCTCCGTCCTCTCCGGCACCGGCGCCTTCGTGCCGAATCTCGGCCTGGTGCACGACCTCGACGGCGACGGCAGGGCGGACGTGCTGATCCCGACCCCGGACGGCGCAGCGGTCTATTTGAGCGGACCGGACGGGCTGCGCCGCGAGCCGGCCTCCCGCCTCCGCTTTCCCCTGGACGACATGCAGCCCGCCGGCGAGAAGCGGCTGTCGCGTTTCATCCCGCTGCCGGAGCTCTTCGACACCGACGGCGACAAGCTGCCCGACCTCATTCTTCTTGATCCGCGGCACGGCTGGCCGGGCTTCCGCGTGATGCGCAACCTGGGAGGCGGAAAGTTCGCCGCGGCGGTGGCCCCGCTCGGCCCGGCGCCGGACGACCATGCTGCCGCGCGCAACGCGGACACGCCTCCCCCGCCCATCCCAGTCTGGTTCGGCGACCTCGACGGCGACGGCAGGGCCGAGTACGTGACCCAGCAGCGCGTGCCGCCCCCCAAGGACATGGGCCTCCGCCAGGAGATGGCCTATGCCAAGGCGCCCAAGCTCGTCGTCCGGCTGCATCATTCCCGGCCCGATCTGACGATGGACCCGACGGCGTATCGCCAGTTCGAGGTCACGGGCTATGCCTTCGATCAGAACGACGGAGACGAGGGCGATGACGACGGCGGCTTCCGCATTCCCGGCGGCCTCCAAGACGTGAACGGCGACGGCCGGCCGGACCTCGTGGCCTTGACCGTCGACTTCTCCCTCTTCCAGGCGCTCAAGGTGATGACCGTGCAGCGTCTCACCGTCGAGCTCGATTTCCACATCTGGTGCCAGAAGCCGGACGGCAGCTTCCAACCGGTGCGCGGTCTCGACCTCTCCGGGAAGCTCACGTTCGACCTGCGCAACCTGCGGCCCGGCCAGCTCTCGCAATTCGCCGGCGACTTCGACGGCGACGGCCGGCCCGACTTCCTGCAGCTCGGCCGCGGCAAGGAGGCGACGGTCCACCGCGGGCGCGCCGACTGCTCCTTCCCCGCGAAGCCGGACCTCACCATCCCGTTGCGGGAGGCGCCGCTCGACCTCGGCCTGGTGCAAGTCCGCGACCTCGACGGCGACCGCAAGGCCGACCTTCTGATCATCCAGCCCCAGGCGCAGCAGCCCGGGGAGCGCGGCGTCACGCCACCCGTCCGCCTGGACGTTTATTTGAGCGGGGGTGGCAAGTGAAGCGCGGAGCCGGCGCCGCAAAGCGCCCTCACCCCCGGCCCCTCTCCCAGCTCCCCCCACACACCCGCCGGGAGAGGGGAGAAAAGCAGATCCAAGGACCTGCTTTGTCGATCTTCCTCCTGGCCTTTCTCCTCCTTGGCGCCGCGCCGCCCCCCAAGCCCGCGCCTCCAGAAGTCGGCGTCAAGGCGGTGTCCATTGGCGGCACCCGCCGCGTCGAGGCCGTGCTTCCCGGACGTCTGATTGCCACGGCGTTCCCGCGCAGCGCGGACGGCAAGCGGCAGGTCGTCGCCTTGGTGGCGCCGCAGCCCGACGGACCGCGGGAGATCGACCTCGTCGACACCGCCGGTGCCGGCGGTCTCCGGCGTCTCGCCGGAGACCTCCCCGCGAAGGCGTCCGTGCTGGTCGCAGCCGATCTTGCAGGGAAAGGCGAGGACGCTCTCCTCCTCGGCTCGCCCGGTACTGTGTGGATCCTGGGGACGGTCGATCACCCGGAGGCGCCGCGCCGCCTTCTCGAGGGCGTCGATCCGCGCCACCTTCTCCTTGGGCGCGGTCCCGGCCTCGCCGGCGCCGAGGTGGGGCGGTTGCGGACCTGGACGTCCGATCGCGCAGGCAAGCTGTCTCCCGGCGCGAGCTTCGCATTGCCGGTCCGCGCCACGCGGGAGCGCAACGCGCTGCGGCTCGACACGCCGGAGGTCCACATGCTCGCCCAGACCGGTGGCGCGCCGCCGCTCTACCTGGTCGGCCCGGAAGCGAGCGGCAAGACCCGCCTCCACACCCTGCTCCTGAGCCGAGGCGCCGACGGCGCGGAGCAGAGGAGCGAATCCTGGTCGCGCTTCGCGGGTCCGGAAGCGATGGGCGAGCACTGGTTCGTGCGCATCGACGGGCGTCCGGCGCTCCTCGTCACCACCAACAGCGCGGACAAAGTCAGCATCTTCGAGGAGCAGAGCCTCCGCGTCTTCCTCCTGGGCGCGGACCGCAGCCGCGCCGGCCAACCGCCGATCCTCGCCGTCCCCACCGCCAGCCGCCGCTGGTTCCCCGCCCGCCCGTTCGTCCTCGACCTCGACAAGGACGGCCGCGACGACCTGGTGCTGGTGCAACAAGAGGGGCTGCGCGGCAAGAGCCTGCTCGTCGAGACCTGGTTCGGACAGGGCAACGGCCGCTTTGCCGCGCCGAGCCGCAAGGTCTCGCTGGACACCCAGGCGCGCGCCTGGGATTACGGCGCGGACGTGACCGGCGACGGCCGGCCCGACCTGGTGGCCGTCGAGGGCAAGAAGCTCCTCGTCTTCGCCGGCACGACGGACCCGCATCGCGACCTCCTCGACCGCCGCCCGCGGCTCGCCCTCGACCTGTCGGCCTCGGAAGCGGTGACCGTGACCGCCAGCGCCGGCAGCGGCGGTGCCGCCGTCGCGTCCGACCGCACGCATGCCCTCGAGCTGATCGACCTCGACGGCGCCGGCCGCTCCGCGATCGTCGTCACGGTCCGCGACGACCAGGGGCGGGGGCGGGTGACCGTGGTGCTAACTAACCCGGACCGCGGGCCAGCGGATCTGAGCCTTCCAGACCGGCCGCCTTCCGGCGGTCCTCATCGAAAGGAAAGCTCATGACTCGCTCACTGACCACCCCCCTCGCCGCGCTCCTCACCCTGCTGGCCGGCGTCGCCTCCCGGCCCGCCCTGGCAGACGCCCCCAAGGGCTGCGGCACCAATCCGAACGTCCAGGTGGAGCTCTTCATGCAGCAGAAGACCGGCACGCTCCAGCCCGGGCAGACGAAGGCCGTCAAGGTCCGCGGCCAGCTCTTCGGCAACATCAACTTCCGCGGCAACATCACCCTCTCGCCGAACGGTCCGGCGAGCTCAGCCTGCCCCGTCTTCAAGAGCGGCGACAACAACAACCTGAACCTGCAGGCCGGCCAGCCTTTCGTCGTCTTCGTGACCCTGCAGGCGCCAGCCCAACCGACGACCGGCAACTGCGCCCTCAAGTACTCCGCGCTCTACACCGACCGCACTCCGCCGTGCGAAGCCGGGAAGGGGAATCAGGTGAACAAGCCCTACCTGGTGCGCGTCAAGCCGCCGCAGCCCGGCGAGGATTTCGAATAGGCTGCGAGTGCCGCCGGTTCCGCCGGGACTGGGAGCCGGCGCGTGCTTCTTTTCTGATTCTATGAGCTTACCGGGATCGTCCAGCGGCAAGCCCTTTGAAGGAGGACTCGCACCTCGACGTCCTTGTTCCCGAAGACCTCGGTGTGCGCCCGGTTCTCGGGAAGGGGCGTGTGCTCCACCACCAGGGTCGAAATTGCGCGGACGCTCCCGACCAGCATCTCGACCACACCGTTGTCTTCAGGCTTACGAGCACGTCCAAGGGTCGCTTCGGGGGTCGAGTACTTCGACCAGTCGGTCGACATCCCGGGACGCTCACCACCGGGCGGCTGGTCTCGAAAAGCTCCGGGAGCAAGCTGCCCGTTGATCTGGTGGTTGCGGTGCACCCGCATGTACAGTCGATCGTGGTCAGGGATGTCTTCTATCGGCCAAGCGGTCAATCCGGCGCTGTCAGCCACGCAAAGAGATCCAGGTCGAGCGCACCGTTTTCGATCTGACCCTTTTTCTTGTCCTGGGCATAGTCGTCACCATAGAAGGTGATGGGTGCTGCGTTGTCAGAGGGGACGTTGAGCAAGAGCTCGCGCCGGGAGCTCTGCCAGTGGATGTCGATGCTCGACGCCGGTCCCGGGAGGATCTGCGGGACCGGTAGGATCAGCCCGCGACGGTCCCACAGAGCAATGGCTTGGCGACGCAGGAAATCCGCCGCCTTCTGCCAGGTGGCCTCCTGAAAAGCGGGGCTCCCCGCGTCGTCCCAGTCGTCGGCCAGGTCGAGGATGCGCCGCGAGGCGTCAATGGCGTGGAACAGGTCCGCCAAGGGACTGACGGCCGGGAGAACTTGAACCTTGGCGGGCATACCCATGATCGACATGCTACACGATTCGACTCTGGCGCTGCCGTCCCTAAGGACCAGCGCTCGCCCATCGCGAGGTTGAAGACGCTCTGAGTTGTGCCGCGGTCCGTCCGCGGACGCGGCGCCTCCGTTCGGACTGTTCCGTGGCTCCCCAACCCGGTGCGGGGCCGCAACAGCTCGTACGCGCCTCGCCAGCGAACTGGGGAGCGTCCGCAGCGAATGGGTGGACCTCTCAAAAGCTCGGTCCGGCTGCAGAATAATTCGGGGGGATGACGGCAACGCGTGGATCAGAGGCTCAGACAAGGAGCGCGACGGCTGAGGGTGGGAGCGCAGACGCTGAGGCTCGGTGTCTCAGCCATCGAGACATGGAGCGCAGCCGTTGAGGCTCCATGTCTCAGCGATCGAGACTCGGAGCGCAGCCGCCGAGGATCGGAGCGCAGCCGCTGAGGACCGGAGCGCAGCCGCCGAGACTCTGAGGCTCAAGCGCTGAGGCTCGGAGCGCAGACCGTGAGGCTCAGAGACTCAGCGGCTGCGCTCCTTGGCTCAAGCTTCGAGGCTCGGAGACTCCGCCGCCGCGACCGCTTGTCCACCGGGACCGGCCCAGGCCCGAAGGGCCGAAATCCCTGAGCCCAGCCCAACGGGCTGGGTTCCCGCGACCACGATCAGGCGGCCCGAAGGGTCGCGTTAACCAACCTCGAAACCCTGGGCGCTTCTTCCCACCTGTATACTCTTCAGAGCAATCGCGAACAAGGGGACGAGGAACACACCGATGTCGGTCAAGCTGACCCTCCAGAACCTCTCCGACTGGATCGCGGATTCCGCGAAGGCAGCCAAGGGAGCCGCCGACCTCACCCTTGAAAGCGGGCTCCTCAAGGACAGCCTCGGAGAGCTCTCCGAGCTCGGCGGAATCACAGGAGCCCTGTTCAAGCTCGGCTCCCGAGCCATCCCCGATCCCACCCCGGAGCAGCGCATCGCGGCCCGACTGCACCGGACGTTCCTGACTGCCTTTGACCGCGAGCTCAAAGACCGCCCCGACCTGGTCAGTCCCAAGGTCTGGAGAGACTACATCAGGATCCGGCTCCCCAAGGTGGCTACCGAGAAGCTCTCCGGGCAGTTCACCTGGCTCTCCATCTTCGGGAGCAGCGGTAGGAAACCGGGCCGCTCCTGGCCCATCGTCGGCGAGCTCTCCGACCTCGGCCGGACCTGGGTGGCGGAGATGGTCACCGCCGAGGGGAACTACGGCCCTGACCTCGTCCAACGAACCGCTGATGACGTCCGTGGGCGGCTCCACGAGGCCCTGTCGCGGGAGATCGACTCCCTGCTCACCGAGCCGGCCATCCGCCTGGCCATTGATGAGGCCCGGCCTCGGGCCACCCGAGACGCTCTTGACCTCCTCGCCCAGGAGCTGACGACGCTCAGGCGGTACCGTCTGTTCGGCGAGATTCCACAAGATGCTGTGTATATCCCGTCCCGAGTCAAGGTCGTCGATCTCAAGGAGGCGAAGGCGGAGATCGACTGGTCAAAAGTCGACAGCCAAGAGGGCGGAGATCAGATTCTGTTCGACGCCATCCGCATCAGCCACCCTCGTCTGTTCGTCCTTGAAGGAGAAATGGGCGTTGGCAAGTCGTGCCTGATGAGGCTGCTCGCCTCCCAGCTGGCAGAACAGTACAGAAGCGACCGGCGGCAGGCTCCCGTCTACTTCCGCTGGCGGGATATCTACGAGCAGGCTGATCTCGTGAAGGCGATCGCCGACCAGCTCAACGCGGAATACGGACTCCCTTTCTCTGACCTTCCAGACCAAGCCGACATCTTGTACTTGGTGGACGGCTTTGACGAGATGAGCAGCCACCAGGAGGGTTATGTCACCCAGTGCTTCGAGCGCCTGGCCAGGCTGGTCGCCAAGCGCTGCTCGGTCGTCGTCGCGATGCGGTCCACAGTGATCAGCCCCGGTCTCCGGCTCGCTTGGAAGAATCGCGAGGCTGTGGCCGTCCAGATCCAGGACTTCGATGAGTCCGCGGTCGATGCGTGGGTTGAGAAGTGGCGGGCTCATACCAAAAACCAAGATGTCACCGGCGAAAGGCTGCGCGAGCTTGGTGGCGAGGAAGTCGCGAGTAACCCGCTCCTGCTCTACATGGTTGCAAAGTTTGTAGACCCAGCCGCTAGTGGCAAGCAAGGCTCTCTCACCCGTACCGAGGTTTTCAGAATCTTCGTGGACGAGACGATCCAGGGCAAGCTGCGGACCAGCAGGGAGGATTTCCCCTTCAGCTTTCCCGAGCGGGACTACAGACTGCTCCTCCAGGAGATGGCCTATCTCGCCTCCTGGCCGCGGCACGCGCCAAAATGCCCTGCGCGAGTTGTCCGCGAACAGATCCCGGAGTCTTTCCTGAAAGACCTCAACTTTCAGGATGTCCGGACAGCGTTCGTGCTCCATTTCTTCGAGCCGGGTGACCTTGCAGGCAACGAGTTCGAATTCCAGCCCGAAGGCTTCCGGCAGTATCTCCTGGCGGAGTGGTGCGTCCGGACGCAGCTCGATGCTTTGCGCGATGAGAGAAGGCCCTCTCATCCTCTCGCCCGGACCCGCGATCAGGCGATCGACGCCTTGGCCCAGTTTCCCGTCAAAGGCGAGGAGCGCTTCCTACTTAACGAGGTATATGAGGAACTCGGCCATCTGACGACCGAGGATGGCGAGCTGTTGGCTAGCCGACTCGCGTCACTGGGAGTGTCCGAGAACAACGCTCCGAGAGGATCTGCCTTGATCCAGCGCCTCTACGATCGTCTCCGGGCCGATGCAGAGGAGCCTCCGGCGAGAAGCTGGGAGGACAACAAGGTCGGCATCCCTGAAGGTCAGGAAATCCCACCTGGGCTGAACAGCTTCCGCCTGCTCTTCAACTATTGGGATCAATGCATGCTGGCGACACTCGGTCTCTATCGGGGCCTCAAAAAGAACCCCGCTTCCGAAACGATCTTCGATCGTGATGTGCACGCCCTCGGGAGCTTTTGCCGCAGTTGGTATGTCGTCAGAGGTCACACCTGGCAGGCACCCCTGAATCTGTCGCAGCTTTCTCTTCAGGAAGCCGATTTGGCCGGCCTCGGGCTACAAACAGTGCATTTGACCGGAACCGACCTAGCCGGGGCCGACTTGGACCTAGCCCTCCTCGAAAACGCTCACATGAGCCACGTGCGCCTAAGAAAGGCGTTTCTACGTTTGACCGGTTTGATCAGGGCCGACCTAAGAAGGGCTGACTTGACCCAAGCCGATCTATGGTGGGCGAACTTCTTCGCTGCCGACTTGACCGATGCTGACTTGACCGGCGCCGACATGAAAAAAGCCAACCTAGCCGGGGCCAACCTGGCCGGGGCCAACCTGGCCGGGGCCAACCTGGCCGGGGCCAAGCTCCCTGGGGCCAACCTGGCCGGGGCCAGCCTCGCCGGGGCCAACCTGGCTGGGGCCGGCCTGACAGGGGCCAACCTCACCGGGGCTAACCTGGCCGGGGCCGACCTGACCGGGGCCGACCTGGCCGGAGCTCAGATATCTCCTGAGCAGCTCAAGCAAACCAATGGCACCCCACGGCGCTTCCCTGACGGCTCCAAGCCGCCCACCAAGCAATAGTCCACACACACCAACCGGAAACATCCACCACCGCCCTCCTGTTATCTTCCCCGGACAGGCGGTCGTCCTCGGCCGCCGCCATCGATCCGCCACCGCCCAGCCCCCACGGAGCCCGCTGATATACTGACCGTCCCACGACCCGACCGCCGGTCGCGGCGTTTTCCCGAGGTCCCGAGAGGAGAGCGTCCTCGCATGTCCACTGTGCAGCCGCACCAGAACCACAGCAACTATCACAACGTGATCATCCTCGGCTCCGGACCGGCCGGGTTGACCGCCGCTCTCTATGCCGCCCGCGCCGACCTGGCGCCCCTGGTGCTCGAAGGGCTGCAGCCGGGCGGCCAGCTCACGATCACGACCGACGTCGAGAACTACCCCGGCTTCCCCGAGGGCATCCTCGGTCCCGAGCTGATGGAGAAGATGCGCGAGCAGGCCAAGCGGTTCGGCGCCAAGGTCAAGTTCCAGGCCGCCGTCGAGGTCGACCTCGCGCACCGGCCGTTCACGATCCGCTCCGACGAGGAGATCTTCCGCACCGACGCGCTCATCATCTCCACCGGCGCCAGCGCCCAATACGGCGGAGTGCCCGGCGAGGAGGAGCTCAAGGGCTACGGCGTGTCCGCCTGCGCCACCTGCGACGGGTTCTTCTTCCGCGGCAAGGAGATCGTGGTCGTCGGCGGCGGCGACTCGGCGATGGAGGAGGCGCTCTACCTCACCAAGTTCGCGACGAAGGTGACCGTCATCCACCGCCGCCACGAGCTGCGCGCCTCGAAGATCATGCAGGACCGCGCTTTCGCCAACCCCAAGATCGCCTGGATCTGGAACACGGTGGTGACCGCGATCACCGGCACGCGCGAGGGGGGCGTGACCTCCGTCGCGCTGCACAACAAGAAGACCGGCCTGGAGTCCGACTACCCCACCCAGGGCGTCTTCTTCGCCATCGGCCACAAGCCGAACACCGACCTGTTCAAGGGCAAATTGCGCATGAACGACGTCGGCTACATCCTGGTCCAAGAGCCTTCGACCAAGACCGACGTCCCCGGGGTCTTCGCCTGCGGCGACGCCATGGACCCCATCTACCGGCAGGCGATCACCGCCGCCGGCACCGGCTGCCGCGCGGCCCTCGACGCCGAGCGCTGGCTTCAGGAGCTTCACGACTGATGTCCAAGCCCGCACACATCAAGAGCCTCGGCGCGCTCAAGGCGAGCGGCTACCGGCCGCGCTCGGTCAAGCTCGAGATCCGCGACAACCTGCGCGTCCGCCTGAAGAGCGGCGCGCCGCTGTTCCCCGGCATCCTCGGCTACGACCGCACCGTCGTCCCGTCGGTGGTCAACGCCCTGCTCGCCGGTCACGACTTCATCCTGCTCGGCTTGCGCGGCCAGGCGAAGACCCGCATCCTGCGCTCGCTGACCACCCTCCTCGACCCCGAGATCCCGGTCCTCCCCGGCTCCGAGCTGAACGACGATCCGCTCGCCCCGATCTCCATCCCGGGCCAGCGCCTGGTCGCCGAGGCGGGCGACGACACGCCCGTCGAGTGGCTCACCGCCGAGCAGCGCTACAACGAGAAGCTGGCGACGCCGGACGTCTCGATCGCCGACCTCCTGGGCGACATCGACCCGATCAAGGCGGCGACGCGCAAGCTGACGTTCGCCGATCCCGAGGTCATCCACTTCGGCATTATCCCGCGCACCAACCGCGGCGTCTTCGCGATCAACGAGCTGCCCGACCTGGCGCCGCGCATCCAGGTGGGCCTGTTCAACATCCTCGAAGAGCGCGATCTCCAGATCCGCGGCTTTCCGGTGCGCATCCCGCTCGACATCCTGATGTGCTTCTCGGCCAACCCGGAGGACTACACCAACCGCGGCAGCATCATCACGCCGCTCAAGGACCGCATCTCGTCGCAGATCCTCACCCACTACCCGCCGGACACCCGGATCGCGGCGGACATCACCCGCCAGGAGGCGTGGACGGAGCGCGACACGATCAGCGTGGTCGTCCCCGAGGACATCCGCCTGCTGATCGAGGAGGTCAGCATGGCGGCGCGCGAGAGCGACCTGGTGGACCAGTCGTCGGGGGTGAGCGCCCGCGTCGCCATCAGCGCCATGGAGCTCCTGGTCTCCAACCTGGAGCGCCGCGCGCTGGCCACCGGCGACAATCCCGTCCAGCCGCGCCTCTGCGATCTCCAGATGCTCCTGCCCGCCATCACCGGCAAGGTGGAGATGGTCTACGAGGGAGAGCAGCAGGGCGCCGAGGTGGTGGCCCGCCGCCTGCTCGGACAAGCGGTCAGGAAGATTTTCGACGGCCGCTTCCCGGAAGTCGGCAAGGAGGCGGGCACCGGCGGCGAGGAGGACCGCGGCCCCTACACCCGGCTGATCCGCTGGTTCGCCGACGGCAATGCGGTGACGATCTCCGACGAGCAGCCGTTCCGCGACTACGAGACCGAGCTCTACAAGGTGCCGGGCCTCCAGGACCTGGCCGCCCGCTACGGCAAGAGCCGCGAGGAGCGCGCCTACGCCGCCGAGATGGTCCTCGAGGGCCTGCACCAACACCTGAAGCTCGCCCGCGCCGATCTGGACAGCCAGGTCAGCTACAAGGAGATGGTGAAGTTCCAGCTCCTGAAACCCCACCGCGGCCCCAGTCGCAGCGGGCGGGGGGACCGGGGGGATGTGAATTGAGAGAGGCCCTCACCCCCGCCCCTCTCCCAGCTCCCCCCACGCACCCGCCGGGAGAGGGGAGACAAGAAGAAACTGGATCTCTTTTCGCTTTTCTCCCCTCTCCCGGGGAAAGGGCGGGGGGAGCTGGGAGAGGGGCCGGGGGTGAGGGTCTCCCCGCGGCGCCGGCCGGACCAATCTAGGGACTTCCCCATGCGCCACCAATACCTCTACCTCGACCCCGACCTGATCCGGGCGCTCCTCGCCGGGCTCGATCTCCTGCGGCTCTTCAACCAGCTCGTGCTGGCCACCGGCGGCGACGTCGACGAGGCGATGGACTGGATGCGCTATCTCCAGCAGGAAGGGCACATCCCCGAGGACATCGACCTGGAGGCGTTCTTCGCCAGCCTGGAGGACCAGCAACTCGTGCAGCGCGACGGCGAGGGCGGCCTCCAGCTCACCTCCGGCGGCGAGCGGAAGGTGCGCAAGAGCGCCTTCGAGGAAATCTTCTCCGGCCTCGACCGCTCGGGGCCGGGCTACCATCCGATCCACGCCGCCGGCGAGGGCATCGAGCGCCTGCCCGAGACCCGGCCGTACAAGTTCGGCGACGACATCCACCTCCTCGACTCGGCCCGCTCGCTCCAGAACGCCATGCGGCGCAAGTACGGAGAGGAGCTGGACCTCAAAGAGGACGACCTGGAGGTCTTCGAGACCGAGCACCTGACCTCGTGCGCCACCGTCGTCGCGATCGACATCAGCCACTCGATGATCCTCTACGGCGAGGACCGCATCACGCCGGCGAAGACGGTGGCCCTGGCGCTCACCGAGCTGATCACCACGAAGTATCCGAAGGACCACCTGGACGTGATCCTTTTCGGCGACCGCGCCGAGCAGGTCATGCTGGGCGAGATCCCTTACATCCAGGCGGGCCCGTACCACACCAACACGCGCGAGGGCCTGCAGCTCGCCCGCGGCCTCCTCGCCCGCCAGAAGCAGCCGAACAAGCAGATCTTCCTGATCACCGACGGCAAGCCGTCAGCGATCACCGAGGGGGGGCGGATCTATAAGAACCCCTTCGGCCTGGACATGCGGATCGTCAACCTTACCCTGGAGGAGGCGGACGTCTGCCGCCGGCAGAGGGTGGTCATCACCACCTTCATGCTGGCCACCGATCCCATGCTCACCCAGTTCGTCGAGAAGCTCACCCAGATCAACCGCGGACGCGCCTACTTCGCCTCCGCCTACAACCTCGGCGAGTTCATCCTCGCCGACTACATCAAGAACCGGCGGCGGCGGGTGCGGTAGTCCTCGCGACGAGTGGTGATCCGTCGCGGAGGGGCTCCTCCCTCGCGAAATGAAACGAAACGACCGGGCGTGTCATCTTCTTCCGGAGGCACGCCTCATGAACGTCGACGACATCTACCGGCCGCCGCAGGCCGACATGGCAGCTCCGGTGCCGCAGGCCCTCGGAAAATCGGCGGAAACGGCGCCTTTCTTTCAGACCTCGCTCCTCAAGATCGCGGTGCTGTCCGCCGCAACCTTCGGGCTGTACGAGCTCACCTGGCTCTACCGGCAGTGGGACCACCGCAAGGACCAAGGCGAAGACTTGAGTCCGCTCGGACGGACCTTCTTTGCCGTGTTTTTCGTGTACGGCCTGTTCAAGAGCGTGAACGAGGAGATCGACCTGCACGCGGACCTGGAGGCCGCTCAACGCGATCCGGGGTCGCCACCTGCTTCCGGAAAACTCATTCCGCACCTCCAGGCCGGGCCGCTGGCCCTGCTGTTCATCGGGCTCAGCCTCGTCTCCTCGGTCGCGAGCCAGGTCGCAAGCGCCCCGCTGCTGGCGGCCGCGAGCACGCTGCTCTCGTGGGTCCCCTTGGTGATCGTGCAGAAGAAGATCAACGAGTTGCTCGCCAGTCTGGGCTACGATCCGAGAGACGGCACCGCGTTCACTGCGGGGTCGATCGTTGCGCTCATCCTCGGTGCAGTCTGGTGGCTCCTGATCGTGATCGGGCTGAGCATACGGCGGTAGCTCGACCGCTGCCGAATCCAGTCAGCGAAAACCGGAACTGAGAGCCCGTTGACTCGCGTTGAGCGGCGATGAAAAGCTCCTCCCAACCATGAGAAAGGAGCCAGCACGCATGCGTAAAGCCAAGATCGGATTCGTCGTCCTTCTTCTTCTCCTCTCGTCCCTCGCCCTTTTCGCCGCGCCAGCCCGGAACGTCAGCCCGGCCCGCCATCCGAACCTCGCCGCGGCGCAGAGGCTCGCCCGGCAAGCTTATGACAAGGTTTCAGCCGCCCAGCGGGCGAACGAATGGGACATGGGCGGCCACGCGGCGAAGGCCAAGGAGCTCCTCGACCAGGTCAACAACGAGCTGAAGGCCGCGGCCGAAGCAGCCAACGCGCACTGAGTCAAGGCTCCACCCGGAATCCTGAAGACCCGGCCGGAGGGACCGCAAACGGTCCCCTCCGGAGCCTTCAGGGCAAGCGAGCTTTCGCGATAGAATCCTCTGCGTCGTTCCCACCCGACGCGCTCGATGCCTGCCGACGCCAGGATCCCCTCGCTCGCGGACCTCTCCTCCGACGTCCGCTTCGGGCTCCGCCAGATGGCGCGGCGGCCGGCCCTCTATGGGCTCGCGTTGCTCTCGCTGGCTCTGGCCCTGGGCGCCACGACCCTCCTCTTCTCGATCACCAATGCGCTGTTCCTCCGCGAGCCGCCGGGCGTCGGCGGGGCGTCCGGCCTGGTGGGCGTATTCAGCCGCTGGGCCGAAGGCGAGTGGGGAACGTTCTCGTATTCCGACTACCTCGGCCTGCGAGACCACTCGGGCGTATTCTCCGTCCTCGCGGCCCAGATCTTCGGCCATTTCGGCGTCAGCCTCTCCACGGGCGGCGCGCCGGAGATCATCCAGGGCCTGATCGTCTCCGGCGAGTACTTCCCGGCGCTCCAGGCCGGCGCGGTCCGCGGGCGGACGTTCGGACCGGTCGCCGCGGGCGGCGCGCCGGAGACCGGCGTGGTCATCGGAGACGCCCTCTGGCGGCGGCGCTTCGCGCGCGATCCCGCGATCATCGGAAAGATGGTGACGCTGAACGGCCACGGCTTCACGGTGATCGGCGTGATGCCGGAGGGCTTCCGCGGTGTCAGCCTCGGCGACAAGATCGACGTGTGGATCCCCCTTGAGGACCTGCCTCTGGTCGCCTCGGGACCGATCCCGCGCGACCTTCTGACGTCGCAGAACGGGTTCTTCTTCCCGATCGGCCGCCTCCGCCCCGGAGTCTCCGCGAAAGCTGCCGCGCCGCGGCTCCAGCAGGCGATGCGGGCGCTCCACCCCGAGTGGAAAGAGGGTCCGCGCGTGGCTCTGCTCGCCGGGACGGACTTGCAGTTGGGGCCGGAGGCCCGGCGGCCGATCGTCTTGTTCGCCGCGCTTCTGGGCGGCGCGGTGGCGCTCGCCCTCGCCGCGGCCTGCGCCAACGTGGCCAGCCTCCTCCTCGTCCGCGCCGCCGAGCGCCGCCGGGAGCTTGCCGTGCGCGCCGCCCTGGGAGCCGGCCGCAGCCGGATCGTGCGCCAGATGCTCGCCGAGAGCCTCCTCCTCGGGCTCGCCGGCGCCGCTCTCGGGCTCGCCATCGCCCGGCTCGCCCGCCCGCTGATCCCCCTGCTCCAGCTCCCGGTCACCGACTCTGACGTCCGGCTCGACGGCCGGGTGCTGCTGGTCAGCTTCGTGATCTCCCAGCTCACCGCCCTGCTTTTCGGTCTCGCGCCGGCCCTCGCCGCCGCTCGCCAGAGCCCGGCTGACGTGCTCCGCGACACCACCGCCGGCGGCCGCCTCCTGCCGCGCCAGGTCCTCGCCGCCACCCAGGTCGCCCTGGCCACCGTCCTCGCCATCGGCGCCGGGCTGTTCCTGCGCACCCTGGGCAACCTGGGAGGCGATCGGCTGGGGTTCCGGACCGACCACGTCCTCACCGCGACGCTCGATCTCGCCACACGGAGCTATCCGGCCGGGGCCGTCGTCCCGTTCTACGACGACCTCACCCATCGCCTGGCGGCGCTCCCTGGCGTGGTGGCGGTGAGCCGTACCGGCACTCTCCCGTTCAGCGGTCAGTTGCAGCTCGCCGTCTTCCTGGAGGGGACGGACGCGCCGATGGAGAAAGGCGGGACGTACGTGGTCTATGCCGGAGAGGGCTTCTTTCACACCCTGGGCATCCCTCTCCAGGCCGGCCGCGACTTCACCGTCCACGACGGTCCGGACGCGTCCGGCATCGCCATCGTGAGCCAGGCGCTCGCGAAGGCAGCCTGGCCGGGGCAGAGCGCGCTCGGAAAGCGCTTCCGCTTCGTCCCCAAGGGACCGCCCTTCGAGGTGGTCGGCGTCGCCGGCGACACCTGCTACTTCCGGCCGCGCGAGGTGGCGAAGCCCATCGTCTTCATCTCCCACCGGCAATCCACGCGGACCCTTCTCGGCCCGTTGTTCCTGGCCGGCCAGAGCCTGCTCGTGCGCACGAAGGGTCCGCCGACCCATCTCGCGCGCGCCGTTCGCGAGCAGGTCCGGGCGATGGATCGCGGCTTGCCGATCGAGCACCTGGGAACCCTCGGCGAGCCGCTCGCCAGGGCGACGGCCCAGGATCGCCGCTCGGCCCAGCTCCTCGCGATGCTGGCCGGCCTCGCCCTGGCCCTCACAGCGGTCGGCCTCTATGGCGTCCTCGCCGCCACGGTGACGCAGCGCACGCGGGAGATCGGCATCCGCATGGCGCTCGGAGAAGACCGCCCCGGCATCCTCGGACGCATCCTGCGCGGCTCTTTGCTCCTCGCCGCGGTCGGCGTCGCGGCGGGCTCCCTGGCCGCCCTGTGGCTCACCGTCCTCGTACGGAGCCGGCTTTTCGGCGTCGCGCCCAACGATCCGTCGACGTTCGGTCTCGCCGCGCTCCTTTTGTTGGCCGTCGCGCTTCTCGCCGCCCTCGCCCCGGCCTGGCGGGCCACCCGGATCGCGCCGGCCGTGGCGCTGCGGGCAGAGTGAGGCACAGACCGTGCAAGAATGGCCCCGGTCGGAGATGACCGGGAGGTGACCATGAGACGGCCGGTCCCACTACGCATCGTCCTCCTCAAGCCCAGCAAATATGGAATCGACGGCGCCGTCGAGCGCTTCCGTTGGGGCTTCATGCCCAACAGCACCCTGCCTTATTTGAAGAGCCTCACCCCGGCTGCGGTCGACGGCTCCCCCTGCGAGGTGCTCACCGTCGACGAGTACGTCCACACCGATCTCCGGTACCTCGACCTGCTCCGGCGCACGGAAGGGAGGCGGACACTCCTCGCCCTGGTGGGCGTGCAGAGCCACCAATTCCACCGCGCTCTCGACCTCGCCGCGCTGGCGCTGTCCCGCGGCGTCGAGAACGTGATCATGGGCGGTCCGCATCCCATGACTTGCGACACTTCGGACCACCACGGGCGTGGGGTGAGCTTTGCCCTCGCCGAGGCCGAAGTGATCTGGCCGGCGATCCTCCGCGACGCCGTTCACGGTGAGCTGCAGCCCACCTACGGCGCGGAGGGGCGCTGGGGGGAGCGCCTCGAGCCGCCTGCCTTGATCCCGCCCTCGCGGCGCGATCTCCGGCGCTACGCGGTCCGCATGCTCGGCGTCTATCCGGCGCGCGGCTGCCCGTACCTCTGCAACTTCTGCTCGGTGATCAAGATCGCCGGCCACCAGGTGCGCAGCCAGCCGGTCGCGACGACCATCGCGAGCCTCAAGGCCGCCGCCGCAGCGGGAGTCCGGCTGGTCATGTTCACCTCGGACAACTTCAACAAGTACCCCGACGTGGTCGAGCTCCTGTCGGCGATGATCGAAGAGAGGATCCGCATCCCCTTCTTCGTCCAGTGCGACGCGCAGATCCACCGCCAGGAGGAGCTGGTGGAGCTGCTCGGCCGGGCCGGCTGCTTCCAGATGTTCGTCGGCGCCGAGTCGTTCAGCCGCGAGGCGCTGCGTGGCGCTCACAAGCTGCACAACCATCCCGAGCACTATGCGCGGATCGTCGAGCTGTGCCGCGCCCACGGCATCACGAGCCACTTCTCGAACATCCTCGGCTTCCCCACCGACACCGAGGAAGGGATCCGCGAGCACGCCGAGACGCTCGCCGCGCTGGCTCCCGACGTGGCCTCCTTCTACGTCCTGACGCCCATCCCCGGCACCGAGCAGTACGACGACTTCCTGGCCCAGGGCCTCATCACCGAGAGCAACCTCGACCGCTTCGACAGCACTGCGGTCACCTGGAGCCATCCTCGGATCGCACCGGACCGGCTCCTCGATCTGTTGTTCGGCTGCTACCGCGAGTTTTACTCCGCCCGCAAGATCGCTGCGCGGTTTGCCACCTATGCGCGCACCCATTGGGACTTCCGCACCGGCTGGGCGCTCGAGGGGATCGTGGCCTACGGGATTCAGTCCCGGGTCGCCGCAGCGCAACGCACGCATCCGATGGCCGGCGGCACCGCCCGCGTCTGCAGGGATCATGCCGCCGACTATCTGTCGCTGCGCCGGAGCCGTTTCGGCTTCGACCTGGCGCCGCTCCCCCACAGCCTCGCGCTCACAGCGGCCGATGAGGAGATCAACCGGCGGGCGAAGCTGCCGATCGCGGCGACGGGGTAGGAACCTCACCCCCCTGGCCCCCCTCTCCCGGATGGCGGGGGGCGACGGGAGAGGGGATGGGGGTGAGGTCTACTCCCGCTTCACCTTCGCCAGCACCGCGCCGTCCGGATCGAACACAACCTCCTTAGGCGCCCGCGACAGTGCCAGGGAGAACGTCTCCTCCGGCTTCGCCACCGTCACCACGCGCCGCTCCTCTTTGCCGTCCGCGTATTCGATGCGCACCGGCACCGGCATGCGGAAGCCGTCCGGCACGTCGCTCTGGCGCACGCGCAGGCTGACGGTGGCGCCACCGCCCACTGCAGGGGCGACCGCGTAGCTCCAGCGATACGACGGGATGGCGGTGCGGTCGATCCATTCGTCGAAGAACCAGGCCCAGTCGCCGGGCGCGTGGCGGGCGACGGCGGCGGCGAAGTCGCGGGTGGAGGCATAGCCGCCGCGCCAGGTGTGGGCGAAGTCGCGCAGGATGTCGAGGAAGGCCTGATCGGAGCCGGTCGCGTCCCGCAGCACGGTGCGCAGCATGTGGAGGACGAGAGGACCCTTGCTGTAGAGGAGTGAGGTGTACGCGGACGGCACCTCGCCGGGGCTGGCCCGCCAGCCGAGGCCGATGGGGCCGATGCGGTCCCCCTTGGCGCGGTTGAGGAGGTTGACGGCCGGGTTCGAAAATTCGCTGAAGCCGCTCTGGATCGAACCCGTCAGCTCGTCGGTGTACGCGCGCAGGACCTTCTGGAAGGTCTTGCCGCCATCCGCCATCGTCGCCTCGACGGCCATCATGGCCGAGTACTCGGCGAACGACTCGCCGAGCCAGGCGTCGCGGTAGGTCGCCGGTCCCACCAGGTGCCCCCACCACTGGTGCGCCACCTCATGGGCGCGGAACAGCTCGCCCGCTCCGGGGCCGTGCTGCTCCAGGCTGCGCGAGCTGAGCTGGAGAAAGCCGTCGAACGACTGCCCGTGCATCCCCTCGATGCTGGTGACGTAGAGAGTCGGCGTCGCGAGCTTCTGGTCGAACAGGGACTGGAAGAAAGCGACGTTGTCGGCTACCTGCCGCGCCACGTCCGCGAACTTGCCCGCGGTGCCCAGCCCGACCCGCGGGCCGAAGACGACGATCTCGGGCACGCCGTCCTTGTGGAACCGCTCCTCGTGGAAGTTTTCCCGAATCGTCTTCGCGAGCACGAACGTCACCATTTTCACCGGCTGGTCCGCCGTCCAGACCGACGTGATCTTGCCGGCCTCACGATGTTCGTCCGTCTTCTGCCCTGAGGCGCGCACCTCCTGCTTGTCGGTCGTGGTCAGCGTAAGCCGCGCCGTGTGGAGATCGCGCAAGAAGGTCTCGTCGTTCTCCGAGGACGGATACCAGTCGCGGCCGGGGACGTAGTTGGTGAGCTGGATCTCGTACTCGACCTCGATCGTCCGCGGCTGCCCGGCGCGGATCGGCTCGTCGAGGAGCACGAGGAGCGAGCGGTCGTAGATCCGGTTGTCGAGGCTCCGGGAGCGCCGGCCGATGGCATCGCGGACGAACGAGAGCGGCTGGCCGTTCTCCCGGACGGCCTTCACCTCGGCCAGCGGATGGAGGTAGAGCTGCACCGCCCGGGCGCCGTCTGGCCGGCCGGTGAAGCGGATCGCCGTCTTGAAGCGCGCCGCCACCCAATCCTTCTCCCGGCCCGGCTCCGTGAGGTCGACCGCGATGTCCGCGTTCTGGATGTCCACCGCCGGCGTCCAGTCCTTGCCCGGCCCGCCGCGCCCGTCGGGATCGAGCGCCACCCACACCTCGAGATAAGGATAGGTGGTGTTGAAAGACATCAGCCGCACCGGCTCCAACCGCCGCGCGTCGAAGTCCCATGTCAGCCACCCGAACGATCCCGTCTTCATGTCGAGCCGCAGCACGCGGTCCCCCGGCGAGTCGAGAGCGGACAGGATGCGGGCGTCCTCATCCTCCATCCGCTGGGTGAGCCAGTGCATGTGGCGGTCGCGCGCTAAGGACTGGACCGAGAAGCCGGACCTCGGTGCCGTGGGGAGGGAGATTGGCACCTCGCCAGCCATCCGCAACACGAAGGAGGTGAAGATCTCGTCAACCGCTTCGAGATCCGGCCGCTTCGTGAACCGCCGGAGCTGCGCCTTCTCCACCGGATCGGGGACGTCCATGTGGAATCGCCCCTTTCCCTCGAACACGATCCCGGTGACCACTCCGTCCGCCACCGGCTCCGCCAGCCAGAGGCGACCCGATTCGAGCGTCCACGACGCCCCGGCGAAGCTCCACCGGATCCCAGCGGCGGGAACCGTCACCGGCTCGCTCCCATACCGCCACTGCTGGAGCTTCTTGTAGTCGTCGACGGTGGCGCCGGGGGCAGCGATGGCGCCAGACGCCAGAGCTACAGCGAGGAGGAGGACGACCGCTGCGAGTCGCATGGGCTACGCCGCGAAATACTCCGCCACCAGCTCCCGCGCCCGCTTCGCCTGCTCGCGCGGCTCGTCGATCCTCCCGAAGAGGATGCGCCAGGTGTGTTGGAGGGTTTCGAGGTCCTGCTGCTGGAGGAGCTTCAGGATCTCGTCCATGGCGCGCTGGCCGGCGGCGACGTGGATCTTGCGCTCGGCTTCGCCTTCGAGGAGGACGAGGGCGAGGAGGAGCGGCTCGGGCAGGGCCGCCAAAGGGGGCGGCTCGGTGGAGGGAGCGGAAAGGGCGGTCACCTCCGGCGGCTCGGCTTCGACGACGATCTCGTCGCGCGACGCGGGCAGCTCCGCCGGTGAGGCGCGCCGCTCGAAGAGGTGCGGCAGGGCTCGCACCTGGTTGGCGAAGCGGGAGAAGAGACTGACGACTTCCCTCTCCGAGGCGAAGTTGCCGACCAGCCGGGCGTCGCGGCCGATCTGGAGGCGCTGGGTCTCCTGGAGGACGATGTGGGCGCGCGCCGAGTCTTCGAGGAGGAGGATGCGGGCGGTCACCTTCCAGGCGGTCAGGAAGCCCTGGACGACGCAGGTGTCGGCGCAGCGGACGGTGGTGGCTTCCACCTCGGCGCCGCGGTCGATGCGGATGGAGCCGCCCTGCGACTCCAGGGTTCCATACTTCCCGGAGTTCTGGACGACGAGGTTGCCGGGCGCCACGATCGTGAGGTGCCCTTCGTCATCCACCTCGATGCGGGTGCCCTTCGGGATCAGCATCGTGGGCGCGAGGTCGTCGGCGGTCGCTCGGCTCATCGCAGGTCACCTCCCGAGGGACTTGGGCAGGAGCTCGTAGCTGTTGGGCGGTGGCCTGTTCTGGCCGCCGAAGAGGGGGCGCTCCTCGTTCTGCCAGCGGCGATCCAGGATGTAGAGGAGCGGATTGACCGGCCGGGGCTCGCCTTCCGCGTCGCGCCGGCGGACCTCGTAGTAGAGGTGCGGGCTGATGCTAAAGCCCGAATTCCCCACCGTCCCCAGGACGTCGCCGCGGCTGACTCTCTGGCGCGGCCGCACGCGGATCTGGTCGCAGTGGCCGTAGAGGGTCACGAAGAGGTCGCCGTGGCGCACGGCGACGAGGTTGCCGTAACGCCACCAGTTGACGCCCCGGCCCATCGGAACCTGGCCGGCGAAGGCGACCACGCCGTCGGCGGTGGCATGGACCGGCGTTCCCGTCGCCGCCGCGAAGTCGAGCCCGGTATGGAACTCGAGCTGCTTGGTGAACGGGCTGTGGCGGGTGCGGAAGGCGCTGGTGAGCACGAACCCTTCGCGCAGCGGGCAGACGGAGGGCGTGGTCTGCACCCGGTCCGGGTTCTCCTTCTCGAAGCTGTGGACCCGGGCCATGGCGCTGTCGAGCTGGCGCAGCTCTTCGGCGGTGCGGGCGCGCAGGCGGTCGCCCTGCTGGATGACGCCGGCGTAGATGGAGTCGGGCACGGCCTCGGCGACGTCGGCGGCCCCTGCGAGCGGCGCCGGAGCCCGCGGCAGGGCATAGGCGATGAGGACCTTGCTCACCGAGAGGCCCAACCGCTGCGCCCTTTCGTGGAGGTGCCCGAGCTGCCGCACCAGCGCCTGCAGCCGTTCGCCCTGGCGCCCGCGCTCGGCCGCCAGCGCGTAGTACTCCTGCCGGTTCACGATGCCGCCGATGACGCCGGGCGCGACGGCCACGGCGAGCGCCACGAAGAGCACGTAGAGCAGCGCGGCGACGCTCAGGACGGTGACCTTGAAGCGGGAGAGAAAGAGGTAGCGGACGCGCTTCCGGATGTCGCTCGGGTGGACCTGGATCTCGACTCGCCAGCTCTCTCCCGCCGGGGGCCTGGCGGCCCCGCCCTGCCGGCCCTCCGTCATGGCGGCCCGGCCGCCGCGACCGCGGGCGCGACGGGACTGATGCGGTCGATCTCGGCTTCGCTGCTGTGCCGCTGCACGATCGCGAGGAGGTCGCGCTGCACGGCCGGAGCGCCGGCCACGATGTTCCCCCCCGCGAAGTAGCCGCGTCCGCCGTCGAGGTCGGTGGCGACGCCGCCCGCCTCCGCGATGAGCAGCAGCCCCGCCCCGATGTCCCACGGCGACAGGCGAAACTCGAAGAACCCATCGTAGACCCCGGCCGCCGTGTAGGCGAGGTCCAGGGCCGCCGCGCCGCAGCGGCGGATCGCTTTCGCGTGCAGGAAGGCGTCGCGGAAGATCGCCAGGTAGACGTCCAGCGTGGGCAGCGCCCGGAACGGATAGCCGGTGGCGAGGAAGGCGCCATCGATCCCCGCGCGCGGCGCCACCTCCATGCGCCGGCCGTTCCACCGCGCGCCGCCTCCCCGGGTCGCCGTGAAGACGTTGTTCCCCTCCGGATCGTGGACGACCGCCGCCACCAGCTCGTCGCCCCGGCGGCAGGCGATCGAGACGCAGTAGACCGGCAATCCCTGGAGGAAGTTCGTGGTGCCGTCCAGCGGATCGATGAGCCACTGGTAGTCGCTGTCGCCCCCGAGCCCGGCGCCGCTCCCCTCCTCGGCCAGGATGCGGTGCTCCGGGAAGCGGCTCAGGATCGCGGCCAGGATGGCCGCCTCGCTCTCCTTGTCCGCCTGGGTGACGAAGTCGTTCTGCCCTTTCCGCCGCACCTCCAGCCCGACGTCGCGGAAGTAGCGCCGCACGACCGCCGCCCCGGTCCGCGCGGCATCTTCAGCGGTTGCGAGCAGGTCTTCGTACATGGCGAGGCGTATTATGCCATCCGCCCTTCAATCCGCCGGCACCCGCCCCGCCCGCTCCTGTTTCTTCAATCCCCGCCGCCGCTTCGCCTCGATCCGCCGCCGCTTGGCCGCTCTCGGGACGCGGGTCTGCTTGCGCGGGACGTCCTCGCGCAGCGCCTCGCGCAGCAGCTCGGTGAACCGTTCCACCGCCGCCTCGCGGTTCGCCGCCTGGGTGCGGTGCTTCTGCGCCGTGACATGGAGGACGCCGCTGCGCGTGATGCGCGTGGCCAGGCGCTCGCGCAGGCGGGCTTTTTGCTCCTCGGTGAGGCTCGGGGAGGCCGCCAGATCGAAGCGCAGAGTCACCCGCGTCTCCACCTTGTTGACGTTCTGCCCTCCCGGCCCTCCGCTCCGCGAGGTGACGAACGAGAGCTCGTCGTCGGGAAGGGTGACGCCGGCGGCGATCTCGATCAGTCCCATGACGCCAGAAAGTCTACGCGATCGGCTACCATCAGCTTATTGACGAGGAGCTATCGAATGAACCGATCCCTGTTCCGCCTGCCCGCGCTCCCTCTCCTGCTCCTGGCCTGCACAGCCGCTCCCGGCGCCGCCGATCTCTTCTCCACCGATGCCCCGACGCGGCCGCTGGCGGTGCAGAAAGTCGTCGCGGGGCTGGACGGCATCACGTCGATCGCCAACGCCGGCGACTCCCGGCTGTTCCTCACCGAGCAGGTCGGCCGCGTGCGCATCGTCCAGAACGGCGTCCTCGCTCCGGCGTCCTTCCTGGACATCACTTCCCTGGTCCGCTCGGGCGGCGAGCAGGGGCTCCTGAGCGTCGTCTTTCATCCGCACTATGCCGAGAACGGCCTCTTCTTCGTCTTCTATACGGATCACCAGGGGACCGACATCATCGCGCGCTATCAGGTGTCCGGGGACGCCGGCCGCGCAGACCCGGGGAGCGGGCATATCCTTCTCTCGATCCCCGAGCCGTTCGAGAACCACAACGGCGGCGAGCTGCGGTTCGGGCCCGACGGCTACCTCTATATCGGCGTCGGCGACGGCGGCGCGGGGGGCGACCCGTTCTGCTACGCCCAGCAGCCGCTGAACCTCCTCGGCAAGATCCTGCGCATCGACGTCGACCATCACGCCGACACGGCGCCCTTTTACGCCATCCCGCCGGACAATCCCTTTCTCGGGACGAGCCCGATGCCCGACGAGGTGTGGGCCTACGGCCTGCGCAATCCGTGGCGCTTCTCCTTCGACCGCAAGACGGGCGACCTGTGGATCGGCGACGTGGGGCAGAACATCCGGGAGGAGATCGATTTCCAGCCGGCCGGCACGCCCGGCGGCCGCAACTACGGCTGGAAGATCATGGAGGGGAGCCTCTGCTTCGGGAACAGCGCCTGCCCGGCGAGCACGCCGCCCTGCGATTCGCCGCTCTTCACGCCGCCGGTTTTGGAGTACGACCACGGCGACGAGTGCTCGGTCACCGGCGGCTACGTCTCCCGCTCCCCTTCCCTCCCGAACGCCTACGGCGCCTACTTCTTCGGCGACTTCTGCAGCGGCCGGATCTGGACCGCGGACAAGAACGGCGACGGCTACATCGTCCGCGTCCTCCCCTCGCGGGTGGCCAACCCTTCGACGTTCGGCGAGGGGAGCGACGGCGAGCTCTACGTGGCCAGCCTCTCCGGCACCCTCTACCGGATCGTGCCGCTGAATCCGGTCGACACGCCGGCTCTCTACAATCCCGCGTCCGCCCGCTTCGACTTCAAGAATCTGGACATCCCCGGCCCCGCCGACCGTACGCTCGCCTTCGGCACGCCGGGGAGCGGCCAGCTCCCCATCGCCGGCGACTGGAACGGCGACGGCCGCACCACCGTCGGCCTCTACGATCCGGCCAGCCGCACCTTCCGGCTCAAGAACGCCCTGCGCCCGAACGGCCAGGAGATCGTCCTCACCGTGAGCATCGCCGCGGCCGACGCCGTCCCCATCGCCGGCGACTGGAACGGCGACGGCAAGGACACCGTCGGCCTCTACGACCCGGCCACCTCGACCTTCTATCTGAAGAACAGCCTGACGGGCAGCGGCTTCGACGTCGTCTTCCAGTTCGGCGTCCCCGGAGTCGCCTGGGTGCCGATCGCGGGAGACTGGAACGGCGACCGCAAAGACAGCGTCGGCCTCTACGATCCGGCCCGCGGGCTCTTCCTCCTGCGCAACGCTCTCTCCACCGGCCCGGCCGACCTGCGCTTCCGTTTCGGTCCGCTCAATGCCCGGCCGCTGGCCGGCGACTGGGACGGCGACGGCAAAGACGGCATCGGGATCTGGGACCCGGCCAGCGCCACCTTCCTCTTGAAGAACGTCCCCCAGCGGGGCACGGCGGATGTCACGTTCGCCTTCGGGACGCCGGGCAGCGGGCAGATTCCGCTCGCCGGGGAGTGGCCCCTCACCCCCTGACCCCCTCTCCCACACGCCCTCACACCCTCCCGGGAGAGGGGGAAATGGGAAACCGGACAACAGGGCCAAAGGCCCGAGATTCCTGAGCCCAGGGCACCGCCCTGGGACAGCGGGTGGGTAGTTTTCCCTTCCCCCTCTCCCGGGCGGGCGTGAGGCGTGTGGGAGAGGGGGTCAGGGGGTGAGGGGCCGCAGCGGCGGGCGATGAGGTTACAATCGCCCCGCCCTTCCCAAGGAGACCCGATGAACATACCGGCAGTCGGCCCCCTCGCAACCACCGCAGTCTTCCTGATGGTCGTCCTGGGGACCCCGGGCTCCCCTGCCCCGCCCGTCGACCAGCAGGCCGAGTACGACGTGATCCTGCGCGGCGGCACGATCTACGACGGCAGCGGCGGCAAGCCCTATGCCGGCGACGTCGCGGTCAACGGCGACCGCATCGTGCGCGTGGGGAACCTGGGGCAAGCGAAGGCGAAGAGCGAGGTGGACGCCCATGGGCTCGCCGTGGCGCCGGGCTTCGTCAACATGCTGAGCTGGGCCACCGACACGCTGATCGCCGACGGCCGCGGCCAGAGCGACGTCCGGCAGGGGGTGACCCTGGAGGTCATGGGCGAAGGCTGGTCCATGGGACCGCTCAACGACGCCATGAAGAAGGAAGGGGTCGAGCAGCAGGGCGACATCAAGTACGACATCACCTGGACCACCCTGGGCGAGTACCTGGAGTCGCTGGAGAAGCGCGGCATCGCTCCCAACGTCGCCTCCTTCGTGGGCGCCACCACCGTGCGCATCCACGAGGTCGGCTATGCCAACCGGCCCCCCACGCCGAAGGAGCTGGCCCGCATGCGCGCCCTGGTCCATCAAGCCATGGACGAGGGCGCCCTGGGCGTCGGCTCGTCGCTCATCTACGCGCCGGCCTTCTACGCCAAGACCGACGAGCTGGTGGCGCTCTGCGAAGAGGCGGGCAAGAGCGGCGGCATGTACATCTCGCACATGCGGAGTGAGGGCAACCGCCTCCTCGAAGCGATCGACGAGCTGGTCGACATCGGCCGCCGGGCCAGGGTGCCGGCCGAGATCTACCACCTGAAGGCGGCAGGCCGGCAGAACTGGGGGAAGCTCGACGCCGCGATCAAGAAGATCGAGGCGGCGCGCGCCTCGGGCCTCCGCGTCACCGCCGACATGTACACCTATACCGCCGGCGCCACCGGCCTCGACGCCTCCATGCCCCCCTGGGTGCAGGAGGGCGGCCTCAAGGCCTGGCAGGAGCGGATGAAGGACCCCGCCATCCGCGCCCGCGTCGAGAAAGAGGTGATGACCCCGAGCGACGACTGGGAGAACCTCTTCACGTCCGCCGGTCCGGAGAACATCCTCCTCGTGGCGTTCAAGAACGACGCCCTGAAGCCGCTGACCGGCAAGACCCTGGCCGAAGTGGCGAAAATGCGCGGCAAGACGCCGATCCAGACCGCCATGGACCTGGTGATCGAGGACGACAGCCGGGTGGGCACCATCTACTTTCTGATGTCCGAGGACAACGTCCGCCGCCAGGTCGCGCTCCCCTGGGTGAGCTTCGGCTCGGACGCCGGCGCCCCCTCCGCCGAGGGCGTCTTCCTCAAATCCAACGACCACCCGCGAGCCTACGGCAACGTCGCCCGCCTCCTCGGCCGCTACGTGCGCGACGAGAAGATCATCCCCCTCGAAGAGGCCATCCGCAAGCTCACTTCCCTTCCTATCGGAAACCTCAAGATCCGCGACCGCGGCCTCCTCAAAGACGGCTACTACGCCGACCTCGTCGTCTTCGATCCCGCCACCATCCAGGACCACTCCACCTACGAGAAACCGCATCAATACTCAACCGGCGTCCGCGACGTCTTCGTGAACGGCATCCAGGTGCTGAAAAACGGCGAGCCGACCGGAGCGAAGGCAGGGCGGGTGGTGCGGGGGCCGGGGTGGACGGGGTGGAAGTGAGCTGACATATGAAAGAGCCCTATCTGGAGATCACTTTCCGTCATGGCCGACCCCTTGCAGCGTATCTCTACCTTCCGCGCGAGGGCGATGAGCGAAGCGCTCGGACCGAGAAGGCTGCTCCTGGCCTGCTGGTCGATTATGCAGCGGATGGCCGGCCGCTCGGGCTGGAGATCACAGCTCCCGGCGAGGTTTCCCCTTCGACGATCAACAGAGTCTTGGCCAACCTTGGCTTGTCCGCCTTGCCGGACGCCGATCTTGCCCCTTTGAGAGCTGCGTAGCAAATCCCCCTTGCAAAGCACAGCGGCGGACGTTACGACTTATCTCGAGCAGGCACCGCCTGAACGGCAGGCGGCGCTAACCCGGTTGCGGAATCTCTGTGTCTCCTTGCTGCGCGGCTACGAGGAGACGATCGAATACGGGATGCCGTGCTACAAGAGAAACGGCACCGCCGAAGTGGCCTGGGCCAGCCAGAAGAGCTACATCTCTCTCTACATCATGAAGAAGGCGGTCCTCGACGCCCATCGCTCCGAGCTCGTGACCGCCAGCATCGGCAAGGGCTGTATTCGCTTTTCGAAGCCGGAAAAGCTCGACTTCGCGATCATCGAGAAGCTCCTGGTTGGCACGCGCGAGTCCGCGGACGTCGTTTGCTAGAAGCGGTCTGGAAGGCGCCGGCCTGGGCCGGTGTCACGCCAGCCGCTGTCGGAGCGCCGCGGGCCCGGGCCGGCGTCATCCAGACCGCGGTCTTTGCTAAAGAGCCCCGGGTCTGCGCCGCGTCGGACGCGGCCTGCGTCACGCCGGCTCGGGTCTGAGGGCCGCCGGACCGGGCCGGCGTCATCCAGGCTGCGGTCTTTGTGACGCGGACCCAGGCCGGCGTCTCACAGGCCCGGATCTCTGTCACGCCGGACGCTTCCCACACACGAGCGGCCCAACGACGTCATCCTGCGGGGAGCCTCGGCGACCCAGGATCTGGGCGGAGGAAGGGCGCAAGGTGGTCGTCAACCGCCGGTCATGCGAAAATACCGGGAGACCCGTCCCTATCTCCCGGAGGCCCCTTGGCCGAGCGCTACCACGCCTTCCTCTCCTACGCCCGCGCCGACGCGGAGGCCGTCCGCCGCTTGGCCGAGAATCTGCACCGGCTCGGGGTCGACCTCTTCTTCGACGAATGGGAGATCGCGGCGGGAGACGTCCTCGTCCATCAGCTCGACCGCGGCTTGTTGGAGAGCCGAGACGGCGTCCTCGCCGTCACGCCCACGGCGCTGTCCCGCCCATGGGTGCAGGCCGAGTATGCCGCTCTGACGCAGCGGGCGGTCGAGCAGGGCCGGCGGCTGATCCCCGTCCTCCTGGTCGACGCCGAGATGCCGCCGCTCCTGGCGAGCCGGGTCTGGGTGGACCTGCGGCATGCCGATGGGCCGGAGTATGACGAAGAGGTGCGGAAGCTCGCCGCGCTCCTCCGCGGCGAACGGCCGGGACCGCCGGCCCGTTTGGAGCCACCGCCGGGCTCCGCCTTCCGCGCTCCGGGGCCGATCCCCTGCCGGCTGCGAATCGGGAAGGAGAAGGTCTCCCTTCTATATAAGGAAGGGGCAGAGGCCGCGCACCAACCCGGCAGGCTGAGCTTCGAGACCGAGATGCGCCTCTGGAATCTCGACCGCGTCCGCCACGGTCAGGAGCTGGTCCGGGACGCGTCGGCGGCGGTTGAAGCCCAGGCTTCGGCCCAGAATGCCCTCCTCCTGGAGATTGGCGATGCTCTCTCCCGCACCTATCTGGATGGCGCCGCGGGGGAGGCGCTGCGGGCGACGGTGACGGAAGCCGAGCGCCTGGGTTCCACGGTGGAGCTGGGGCTGGAGGTGGAGGACGACCTCGCCGGCCGGCCCTGGGAGGCCCTCCGGCTGCCCCCAGTCGGCGGTGTTCCAGGAGAACCGCTCGCCCTCCACCCGAACGTCCGCCTCTTCCGTGCCGTTACCGGCTTGGGCGCCGTCCCGGCGCTCCCCATCCCTGGCCCGCTGCGCATCCTCGTCGTCATCGGCAGCCCCGAGGAGCAGAGCGCCGGCGGCGAGCTGCTGGACATGGAGCGCGAGCTCGAACGCATCCTCGACGCCGTCGAGCCCGCCCGCCGGGGAGCGCATCCGGCCTACGTCCGCGTCCTCCAGCGCGGCACCGTCGCCGCCGTCCACGAGGCGCTGGCCGGCGAGCGCTATCACGTCCTCCACGTCACCTGCCACGCCGGCCCCGGCGTCCTCGTCCTGGAGAAAGAGGACGGCTCTGAAGACCGCGTCGCCGCCGATCGCTTCTGCCGCGAGGCTCTGGTCGCCGGCCGCAGCGTGCCGCTCGTGGTTCTCGCCGGCTGCGCCACCGCCCTGAGCGTCCCCGGCAAAGCCGACCAGGGGGAAGCCGCCCTGCCTGGGCTCGCCCGCGCTCTCCTCGCCCATGGCGTGCCGGCCGTCCTCGCCATGCAGGCTCCCGTGGGCGACGCCTACGCCACCGCCCTGGGCGCCCGCCTCTACCGCGCCCTCGCCACCGCCGAGCGCCCCGACCCCCTTGACGCCGTCGCCGACGCCCGCCGGCTCCTCGAAACCGACCGCCGCGCCGGCCATCTCTCCGCCCGTATCGACGCCGAGTGGGCCACCCCGGCGCTCTACCTGCGCGGCCCCTCGCTGCCGCTTATCGATCGCTCTGCCCCGTTTGAGGCCATCGCGCCGCCCCCCGCACCGACCTTCGCCACGGGAGTCGCCGTCCGCCGGGTCGGCGAATTCGTCGGCCGCCGGCGCGAAGGGCGCCGCCTCCTCCAATCCCTCCGCGCTCCCGACACTGCCGGCATTCTCCTCCGCGGCCTCGGCGGCATCGGCAAGAGCAGCCTGGCCGCCGAGACCCTCCGCGCCCTTCAGGAGGAAGGCTGGCTCATCGCCTCTCTCTATGGCACGGTCACTCCGGACGGGCTCCTCGCCGCGGCCGGCGGGACCTACCTCACCGCTTTCCAAAACGAGGGGATGAGGGAGAATAATCCACGGCGGCAGCTCGCCGTCGCCCTGGCCCGGCCGGATCTGGACTGGGAAGAGCGTTTCGCCGCACTCTCTCGCGTGCTACTCGCCGAGCGGAAGCTTGTGGTCCTCCTGGACAACTTCGAGGACAACCAGGGAGATGGAGACGCGGTCAAGGACCAGGACCTCGCCGCGCTCCTCGCGGGCTGGCTTCAAAACCCCGGCCGCACCCGCTTCCTCGTCACGAGCCGCTACCCCTTCGAGCTGCCCGACCGCGCCCACCGCCGGCTCGACGGCCTGCATTTGGGTCCGCTCTCCTTCGCCGAGACCCGGAAGCTCTTCTGGCGCCTGCCAGCCCTGGACAAACTCGGCAAGGAGGAACAGCTCCGCGCCTACGCGGACGTCGGAGGTCACCCCAGGGCGCTGGAGTACCTCGATGCCCTGCTGCGCGGGGGCAAGGCGCGCTTCCAGGACGTCACGGACCGCATGGAGAGGAGTCTGGAGGCGAAAGGAATCCGCAGACCCGACGCCTGGATGCAAGGCGTCGCCGGGGACTTGGACCGCGCACTGGCGGAGACGGTCACCCTGGCTGTGGACGACGTGCTGCTCGACCGCCTGCTCGAACGTTCCGCCGGTGTGCCCGCGGCAAAAGAGCTCCTAGTCGGCGCGGCGGTGTACAGGGTGCCGGTTGATCGGATCGGCCTCGTCTGGCAAGTCGGTGAGGAGATCGAGCTACCTGAGGCTCAGCAAGATCGGCCGCCGGTCCAGGCTCCCGCCGGATTCGACGACGCCCTGCTGGCTCTGGAGGATCTGGGCCTTCTGGCACCAGTTGGTTGGTCCGATCCGGGAGCGGATCTCTTCTTCGTCCACCGCTGGACCGCCTCGGCGGTGCTCGCGAAAAGCTCGGCGGAAGAGAAGGTTCAGGCACATCACCTGGCCGCTCGGTTCTGGAGATGGAGGGTGAAGTACGTGCCGCAGAGCCGGGCGGAGGATATGGAGCAGCTCCTGGAGGCGCGCCATCACCACGAGGAGGCCGGAGAGATCGACCAGGCGGTAGAGGTGACGGAGTGGATCTGCTTGCAGTTCGAAGAGTGGGGCGCCTACCGGCGGGAGGAACAGCTTTGCCGTGAGACGCTGGCCTGGCTGCCAGAGAAGTCTGCCGCGGCCGCCAGGTTTGCAGGCCAGATTGGGACGCTGGCCCAACTGAGAGGCGACCTTACTCAAGCTCATGACGCTCATCAAGCCGCGTTTTCTGCCTTCTCGGCAATTGGCGATCGCGTCGGCATTGCTGTTGCGTGTCATCAGCTCGGCATGCTCGCCCAAGACCGCGGCGAGCCGGCGCAGGCGATGGAGTGGTACCAGAAGTCGCTCCAGATCGAAGAAGAGCTGGGCAACCGCGCCGGCATGGCGAACTCCTACCATCAGCTCGGCATGCTCGCCCAAGACCGCGGCGAGCCGGCACAGGCCCTGGAGTGGTACCAAAAGGCCCTCCAGATCGACGAAGAGCTGGGCAACCGCGCCGGCATGGCGAGCTCCTACCATCAGCTCGGCGTGCTCGCCCAAGTCCGCGGCGAGCCGGCGCAGGCCCTGGAGTGGTACCAGAAGTCGCTTCAGATCGAAGAAGAGCTGGGCAACCGCGCCGGCATGGCGAGCTCCTACCATCAGCTCGGCATGCTCGCCCAAGACCGCAGCCAGCCGACGCAGGCGCTGGAGTGGTACCAGAAGTCGCTCCAGATCAACGAAGAGCTGGGCAACCGCGCCGGCATGGCGATCACGATCAGCCAGTTGGGTGTGCTCGCGACCAAACAGGGCCAACCTGCCGAGGCGGTGCCGCTCAATCTGCGCAGCTTGGCGATCCGGATCCAGCTCGGATCTCCGCAGGTCCGGATCGACCTCCACTGGCTCCGCCGCCAGCGGGAGCTTCTCGGAGAGGAGAGGTTTGGAGAGATCCTCCGGGTGCATCTCAGCGAAGAGGATGCCGCCGCGGTGTTGGGGATGATGGAGGGGGACGGCGGGTCGTAACACCTCACCCCCGGCCCCTCTCCCATCTCCCGCCCATTCCCCCGCCGGGAGAGGGGAGAAATCCGGGATGAAGCAAGGAGACGACCTGGGGAGACGGTTTCCCCCTGATAGCATGGTCCCGCCATGACGCAGGACGAAGCCCTCCAGCAGGCTGCGGATTTCCTGGACCAGCGTTTCGGGCTGGAGACTCTCTGGCTGTTCGGCTCGGAAGCCCAGGGGACTTCCCGGCCGGATTCAGACCTCGACCTCGGTGCTCTCCTGACGCGGCGCCCCTCGACGCTCGAACGGCTCGATGCGCAGACTGAGCTGGCGGAGGTGGTGCGTCGTCCCGTGGATCTCGTTGACCTCGATGCCGCCTCTCCGATCCTGGGAATGCAGGTCCTCAAGCACGGCCGGCTCCTGACCGACCGCAATCCGCAGCGGCGATATGCGTCCTTCAGCCGTACGCTCAGTATGTATGAAGACCTGAAGATCCTCCGCCGCGAGGCCGAACGAAGCCTGTTGGAACGATTCCGTCGCGGAGCGAGCCGTGATCGATCGTGACGCTGTCGTCGCCAAGCTCCTGGGAAGAGGTGGCGCTGGTACAATGCGGCGAGAGGGGATAGATCCATGGCCACCCTAGCCCGCTATAGTCGAGAAGAGGTCGCCCAGCGTGGCGACGAGATCTACGAGCGCGAGGTTTTTCCCCGCATGGGCGCAGAGGACGAAGGCAAGCTCGCGCTCATCGATGTCCAAACTGGGGACTACGAGGTCGACCGCGACGAAATCGCAGCTTCGGATCGGCTTCTCGCCCGGCATCCAGACGCGCAGGTTTGGACCCGTCAGGTTGGCTCTCGATATGCCCGCCGCTTTGGACCGCGCTTGAAGCCAACGGTCGTCTTAGTAGCGAATTGAACCGGCAGGTCCGGGGAGCCCCAGCGGCCCGCCCTCGCCTACTGTCGCAAATCGATCCAGGTGTGTCACCTTACCGGCGGGTCAGGTTATGTCCCCCGCGAGGGACATGACAGTCGCGCGCTCGTTTGCAACAGAATGGACGGCCGGCGCGACCTTCGACGCATCAATTGTTCGGAATTAAAGGTCGCAAAGGCGTAGCGATTCGTCCAATTGTTCCAACTGAGCGGGCTTTGGCTTCAGTTGGACCGACTTCTGTTATGAATTGCAGGCTCGCGGCTGTCAGAGCCAGGTCGTTTGTCACGGAAAAATCGGAGTTGCGACAGCCAAGGGCGGACCAGCAGGCATCGACCGCGGTGGACATGACAGAATTCGGTATCGCGATGACCGCCGCGCAGAGTGTTGTAACAAACGGCGCCACGTCTGTTGCAACCACGGAGAGGGAGGGACTACAAGGGTGCCCGCTGCCGCCAGTGATAGGCGATGGCGGCGGCTAGGTCTTTCTCCACGACAGCATTCGGTGTAGGTTTGGAATCTGGAGCGACCACGGGAGGATACCTCATGATTCTCGACCTCGACACGCTGAACGACGGCGACCAGCTCGACTACGACATCTGCGTGGTGGGCAGCGGCCCGGCCGCCTTCTCGCTGGCGCTTCAGTTCGCCCTCCAGAATCCAGGCGGCTCGGGACGCGGGATGCGGGTGGCCATGCTGGAGAGCAGCCCGGGCGGCGGCTTCGACGTCCAGGATCTCTACGAAGGGGAGAACGCGGGGCTGCTGGCGGGGCGCACGAGTTGGCCGACCGACTACCTGACACAAGGGCGCTTCAGGAGCTACGGCGGGACCTCGAACCATTGGGGCGGATGGTCCTGGCCTCTCGAGAAGCTCGACCTCGAAGCGCGGCCGATCCGGCCCGGGACTCGATGGCCGATCGAGTACGGGGACCTCCTCCACTACTACAAGAAGGCCCAGCGCGACATCATGCAGCTCGACGCCTTTGCGTACGATGATCCTCAATACTGGATCGACGAGACGCCCAACCCCAAGCTTGCCGTCATGCCGCTGCCGCCGGGTTCTCCATTGCGGACCCGCGTTCTGCAGTTCAACGCCATCGCGTTCGAGAACGAGTATGGATCTGTCATCGAAAACTCGGCCTTCGTCGACCTCTATCGCAATGCCAACGCGATCGGAGTGGAGACCGAGGCCGCCGGCCAGGACCGCCGGCGGGTCCTGCGGTTGGTGGCGAGGGGAATCGAGGACGGGCAACCCGGCAAGACTCTCTACTTCCGGGCTCGGTACTTCGTCGTGGCGGCCGGGGTGGTCGAGTCGACGCGCTTGCTGCTCCTGTTCGGCATCGGCGACAGCAGTGGGCACCTGGGGAAGAACTTCATGGACCATCCTTACTTGAACTCCTCCACGTATCGAGTGGGGACCATTCCTGCCGAGGTCAGGAGCTTCTACTTCGGCATCGAGGAAGTCGACGCCAGCCAAAGAAAGCTGCGGCTGCAGTCGATTCCGGCTCCCAACGGCAAGTCGACGTTCATTGCCGGGTTGGTGCCGACGGACGACTTCATCGAGCGACACGAGATCGGCGGCTTCCGGGTCCTGCTGGGCGGAGTCGGCAACCAGCCCGGAACGATCCAGACCAACATCGAGCCGCTGCCCCAGGACGGGGGCACGATCACGCTGACGGACTCCGAGCCGACCGATCTCTTCGGCCAGCAGCGCGTCAGGGTGGATTGGCAACTCTCGAAGCTCGACCGCAAGACCGGCGAAGCCATGCTCGAAGCGACCAAGGAGGTCCTGTCCGACCTGGGATATGGCAGCGACTTCGTCTTCCCGACCCTGGACGACAGAGCCTGGAGCCCGGGGCTCCATCCGACGGGGACGACGCGCATGGCCGAGGAGCGAAAGGATGGCGTCGTCGACGGCAAGATGCGGGTCCACGACAGCTCGAACCTCTACGTCGCGAGCGCCAGCACCTTTCCCTCCGCGGGGTATCAGAATCCGACCTTCACAGTGTGTGCGCTCGCCGTGCGCCTCGCCGATCACCTCAAGACGGAGCCGGCGGACTGAACAGCCCCCATACCTTGACAGTCTACAATTCCTCCCGTTATTGTAGACCGTCAAGGTATCGACCATGGGAAAGCCAAGCGACCTCGTTCAAGGAACCCTCGACCTCCTGATCCTCAAGACGATCTCCCTCGGGCCGATGCACGGCTGGGCGATCGCCAAGCGCATCGAGCAGATCTCGGCTGACGTCCTCAGGGTGCAGCAGGGATCGCTCTACCCCGCCCTCCACCGCCTCGAGCAGCAAGCCTGGATCGCCGCGGCGTGGGGGGAGACGGAGACCGGCCGCAAGGCCAAGCTCTACTCGTTGACCGCTGCCGGCCGCGAGCAGCTCGAGAAGGAGCTCGCGAGCTGGGACCGGCTCTCGACCGCGATCAACCTCGTCGCCCGCATGGCTTAGGAAAGGCCGGCCATGCGCTCTGCGGACAAGGTGCGTTTGCGTTTGCGCTCGCTGTTCCTGCGGCCGCGGGTGGAGGCGGAGCTCGCCGCCGAGCTGTCGTTCCACCTCGAGCAGCAGACGGCTGAGAACATCGCCGCCGGCATGGAGGCCAAGGAGGCCCGCCGGGCTGCTCTGCGCCTCTTCGGCGGTTTCACTCAGATCCAGGAAAGGTGCCGTGAGATGCGGGGGACGCGCTTCATCGACGAGCTGGTGCAGGACCTGAGCTATGCCGTGCGGACGCTGCGCGGGAGCCCCGCCTTCACGATCGTCGCGGCGCTCTCCCTGGCGCTCGGGATCGGCGCCAACACGGCGATCTTCAGTCTCATCAACGCCCTGATCCTGCGTCCGCTCGCCGTCCAAGCACCGGACCGGCTCGTCGCTCTCGGCGACACGTCGCACACCGGCTCGCTGTCCGAAGGGAGCGTGCGCACCGACATCTTCTCGTATCCGATGTACGAGCAGCTCCGCGACCACAATCAATCCTTTACGGGCCTGCTCGCCTCGGGCCGGAGCGGCCGGCTGAGAGTCGGCACCGGCGGCGGCGCTGCTGCCGAGCCGGCGCGCGGCCGGATCGTCAGCGGCAACTACTTCGCGGTGCTCGGCGTGCGGGCGGTCCGCGGGCGGACCTTTACAGCCGCTGAGGACCGGGCGCCCGGAGGCGATCCGGTCGTGGTGATCAGCCACGACTATTGGCAGCGGCGGTTCGCGGGGGACGACGGCGTCATCGGCCGCGTGCTCGCCTTGAACGGCTATCCGTTTACGGTCGTGGGCGTCGCCCAGCCCGGCTTCGCCGGCGACGTGGTCGGCGCGCCGACGGAGATCTGGATCCCGCTGATGATGCAGAGCCAGGTCAACCCGGGGCGCAAGTACCTCGACCGCTGGGACACCAGTTGGCTGCTGTTCCTGGGCCGGCTCAAGCCGGGCGCCTCCCTGGCGCGAGCCCAGGCGGAGGCCAACGCGCTCTTCAAGCGCAGCCTCACGACCTATGCCGGCGCAGCGATCCCTCCCCAGATCATGCCCGGCCCCGACGTGAAGCCGATCGAGGCCAGCCCGGGCGGCGCCGGGTTCTCCTCCCTGCGGCGGCAGTTCTCGCAGCCTTTGCTCACCTTGATGGCAATCGTGGGACTGGTGCTCGTCGTGGCGTGCGCCAACCTGGCCAACCTGCTCCTCGAACGGGCGGTGGTCCGGCAGAAGGAGATCGCCGTCCGATTAGCCCTAGGCGCCGGCCGGCCGCGCCTGATCCGGCAGTTGCTCACCGAGAGCCTGCTGCTCGCGGTGCTCGGCGGCGTCCTGGGCATCCTCTTCGCGCTGTGGGCCGGGCCGGCGCTCCTGCGGCTGACCGGCGGCTCGTCGTCTGTCATGCCTCTGGATCTTCGTCCCGACCTGCCGGTCCTCGGCTTCACCACCGTCCTCGCCCTGCTGACCGGGATCGCGTTCGGGCTCGCTCCGGCGCGCCGCGCCACGCGGGTCGAGCTGGCTCCCACGCTCAAGGAGAATGCGCGGACCGTCGCCGGCTCGGGGGGCACTGGGAGATGGCCGGTCGCCAAGCTCCTAGTGGTCTGCCAGTTCGCTCTCTCGCTCCTCCTGCTGACCGGCGCCGGTCTCTTCGTGCGCACGCTGCAGAACCTCGAGCGCCTCAATCTGGGCTACGACCGCGAACGCCTCGTCCTCTTGAAAGTCGATCCCGTCGCGGCCGGCTATACGGAAGGGCGCCTCGACGCCTTCCCGCTCCAGTTCCTCGATCGCATCAAGGCGGTGCCCGGCGCGTCCGCGGTGACCTACTCGGAGAACGGCATCTTCAGCGGCACCGAATCGGCCGACGGCGTGAGCCTCGAGGGGACCCCGCGAGTGGAGCGCGGCATCGCGATCGCCTCGGACCGCGTCGGCCCGGACTACTTCCAGTCGGTCGGCGTGCCGCTCCTGGCCGGACGGGAGATCGGCCCGCGGGACCGCAAGGGAACGACGCTGGTCGCGGTCATCAACGAGGCCCTGGCGAAGCGCTACTTCGCCGGCCGGAGCCCGCTCGGCAAGCACCTGACGATCGTCGGGCCGCCTGAGGACACGGTCTTCGAGATCGTCGGCGTGGCGCGCGACGTGCGGGACCACGACCTGCGCGGCCCGGTGCCGCCGCGCTTCTACACCGCGCTCGCGCAGTCGACCTCGTTCGCCTCGGCTTTCAACGTCGAGATCCGCACGGCGAATCCCGGCGCCCTGGTCAAGCCGCTCCGCGAGGCGGTCCGCGGCTACGATCCCAACCTGCCGGTCGAGGAGCTGCGTCCGCTGTCCGCCATGATCTCCGAATCGATCAACCACGAGAGCCTGATCACCAAGCTCTCGGCGGTGTTCGGCGTGCTCGCCCTGCTGCTGGCGTCGATCGGGCTCTATGGCGTCGTCTCGTACACCGTCGCCCGGCGCGCCAACGAGATCGGCATCCGCATGGCGCTCGGAGCCAGTCGCGAATCCGTCCTTTGGATGGTCCTCCGCGAGACGCTGTTCCTGGCGCTGGCCGGGGTGGCGATCGGCGTGCCCGCCGCGCTCGCGGCGGCGCGGCTGGTGGCGAGCCGGCTCGTCGGCCTCTCCGCCCACGACCCTGCGACCCTCGCCGCCGCGACCGCGGTCCTCCTCGCCGTCGCCGTCTTCGCCGGAGCCATCCCCGGCTCGCGGGCGACTCGGGTGGACCCCACGCAGGCGCTGCGCTACGGGTGAAGCCGCATCTGGAACAGCCCGCCGGTGCCGGTGAAGAGGTTGTGGTTTCCCGGGTCGAGGAAGAGACCGACGGGAATTCGTCCCGCCAGACCGGTCCCGAAGGGCTGCCAGGTGACGCCGCCGTCGCGGCTCCGGAAGACTCCGAGGGAGCCCGACGCGTAGAGGGTCTGTGAGTCTCTGGGATCGACGAGGATGTCGTACTGGGCGACCCCGGGGCCGGGCGTGCTGATCGTCTCCCAGGTGCGGCCGTCGTCCGTGCTCCGCCGGACCTCGCCGTTCACCTCGAGGAGGTAGAGCGTCTGGGGAACCCGCGGGTCGACGGCGAGCGTTCCAAGGCTTTCGATCAGCGGATGCCAGCTCCGGCCGCCGTCGAGGCTGCGCAAGATGACGGCGAATGTGCGCGGCGGATGCTGTTGCTCGCTGGCCTCCACGTCCTTGGCGTAGAGGACGTCCGGACGGACCGGATCGACGACGAGCTTCTGCACGTCCCGACTGTAGTCGCCGTCCGCATGGTGGGCGACGCAGCCCAGTGTCTTTCTCCAGGTCGTTCCGGCATCGACGCTCAGCCAGATCCCGCAGGCGCCGGCCACGATCCGGCCGCTCTTCGGGACGGCCAGCGCCTTGACGGTGAAATCGAAGCGCGGGTCGGGCGCGGCCAGGATGCTCTTCCAGGTGGCGCCGCTGTCCCGGCTCGTGAAGACCCCGCCCTGTGCTCCGGCGTAGAGGGTGGAGGCATGGCCCGGGTCGACACGGAGGTCCCCCATGCAGATAGGCGCCTGGCGTCCGATCCAGCTCCGCCCCCCATCACTGCTCGTGGAGAGACCGCCGGTGACCTCGGCATAGATCCGCGAGCCGTCGCTCGGCCAGCGCAGGATGTCGAAGGCGGCTGCCCCGGTGCAGTCGAAGACTTCGAGGGGGATCGTCCAATGCGCGCCGCCGGCGCGTCCGTGGCCCAGGACCTGCTGCGCCAGGACGTAGAGGTCACCGCTCGGGGCCGCGATCAGGCGGTCGCCGAACGGCACACTGCCGTCCGGATCCTCGTCCACCCGCGTCCAGGTGGCGCCGAGGTCGCGGCTGGCAAAGATTCCGGCGTGGGCGATTTGACCGCCGGTCGCGAGCTGCTGGAGAGTCAACACGGTGGCCGGCGATCCGGGCACGACCGTCACCGCATAGACGTAGCCGACGCTCGGCGCCGGCGTCGGCGGCAGCAGGCGCCAGCTCGCGCCGCCGTCCGTGCTGCGGTAGAGGCCGAGGTTCATCTCCGCGAACAGCGTCGTCGGAGAGGTCGGCGCGGCGGCGAGGCCGAGAACGCCGAACGAGAACGGCTTGTCGAAAGGGGACGTCAAAGCGGGCTCGACGTCGGTCACCGGCGCCCAGGTCACGCCGCCGTCGCCGCTGTGGAACATCCCGCCGCCCTGCGCGGTGGCCGCGAAGACGGACTGCGGGGCGTTGGGGTCCACCAGGAGCGCGGTGAAGGGCAGCGGTTGGACGAGCGCCTGGTGCCAGGTGGCGCCGCCGTCGGCGCTGCGCAGGAGGACCGGGCCACGCGCCAGGAAGACCTGCGGTCCGCCGGCGCCGCCCGGAGCCACGGCCAGCAGGTCGCCGGCCTCGACTGGTGGCCCGAGCGGGAGGCCCTTGGCGAGAACGCTCCAGCTCCTGCCGTCGTCCGTGCTGTGGAAGAACGTCGCCGGACCGCTCGCGAACAGATTGCCGTCCGCATCCGCGGCCAGGGCCTGGATGTGGGCGGCGCCGATCCCGCTGCCCGCAAAGGACCAGGCTCTGCCGCCGTCGGCGCTGGCAAACACGCCGTTGGTCCCCGAGGCGACAAACACCCGCCCTGAAGCGCCGGCGGCGAAGCCGGTGAGCGGCCAGGCCGCGGGACCGAACGGCGTCCAGCGCTGGGCGGCGGCGGGGGCCGGGAGGCAGATCAGGAACAAGAAGATCGAAAAGAGGTGGCATCCTGGTTGTCTCTTCACGTCGGTTCTCCTCTATGCTTCGAGCATCTCACGTTCGGGGAGGACTATGAAGAAGATCCTCAAGCTCGCGGCCGCCGCTCTGCTGCTCCTCCTCGCGGTGCTGGTCATCCGGGCGCTCACCGTCCGCTCGCGCCAGATCCAGGCGGCGGCGACGCCTCCCGACATCGAAGTGGACGCCAACGCCGCCGCTGCGCGGCTGGCTGCGGCGCTCCGCTTCCAGACGGTGTCGCAGGAGGGCACGGGGCCGATCGATCCCGCCGCCTTCCTCGCCTTGCACCGCCACCTGCAAGAGAGCTTCCCGCGCGCCCATGCGGCGCTCACCCGCGAGGTCGTCGCCGGTTACAGCCTTTTGTATACGTGGCCGGGGAGGAACGCGTCCCTGCCCCCGGTCCTCTTGATGTCCCATCTCGACGTCGTGCCGGTCGAGCCGGGGACGGAGCGCTCGTGGACCGAGCCGCCGTTCGCCGGCACGATCTCCGGCGGCTATGTCTGGGGGCGCGGCTCCCTCGACGACAAGGTGGGAGTGACCGGGCTCCTGGAGGCGGTCGAGGCGCTCGCCGCCCGCGGCTTCCAGCCCGAACGCACGGTCTATCTCGCCTTCGGCCACGACGAGGAGGTCGGCGGGCTCCATGGGGCGCACAGCGTGGCCGCGGTCCTCCAGCAGCGCGGCGTCCGCCCCGCCTTTATCCTCGACGAGGGGGGCGCCCTGGTCGTCGGCATGGTGCCGGGTCTCGCCAAGCCGGTCGCCCTCGTGGGAACCGCCGAAAAGGGTTTCGTGAACGTCGTGTTGACGGCGGAGAGCGAGGGCGGGCACTCCTCGATGCCGCCGCGCCACACCGCGGTCGGCGCGGTGGCCGCCGCGGTCCATGCGTTGGAGGAGCACCCGATGGCCGGCCGCATCGGCGGCGCCACGAGGGCGTCGTTCGACTTCCTGGCCCCGGAGCTGCCGTTCGGCCAGCGGCTCTTCCTGGCCAACCTCTGGTTCTTCGGCCCGCTGGTCACCAGTCAATTCGCCAACGACCCGGCTTCGAACGCACGCATCCGCACCACCACCGCCGCCACCATGATCTCCGGCGGGGTCAAGGAGAACGTGCTCCCCGCGAAGGCGCAGGCGGTGGTGAACTTCCGCATTCTTCCCGGGGACACGGTGGCGAGCGTCCTCGACCACGTGCGCAAGACGGTCGGTCCGGGCGTCAAGGTGGCGCAGGAGGGGCTGCACGCCACCGATCCCTCGCCGGAGTCGGACACCGCGGCGCCGGAATTCCGTCTCCTCCAGCGCACGGTGGCCGAAGCGCTGCCGGGGACTTTGATCGCTCCCAACCTGCTGGCCGGCGGCACCGACACCCGCCACTATGAGCGGCTCACCCGCAACGTGTATCGCTTCCTCCCCATCCGCGTGACCGCGCGCGACCTGAGGCGCCTCCACGGCACGGACGAGCGGGTGGGCGTCGAGGACTACGCGTCGGCGGTGCGCTTCTACGCGCGGCTGCTCAAGAACGCGGGGGCGGGCTGAGGCCGGCTCAGATCTTGAACAGCGCGTCGAACGCGGAGCGGGCGTCGCCGGGGGACGGCTTGCCGCCGTCGCGGTTGAACTCCTGAACGGTCTTGGGATTGAAGAGCGGGCACTCGTTGTGGGTGCTCTTCTTGAGGATGTGCACCGGAATCTCCGCGAACTTCCGGCACTCCCAACGCGCCGAGGTATCGAAGTGGATGCAGTTCGAGCAGGTGTGGAGGTCGGCGCCGCACTTCTTGCACACCGTGTCCAGCTCGATGGGATCGGCGATCACCCGCTTCTCGCCGCACTTGGCGCAGCGGAACACCGTCTCGGTGGGAGCGCCCAGGCCGCGCCCGCGCGGCCCTTCCTTCTTCTCCCGCGGGAGCTGCGGTCCCGTGGAGCGTGGCTCGGACGGACGGCCCGAGTCCTGATAGCCGCGCTGCCGGTACTTGCGGTCGTCGGACATCTGCTGACAGTGTAGCGCAAGTGGCGTCTTGACGGGGGTTCGTCTCAGTCCTACAGTGAGAGCAGCACGAAGAGACCTCCACGAGCGGAGAAGGAGAAGCGCATGGCTGCTTCAAAAGGTGCGACGGCCACGAAGAGCAAGCCCGGAAAAAAGAAGACGACGACCAAGACGGTCAAGCCGCCCGCCGGCGCCACCGTGGCCTGCTGGGAAGACGATCCCGGCGATCCCACGCAGCTGCCGGCTCCGGCTCCGATCACGGTGGCGGCGCCAGATCCGTCGGCGGCGCCTCTGCCGTTCAAGATCGCCGGCTCCACGCCGGCGCCGCAGGTCTATGCGCCCGGTACGGCCAACTTCCGCTTCTATGCGGCGGCCAGCGCTCTGCGCCGGACCGCGGACTTCTGGGGCGCGATCGTGTCCTCGGGCACCGGCTGGGAGCTCGGCAAGATCCTGCCCGTCCTCCTCGACTCGGGAGTCGATCTGAACGCCTTCTACACCCGCGGCGGCTTCGGCGACGCTCCCGGGTTGCACTTCTTCCACGATACGGTCGGCGGCCACACCTATTTCTCGGGCGAGAGCCCGGACGTGGCGAGCCATGAGATGGGCCACGCGGTGCTCGACGCCATCCGGCCGCAGTTGTGGGACGCGCAGACGATCGAGGCCGCCGCCTTCCACGAATCGTTCGGCGACATGAGCGCCATGCTCTCCGTCCTCCAGATCGCCTCGTTCCGGCAAGCCGTGGTCGGCGAGACGGGAGGCACGCTCAACCGGGCTTCCCGGCTCTCGCGCCTGGCCGAGCAGCTCGGAGCGGCCATCCGGATACAGCACCCGGATGCGGTCGAAGCCGACTGCCTGCGCAACGCCGTGAATTCCTTCTTCTATCGCGATCCGCAGACCCTGCCGCCGTCCGCGCCGGCGACCCAGCTCTCCTCCGAGCCGCACTCCTTCTCGCGCGTCTTCACCGCCGCCTTCCTCGACGTGCTGGCCGGCGTCTTCAAGCTCCAGGGCAGCGCGCCCACCGCCGACGACCTGTTGGCGGCCAGCGCGGATGCCGCCCGCCTCCTGGTGGCGGGAATCCTCGATGCGCCGGTCGTCCCCGACTACTACAGCCAGGTGGCGGCGCACATGATCAGCACCGGCGAGGCAGCACCGTTCAACGGCAAGTACCGCAACGTCCTCAAGAGCGCGTTCGTCCGCCGCGGCATCCTTTCTCTGGAGGCGGCGGCGACGGTGACCAGCGTCAAGGCGCCGCCTCCCCGCAAGGCGGCCTTCGCCGCCGCCGGGCAGGCCGAAGCCGCCGAGCTGCCGCAGGCCACCATCTCCGGCGCCAACTACGGCTTGACGCGGGCGGCGCTCAAGGTCCATACCGCGGAGCAGCCGAAGCGGTTTGCCGTCACCTCCGCCGCGCTCACCCTGGCTCCGCTCGAGCCGCGCTCGGGACAGAACGCGGCGCAATCGTTCACCGACGATCTCTTCCAGCGCGGGCGGGTCGACGTGCGCGAGCATGCCCATCCGGAGACCGGCATCACGCACACCCCTGCCATGAAGACGCACGTCGTCGTCGAAGAGAAGGGCGATCTGGTCCTGCGCCGGCGGACGTTCGATTGCGGGTTCGATTGATTTGACCGCTGCGGGTGGATCGGCGTAGGGTTTGCACGAGGTGGTGAGCATGAGCACGACCAAGACTGAATCGCCGACCAAACCATCCGCAGCCGAGGACAAGGACGACTCCGCCACCGAGCGCTACCTGCGCGACCTCGCCGTGCGCGGCGAAGCCGCCGAGCCGACGAGCGCGGGGAAGCTGCCGCCGGGCGCCACTCACGCCGTGGTGGAAGAGAGCGAGGACGGCACCGTCAAGCAGGTCAAGAGGGCGCGTTTCAAGGCCTTCTGATGCTCAAGGGATCGCAGCGCAAGTGGCTGCGCGGCCAGGCCCACGCCCTGCGACCTGTGGTCCTGATCGGCCGCCAGGGCCTCTCCGAGTCGGCGTTGCGGGAGATCGACTTCGCTCTCGACACGCATGAGCTGATCAAGGTTCAGGCTGTCGCCCGGAAGGCCGAGAAGCAGGCGATGGCGAGCCGCGTCGAGACGGAGCTCGGAGCGGAGACGGTGGGCATGATCGGCCACGTCCTCATCCTCTACCGCCGCCAGTCCGACCCCGAGCTGCGCAAGGTCGAGCTGCCCGGCGAGCCGGCGTAGCCGAAAAGCGCCCCTCACCCCCGACCCCTCTCCCACACGCCCTCACGCCCTCCCGGGAGAGGGGAGAAGGACCCAAAGGACGGCAAGGACTGCAGGGACAGGACAGCACGCCGTCCCTCTCGTCCTTGCTGTCCTTGTTGTCCTTGCCTTCTCTCAGAAACCCGGCACGGTGAGGCTCTTGCCGTTGTCCCGCGGGCCCAGATCGAGGAGGAACGGCGCGGCGCGCTCGGCCCAGCGCTCGGGCCCGGGATAGCTCTTTGCCGACTGGCCGAAGGAGATCTCCAGCATCTCCGTGTGGATGATGCCCGGGTTCAGGGCGATCGCGGCCAGGCCCGGCGGCAGCTCCTCGGCGAGAGCGCGGGTCATCCCTTCGATGGCCCATTTGGTGGCGCAGTAGGGGGCGAATTCCGACGCCGTGGACCGTCCCCAGCCGGAGCTGAAATTCACCACCACCCCCTGCCCACGCTCCAGCATGGCGGGGAGGAAGCTGCGCAGCACGTGGTAGGTGCCTTTGAGATTGACGTCCACCACGCGCGCCATCTCCTCCTCCGGCACCTGCCAGAGGGGCGCGCCCTTGTTGATCACTCCCGCGTTGTTGAGCAGGAGATCGATGGGAGGATGGCGCGCGAGGACGTGGCGGCACCAGGCCTCCACCTCCGCCGCGGAGGCCACGTCCGCCACCGAGAAGCCGTGCGGCTCGCCGAGCCGAGCCTGGAGCTCGTCGACGGCGGCGCGGGTGCGGCTGCAGCCGATCACGACGTGGCCCAGGCCGGCCAGGCGCACGGCGAGCGCACGGCCGAGACCGCGGCTGACGCCGGTGACGAGGACCGTGCGGCTTGCCGAGCTCACCGTCAGGCGGTCTCTGCCAGCGGGGCAACCAGGGGCAGCTCGTCCCCGGTGGGTTGGAAGAGGGCGGCGCCGACCGTGCCGGGGCCGGCGTGGGTGCCCACCACCGGCCCCATCTCGGCCACGATCAGCTCGGCGACGTCGAACGACTTCAGCAGCAGGCTGCGCAGCCGGTCGGCCCAGACCGGCGCCTTGGCGTGGGCGACGCTCACCACCACCGGGCGCTTGGGGTCCACCCGGTCGCGGAACAGCTCGACGAGACGCGGCTGCGCCGCCCGGCCGCCGCGCACGCGGTCGACGGCCGTCACCTCGCCATCGACGACGCCGAGGATCGGCTTGATCCCCAGCAGGTTGCCGAGGAAGGCCCGCCCTTTGCCGATGCGCCCGCCGCGCGCCAGGTAGTCGAGAGTGTTGACCGCGAAGAAGACGTGCACGCGATCGCGCATCGCCTCCAGGCTTTCGACGATGACGTCCGGCTCGATGCCCCGGCGCGCCATGCGGGCGGCGAAGAGAGCCAGCATCCCGAGCCCCAGGCTCACGTTGTTGCTGTCCACCACCCGCAGCGCCACCTGCTCGGCCTCGCCGCGCAGCCGTTGCAGCTCGGGCAGCCCCTCCTCGACCGCCGCCCGCGCGTGCACCACCGTCTGCGACAGCTTTTCGGAGATGTGCACCGAGACGACGTCGCGGTCGCGGGCCAGAGAGCGGTAGACGTCCAGGAAGTCGGTCTTGGACGGCGGATTCGTCCGCGGATGGTCCCCTCCGCTCTCCAGGCGCTCGTAGAACTCCTTCGGCCGCAGGTCGAGGCCGTCGTGGTAGACACGGTCGCCGAAGAGCACGAGCAGAGGCACCACCTGGATGCCGTGCGCCCGCGCCAGATCGGGAGGCAGGTCGCTGGTGGAATCGGTGACCACCCGCACGAGGTCCCGCGGCTCTTCCAGGCCGACGATGCCGAGCTCGCGGAGGGTCTGCAGCTCGCGCAGGACCTCGCCGTCGGTGGTCGCCACGGCGTCGAGCAGGCGGCCCACCGTGACGCTGGCCGGCACCGCCGCCAGCACCTCCTGCTGGCGGGCGCTGAAGCGGGCCGCGAAGAAAGCCGGTCCCACCTGCACCCGCACCCGTGATCGCGGATCGGGGGCCTCATGGACCGCGTCCTCCAGAGCGAGGATGATCAAGGCCTTCAGATCCATCTTGATCTCGTGCGCAGTCTTCACCGGACCGGTCAGGTCGGGCGGCCGGAGCTGCACCCAGAACGGTCCCGCGTCGAGGTGGCTCAGGCGGCAGAACGCCTTGACGCCCGTGGCCCGCCCCGCTTCGGCGCCCACCACCTCGCCGTTTTCCAGGTTGACCCTCCCCTCGGCGCAGATCACGCGCCCGGTGGCGTGCGCCCGGTTGAGCCCGCGCAGCAGCTCGAGGAGAGGGAGGAGAGAGAGGTCGCCCACCAGCGACTCGAGCTGCCCATCGGGCTCCAGGCCGACCTCGCGGCCGAGCAGGACCAGGTGGATGCGCCGCACGAGATCCGGGCCGTCGAGACCGGCAGCGTCGAGGAACAGCACTTCCTCCGGCAGATCGCGTCCCGCCTGCTCGCCCTCGCCGAGGAGGAGGAGCGTGTGCTCGGCGCCCTGAGCTGGCGCCGTGAAGCGCGCCAGGAGGGCCGAGCCGCCGTTCGCGGCCAGCGCCGCCGGGGCCACCACGATGCCCGGCCCCAGCTTCTCGGCGTAGCGCAGGCCCTGCTGCTCGTCGAGGGCGGGAACCACCTCGTAGCCGAATTCGGTCAGGCCATTGGAGATCTCCTTGCGACGGGACATCTCCGGATCGACGACCAGGACGGCAGGCCGAGGCACCGATCAGGTCCTTCGCGCGGAAAACGGCATAAGCGTACAAAGCATAACCCCACCGGGGTCCGCCCGCTACGGGAGCCCGCTACGGAAGGAGATCGAGCTCGGCCATCACCGGCAGGTGGTCGCTGGCCATCCGGGCGATGTGGAGGCGGCAGCGGTGGACGCCGGTGAGGCGGAGGGGGCCGCGGAAGTAGATGCGGTCGAGAGCGCCCTGCGGCGAGAAGGCGGGATAGGTGGCCAGGGCGCGCCGCCGGCCCTTGCGGCTGTCGGTAGCGCTCTGGAAGCCGAGGCCGTTCGTGAACAGCGGCCACAGCAGCGAGCGCCAGTCGTTGAAGTCGCCGCCCACGATCGTCGGCGTCAGGTCGTCGAGCCCGCTGAGCTCCGAGCAGCGGGCGAGCAGGCCGACCTGCTTCCTGCGCTCGCGGGCCGAGAGCCCGAGGTGCAGGTTGAACACCTCCAGGCGGGCCTGCCCCTCCCCGACCAGCACGGTGGTGTGCTGGCAGCCGCGGCGGATCCAGCTCTCGGGGACCGAGAGATCGATATTGCGCTCGCGCAGGATGGGGTGGCGGCTCAACGTGGCGTTGCCGTAGCGCCCCTTGCGCAGGCTGACGTTGTGGCCGACGGCAAAGTGCGGATAACCCGCCGCCGCGGCGAGCTCCCGGGCGAGGTCGAGCTCGCGCGATCGCGGCGCTCCTTCGTCGACCTCCTGGAGGAGGACCACGTCCGCGTCGTGATGGCCGAGGATCTCGATGATCCGCTCCGGGCGGAATCGGCGGTCGACGCCGATCGCCCGGTGAATGTTGTAGCTGAGGACCTTGAGGCTGGTCGCGCCGTGAGCTGCCACTCCGAACCTTTGCCGTCTGCGAAACCCGCGCCATACCTCCGGCTGCAAGGGCGACGCCCCGACCCGGCTCCAGTGTACTCGTGTTCAGCCGGAGGTGCCCGACTGCCGCAGCTCGCGGTAGAGCCACGCCCGCGCCACCGCGCTGTCGCGCTTGACGGTGATCGGCGAGACCGCGAGCACCTCCGCCACCTCCTCGACCGACAGGCCGGCGATGAAGCGCAGCTCGACGATCTTGACCTGTTGCGCATCGAGCTGCGCCAAGCGGTCCAGCGCCTGGTCCAGGGCGAGGATGTCCCATGCCGGCTCGACGGCGGCCACTCCCTCGGCCAGGGTGACACGCAGCCCGGCGCCGCCTCGCTTGGCGCGCCGCCGGGCGCGCGCATGGTCCACCAGGATTTGCCGCATGGCGCGCGCCGCCAGCGCCAGCACGTGCGCGCGGTCGTCCCCGGCGACCGCGCCGCCCCGGCTGAGCTTCAGGTAGGCTTCGTGGACCAGGCTGGTGGGCTGCAGAGTGTGATCCGGCCGTTCCGAGCGCATGAACGCGGCGGCCAGGCGGCGCAGCTCGTCGTAGACGCGCGGGAAGAGCGCGTCGAGATCCGGCGGGCTGCCTGCTCCCGCGCCGCTCTCACGGATCGAGCATTCAGACGGCAAGGCGCTCCTCGGCTTCATGAAGGATGAGCTCAGCCTACCACGAGCGCAGGGGCGCGCTCTCGCGGCCACCGGGAAATGAGGTACAACAAGAGGCTGTGAGCGCAGCCCGCCGCGCCGTCTTCACGATCGGCCACTCGACCCGCCCGATCGAGGAGCTGCTCGCTCTTCTCGCCGAGCACGGCATCGAGGTGCTCATGGACGTCCGCCGCTTCCCGGGCTCGCGGCGCCATCCGCAGTTCTCCAGGGACGCGCTGGCCGCGTCGCTTGCCGCCGCCGGCGTCGAGTACGTCCACGAGCCGCGCCTCGGCGGACGGCGGGCCGCCCGTTCGGATTCGCTCCACACCGCGTGGCGGGTGGAGGCGTTCCGCGGCTACGCCGACCACATGGAGACGGAGGAGTTCAACGCGGCTCTGGAGAGTCTGATCCGCCTGAACCGGGACCGATCCGTCGTCATCCTCTGCGCCGAAGCGGTCCCCTGGCGCTGCCATCGCCGCCTGATCTCCGACGCCCTGGTGGCGCGTGGCATCGAGGTGCGGCACATCCTGGCTCCCGGCCGCGCCGATCCGCACGAGCTCGACCCCAACGCCCGCGTCCTCGACGGCGGCCGGCGGCTGGTGTACTCCGGACCCGCGGACCCGCAGCGCGGGCTGTTCGAGTGATTCCGTTTTCGTAGGGGCGGTCCGCAGGATGCCGTCAGGCACCCTGCGTGGCCGCCCTGATCTCGGCCCGCAGCGCCCTCTCCCGGAACCACTCGGCAGTGCGCGCAATCCCGGTCGTAAGCGGGAGCGGGCTGGGCAGGCTCAGATCGTGCTGGATGCGGCTCGCGTCGATGACCGAACGGCGCTGCTCGCCCGGCTTGGCCAGCCCGTGCGTCGCCTTGGCGTCGGTGCCCAAGGCGCGGGCGATCTCACCGTAAAGCTCGACCACGTTGGTCTCGATCCCCGTGCCCACGTTGTAGACGTGGAAGCCGGGGAGGTTCAGGGCGGCCAGATTCGCCTGCACGACGTCGGAGACGTGGACGTAGTCCCTGGTCTGGAGACCGTCGCCGTTGATCGTCGGCGCGGTGCCGGCGAGCAGGCGGTCCAGGAAGATCGCCACCACCCCTGCCTCGCCGTGCGGGCTCTGCCGTTCGCCGTAGACGTTGGCGTAGCGCAGGCAGGTGGCGTCCAGGCCGTAGGCCACGTGATAGAAGAAGAGATAGCGCTCGAAGGCGAGCTTGCTCACTCCATACGGCGATACCGGCCGCGCCGGATGGTCTTCCGTGGCGGGGAAAGAGTCCTGCTCGCCGTAGATGGCGCCGCCGGTCGAGGCGAAGAGGACTTGCCGAACGCCGCCCTGGCGGGCCGCCTCCAGCAAATTCAAGCCGCCGAGAATATTGACGCTGGCATCGAAGACCGGATCGGCCACCGAGCGCCGCACGTCCATCTGCGCCGCCGCGTGGACGAGCACGTCGACGCCGGCGTCGCGCACCAGGGCGGCCGCTTCGGGAGAGCGAACGTCGAGGACGTGGAGCTCGGCGCCGGCGGGCACGTTGTCGCGCCGGCCGCCGGACAGATCGTCGAGGACGAGCACCCGGAAGCCCCGGGCGAGGAACGCGTCGGCCAGATGGGAGCCGATGAAGCCGGCTCCCCCGGTGATGCAGACCGTGCGAACATCTCGAACATCGCGCGCGGTGGCGTCGCTCATGGCGGGTGAGCCTATCGCAAACCGCGAGGCGCTTTTCTTTAAGCGTCCCGTGTAGAAATTGGGCAAGCCGTCGACCGCCGTGATAGCGTCCAGCGGACCATGAGCGTCCACCCCCTCTCCTGGGACGGCGACCCGGCGCGCGTGCCGCCGGATCGGCCGCCGGGCGCGGTCGACATCATCGTGCCGGTCTGCGGCGCGGCGGAGGCCTTTGCCCGCTGCGCCGAGAGCATCCTCGCGCACACCGGCCTCGAGCACCACCGCCTGGTTCTCGTGCTCGACGGGCCACAGCCGGCCGCGGCCGGCGAGGTCGTCGAACGGCTGCGGCGCGCGCAGCCGGGCGGCGTCTTGGTGCTGGAGAATCCGGAGCGGCGCGGCTTCGTGGTCAGCGTCAACCGCGGGATGTCCGAACCGCACGGTGCGGCGACCCGCGACGCCGTCCTCCTCAACAGCGACACCCGGGTGACCGCGGGCTGGCTGGAGAAGCTTCAGGAGGCCGCGTACTCGGCGACCGAGATCGCCACCGTGACGCCGTTCTCGAACAGCGCCACCATCTGCTCCCTCCCGCGTTTCCTGGAGACCAATGCCCTCCCCACCGGCTGGGACGCCGACGCCTTCGGCCGCTTGGTGGAGGCGCGCTCGCGGCGCGCCTGGCCGCGCCTGCCAACCGGGGTCGGCGTCTGCCTCTATATCAAGAGGAAGGCGCTGGAGCAGGTCGGGCTGTTCGACGACAAGAGCTTCGGCGAGGGGTACGGGGAGGAGAGCGAGTGGTGCATGCGCGCCCTGAAGGCAGGCTATGCCCACGTCCTCGACGACGCCACGTTCATCTTCCATGAGGGGCAGCGCAGCTTCGGCGCCAGCCGCGACCGGCGGGTCCGCTCCGCCCAGCGCGCCATGCGGCGGCTCCATCCCGAGTACCTGGCGACCGTCGCCGCCTTCATCCGCGAGGACCCGATCCGGCCGCTGCGCCAGCGCGTCCTCGCCGAGCTGCGGCCGGCGCGCGGCACCCAGCTCTCCGGCCGGCCGGAGCGGGTGCTGCATCTCGTCCACGGCTGGCCGCCCTGGAATCCGGCCGGAACCGAGCTCTACGCCGCCTGGCTGGCCCGCCGGCAGGCGCGGTTCCGCGAAGTTGCGGTCTACGCGCGCATCCCCGATCCAGAGCGCGCCAAGGGAGACATCATCGAGCTTCTCGACGGCGGTGTGCGGGTCCGCTTGGTGGTCAACAACTTCACGCAGCGCGATCCGCTCTCTCGCAACGCCCTGCGCGAGCGCGCTCTGGAAGCCGACTTCGCGCGTTTTCTCGACGACTTCAACCCGCGCCTCCTCCACGTCCACCACCTGGCAGGCCACACCCTCTCCCTGCTGGGCGTCGCGGCGCGGCGGGGCATCCCGATCCTCTATCAGGTCCAGGATTGGTGGGCGCCGTGCGCGCGCGCCAACCTGTTGGACGCCGATCGCCGGCTGTGCAGCGGCCCCGGAGCGGGCAAGTGCTCGGCCTGCCTCCCGTTGACCGGCCTGCCGCCGGCGCCGCTCCTCAATCGGGCGCTCTACGCCTACCGCGCCGCCGCCATGAAGCGGGCGCTGCGCCGGGTCGACGCCTTCGTGACCGGCTCGCGGTTCGTCCGGAAAAGCTACCTCGATCTCGGCTATCTCTGGCCGGAGGCGACAGTTTTCATCATCCCCTATGGGGTCGAGGTGCCGGCGACGAGTGGGGAGACCACGACGCCGGTCCGTCCTCCCCGCGTCGCGGGTGCGCCGCTGCGCTTCGCCATGATCGGCTCGATCCTGCCCCACAAGGGCGTGCACCTCGCCGTCGCGGCCTTTGCGGGGATCGATCCGGCGCGCGCGACGCTCACGGTGTGGGGAGACGCGTCCGCCGATCCGGCCTACACGCGGGAGCTCGAGGCGTTGCGGGGGCTTGGCACCGAGCTGCGCAGCCGCTTCCTGGACGAGGAAAAGCCGGCAGTCTTCGCCACGATGGACGTGCTCCTCCTCCCCTCCCTGGGGCTCGAGTCGTTCGGACTGGTGGCCCGGGAGGCCATGCTCCACGGCGTGCCGGTGCTGGCCAGCGACCGCGGAGCGCTCTCCGACCTGCTGGCGGACGGAGAGGGCGGCGCTCTCTTCGATCCGGACGATCCCGCCGCCCTGCGGGGCTGGGTCGAGCGCCTCATCGCCGATCCGGCGACGCTGGACCGCTGGGCCGAGCGGCTCCCGGCCATCAAATCCGCGGACGCCCACGCGGAGGAGATCGAGGAGGTCTATGACCGCATCGTGGCGCAGCGGGCCGTCCTCGACCGGACCCTGGTCGGGGCACGCCGAACCGGCCGGCACCGGCGGCGGACGGCTTGAGCGCGGCGGCCGGGCTCCGGGTCGCCTGGCGAGTGTTGCGGACGGAGGGCCTGCGGGCCGCGGCCGACCGGGCCGCCGACCGCCTGGCTGAAGCGCGGCGGTCGCGCTCCTTTTCCCCGGCTCCCCCAGGCTGGCGGCCGGCCGCGCCGGTGCCGGTGCTGCATCTCGCGGCGACGCCGCCCGCCCCCCGCCTCGGCGGCCTGCAGGCCCAGCTCCTCGCTCGGCTGACTGCCGAGGCGCGGCAGGGCCCGGTCGCCCTGCTCTACCCCACTTCTCGGGGTTGGCGCCTCGAGGTGGAGGCGGCTGGCGAGCGCCGGGCTGTGGCCTTCCCAGGCAGCCCTCCGTCGCCGGTGGACCTGGAGAACGCCGCCTTCGAGGGCGCGGCGCGGGCGGCGGCCGGCCTGATCGGAGCGCGGGCGATCCACGCCGAGGGGCTTGCCGGCCTTCCCCTCGCCTCGCTGCGCCGGCTTCGGAGCCCGGACCTGCGTCTCATCCTCTCCCTCCACGACTTCGCCGCCTTCTGCCCCCGCCCGCACCTCCTGGAGCAACCGACGCTCCAGTTCTGCGGCTATTGCCAAGACCTGGAGCGCTGCGGCCGGTGCCTGAGCCGGAGCTGGCCGGTGGACGGAGTCTTCCAGGAAGCTCGGCGGGAGACCGCCGCCGCCCTCCTGGCGGAGGCCGACGCGCTGATCTTCGCCTCAACGTTTCTCCTCCGCGCGCATCGCGACCTCTTCCCTGCTCTGCCGCCGGAGCGTTCGCGGGTCATCGCTCCCGCAGTGGATGCCGGTCCTCCGCTCCCTCCTCGCTCCTCGCGCCCGCCGAGGTCTCTGAGACACGTGGCCCTGGTCGGTGGCGTCCAGGCGCACAAAGGCGCGCTCGTCTTCGCAGAGGTGGTGCGCCGTCTGGAGGGCTCGGGGCTGCGCTGGACCGCCTATGGAGGCGGTGATGCTGCCCTGCTCAAGCTCTTGCGGAGCCTATCTGGCGTGCGGGTACGCGGATACTTCCGCCAGGACTCCCTTGCCAGGCTGCTCCGCAGCGACAGCGTCGACCTCGCGCTCCTCCTCTCCATCGTCCCCGAGTCATACAGCCTGGCGCTGGGCGAGTGCGTGCGCGCCGGTGTGCCGGTGCTCGCCTTCGACCTGGGAGCCCTTGGAGAGCGGGTGCCGGACCTCGACGCTGGCCGGCTGGTTCCCCCGGGTGCGGGGGCCGAAGGAATCTCGACAGAGCTCGGAACCATCCTGCAAGAAGGGCGCGTTCCCGCGGTGCCACCGGAGGTGGCGACGCGGATCCCTGATGCGGCAGCGGCCGCCGCGGCACATCGGGAAGTCTATCGGGAGCTGGGCCTCTAGCGGCAGCAGCGTGGCAGTTGCAGCCTAGCATTCTCCTAAGCACTCCTATAGAATTCAGCGCATACCAGAAAGAGGAGAAGCATACATGAACAGGAACACGGTAAATCTGGCTCTCGTCACCGCGCTGTTGCTCTTCCCTGCCGCCAACCAAGCCGCCCATGCCACGATCTCGCACACCTGGGTGGCATCCACTGGCAGCGACGCCAACGCCTGCACCCGCAGCGCCCCCTGCGCGACCTTCGCCGGGGCGCTCGCCAAGACCAGCGCCGGAGGCGAGATCGACGTCGCCGACGCCGGCGACTACGGGTCAGTGACGATCAGCCAGTCGGTCTCGATCGAGGCGGTGGGCGTCCTCGCCACGATCCAGGTCACGTCGGGCAATGCGATTACGGTCAGCGCCGGCGCCAACGACATCGTCGTGCTGCGCGGCTTGACCCTGGAGGGCCTGGGGACGGCGACCAACGGCGTCAGTTTCTCGACCGGTGGCTCGCTCTACGTCGAGAACTGCCGGATCAACAGTTTCAGTACCTTCGGGATCAACTTCGCGCCCACCGCCACAAGCAAGCTCTTCGTTACCGACACGATCACGCGCAACAATGGCTCGGGATCCACAGGCTGCGGCGTCTACATTCAGGCAGGCAGCCAAGGCTTCGCGACGGTATCGATCGATGGCCTGCGGACGGAGAACAACGTTTGCGGCGTCAAAAGCGTGGATGCGGTCAACGCCACGATCCGCAACTCCGTCGCGGCCAACAACGGCTTCTCCGGATTCTCGGCCGCCGAGAGCGGTAATCGCCCGGTCGTGCTAATCGAGAACAGCCTATCAGCTCACAACGGAACGAACGGCGTCCTTTCGGCCGTCCTAAACCCTCCACAATTCATCGTTCCCACGATCCGGTTGAGCAACGTCACGATTACGGACAACGCGACGGGTTTGGGTACCTCAAATGGGGGCCAGATCATCTCCTTCGGCAACAACAAGAACGACGGCAATAGCACCAACGGCGCGCCGACCTCGACCGTTTCCCAGCAGTAAAGGGTCCTTGGCGGTGCTCCCTCGGCTCCCGCCGGTCGAGGGGGCATACTCTTCCCCCGCTTCATCGGTGGATCGGTCTTCACTGAATCGGCGACTTGGCGTTCCCTCCGATCAGTGCCAGTCCGACACGAGGACCCGTCCATCCAGGGCCGCCCGCAAGGCAGTGTGGCGCTCGTGGCTGATACTCTCGTTCATCTGCCAGTGGAACTCGACAATCAGCTCGGAAACGTAATCGATCGTACCGTCCGCCACCATTTTTTCAAGGACCGGATACTCCGCCCCCTCGATGTCCATCTTGACCACGAGGTGGTCTCGCCGCCTGAAGTTGCGCCGGATCCATCGGCTGAAATCGATGCAACACACTGCTATGGGACGAGAGTAGTCCACTTTGGAAGCGTTCTTCACGTGGCCCTCCAGTAGTGTCGAACCCCCTTTGTGGTTCGGCCCCCACGCGGTGGCCAGAAAGAGATCCATCGTGCCGTCGTGCACCCACACGGCTTTGTCGAAGAAATGGATCGGGATCGCAGGGTACCTGCGACGGACTTCCTCGACACAGGCCACGAGCTCTGGCTGTGGCTCAAAAGCGAAGAACTCACTCTCCACCCCTCGCTCGATCCGCTCCGCAAGAACTCTACAGGTATTGCTGCCACAGTCCACGAAGACCCTTCGTGGCCGAGCTCTCGCCCACCGCCGCAACGAGGAAAGGACTCCCGAAAGAAAACCGCGCACGCCATGACTATAGCCGATCCCATGGCCATCGGCAGGCCGAGGAACGTCTGTGGTAACATCGCGGCCACTCCTGGCGATGTTCGCCACAGTCGAAGTGAATCAGAGACAGGCCAAGAGAGCGCTGCTCGACGGCAACCGGGGGAGCATCTGATGGGTGGTCGGTGGAAACGGGCCTTTCGCAGCCTTCATTCGGCGCTTTGGGGGCCGCCCCTCGCCGAGCTCCTGCCCAGCGGCGATGCAATCTTCCTGCATCGGCCTCATGGGCTGCCCTGTCACGGAATCACGCGTGAAGTCGTCAGGGACTTCGACCGCTTATCGCGACTGCTCCTTGCGAACCACGGCACCAGGCGCTACTCGGTGCCTGCCGACGTCACCCTCGTGACTTACAATACTCGTCCCTACAAGAGTCGGCTCGAACGCTGTTGCGAAGCTCAGGGGATCGATGAGCTCATTGTCCTCGGCAAAGAAGTCACGCAGTGGAGCTGGAGCGTGAAGGTGCGGCTCGTCTTGGATTATCTCGAAGCGGGCCATTGTAGGACGCGATACCTGCTCGCCACCGATGCCGACGACGTCCTGATCGTCAATGACCCCGCAGCCCTCCTCGACCGCTTTCGCAGCTACTCTTGCGATGTTCTTTTCTGCAACACCTTCGTGGACTGGCCACCGAACAATCTATATCGTGATTTCGAGACTCTCAAGTATTACAAGCACCCCTTACACTGCCATCTCAGCGCGGGCGGTTATGTCGGCGATCGGGAGGCTCTTGTAAGCTATCTGCGAATGCTCATCGAAGCCTACGAGAAGAGGGAGGACTGGGTATTGTTCAATGGCGCCTTCGACGACCAGCTTGGCTGGCGAACGCTGCATTACAAGTACTACCCGAAGCTACAGGTCGATACCGAGTGCCGCGTGTTCAAGCGCTTCGATATTTTCAAAGACTGCCTCGACTGAGGGCCAACCGACGACCACGCTACTCTTCCGGCCCCCAACGTAACAAACTTCTCGATTGCTTCGCCTCTATCGTCGCGGTATACTGAGGGCTTGTCACTCTCGGCGAGTCCGGGCGCCCCCTCCGGTGCGCAAATTGCTTAATTTGGACACAAAAGGAGATCGTAGCATGAGGAAGATCGCGTTAGCACTCACCGTTCTGTTGCTGGTCGCCTTTCTGCATGCCGTGCCTGCCCAGGCACAAGCGACCCGCACGTGGGTCTCCGGCGTCGGCGACGACGCCAACCCGTGCAGCCGTACCGCTCCCTGCAAGACGTTCGCAGGAGCGATCTCGAAGACCGCTCCCGGCGGCGAGATCAACGTCCTCGATCCAGGTGGTTTCGGCGCGGTGACGATCACCAAGTCGATCACCATCTCCTCCGAAGGGTTCGAGGCCGGCGTTCTGGTGTCCGGAACGAATGGCATCATCGTCTCAGCGGGGGCTAGTGACGTCGTGATCCTCCGGGGGCTCGACATCGAGGGGCTGGGGACGGGCCTGAGCGGCATCAAGGTTCTCGGCGTGGGCACTCTGCACATCGAGAAGTGCACGGTCAATGGCTTCAGGGGCGGCTCGGCCCTGGGCATCGACATCGAGCCGACTCTGGCAGGCACGGAGCTGGTTTTCATCAAGGACACCATTGTGCGCGATAACGGTACGGCCCCCAATACTGGCGGCGGGATTCTCATCTCACCTGCGGGAGGCGTCACGGTCAAGGCCTCCCTGAACAATGTCCGTACGGAGGGCAACGTGTTCGGCTTCAAGGTGCAGGGCTCCTCGACCGCCCAGGTGAACAACAGCTCCGGCGGGGGCAACGTCAATGCCGGCTTCACGAACGCCCCCGGCTCCTCGACCCTGTCTCTTTCCCACAGCGTGTCGACTGGGAATGGCACCTTTGGGGTTGTCTGCCAGGGCACCACGACCGTCTTGAACGATACGATCTTCTTCGGTAATGGGTCCGGCAACACGACCGGCCCGTGCTCGTAGCTCCAGACTCCCTCCTCTCCACAGTGAATCCCTCCCGGCTGCCCTTCACGGGGCCGGGAGGGATCGCCCTCGAAGACGAAGAAGACCATTCCGCAGCCGCCAGGTGCGAGTCCCCTCCATAAACGACACCCGCTCCCGCCAGGCGCCGAGCTCGGCATAGAGCCTGTCGCGCTCGCCCTCAAGGCGCTCCCGCTCGGCATCGAGCCGGTCGGTTTCCTCTTGGAGGTGCTCCCGCTCGGCATCCGCACGTTGCTTCTCCGCCGCGAGCACGTCCCGTTCGGCGCGCAGCGCTTCGAGCTCTGCCGCAGCCTCTGCCAGGGTGGCGCGCACGACAGCGGCCTCGCGCTGGGCCGCAAACAGGGCCGGCAGCCGCCGGCGGTAGAGGTCGCGGTGCTTGTCGAAAGCGTCGATCTGTAGCGGCTCGCCCATCTCGACCTGCGGCAGAGAGATCGTCACCGCGCCGGTAACGCCAGGCAGGCGGTGGAAGCGCCAGCCCTGCTCCGCTGCGCCGAGCCACAGGTCCCAGTCCTCCCAGGCGGCGGTGGGCATTCTGTCGTCGAAGCCGCCGCAGCAGGACCACACCTCACGGCGGATGACCGCGCAGAGGTATCTTGCGTCCGCCAGCAGCAGACCATCGAGATCGAGCTCCGGGACTGCGACCGGGCCGGCGCCGAGCCCGAGCTCGCCGCGGCCGCCGTAGACGACCCCCACTTCGGGATCCGCATCGAGAACGCTCGCTGCGGCCTGGAGGAAGCCCGGCTCCAGTCGGTTGTCGGCATCCAGAGGCAGGAAATAACGGCCGCGCGCCGCGCTGAGCCCGAGGTTCCTCGCCGCAGCGTGGCCGGCGTCCTCCTGGTCGATGACGTGGTAGCCGGCGCCGCGAAGGACCTGCAGGATCTCGAGGGTATGCGCCTGGCGAGAACTGTCGTTGACGATGATCAGCTCTGTGGCCTCCGGGGCATTGCGCTCGACGCTGGCCACCGCCACGATCAAGAGCTCGCCTGCGTCGTGGCAGGGAATGACGATCGACAGGTCGACCGGGCGGTCCGCCCTGCGGCCGTCGAGCCGGGCGCCGGAGACCGGCGCTGCCGACCAGAGACCGGAGCCGGGCAGGTCGGCAGCCGCGTCAAGCTCGGCCAGGAGCCGCACGCAGTCAGGATGGGTCGCCGCCGCCAAGCTGATCAACGGATCGGCTCCGCCCACCTTGTGAAAGAGGTCGCGTCCGAGGAGACCATCGAACTTCGCCTCACCGCGATCGTCATCGTCCTTCAGCCCGAACCGGTCTTCGAGCAGCGTCTTGAGCGCTGCGGGACGGCCGACGAGGGCGTCGGCGCTCACCAGGAGCGACCGCTCGCGGTGACGGAGGTGGAAGTCGAGCAGGTGCCGGTTGTAGAACGCCCAGATACGGTAGGCGTACTCGGGATGGTCGACAAACAGGTCGACTTTCAGGCGTTGAATGGAATCGGCCACCTCCCAGGGAAACCGGTAGAGCAGAAGAAAGCGGGCGTCGCCCAACAAGCCGTTCCAGAAGTCGAGGAGCAGGGTGGTCCGCGGGTTCTTCCAACCCCAACGGCCGCTCCCGGCGCGCGCCGCGATGAGAGCATGCCCGGCCGGCCGGCCGGCGTCTAGGCAGCCGCGGTCGAATCGCTCGCTCTCCGTCCAACCCCAGTCCGGGTGGCCAGCCTCGCCCTCCGGAGTACAGCTCCGGACGAGGCGACGGTCGAGCTCCAGAAAGTCGACGTCCTCGAAATAGCCGCGAGGGTTCACGGCGTCCGGCGGCAGGAGTCGATCTCCCATGTCGACGCCCAGAGCGGCCAGAAATGAAGCGGTGAGCGAGGTTCCGGAGCGATGCATCCCGGTCACGACGATGGGCGGGCCGGGCTCGGGGATTGGAGTCAACTTCCGCTGGCCTATCGGTGAATTCCGCGCAGCATAGCACCGGCGGGCATCTGGAAGGACACCACAGGCGCTCCGGCGGGCGGCGTGCCCGCATAGACCCGCAGCCCCGGCGCCTCCGCGGCCAGGAAAAGGGGCGGCACGCGATAAAAGCCCATCGCCGTGGCGGCCATGGCGTCGTTATGGAGCACGGCGACCCGCCCCGCCGCCCAGCTCCGCGGCTGCCAGAGGTCTTGGGTCGGCCGGCTACGGGTAGTGATTCCCCACACCTGCCGGTGCTCGCCCTTCTCCCAAAGGATCTCATTGGCCCGCAGGACGGCAGGCCAGACCCGCCAGTAGCTGCCGATCACGTGCGTGCCGCCAGCGGTCAGGATCGCCTCCGCCGCCGGTCCGACGTGGCGGTCGAAGGCCGCGCGAGCCGCAGCAGGGGACGGCAGGCCGAAGCGGGTGAGGACGGCGAGCAGGAGGACCAGGCACGCTGCGACGTTCACTCCGCCATGCCAGCGCTCTCTTCCCTCCAGAACCAGGATCAGGGCCATGGCCGGCAAGGACATCCCCAGGGCTAGAAGGCCGCACCACAGGAACCGGATGCTCAGGTCGTTGAGATACACCCAGGAGCTGGTGCCCAGGACCAGGAGCTCGACGGCCGCCGCCCCCAGCAGGCAGAGCCCCGCCGAAGCGGCGAGACGGGCCCGAGGCCACCGCCGGCCCAGAGTGAACGCGCCGGCTCCCACCAGGACCACGCAGCTTCCGATCACCAGCGGCGGCCCCAGGAACGTCACGGCATGCCGGACCAGGGTCGCCCAGGCGTGCGGCCAGGTGGCTGCGCCGGCGACGCCCCAGTCGGTGCTGCTCCACTGCGCGTTCTTGGCGGTCAGCACGCTCGTCCCGAACGCGAGGATGACCAGGGCGAAGGGCAGAATCCGGCGGACATCGACGAGGTCCCCGGGAAGTGGCCAGAGGCGCGGCCAGAAGCGCCAGCCGTCCGGTCCCGGCTCCAGGCTCAACACCTGGCGCAGCCAGAGGAAGGTCAGAAGCCAAACGATCAGGCTCAACGACACCCAGAAGGCCAGCCCGATCAGGAGAGCGGCCATCGCCACCCGGACGATCGCCCGAACGGCCCCGCGACTGCCGAGGGGCGGACCGTCCAGAATCGTCACCCCGGCCAACCCGAGCGCCAGGGCCTGCGGATAGGGCTGCATCTGCAGGAAGCAGTGGGCGAAGAGCCCCCGGCCGGCAACATACAGCCCGAGGGTCGCAGCCCCCACCGCCGGCCAGTAGGGACGGGGCACCACCGCCCGCGCGACCAGGAAGAACGAGAGAACGACCGCGCAAAGGCGCAACGCCACCTGGACGAGCAGGTTGTGGTAGGGACCTCGCACCGGGACGGCGAGCAGCGGGATCAGCATGCCGTACCGGTTCTGCTCCCAGTAGAACGGGGTCCAGCGCTGGAGGCTCATGAGCACCGGCACCAGCGAGTCGCTGTCGTGGAAGCGGTGGAGCGGCGACAGATCCATCCAGACGGAAAGGACGCCCGTGAGGACGAGGACGGCGATCAGCCGGATCCGCTCCTCGCTGCCGGGTGTCATGTCCGTCGCGCCACGGCGATGATGCCGAGACCGCGGCCGGGGACCAGTGGATCGAGCCGCCGGATGACGGGCACCACCATGTTGAAGACCTTGAGCTGATTGCGGCTGAAATGCCGGCGCTTGAGGATCTTGCCGTTCAGGTACCACCCCGGGATCGCGAAGTGGTTGAAGTCCTGGAAGCATTCGATGGTGAAGCCGGTGCTCGTCAGCTCCTCGGCGAGCATGTCCCGCGAATAGCGGCAGCGGTGGCCGAGCACCTCGTCGAGGCTCGAATAGAGGTGCTGCCCCTGCGGCACGTAGAGCACGAGCCGGCCCCCCGGCCGCAGCACGCTCGCCATGTTGCGCAGCGCGAGCAACGGATCGCGAACGTGCTCCAGGACATTGAGACAGACGACGGTGTCGAACTGGTCCAGCCAGGGTGTGAAGCAGGCCGGGTCCTCGAGGTCGATGCGGTCGACTTGGAGGTACGGCTTGCCCAGGGACAAATTGCGCAGATAGTGCAGGTAGTGCGGGTTGATGTCGCTCGCCACATAGAGGTCGCGCGGCAGGAGCCAGGTGGTGATGTTGCCGATGCCGGCGCCGATCTCGAGGACCCGCGCCCCGACCCAGGGGGCGATCGAGTCGGCCATCCAGCGGTTGAAGCGCTGCGCCCGCTCGAGGCTGTGCAGGATGTGGGAGCCGTACTCGTCCTCGGCGTAGACGTCGTCGACGAGCCAGTACTTGAACATCGCCCGCAAGGCCTTGAGGCCGTCCTTCCAGCCGATTTTCTTGCCCTCGCGGTAGGTGCGGCCGAGGTAGCTGATCGGCACCTCGAAGATCCGGCACTCGCGTTTGGCAATTTTTGCCGTGATCTCCGGCTCCATGGCGAAGTCGTTGGAGCGGATCGGGATCGACTTGAGCAGCGGTGCCCGGAACATCTTGTAGCAAGTCTCCATGTCGGTCAGGTTGAGGTCGGTGAACCAGTTGCTGAGCGAGGTCAGGAGCCGGTTGCCGATGGAGTGGCGGTGGTAGAGCACGCGACGCCGCTCGCTGGGCAGGAATCGCGAGCCGTAGACCACGTCGGCGCCGTCCTCCAGGAAGGGGCGCACGAGTCGCGCGTAATCGCGCGGGTCGTATTCCAGGTCGGCGTCCTGGAAGACGATCAGGTCGCCGGTGGCCTGGGCGATGCCGGTGCGGATCGCCGCACCCTTGCCGCCATTGCGCTCGTGCTCGACGTAGTGGATCGTCTCGGGATGGGCCGCGGCGATCTCGCGCAGGATCTCACGGGTGCCGTCAGTCGATCCGTCGTCGACGATGACGATCTCCAGCGCCCGGATCCCGGGGACTTCGACCGCCAGCACGCGCTGTACCAGCTCGCGGACGAGGAAACGTTCGTTGTAGACGGGGATGACGACGCTGAGCGTGAGCTCGCTCGCCGCTTCGGCGCTCAACGGATTCCGCTCCTCGGTTCGGTTCGCCAAAACCGCGCCAGGATAGCATGGACAGCCCAAGCGCAAAGGAGCCCGGCGGAGCCTGCCTGGGCAAGGCTTTGGATGCGCAGGGGGGACCCCGTACCGCGTGTTAGCATGCCGGTCAATGCCTCTAGCGCCGCAGCGGCTGACGCCCGGTCACCAGCCGGGACGATGGCGGGCTTGCGCCCTGTGCGCGGCTTTGGCGGTGGCCGCTCTGCCGCTCGCCGGGCTGGTCCGCCGGCTGCCCGCCGCCCTGCGCGAGGACTACTCCATCGGCGACCTCGCCTCCATCGAGATCGGCGTCATCGAAGCCAGCCACGCCACGCGGCTGGTCGGACAACCCGCCCGCTTCGGCTTCTACCAGCTCGGCCCGTCTCACTTCTACCTCCAGGTCCCTCTCTATGAGCTGTTCCACCACCAGCGCTTCGCCCTCTCCCTCACCTGCCTGGCGGTCAACTGGGCCGCCTTGCTGGGCCTGCTCTACGCGCTGGGCCGCTGGCTCGACACGACCGCCGCGACCCTCTCGTTCCTGCTCGTCGCCGTGCCGTACCTGGGTTACTACGAGAGCGCGACCCTGTTCAACTACTGGGGCCAATACCTGATCGTCCTTCCCGCCGGCCTCTTCCTCATGAGCGCCGCCGCGGTTGTAAGAGGGCGTGTCTGGGCCTGGCCGCTCGTCCTTGCCCTCGGCTCCTTCATGGTCCAGGGATACGGGTCCAGTCTTCTGCCGGTCGCTGCCGTGCTCGTCGCTCTCGCGTTGGTCGCCGGCAGCCGCCGGCTGCGCCGCCGCCCGCCAGTCGGCTCGCCAAGCGAGAACCGGCGCCGCTCGCGGGCCGTCGCCGCCGCGTCGCTGCTCGTCGTAGCGCTCTTCTGGTGTGCTCCGGTGATCGACGAGGCGACCGGCTCGCCGGGCAATTTGTCGGTTGTGCTCAAACACTATCGGCCGGGCGTACCTGGTTCCGGCCCACCGGCCGGCGCTGTCGCGGCCAGCTTCGCCAGGCACCTCGCGGCGCCCTGGCTCCACGGATTCTGGGGGCTCACCGTCAACAGCCCCCTGGAAGGCGGGCCGTTGGAGATTGCCAAGGCCTTGGCCGCCGCCGAGCTCTTGCTGCTCGCCGGCTGCGCCTGGCTGGCCGCCCGGCGCGGCCAACGCTACAGCGCGGCCCTCTGTGCCCTCTGCCTGCTCATGGTGGCGGCGGCGCTGGTGGCGGTCCGCAGACTGGACGGTGATCTGTATCCCTATATCTTCTTCTGGCTGTCCGCTTGTGCCGCGGTGGGCTGGATGGCTCTCGGCGGCGTCCTGCTCAGCGCCCTGGCCGAGCCCCTGAGGTCGCGCTGGCTCCGGCTCGCCATCGCCGCGCCAAGCCGCGAGATCTGGCTCCTGGCCACCGTGGCGGTCTTGGCTGCCGGCCTCCTCGCGCGGCCACTCCCGATCCCGCACCTGGGGGATCCAAGCGTCGGCGCCTTCGCCGCTGCCCTCGACCGCCACCTCGTGGAGCATGGCCTGGAGGCCACGCCCATCCGCCTCGTATCCCACGATTTTGCCTGGCCTTGGGCCATCGCGATGCTCATCCAGCTCCATCATCGTGGCCGCCAGGCGTCGATCGTCAACGTCCAGGGAGGCGCCGAGATCTCGGAGATGCAGGGCCTGCGACCCGCTTGGCTCCGGCCACTTCCCGGCAGCACGGAGATCCACCTGTACGATCGCGATCCCGGCGCCGCCGCGGACCGCGAAACGATCCTCTGCCACGCGGTCCTGCCGCTGGACGCCACCAGGCCCGAGATGTGCATGATCCGATCGGGTGGGCTCTAGCCGGTTGTGGCCAACCCCACTTGATCCTCCGTTGGCAGAGATGTGTTAGAATGCGTCCAGCCGTCAAAGCGGCAGCCCCTTAGGAGGAACGTTGGTATGAGAGCTCTCTCGCTGCGTAGTGTGTGCCTGACGACTCTTGTCGCTCTGTTCGTCGTGTCGGTCCTTCCTGCCCAGGCGCAGGTTCCGGGCGGCCCATTTCAGTATCATTCGCTGACGCCGTGCCGGCTGATCGACACGCGCAACGGCGCGGGGGCCTCGACCTCTGACGACGGCCCGATCGGAGCCCGCACGAGCCCCGGCCCCTATGACATCACCGTCAAGGGCTTCTGCGGCGTGCCTGCGAATGCCACCGCGGTGACGCTGAACATCACCGTCGTCTCGCCGACCCAGGCAGGCGACCTCCGCATCGCGAACCTGGACGCCAATCCCTACCCCGTCGTCTCCACCCTGAACTACGCGGCCAATGAGCCGGCGCTGGCGAACGGGGCCATCGTCCCCCTCAAGGCCGGCACGGGCAATGACCTGCGGATCGTCTTCGCCATGGTCGGCGCGGGGAATCTACAGATCATCGTGGATGTGACCGGCTACTTCTCGTAGCCTCCACCCCCCGCCTTCCTCTTCTCCGGAGGGTCCGTCGGCGCCAAGCGCACGGCCCTCCGGAGTAGGTGGCGTTTCTGAGCGTCCTCGCGACCTCTGCCTCCGCACCCGAGCGGCAGCCCTGCCGGGAAGCTCACGGGCGTCACCAGCGCACCGAATCGGCCGCGCTCCGCATTCTCCTTCCCGGGCTCCTTCTCCTCCTCGGCCTGGGCTTCCTCTTTCATCCCATGGCGCGCGGCGGCGGCGACGGCGTCGTGGGAGACCTCGGCGACTCGCGCCTGCAGAGCTACTTCCTCGAGCACACCTTCCTCTGGCTTGCCGGCAGGGCCGACCACCGGGAATTCTGGAACCTGCCGATCTTCTACCCGCGCGAGAACATCACGGCCTACTCCGACACCCTGCTCGGGGCGGCTCCCTTCTACTGGCTCTGGCGGGCGCTATCGATCCCTGTCGACACCGCCTATCAGCTCTGGATGCTCACCGTGGCGGCCCTCGATTTTCTCGCGGCCCTCCTTCTCCTGCGCCGGGGGCTGGGCTTCGGCACGCTCGCCGCCTCCACCGGTGCCTTTCTCTTCGCCTTCGGCGGCGCCCGCGCCATCCACCTCACCCACACCCAACTGCTGCCGCAGCTCTATTCCATCGTCGCGATATACGCCCTGCTGGAGGTCTTCCGCTCTGCGAACAGCAAGCCACGCCCCGGCTTGCTCCTCGTCGCCGGGCTGTCCGCGGTGACGCAGCTCTACGCCGGCTTCTACCTGGGCTGGTTCCTGCTCTTCGGTCTCGCCGCGCTCGCCGCAGCCGCCCTCCTGTTCGCCGCCAGTCGCCGCGACATTCTCACTGTCATCCGCCGCAACGGAGCCGGGATCCTCTTCTCCGCCGCCGTGTCGCTGCTCGTCCTGCTGCCTCTCCTGGTGCACTCCCGCCGCGCAGCGGCCGAGCTGCCGGTCCGCCGCTGGGAGCACACGCTGCCGATGGTGCCGACCGTAGAGTCGTGGCTGACGCTGGGAAAACGGAGCTGGCTCTACGGCTGGCTGGAGCGACCGGAAGTGATGAAGCTTTTCCGGAGGCAGCATCCAGATGTCCCAATCGGTCTCGGATACGTCACCCTCGGATGCGTGGCTGTCGGGCTGTGGCAGGCGCGGGATCGCAAGTGGATGTCCGCGGTGCTCGTCGCGACCGCGGCCCTGATCCTGGTCACCCTGCGGTTACCCGGAGACCTCACGGCGTGGAGGGTGGTCTGGCTCAGCCTGCCGAGCGCCTCTGCGGTGCGTGCCGTCTTCCGGATCGGCGTTTTCCTGCTGTTGCCGGCTGCGCTGGGCCTGGCCTGCTTCCTGGAGGGAGTCCGACGCCGCTGGGTCGCCGCGCTCCTCGCGGTCGCGTGCATCGCCGAGCAGGGGACGACGATGACGACCTACTCCAAGGTCACGGCGCGGCAGCGGGCGGACTGGATCGCGCAGCGGGTTGGACCGGGCTGCCGCGCCTTCTTCTTCCTGGCGAACCGGGAGGGCGCCGCGGCCCTGCCGCCGATCTACTACCACGTCGATGCGATGATGGCCCAGGCGCAGCGCGGAGTGCCGACGGTCAACGGCTACAGCGGCCAATTCCCGCCGGGTTACGGGCTCTACGAAATCGTGGTGCGCGCGCCGGAGCACTGGCAGATCGTGCACGCCAGCCTGCGCGACTGGATGGTCCATGAAAGGCTGGATCCGGCCGCGGTCTGCGTCGTCGAGGAGCCCTACCCCTTCGAGTGATCCGCGCCGGACATGAATCGGAGTATCATGGAGCGACCGAGGTGGTGAACATGGAGACGAACTGCTCGCTTGCGCGGACCCGTTGGGGTCGCCGCGTTATCCTTTTGATCTCGCTTGCGTTCTGCGCCGGAGCGACCGGCGCTCAGACCGCCGCCCCCAATCATGCCGGCTTCCCCAAGACGGTGGTCAACGGCGGGGTCGTGCGCTTCGGCAAGCCGCTCGTGGTCGATCTGGACAGCACGAACAACAGCGGCCCGAAGGAGATCATCGTCGGAACCTGCGTCAATTCGAACACAGCGGACGCAGCCTGCGAGAACCGCCTTCTCTACGTCTTCGACAACAACGGCAACGTGCGGGCGGGCTGGCCTCAGGTCCTGCCGGGCGAGCCGGCGTCGGGGCCGGCGGCGGGAGACCTCGACGGCGACGGCAAGTTGGAGATCGTGATCGGCTTCGGCTCCAGTGTGCCCGGCGAAGGGCATGGGGGCGTGATCGCGTTTCGCGCCGACGGCACGAAGCTATGGACGTTCAACACGCTCGACGCGACGAACCCGCCCGACGGCCTGCCCGATCCGGTCTACTCGACGCCGGCGCTCGGGGACCTCGACGGCGACGGCAAGGACGACGTGGTCTTCGGCTCGTTCGACTTCAACGTCTACGCCGTCAAGGGGACCAACGGTACCTTGCTCCCCGGCTGGCCGGTCTTCGTGCGCGACACGGTGTGGAGCTCTCCGGTGCTCGCTGACCTCGACGGCGACGGGACCTTGGAGGTCATCATCGGCGCCGACAGCCACTTCGAAGGCTCGCCGATCAACACGCCCAACGGCGGCGCGCTCTGGGTCTTCCGGAAGAATGGCTCCAACTTCCCCGGCTTCCCTCAATTCGCGGCGACGTCGCCGGACATCGTCGGGTTCCAGTCCTCGCCGGCGGTGGGCGACATCGACGGCGACGGCTGCCCGGAAATCGTGATCGGGACCGGGCAGTCCACCTCGACCGCCGGCAAATTCCTGCACGCCTGGCATCGGGACGGCACCCTCGTCGCCGGCTGGCCGGTCGCCATGGGCGGCCATCCGTCGAGCACGCCGGCCTTGGCCAACCTCGACGCCGATGCCGCCCTGGAGGTCGTGGCCACGGACGACACGGCCAATCTCTACGCCTTCAAGGGCAACGGCAGCCAGATCTTCAAGATGAAGCCGAAGGCGATCACGGGCGCCGACGCCCTGGCGGTCAACGAGCCGGTGATCGCGCAGATCGGCAGCAACAATCCGGCGATCCTGGTGGGCGGCGTCGGCTTCGACGTCACGATCGTCTCCAAGACCGGTGTCCAGATCTCCGAGAACGGCACCCACGGCCCGGGGATGCTCTACTACACGACCGGGCATCCGGTGTTGACGCCGGTGGTCGCGGACCTCGACAGCGACGGCGGCCTCGAGGTGATCGCCGCCTCCGGCTCGACGGCGGCGAACGAGAAGGACCTCGGGGTCTACGCTTGGAGCACGAGCGGGACCAACCTGCCGTGGCCGATGTTCCATCAGGGCCCGAAGCGCCGCGGCGTGGCGCCGTCGACGGCCGGCTGCGCCTTACCCAATCCTGCGCTCAAGTTCTACACCGTCACTCCCTGCCGGGTCTCCGACTCGCGCCAGGCGGGCAACTCGACCTATGGTGGACCGTCCTTCGTGGCCAACGAGCAGCGCACCATCACCTTCCCAGGCGTCTGCGGGATCCCTGCGACGGCGCGATCGGTCTCCATCAATATCACCGTCACCAACAGCACCGCCTCCGGGGACCTGCGGGTCTTCCCGGGCGGCGACGGGATTCCAACCGCCACCGCGATCAGCTGGAACGCGGGGAATACGCGCGCCAACAATGCCGTGCTGCCGCTCTCCTTCGATGGGAGAGGACACCTGACGGTCTTCGCCGAGATGCCCTT
>Ga0075426_10000053_pt1 | contig 71664 bp, 80 predicted proteins | sample SoiMethybrSBSTD5_FD_75304 | JGI IMG/M metagenome (GOLD analysis project Ga0075426, IMG submission 75304) | Bulk soil microbial communities from a Populus tree surrounding site in Tennessee, USA - Soil MetaG P. TD hybrid SBSTD5 | ecosystem: Environmental > Terrestrial > Soil > Tree plantation... | reverse complement strand
GGATCGCATAAATTGCGTCAACTTCGGCTTGAGACTCAAGCACGAGTGTTACCGGCTTGAAGGATGAGTCATCGAGTCTAGCTTTCATCGGGAGAAGTAGATTGGGATTCAAGAATGCGGGCGTTCGTCGCGGCGATGATATTGGATACCCGGACTCCAATAGTGCCGATAGCGCTGAGCAGCGGTTGATACTCGTTCCGCAACGTAAACCAAGCACCGAGAAATTCCTCAGCGTGGTTCAGCAAAGTGTTCGCGAGATACTCGTGCGTTCCGCGAATCTCGGCTTCGTGCGCCGCAGTCTTGACTTCAAGCGACGACAATTGCCGGAGCCGTTGCAGCGCGCCGCCAAGTTGAATTGCTTCTTCGCGACTGAGTTGAACAAGTTTTACTTGCGCGCCTCCGCTTTCACTCTTGTTATCCGACTCAGATGATACCGGTCGGCCATTCAGATTAACGATATTGCTCATAATGATATACTAACAGTTTTGTTTGAGTGCGCGCAGCAGGTTGGTATACGATTTAACCGCAGCACGCAATCGGGTTTTTCAACCGTCGATGTTCGGCAACCATAAACTCGACTGATTGCTCCATACAAACAAAAACATTTTGCGTCCGAAGAACGTGGATTGGTCGATATACCCTCTTTATTGCGAGCCATTGCACCGCGAGTCCAGCGACTCGGATCGCGCAACAATGCCCGAACTGATTTGAATGTTTTCATATCTTGGCCTTTCGGACGAGACGCATCACATCAGCGTGACTCGTGGACGCGGCATCGTTGAAATTAATAATACCGCAGGAATTGTTAAGAAGATGATGCTTCCGAAGAGTTTCCATGATCGAATTCGAACGAGGACCATATACTTTTCGGATTGCGCCAACGAGGCAGAACCGAACTGCCTTCGGAGAGTCCCATCCGACGACAAGCCCGTCCGCTGTTTCGCCGGTGGTGCCTTTCGTCCAGCGACGTTTGTCGCGAAGCAGCGCGGCGACTGTTTTGAATGTTCTCATATATTGGCCTTTCGAACAACGTCAAGAATTTCAGCGTGCGTCCGTTTTGGGTTATCGTTGAACGCAGATATAGCCCCGATACCGACAACGGGCGCGAGTTTCGTATAGGCATCGGACCGCGATGCGTAATCCGGATAGACGTGCTGAACAGCGCCAATGAGGCAAAAAGATACAGCGTCCGGATGATTAGGATCGCACGGGTCTCCGAGAATAGTCCGGGCTGAGGCTCGCTGAGTCCATCGATTCGGTGACTCAATCAATTCTGCAACAGTTTTGAAGTTATTCATACGCGCAAACAATATAACACATCGCAAAATATATGCTAACAAAAAAATGCATCAACTGAAGATTGGCGATGCCGGAGGATCGCCGATCCACGAAGTTCCCGGCAATGGCGTTTGTGGTGGTGGTGTTTCTGTTGCCGGTTGAACGATGCTGACCGGGTTTCGCAACGTAAGCGCATCGAGTTTGGACTCGATACGAAGCAACGTTCGTTCAATGTCGGTAATGCGATTGAGCATTGATTCGAATTGATCGCGCGCAGTGCGCACTTTATTGACGACGACTCGCGGCTTGCGCGGCGCGGGCTCCGGAAGCGATGCAACCATTTGAATAATGATGGAGAGAATTTCCGGCTCAGATTCCAAGTCGCGCTCGACTTGCGCGGCGCTGAGATTGAAGTCATCATCGGAGAGAAATGACTTGGCTTTGCGAACCCTCTTGCCGTTAAGATATTTCGTGATCATGTCGGCAATCCGAAACGCTTCTTCGAATCCGAAAAGGTCTCGCGCGGCCCAACAATGTTGCACCCCACGGAAAAAAATCCGGACATACCATCGATCTCCCATTTTATAGCAGTTCTTGGGCCGGAATGCCGGGTTTGCAGACTCGGCTAACCCTCCGGCATGTGTCTGAAGCTGGGCGCTGAGTGGGCAGTTGAACTTCACGACGTCTAGGCGTTTCGCCATTTTGTAAAACTCAGGAAACTTTTCAGCGGTTGTCATACGGATTTGATACGGATAAGGTAAACTGTTTTGCCGGATGCCTCGCAAAATGATTTGATTCTGCGGGACTTGTGCAAACGAGATAACGTTTTCCCGCAGCTTGGGCAGTGGTATTGATTACGCACGCCACTCGGGCGTGTCGGCGATTCGATGGATCGACGTTTCGTCATCTCGGTGGAAAGACTACCACGAAAAGAACGATTTTGCTAACGAAATCGCGTTTATTTTATTCAGAGAATACTATCAAAGCTATCAATGTTATATGGGGCGTTTTCAAGTCGTCAGGAAAAATTGATACACTACGATTACTTGTATTCTTAATTATACTTCAGGCGTATAAGTAAAATAATAGTATATCAAATTTTCCCAACGACTTGAAAAGGGCTCATATAACATTGATAGCTTTGATAGAATTCATTGAATATTATCTAAAGGATTTTTTGATCTTTTTTCGTGATCTTTCCTGACTATTAGGCGTGAAGAAGTCAACACACGAGGACAAGCTTTTCGAAAGGGCACCGGTTTCGGTGCGAAAACTGCACAAATTGGCCCGGCAGGAGCGCCGCGAGCGCCGCCGCAAGGAATGGGCGGAAAAGGTCTCCGGTATAGAAAGGACCGGACCTTGAAACCTACGGTATTTCCGGACAAGGTCTGCAAAGCTTGCGGGCGACCATTCAATCGCCGAACCACCAAAACAGGAAGATTGGAATCCTTTGAGGATTGTTCCGTTCGTAAATTTTGTTCTCGAATATGCTGGAAAAAGTTTACTCGTGGAGAGAACCACCCGCTCTTTGTTCCGGGAGGAACTCCAAGAGCCGACGGATATTTTCGAACAACGGCTAATGGCAAGAGAGAATATGTTCATCGGTTAGTAGCCGCAGAAATCTTAGGAAGGCCCCTTCAATCTTCAGAGCATGTCCATCACATCGATGAGAGTCCGGGGCTTAACGTAAAAGAAAATCTTCAAATCTCGACCAATTCAGAACATCGAAAGATTCATGCCGCCCGAGACCCCCGTTCCGAAATCGGAAGATTCGTATGCAAAGAGCGTTAATATTTGGGCTGACAGGCCAAGACGGGAGTTATCTCGCAGAGTTGCTTCTCTCTAAGGGATACGAAGTTCACGGCACGGTCCGCCGGTCCTCCACAAACAATCTCAGCCGGATCGAACACTTGCCCGCACTCAATTTGCACTACGCAGATTTGAGCGATTCGAACTCGCTCGACCGAGTCGTCGGCCAAACAGCACCGCATGAAATTTACAATTTGGCGGCTCAGAGTCATGTTGCGGTTTCATTCGCGAATCCCGAATACACAGCCAATTGCGATGCGACTGGCACCATTCGAATACTTGAGTCGGTCCGAGCCCATGCGCCGCAAGCGCGATTTTACCAAGCCTCGTCAAGCGAGATGTTTGGCCTCGTTCAAGAAATACCGCAGCGTGAAACAACGCCGTTCCATCCTCGAAGCCCATATGGTTGCTCAAAAGTCTTTTCGTATTGGGCCGTTCGAAATTATCGGGAGAGTTATGGTTTACACGCCAGCAACGGAATATTATTCAATCACGAATCGCCTCGACGTGGACTCAACTTCGTTACTCGCAAGATCACTCGCGCTGTGGCTCGCATTAAGTTCGGCTTGCAAGACAAAGTTAAACTCGGCAATCTCGATGCGCAGCGTGATTGGGGCTTCGCCGGTGATTATGTCGATGCCATGTGGCGAATGTTGCAACAGCCGTCGCCGGACGATTACGTCATCGCGACCGGCCAGACGTGGACCGTTCGTGATTTCGCCCGCACAGCTTTCGCATACGTTGGGCTCGACTGGAACGAGTATGTGGAAACTGATGCCGCGTTATTGCGCCCTGCCGAAGTTGATTTACTTATCGGCGATGCGACCAAAGCTAAGACCAAGCTTGGATGGAGTCCGCGAGTTGGCTTTGACGGACTTGTTCGAATGATGGTTGACGCCGACATCGACGACATCAAAAGTTTTTGCACGAATTGCGGCCAGACCGCTTTCAAACTCTCAACATGAACGATTTAGTTCAATCAGATACTCTCGCGAAAGCACAAAGCCTCGAACTCGACATTGAGAACATTTTCCTGTTGTATGCGACATTCTGCGGCGATGTTGAACGCACCGCACACGCATGCAATCGCACACCTTCAGAAATCATTTCGTTAGCTTCGGTCCATGGATGGAATGAAAAGCTTCGTGGCATTATTGAATTAAAACGATCCGGTAAGCCCGGTGACGTCGAACGCGCCATCAATCGCGCTCTCAATTTTGTTCAAGCGCATAAGTTTCGCCTTTTTCTTGAGCGGGTCCTCCGCGATATTTATGCGCTTGATTCAGCGTATTTGATGGAATTGCTTGTTGTTGGCTCCGTGGACAAGGACGGTAACAAATCACACAAACTCAGCACGCGCGCTTTCGCAGACCTTGCCGCAGCGTTAGAGAAATGCCAAGCGATGACTTATCTTGCGCTTGGTGATAGCGCAGGCGAGCGCAAGGGACGCGAAGAAGCCGCCGACAGTGAAGCCAGCGGCGTGTCGTTGCATTCGAAGCTTGCGGCACTCATGGCGAATAACAGTCCGAGTGCTGCGCTGGCGGATTCGCAGAAATGAGAAACAAGTGTGTCATATTAGCACACACTGTGTCACAATGGCACAAAGCGAAAATCTGGCGAGAGATCGCGGGTTCGTTTGGATATACTCCCCGGCGCGTATAGGCACATCGTATCTATATCGTGTATGGAGCGCAATACAACGAACCGTAAAGCCCAACGCCGGAATGGCTTGACGCCGTTCCGCCGAGCGGGCCATACGTCGCCCGGACCGGCCCCCGGGTCACCCTCGGTTTTCGCAAATTTGAGAAATGGGCTGGGGGTTTTGCGGTTTTGAATCCTTCGCTTAGGCACGATTTCGAGATGAAAAAATTTGGATCGAAGGCTTGACATGTGTGCTACATTAAGCCATGAATAAATTTTTTCGCAAGCGTCCCGTCATCGTTCAGGCGGAACAGTTCATTTTCGATGATGGGGAATGGCCCGAAGGCGTTCGAATGAAGCCCGCCTTGGTTGGATTTGAGATGGACACCCCGCAGGGAATTCGAGAAGTGCATGACGGCGATTGGATCATCACATCCCGCGAAGGTTGCCGGTATCCATGCAACGAAGCTATTTTCAAGATGTATTACGAGCCAGTCAGTGACGCAGAATCACAACGATTGAGCGCAAAGCCCAATGAAACTATCTGAAGCGCTGAGTCCCGCAGAATGCGCCGAGTTGCAAAATATTATGCTGCACGAGCCCGTGTTGCCCGGCCATACCATCAGTCACGCCGCCGCAACCTCGCTTGCGATTCGCGGACTTATTAAGCGCGACCCGTCCGGACGACGTTGGGTCGTGTGCTGGGACGCTGTCAAGGCGGGCGCAACTCAATCAGTGCTCAGTCCTTTTGTCAAACCATAGTATTTTTCGTTAGCACGGCATCCGCAGGTGTGATACAGTTTGCACATGATTACATTCGTTTTTACAAAACTCTTTGGAAAAGATTGGCATCAGAATCAGATCGCAGCTAATTCGATTCAGCAATTGTCCCTCTCGGCGTTATACCTCGCCGCCGCCGCAACCCTTCTTCGACTCGCGTTTAAACTATGAGTATCGCAGTTGACCTCGACGGAACGCTTGCGTATTACGACCATTGGCGCGGGCCGGAACATATCGGCGAGCCGATTCAGCCGATGATGGAGCGCGTCCGAGACTGGCTTGAGCAAGGACATGAGGTAGTAATCTTCACGGCCCGAATCACTCCGCATCCGGATTTTCCTACGGAAGATACAGCGAGACTCCGCGACGGAGTCCGGATTATTCAGGACTGGCTTGAACAACATGGGCTACCTCGACTTCGGGTGACCAATATCAAAGACCCCGGGATGGAGGCTATTTGGGATGATCGCGCCGTGCGCGTTCGGGTTAATACAGGACTTATTGACCGATGAAAACCAAAAAATCTCCATTTCAATTTCGAATGGTCAACGTGTTCGGAAAACAATATCCCGCCATCGTCTTCGGGTTCCAGTATGCGCCGTTTATCTTTCGGGAATCGGCGAAAGCGGTCCTCGCCGATTTGAGCCGGATGACTGCGGTGCAATCGCGGAAATCTTGGAAAGAATGGGGCCGGGCCTCACTTCGAACCCACAAACGAATTAAATGAGTATCTCATCTTATTCCTCGATTTTCAATCTCGGCCATCGGGCCATCGCCAATCTATTTTCGCGCCCGATCATCATCGAAGAAAAAATCGACGGGTCTCAATTTTCCTTCGGCGTCGATGAGTCCGGGACTCTGCACTGCCGCTCGAAAGGCAGCGAGATCAATCTGAGCGCCCCGGAGAAAATGTTTGCCGCCGGGGTGGAGTATGTTCAGTCGATTGCCGCTCGTCTGACTCCGGGTGATACATACCGTGGCGAATATTTGAAATCGCCGCATCATAATGCGCTTACGTATTCCCGCATTCCGCGCAACCACATTATTATTTTCGACATTGAAGCACCCGGTCAGAATTTTTATTCTCCTGCGGGAAAAGCCGCCGAGGCCGCACGTATCGGCCTCGAATGCGTTCCATGTTTCGCAAACTCCGCCGTTATTTCCGATCCGAACGAGTTACGCGCCTACCTCGACCGGGAATCGATACTCGGGGGTTGCAAGATCGAAGGCGTCGTAATCAAGCCCGCAGGTTACGATATGTTCAACATCGACAAAAAGGTGCTGCTTGCGAAATTTGTTTCCGAAGAATTCAAGGAAATTCACAACAAGACTTGGGACCGAGAGCACAAAACGCCCGGCAGTAATGATGTCCTGACCTTGCTCAAGGCGAAGTATTCGACCGTCCCGCGCTGGCAGAAGGCCGTCCAGCACTTGACTGAGTCCGGCATTATTACCGGCAACCTGACCGACATTCAGCACCTCATCAAGGAAATTCCCGCCGACGTCGAGCGGGAATGCAAAGCGCAGATAATGGAGGACCTATATGCATGGGCTTGGCCGCAACTGCGGCGAGGTCTCACCGCCGGTTTCCCGGAGTGGTATAAAGATCAACTCGTTCGTAAACAATTCAATGAAACCGAAAAAGAATCTGACACAGTTAATGTCAGTCGTTAGCCCGCTCGAAGGCCCCGGTTCTCCGAAGCCGGTTACTCTCGTCGGCCCCGGGGTATGCGTTCACATGCCGGGGTATCGAATCATCGCCACGCAGTTATCGCACCCAAAATTAAAATCCATTACGCTGAGTGTTTTTGGCCTGAACTGAATGCAATACTTACTAACCGAAGAAGAGTTTAAGTCGCGAACCCCGGACCGCGCTGCCATCGAAAAAGAAATCCGGGAGAAGTATGACCGGGAGATGGCGAAGTGTCTTGCGATATTTGCCGCAAACGTTCTGCGCAATCCGCAATACTTTAACGAGTGGTCTACAGAAAAAACTCGTTGGAGCGCGTTGAAGCGCTTTGCGGCTGAGGCTCGATTTCCGGAAGTCACGCTCGGTGCCTTGCCGACGTAAAATAAAGTGGGGAGCGTCTCCGTCTCCGGTGACTATTTTGTGTGAGTAGTCCGACATCGCCGACCCAAGTAGTCCGCGCGCAACCTGCGCCCGGAGATACCGACAATAATTTGCTTCGCAAAGTTGCGGCTCTGCTGGCAACCGGCGCGGGGCTTGCAGGTCTCGATGTTATTACCGACAACGCAAAGCACTCCGGCAACTGGGGGATTTTTCACGCGCTGCAAGATTCCGTAGTTTCCGCAATCGAGTTTCAACCATACGCGAACGCAACCGGTTCCCTCGACGGCCAAACAATCAAAGCCGGGGACCGGGTCTATGGCTTTTTCAAATCGATTACGCTTGTGTCCGGTTCCGTCATTGCGTATCGAGTCGCATTATAATTGCAAGTTAATATTATGCTTGCAATACAAAATCAAAATCAGATTTTCGGCCCAATACTTGAAATCGGGGTCCCGATTCCGATTGGGGAAGACCGCATTACGGAAGATGCAGAGCAGCGCATTACGGAATCCGGCGAAGATCGCATCATCGAATAATTTATGTCGAAGAAAATTTCACAGTTACCCGCCGTCGTTACCCCCGGAACCGCAGACCAGCACGAAGTAAACCAAGGCGGCGTCAGCAAGCGGTTGACGAGCGCTCAACTTCTCGATCTCGTCAGCACGGGCGCGTATAATTTTTCCAGTGTTGGCGTAGGCCCCGGTCCGGGCTCGACACTGCTCGGTGACGGTAGCGCGGTCCTCGCAGGCGGAGGACTCGTCATCGGCGCGGATGGCTCGATCTCGAATGTCGCCGGTGCTTTTCAATTCAATGCCGATGGCTCCGGCTCGCTTACGTCCGGCCTGATTACGTGGAATACGAATGGAGACATCGCGGCTAAATCACTGTCGATTAACGCCGGAGTTATCACCCTTGGCGCAGACGGCGTTATCTCGTCCAACGATACCGTCGTCGCCGACGTCCTCGTTAAATCGAATGGCCGGGTTGCCGCCGCAGATCATTTTGAATGCAATGCTCAAGCTGGTGTTACCGCCGACATCGTTGTCGGCGCGCAAACGTTGCATTTCGAAGGCGGTATTCTGACAAGCGTTGTATGAAAAAATTAGCTGGTGTTACTCTCGGATTTTTGTTGCTATTCGGACCGTCTCTCCTCGTCGGCGCGTTGCGATTGCGCGAATCGATTCCCGATACAAAACCCAAAGAAAATATTATCACCCGGGCACAGGAATCAACGGTCCGGGTCCAAGCACCGGATGGAACCGGCTCCGGGTTCGTGATTGCGCGTAAAGACGTTCGCACTCATCAGTCGCGATATTTTGTTTGGACGGCGCGCCACGTAACTCAGCCGAACTTTCCTGACCTGAAGGTTGAGAAAATTATCCGGTGGAATCAGACTAACCGGGTTACGTATACCTATGCGGCGCATACTCTCGTCCGGCTCGCTGATACGGATGCCGCGCTGCTCGCCGTCGACGCGCCGCCCGGCGCATTTGCGGGAGTTGACGTTTATACGTCAGAAATTTCTGTCGGGGATTCGATCTTCGTTATCGGAAGTCCACTCGGGGATTTCGACGGTTCCGTCTCGGTCGGGATTCTGTCTCAACGGGATTCTCATCCGACGCACGTCGAAGGATGGCCGTGGGCTCTCGTCGATCAAACGGACGCGCGAGTACTGCCGGGCAGTTCCGGCGGTCCGGTTTTTGAACGGTCAGGAAAAGTGGTCGGAATCATCGTCGGCGGTCCGAACCAAGGTATGCTGGGCATTTCGCATTTCGTTCCGCTGCGCGCAATTCGTTCGGACTCGGTGTATTCCGGTATTCAATGGGCGTTATATGGAAATCTTTGTCCAGACGATGCGGCGATTTCCGCCGCAATTATTGCCGTCGCGAAGATGGATGCGCTGCTTGAGGCTTCAGCCAAAAAGGCCGCAGAGGATAATCAACCAAAGGCCGAACCGGTGAAGCCGGGAACGGGTTCTGTGGTCAACCCACCGAGACCGGCGCACTGGTGGAATCGATCTCATTAAAATTTCCGGTTGTTGCGCCAGAGCAGGTAAGCTTTTTTCTTCCAGCAGTTGCATTCCGACTCATCTACTGGGGGAGTATATTTCGGATGTCGATTCGGCAAACACGATTTTGATTTTTGAAATTTGCAATCCGGATGGTGAGAACCAAATCGGATTGCATCGCTTAGAACGAAATTCAGTTCAGCATTCATGGGATTCTCAACGATTGTAACGCCGCGATGTGCGTATCGATGGCGAGATTGAGCGTAGTCTTGGCTTCGACTTCAGTTCGGAATACGCGCTCCGGGGGCCACGACATCGAAAATTCGTATTCGGCTTTGCGGCACGTAATAAAAGTTTCTCCATTCTTCATCGATACTCCTTCGAATATACGTTGCTGAACGCTCGCGCTCGGGGTTCGATCCGTGCTCTTTCCATTCGGATTGAAAAAATAAATCCAAACCTTCGTCCCGATTTTCGGAAGTTTTTTAATGTCAATCATGGACTCAATATAGCACATCGGTTCCAACTGTCAAGTGCCTGACTTTAAAATGTATGGCTACATTATCAGCAGCGAATAGCAAAGAGATTCAGGCAGTCATTGACTACATCGTGAAGTCGAACGCCCCGCAGCTTCCTTTCGACGCAACCGCAATCGAGCGACTCGCGCGGGTTGCCGCGTCGGTCGGTTTTGAGGGCGCAGGCAACTTCAAAGAGGATGCCAAAAATAGTCCAATCACGACCCTGCTTGCTCTTGCGAAGTTTTTGGGGACTTAATAGTCTTCATTAGGACAACTTAAATAGTTTTCGTCCGCCGGAAAGTGTTAGACTTTTCGGCGGATTGTGTTATGGTGATAGCGGTCGGGTGCCGGAATCGGAAAAGACGGAGAATTCATCGGTCGCCGAATGCTGAACGTTTATGCGCCGGTTGTGCAATGCCGTAAAGGCTGATGAAGGATGTGGTGGTTCGAACCCACCCCCGACCACCAATTTTATGAAGAAATTATTCACAATCCTCGGAATGTTTTTGTTGATGGCCAGCGCTTTGCGCGCCGCGCCCGCGTGCATCACTAACGTAACGCTGTCTTTCTCCGGCGTAAAATTCGGAGTGCCCGCAGGCGACAACGGCGGATTCGTCACCAACGGTAATTCTCTCGTCGGCGTCGGGCTGTTATCGCTCTGCACCCCTAGCGGATGCGACGGTCCGGAAATCATCATCGTCCCGAAGGAGCCCCGCTCTCCGAACGATCCGGATATTCAGTGCGCGAATCATTCAACGCAAATCGGTGTGCTGACGTGGAAATGTGATCCTTCGTGTGACCCATCCGGCGACACGCACGTTGCCAGCATTATTTTTCCGCCCAACGCCCTCAGTCTCTCTTTTCATATCTGCATTAATCCGGACAGCAATTGCGGGCTGTATCTCGGATGCTTTACCGCCGTCGCGTGCTCCGCGCCTCCGCCGGAATCATGTCGAATTGAAGAACGATTTCGTATCGAGAGTTACCCGCGCAATCTTATCGCTGCACGATAACATGCAAAAACTTTGTATACTCATCGCGCTCATGGCCATACTCTCCTCAAATGCCGACCAGCCGATTACGGAGGAAGAAGCGATTCCGGTTCTCGCGAATTTATTTTCGTATGCAGACCTTGAGTGGGACCCATCTCCGGACGAGTCCGTAATCGGATATAAAATTTATTTCGGGCATGAATCCGGGCGGTATACCTCCGTCGTCGATGTTGGCAACGTTAAGCAAGCGCGAATCGATCTCGGAGAACTATCGAATAATCGCACTTGGTTCATCGCTGCGACATCATACGATGATGCGGGCCTTGAGTCCGACTTCAGCAACGAAGTCAAGGTTGAAGAAGCGCGAGGCCCGCAATGAAAGAATTTTTCGGCGCACTCGGTTTGATCTTCATACTACTGGCGCAAGTCCTGCTCGGATTGCTGGCGACTTATTTTTTCGCGGTGTTCGCAATCCTCGTTGGCGGCGCAATTCGGGATTTGCTGAGCCATAAAAAACATGACTCTGATTGTTGACAAATTAACGCCGATGTGTTAGGATTCTGGTATGAAGAAAAAATTGAAACTTTACGTATGGACGGAGTTCAAAGTTGATTATACGCCCGGCCTTGCGTTTGCCATCGCCGATTCGGAAGACGAAGCGAAGAAAATGCTTGAGAAAAAAGGTGTCCGTGTTTTTGGGGGTAACTACAGTTGTTGGGGTGATCTTACGGTGCATCCACTCACTAAAAAAATCGCTGAGTTTGTTTACGGAGGCGGGTAGCCCATGAATGTGTTTTCGTATCTCCGAGTTTCCGGTCTTGGCCAAGTGGACAAGGACGGTCCAGTTCGTCAACGGTTGAGTATCAAAGCTTTCGCAGACCGATTTAATTTGATCATCCTGCAAGAGTTTTTTGATGAGGGAGTATCCGGAACGGTCGAGTGTATGGAGAGACCCGGGTTCGCTGATATGATTACGAAGGTAATCATTTCCCAGAATACTCCGTTCCCGGTTGAGGCAATCGTCGTCGAATGCATGGACCGGCTCGCGCGCGATTTGATGATTTCCGAAATGCTGCTGAAGACGTGTCGCGATAATCAAGTTAAAGTATTCTGTTCGGTCGACAGTGGGCTCGTGGATGTGGCCTCGGAAGCAGATCAAAACCGAACCATGCTCAGACAAATTTTGGCAATCGTCGCGCAGTGGGACAAAACGAATACCGTGAAAAAATTACTAAGTGCGCGTTTGCGGGCGCGCGCCGAAGGTCGTCGTTGCGAAGGCAGCAAACCGTATGGACATTTTCCCTCTGAGCAAATAGTGTTGGCGCGGATGAAAACGTTGCATCGCGAGATGTCGCTCTCAGAGTTAGCGTTTACACTCAACACGGAAGGATTTAGAAATCGGGCTGGTCGTCAGTGGACGAAAGCGTCAGTGTATTCAATATTAACCGGTCAGTCATTGGCTGCAACCAGAAAAGAAAGAAAAAACAATGCGAGGCGCATACATGCAATATCTCAGGGCGAAGGGCTCACCCCCGGCGCTGAAATCTGCGGACCCGGTGGAACAAGCGCATGCGTTGCGCAAGGAGCAAGCGGAATTGCGCAGAGCGCGAATCCTCAATCGGGCAGAGCCGTCAATGCGTAACGGAAAATAATTTTTTTAGTCGGGTTAGCTCAAAGGTAGAGCCCCGCGCCGTAGTAGGCTTTTCACCGAAACGGGGCGGAGGTTGATGGTTCGAGTCCTTCACCCGACTTCTTCTATTTGCAGGGTGGCGCAGTGGCAGCGCGGCGCGCTCATAACGCGCAAGTCGTCGGTTCGATTCCGGCCCCTGCACCCAATTTGGCCGGTTAGCTCAATATATTCAGAGCACCGCCCTTAAGCGGGGTGTGAGATGTATACGATTTCACACTTGCGCAAGGGAGGGGACGGGGGTGAAAATCCTTCACTGACCGCCAATTTTCTAGTCCGGTTCTCTTTTTTCCCTGACTATTAGGGGATTGAAGATACTCACGACTTTTGTCCCGGAATCCGCCCCGATTCTCAAAACATGGGCTGCAAGCTGGCGGGGTCATGGCTGGACCCCCGGATTGCTGGCCCCCAAGGAGATTCAAAAACATCGCAAATTACGGGCTGCCGTCGCCGCCCGGCGCGGTCGTCTTTTTTGCAGTGCTTACCTAATCAATTTTGGTCTTCGCCGGGCTCCGCGTTCGCTCCGGACCTTCATTCGAAAATTCGGGTCCCCGGGGTGGGATACCGCAAAACTAGTCCTTTTTCCCGCCGGGACTACTTCAGAGCAGATCGAAAACTGTGGACATCGCTGAACGAACAAAACTTTCGGCCATCGTCGCAAAGCACGTCCAATCCGCTGAACCGTGGATTGCCGCGCAAGCGATTTCTGACTTTGCGCAAATCAATGTCCGGTATACCCGCGATTCGCGGCCAGAAAAACTGAACGAGATTTTGCAGAGTTACTTACATGGACTATTGAATAATAACGGCATGTCGGAAGCCGCGAGTATACTTTGGACTCCGACGCAATTCACCGCTGGGCCCAATTCGGTTAAATCGGTATGGGAACTTTTCGAGTCCTCATCTGCGGGTTTGATTATGGGAGCCGCTGCTCTCGGAAAATCTTTTTCGATGGGAGTCCGGCTTATGCTGGAATGGATCAGAGACCCGGAGTATACGGGCATTCGCGTCATCGGCCCAAGCGAAGACCATCTTGAGCAAAATCTTTTTTCGCATCTCGTAAGTTTGCACGCACAAGCGAGCCTACCCATGCCCGGAGAAGTCGGAGATTTATTCATCGGCACCAATCGTCGAAATCAAACGGCGGCGATTCGCGGCATCGTTGTTCCGAAGGGCAATAACAAAAAGGCAGGACGCCTGCAAGGCGGACACCGAAAGCCTCGCCCGAAACCCCATCCGATTTTCGGACCGCTGACGCGGATGTTTATTTTCATCGACGAAATCGAAAACGTTCCGGCAGGTATTTGGCACGATGTCGGCAACGTGCTCAGCGAAGTCGGTCCTGACGGAGGATTCAAAATTTTCGGCGCGTATAACCCGACGAATCTAGGAGATGAAGTCGCAAAACAGGCGGAACCTCCTTTCGGATGGCCGAATGTTGACGTCAATATTCATTATAAATGGAAGTCTACTCGCGGATGGGATGTAATCCGTCTCGACGCCGAAAAATGTGAAAACGTAATCGCCGGAAAAGTGATATATCCCGGGCTGCAAACGCGCGAAGGGCTTGCGAAGATTGCTCTGTCGTCCGGTGGAACGCAATCTGCGGGATATTACACCATGGGTCGGGGAATGTATCCGCAGCAGGGCATGCAAGCGACATTGATACCCTCCGGCATGCTGGAAAAAAGTCGCGCGAAATTTATTTGGTATGATGACAAGCAAGTTCGCGTAGGCGGATGCGATTTAGCGCTTGAAGGCGGGGACGATGCGGTATATGCGTTAGGAAAATGGGGGCTCGCAACCGGTATTCAGTATCCGCCGACGCTTGAAAAACCGGATGGATTCAAGATCATGTTCAAAGATGAAAAGGGACGAGTTCGGGCGCGGCACGGATTGCAAATCGAGAGCCTGATGATTATTCCGAAGGGCGATACCGTCGCAATCAAAGACCGTATCATCAAATTTAACAAGAACGCAGGTGTCCGCCCAGAGTTTTTTGCGTGTGATCGAACCGGTGTAGGGGCCGGTGCTGCCGATTTGATACGCCATGAGTGGTCTCCTTCGATTCACGACATAAATTATTCCTCCGGGGCCTCCGATTCTCGAATTATGTCGGAGCACAGCAAGACATGCGCCGACGAATATGATCGGCTTGCAACCGAAATTTGGTTCCGGCTCCGGTTCTGGCTTGAATTTGGGTTCGCGCTTTTCGATCCGGGCATGGATATGAGCAAGGTCGGACAGCAATTAACGCAACGACGGCAGCTTAGCTCCGGTTCGAAGGCCAAAATTGAGTCCAAACGGGATTACGAATCGCGCGGATTCGCGTCTCCGAATGAAGCGGACGCGATTACGCTGCTCGTTCACGCGGCACATCGCGGTTCCGGCGTGACCCCAAGCATGGACGGCGGGTCTCAAATACCGGAAAACCCGTGGGAAGATGATTGGCCGCACTCGGGCATGCAGGGCGGAGTAAAAATTGATTTATCAAACCGTTCTGACTGGCTGGACGACCGCCCCGAATCAGCGGAGCCGGGAGAATTTGCGATTTTATGAAATCGATTAACCCAAATTTGTATCCGCACGACGGAAGATTTTTCATCGATTCCGACGGCGCACGAATTTCCGGCGATACGTGGGCCGGAGTGATTCGCAGAGTTGAAGGATACCGCCGCCGACAGGGCCGACCGGTTGGCGACGTCGCCGCCGAAGTCACGGCTCAAGCGTGCCAGCGTAATCCGGTTATCTGCACCGAAGATAACGCAGCGTATAAACAGGAATTGCGAAAATCGTCGCTCAAATCTCGGGTGCTCGCGTGGTTTTCCGCGTTTATACACCAAGTGCAGAGTAGCCCGCCGACTTTTTCGTCGGAGAATGACGCACGCAACCGCGCAAACGTGTGCGCCGGGTGTCCACTCAATACCGCGCTGCCGGATGGATGCTCGTCATGCAAGGCGGCACTAAACGAAATGCGAAAATCGGTCATAGGAGGCCGTTTTCAAGACCAGAGAATCCATGCGTGCAACGCGCTTAGCGAAGATTTGAATACGGTCGTCTGGATTGAACAAACTACGGTCGAAAATCCGGCACTTCCCGGACATTGTTGGCGAAAACGAACGGTATGAGCTTATTTTTTCGGATTTTTGTTTCGTGGTTCGTGTTACGGTGGGCAAAACTACGGGGATACCGAGTTTTGGCGAATTGTAACGAACAACTTGACCGTTTAGCATCGTGCGGGGTGTGCCCATTTTATAAAAATGGACTATGCGAGATTTGTGGGTGTCTTGTCATAGCTAAAATCACTCTAACTACCGAAAAATGCCCTAAAAAAAGGTGGGGCCGGATATTCGAAAAGCGCTGACTATTAGGGGACCTAAAAAATGGCATCACGCGATTCATCTACCGTCTCCGCCGACACAAATTCGACTGGCTATCCGACGAACGCCCTCGGTTCGATTATTCAGAGCCCGGAAATTAACAAATCCGGGACTCCGACGCAAAAATCCATCAAGGATGCCCGCATGGCTGCGGATGTGGTCAAGACAGTCATCATGGCCGGGAGAAATCGGTCGATTGTTAATTCCCGAATCCTTGCGAAGTATAACGCGGAGCGGCCATACGATGCGACGAAGCTTGAAGCGGAGGGACTCGGATGGCGTTCGAACTTTACCAGCAAGCCGCTGCCGTCGATGATTGAAAAAGTTGCCCCGCGCTTTACTGAAGCGGTAAACAACTTGAAATATTTCACGAACGCTCAACTTTCGGACAAGTGGCAGAACCGCACGGAAAAAACTGAAGTATTCCGGCGAACCATTACTGATACGATTCGGAATCGAAAAGGCTGGACGACCTTGCTCGAAGACATTGCGTTCAACAACGCAATTTTCGGGTATGACATCGTTGCTTGGCTAGATGAGTTTAGCTGGTTCCCGAAAAATTTTCAACAGGATGAATCGTTCGCCGCCGATGGAACCAAGTCCGATCCCCGTTGGGCGCAAATTCTTGTGCTCAAAGAGGTATTCTATCCTCACGAGTTGTTCAAAATGATCGAGGACAAAGAATCGGCCAAAGAGGCCGGATGGAATATCGAGAACACTCGCGAAGCGATTAACAAAGCTTCGCCGGTTCAAATCAGGGATCGTCTGAATGTCGGTGGAACGCTGGAGACGTGGTATCAAAATGCATTACGAGAACTTACCATCGGCGCGAGTTACATGGCGGGTGCGTCGGTTATCGTGGTCTACTCTTTACTGGCGCGAGAAGTCACAGGAAAGGTCTCTCATTATCGCCTTGCCGGTCCTGAGATGTCTGACATTTTTTCTCGGGATGACCGTTTTCCATCCTTTGAAGATTGCGTTTCATTTTTCACATTCCAGAAAGGAAATGGAACTTTGCACGGAAGCAAAGGAGTCGGTCGAGATATTTATGAGATGGCCGGGATGGTGGACCGCACTCGTAACGAAGTGGTTGACCGTCTTATCATGTCGGGCAAAACGATTGTTCAAGGAGACGTAAGAAAAATTCATACGTTCAAAATGCACGTCATCGGCAGCACGGTGATCTTCCCTCGGGACTGGGAAGTGCTTGAACGAAAGATCGATGGCAATGTTGAGCCGTTTCTCAAACTCGATGCGTATTTTCAACAGCTAACTGATCAACTCATCGGTGCCGTTTCTCCGCCGCAGGTCGAGGGTGAAGCTTTTCGTTCGCCTGCGGCATGGAGTTTGATGGCTCAACGTCAGGAAGAAGGCCGTGACGTTAGAATATCTCGTTTTCTTGCGCAGTTTATCGATCTCGTCGGCACGATGCAGAAACGAATCTGTGACCCGGATACTTCCGAGGATGACGCCAAGGAGGCTCAAAAGGCTCTGTTGAAAATAATGACTCGTGAAGAGATCGACGAGTTGGCCAAACAGCCGGTTGCAAGCGCAGTCAAGGATTTGACTCCGTTTGAGCGGCAGGCTATCGCGATGATTGCTTCGAGCAAAAAAGGAAATCCGCTTTACAATCAGCGTCAGCTTGAGGTTGAGGAATTGAGCGCAGGTCCCGGCGCGGAGTTTGCAGATCGTGTGTTGCTGCCGGACCAAGACCCTACGGTTCAAGCGGAGCAGACACGGCAGCAGAATTTGGAAATGATTTTGCTTTCTGGTGGTCAGCCGGTTCCTGTTTCGCCGCGTGATAATCACCTCATTCATCTTGGGGTATTGATGCCTCAAGCGCAGCAAATGGCGCAGCATATCATGGAAGGGAAATTCCATTCGGATGCGATGGAAGCAATCGGCGCTCACGTCTCCGAACATTTTAATTTCGCCGAACAGCAGGGCGCGCCGAAACAACAGCTTGCGCAAATTAAAGAATTTTTGAACAAACTCGGACCTGCGTTGGCTCAGCTAAAGCAGGTAGAGTCCCAAGCGGCGCAAGTCGCGTCCGCTTCCTCGCAATTGGAGGGCGGCGGTCCTCCGCCTGCGCCGCCCGGTCCGGCTCCGCTGGGGCCGCCGGGCTCCGCTCCTCCGGTCCCGTAAGATATAACCCCTATGAGACCCCCCACAGAAAAGATAATGTTTTTATACCAGTATCCTCTGGATAATAATCTCAACAAATGGGGAGACTTTGATCTCCTCGTTTGCACTCGCGAGCGAGAAAAATTTTCTGGACCAGTTTCAGGACCAGAGTCGGTTCGATATTTTCTAGAATCGTCGATTTCAGACAAGAAAGCATATCTTAACCGAGAAGAGTTTGTTAATTGTTGCGAAAATCTTTTTTTACTGGAGCTACCTCGATTAAATTATGATAACTAATGACGCCCTTCCGTGGTTTACTGAAGACGAGCAAAATTGGAATGCTTTTTTGCAAACGACAACCGGTCAACGACTGCTTCCCAAGCTGGCGCAGACGGCTCCTGTGCTGCTTCGGCGCGGACATGTCAACGCAATCTTGATCCGGTCCGGAGAAGTGCTCGGAGTCCAAACGGTGTTGCAAGCGATGCTTGACCTGACGCATTCTCCGCCCAAACTCAATGATTCGATTTCCACGCAGTATCCTAATTTGGAAGATGACGCCGCGTGGCCTGACGGAGAAAAACTAACCCCCAAGCAATGATTTATGCCTGAGAATAATGCTAACAATCAGGGATTCGCTGATCCCGAGAAAAATAACGCCGACGTTGCCAAAAAACTTTTGGAGCAAAACGCCGAAACTCTCGATGTCGATGTAGGACCGGCTTCGGACGCACTCGACAAACTGGCGCAAGAAGCGCAAAAGAAGGCGGATGCCGCCGCTGCTGCGACCCCGCCGGTCGTCGAACCGAAAGAAGACAAGGACGAGTCTCCGGATGTTCAACCGTTGCCGGACAAAGATAAAGACAAAGGTAAGTCCGGGACTGCGCCTCCGGAGCCGACGGAAGCAGAAAAAGCTACGGCCAAGGAAAAGGCCGATGCCGAAGCGAAACAGCGCGAGGAAGCGGATAAAATTTTCAAAGACAGTCCGAGTCTTCCGGCGAATGCCAGTCCTAAATCTTCGGAGGCATTCAACGCAATCAAGATCAAAGCCGCGCAGGTAATCAGCGCTCGCGAGGCCGAATTGGAAAAGCTTCGCAAAGAAAAATCGGAGCTAGAACAGAAACTCAAAAATCCGATTCCGGAAGATGTTGCAAAGGAATTGGAGGATCATCGGAATTGGAGAGCCAAACTCGACATCGACGCCGATCCCAAGTTCAAAGAATTCGACAAATCTATTGCGTCGACGCAGGAGTTTATTTACGCGCAGCTTCGCAAGAGCCCGAAGATTACGAATGAGGTAATCGAAAAAATCAAGGCCCACGGCGGTCCGGAGAATGTCAAACTCGACGCTGTTTTCGAAGCGATTGGAGACCCGGTCACTCAGCGCCTCGTGGAATCCAAAATCGCGGATATTGAGATGGCCAAGTATAATAAAGAAATGGCCATTCGCGCCGCGAAAGAAAATGTTGGCCAGTATCGCGAAGCGCGGAGCAAGGCGATGATCGAGAGCCAGTCGGCTCATACGAACGCGACGAAAGAAAGCTTGGGGCGTTATCTCGGAGCGCTCGAATGGGCCAAAGAAAAAACTGCCGATGAGAAAGCCGACGAGAACACCAAGAAATCGGTTGCGGAGTATAATAAATTCCTCGACGAAACTCGGGCGCAAATCGAGAACGCCGTCAAAGATGACTCTGCGGAAATGAGGGCTATCCTCATTACCGGCATGGCTCAACTTTTCTATGAACGTCGAGAAACTGCCGGTCTCAAGGCCGAACTGGAAGCGACGAAGAAAAATCTCGCGGACGTCACGGCGAAATGGGAAAAGATCAAGCAATCGTCCGGACGGCTTAGCACCACGGCCCCGGCCACTGCGACGACTGTGGCCAAGCCGACGCATGACGTTACCGTCCCTGCGGGCGATGCGCTCGATGCCATTGCGAAACAGGTCATGGAGAAACGCGCCGCCGAAGCCAATAAATGATCGAGCTATTTTCATCCGACAAAGCCGAAGGACTGGAACCACTTCCGGTCCTTCCGGCTACTACGGTGGTGACTTACGGGAAAAAAATTCTCGTTTGTATGCCGTGGCAAAAACACGTCTCGCCCATTACCTCGATGTGTGTGACGAATCTTGTTGATAGAAAACGGACCGCTACTATGATGAATTTCGGGGATGCCTTTGTCGCGCATTCTCGAAATCATTGTGCCGATTTTTTTCTCAAGGGAGATTTTGAATGGATGCTAACCGTTGACGATGACATGGTTATTCCGTTCGGAAATGCGATGTGGTATAATGCGTATACCGGGTTCAATTTTTCGGAAAAGTTCGCCGGATGGAACGCGCTGGATCGATTGATGTCGCATAAAAAATCACTTGTTGGTGCGCTTTATTTTGGTCGACATCAGTATGGTCCGCCGGTGTATAATGAGGGAACCGCAAATCCTCAGGAGGCTACGTATGCCCGAGGAGGTCCCTACGATTTAATTAGGCCGACGAAGTGGGTCGGGACCGGATGCATGTTGATACACCGCTCCGTATTTGAGGACATCGAGAAAAAATTTCCGACGATTGCCCGGGGACCCGATAAGTCGGGGGGTCAATGGTTTACATCGACGGAAGTAACCTTCATGGAGGACGTGATTCGGGCGCGCGCCGCGCTGGATGGTGAATTAAACGGAGAACGGGCGTATAAGGCTTTGACTTTGTTAGATGCCGCCATCGCAAAGGCGAGGGTGGATAACTGCCTCGGCTGCGGCGAAGACGTTTCTTTCTGTCGTCGAGCGATGGCCGCAGGGCATCAGCCGTATGTGGATATGGGTTTGATATGCGGTCATATTGGGCACAAAGTTTACGGTCCGGACAGCACCAAAAACAAACCTGTGCTTTCGCGGTGAAAAATCCGGTCCCCACAGATCGAATGCTGATTTGTCTCCTGTTCTGGGAGGGAGACAAAAAACAATGTTTCGCGCTTGCAAAACTCATCGCCGATCTCGAAGATTCACACTCTTCGAAGGCCGATTTGCTTTTTGTTTCTCGATTTGATTGCAAGCATGATATGGATGCAATTCGGGCTATCTCAAGGAAATTTAATGTTTACACGCACACTTCAAAAAGACGCGGGACGGGCTGGCCGATGGGATGCAATTCTCTTTTCTTCGGAACGTTGGAATGGGTTTATTACAAGATGGCCGGTGCGCAGATTCCGCATTATCGGAGCGTGCTGATTCTTGGCGCGGATACCGTCCCGCTGAATAAAAATTGGATCGACATTATGCGCAATGCGTTCGAAGAGAACGGACGCCCTTGTATTTCCGGAGCGCTGATTAAGGACCCGGTCGGAGGTCACGATCATATTAATGGGGATTGCGCGTTGCTTACCGGTGATTTGAATTTTTTGAAATGGCTGACATTGGAAATCGGAGACATTTCCGTTCAAGCGGGGTGGGACTGGGTTTTGTCGAAAGAATTCGAGCGTCGGGGATGGTGCAATTTTCCGTTCGTAACTAGTTACTGGAATCGACCGGTTCCATTCACTCAGGAAGATTGGGAACGCGAGCAAGCCTCCGGAACGGTAATGTTTCACGGTCAAAAAGGATTTTCTCTTCTTAACATTGCCCGTAAAAATCTCCTATGAATGAATTAGCTGTAGTCTGTGGTGCTGGCGGATACGTCGGCGGTCGTCTTGTTCAATTTCTCAAGAAAAAAGGATTTCGAGTCCGGGCGGTCTATTCCCCGAGAGTGGTTGCAGTTCACGACTGTGTAGATGAACGAATCAAGGCCGATTTAACAATCCCGTATCAGGCCGAAAAATCCGTTGAAGGAGGAACGTGGATTTTTAATCTCGCGGCCAATGTCGGCGGTATCGGTTACATCAGCAAAAATCGGGCACAATGTATGTCAATTGCCTCGATAAATCTTAACTTGCTTCAGGCGTGTGCAAAACATCCAGTCGCCGGATATTTTTTTGCTTCGTCTTCGTGTGTATATCCAAGTCATTACGAAGGGCAAGTGTGCAAAGAACATAACGGGTCTTTTGCGTGTTCGACCGCCGGATACGGGCAGGAGAAATATTTTAGCGAGCAGGCGTGCAAATGGTTTGAAACCGAACACAAGGTCCCGGTTAAAATCGCTCGATACCACACCATTTATGGGCCGGGTGATGATCGAGGTGCAGACCGGGATCATTTTCCCTCGGCCATGGCATCAAAAGTTGCGCGCGCAAAGGTCTCTGGATCGAATGAGATAACCATTTGGGGCGACGGAACGCAAACGAGAAGCCTTATTCACGTTGACGATTGCGTCGAAGGAACCTTTAGGCTTATGTTCTCCAATATCGAAGGGCCGATAAATCTGGCACACCCCGAAGTCGTATCGGTGAATTCTTTAGTCGACGAATTGGAGACAATCTCTGGAACAAAACCGGTTCGGTTTTATTCTCCGGAAGCGACTGTCGGAGCCAAGAATAAAGTCGCCTGCTTGAATCGATTGCGGACTCGACTCGGCTGGGTTCCCGAAATCAGCATGGCGGAAGGATTGCCCAGTCTATATCGGTATTTTTACGACCGGTATCTTTTCGCAAAGTGAACGAAGATACGCTCATCGCCGTTTGTGCATACGCCGGGGATGCGCATCAAGTAATTAATGCTCTCCCGCTGTATTTGCACCATGAATGCCCGGTTGTCGTGTTTTCCCCGACGAATTCTCCCGCTGATGTCCGATACCCGGGAGTTGAGCGTGAATTTATCGGAGCCGCCGCGTATATCGGAGAGTTATCGTTGATGCGTCAGATTTGGAATTTGCAAGCACTTTTGCGGCATCCACAAAACTATTTTTTACTTCACGATTCCGATTCATTTTGTTTGAGCCCGGCGATTCCGTGGGAGTTGTATACGTTGTCGGAAAAAACTATTTGGTCCAATGAAATTACCGAACCTCGCCCGCATGCGAGCCCGTATCCAAAACTGGCTTTCCAGCCTCCTTATTTTCTCAGTCGTCGGGTCATCGAGCAAATGTTATCCGTGGCGGATAATTTCACAAATCATCCGATTACTCCTTACATAGATTGGGCGATGAATTGTTGGTCTGCGGAGGCAGGGTTGAGCCACCGGTCATTTTCTGCGCTGGAACACACTCCGTATACAGAAAATCCGTGCGTCTCGGATGACCCATGGGAAACATTGCGGTATCGAATTCGATATATGGGCGCGACGATGATGCATCCAATCAAAACACCGGAGCAGATAAAACTTTGCACTGAAGCCTATGCTAAAAAATCCTGACACTCTCGTTTCGGTCCATGCTTACGCCGGTGACTTACATCAAGTCGAGAACAACATGTCATTATACGCGCACCATGGTTGTCAGGTTTGCGTGCTGTCGCCGACCGATGCGCCAATTGAACGGGTTGAACATCCCGGAGTTGTGTGCCATCAATTAGGTCTCAAGGGGTGGATCGGTCCCCAAACGCTCGAACGTCAGCGACTTCATCTCGAATTTTTATTGCGGTTCCCGCAAAAGTTTTTTCTTTGCAACGACGCCGATTCGTTTTGTCTCAGTGCAAAACTTCCAAACTATCTGTATGCAAATCCGGATGTGATTTGGTCGAACGAAGTCGCCGATTTGAATCCTGCGCCATCGCTGCTTCCGAAATTGGCGTTGCAACCTCCGTATTTTCTTTCTCGAAAAACTATCGAAGGAATGCTTCGGACATGGGATCATCTGCCAACATCATATTACGCGGGCGCAGACCCGGCCAATGGATGCCCGGTCCCGACATCGTGTATCGATCATGTCATGTTGCAGGCCGCAGAGGGTAGCGGGTATCCGCACCACAGTTTTCGGGACGGTGCAAGTTTTGAGACGGAAAGCGCCGTAGGTCTGAGCACCATGGTTGATCTCGTTCAAAACCATGGCAGGATTTTTATTCACTCCGTCAAAACCCGACCGGTTATGGAGCGTCTCGTCTCTGCGCGGGCGCAATGGGCGCGCGAAAATCGAGGTTGATGATTTCGGTCGGACGAGTGACCACTTTATGAGCCCTACGCCCGGCTGGCTCCCCGGGAAGTGCCTAAGCGCTGTTTGGCCACAGCGAGAGAAAATCAAAGTCTTTGAAGCGGACAGGTTGCTTCACCGAATTTGAGACCCGGACAACGGTCTCTCGTTAGTTAAACGCCCAAACATTATGGCTTTTTTCTGTGATGATCCCAGTGCGATTTCCGACATCGCCAGTAAGGATACAAATCGTATCGTCGGCACCATCGCGAAGGCTCTCGCGGCTAATTCCGTATACATGAACGTCATTGGCGGCGGGGTTTTCCCTTCCGGCGTGTCTGATGCTATCCGGTCGGTTGTCCAAATGCAGGCGGCTCCCGGCGATTCGCTTGCCATTCCGACCTTTGTTTGTGATACCGAAATCTGCGGTCAGACCGGCATTCAGGACTTGACGGATACCGTCGAGTTTACCCTCCGGCTGGAAAGCTTCCGTGGTCGGGGTCCCAATATTTGCGTGAAGAAAGGTTACGCGGCTTTCAAGGGGTCCTACGTCATGGCGGAGGATTCGCTCAAGAAACTCGTGACCCAGTATATTAACTCCGACATTCGCGCTCAGTTGTATCTGCGCTCGGCGTCGAAGTTTACTGCGAACGCGAATTACGATTTCGATTCGCTGTTCACCGGTGGTCTCGAAACCGATCTCGGCGTGAAGTTCGCTCCGCTGTTGCCGACCGGTCCGATGACCTTCAAGGCGCTGCATTACATCGCCCGTTACCTCAAAGAAGTTCTGTTCGGCGAATGGTATTCGCAGGATAAGGGCATGCCTCATTTTCGCTTCATCGGCGGAGCCGATCAGGTCGAATATTTTCGTTCCGAAGTCGGGGTTCAAAACATCATGATTGCGTTGACGACCGGCGGATACAAACTTGGTGAGCAATCACTGACTGCGTATTCGTTCGAACAGTCTCCGGCCTACCGTGGTATCGCTTTTGGTGTCGATCAACGGCCTTTGCGTGCGACAGGCTTCAAGGCCGACGGCACCCTTAATCTCGTCGACCCCGTCACCATCGTTAGCAACCCGGCGCGCAACACCGCGTTTGCCAAACCTAATCCGGCTTGGTTGAATGCCGATTACGAAGTCGGCGTGCTTATCGCGGACGGCAGCTTTGAACGCCTCGTGCCGGAAAAGTATGTCGGCGAAGGTTCGTTCAAATTCGCGCCTCAGCTTCACATGGGAGAGTTGGAATGGCATTACATTCTCGACAATGAATGTAATCAGTGGGGAGATTTCGGCTGGCATAAGTATCAGATTACTCGTGCTTACCGGCCTCTGCGTCCTCAGCACATTATTCCGATTCTGTATAAGCGCTGCAAAGCTGACCTCGGCCTCATCGCTTGTGCGGATTCTAGCTCGTCCAGCTTCTCCGGCTCGGATAGCTTCACGAACATCGGGGTTTGCGGCGACGATGAGCATCCCGTGATTCACTAACCGTCCAAACTCTTAACATAGGGGGAGAGTTTGACACAAAGGGCGGGTTGGGAAACCAGCCCGCCCTTTTTTGTTACAAAAATAAATTTTTGAGTTATGGCCGATGATCCCAATACAGATTTCAAAACGGGCGACAACGAGTATAATATTTTTCGGAAGATACTCGCGCGTCTTAACCTCGGCATCACTACATCCGGAGGCGGAGGCGGTGGGGGAGGCGGCGGAGCCGTCACCGTTGCCGATGGCGCAGACGTAACTCAAGGCGCGAAAGCGGACGCCGCCGCAACGGATTCAACTTCCGCGTGGTCGGTCGTCTCTGTTCTGAAGGGAATTTTTGCCAAGCTTGCAGGAACGTTGACGGCTACACTCACGGGCGCACTTCCGGCAGGCACGAATGTTATCGGACACGTTATCGCCGATTCTGGTTCGACCACGGCGGTAACTGGGAACGTCGCGGTTACAAACGCGGGTTTGACTAATCTCGATGTTGCACTTTCGACCCGGCTTAAGCCTGCGGATACTCTCGCCGCTGTTACGGCGGTGACTTCGATCACGAATCCGGTTGCGGTAACGAACGCCGGGCTCACTAATATCGACGTAGCGCTTTCGACTCGACTCAAACCGGCGGATACTTTGGCGGCTGTTACTACGGTCGGAACGGTGTCGGCTCTGACAACCGGCAACGTCGGCGGATTTACTACGGTCATCAAAGACGCGACTGTCGTATCCACTTCTCCGGCATATTCTGCGGGTGACGCGGTCGGCGCAAAACGAACATTGGCGAACGCCGTCCGTTCTGCGGGAACTGGTATTCTGCAAACAGTCGCGATTCTCGACAGATCGAACCAAAAAGCGGCTATGACCGTTTTTATTTTCGACGCCGACCCGACTAATGCCACAATAACCGACAACGCGGCTTTTGTTTTCAGCACCGACGATCTCAAGGTCATTGCGCAAGTAAACATCGCGGCTTCTGATTACGTGACTACGAACAGTAAGGCGTATGCGATTATCTCCGGGTTATCAATTCCGGTCAGGGCCGCAAGTGGAACTAGTTTGTATTGCGCAGTAGTTACGACCGGCACGCCGACGTTTGCGGCAACAACTGACGTTCAGATTGAAGTCGGAATTCTGCAAGACTAATGCCGAATGCCAGTATTAATCGCCGGATTGTAAAGAAGAAATCGATTTCTTCTGTGGTCCAAAGTTGGCTGGCTCGCATCGTAATTAATGGCGGGACTACACCGTCATCTCAAACGATAACGGCGGTAAATACTTTTTACAACACGATTGCCGGTCTCGGCATCGCGTCAAAAATATCGGCACTCTGCATTTTCGTTCCGGACAGCCTAACGGCGGGGATTACTCCGCTCATCAAAACAAACGGCAACGATCCGTGGACGAATCACAATTTCGTTGCCGCAGATTTGAATGCCTACGGATTGAAAGGCAACGGTTCGAATAAATATTTGCAAACCGGAGTGATACCCAGTAGCAGCATTTTGTCTGCGACATCTTGCGGTATTACTATCTACGGCGCTACTCCAAGCGGAAAAGCCGATACCGATTTTGGTTCGAGTGACGGCTCCGGAAATGCGTTGCAGTTGAGTATTTCAAACTCTGATACGACAATCGGCGATTGTCTCAATACAGGATCACAACGGATTTCCGTCTCCAATCCATATTGGACCGGATACTCGTTGCTGACTCGAATCGCAAATAACGATTCCCGGATTTTTCAAGCGAATCCCGTCACCGCGCATGCGCAGCTTGGAAGCACGAATACGGCGACTGGCGGAAGTTTGCCGACCACGGAGGCATACGCTTTTGCGACGAATGGAAATGGGACTCCGCTTGCCTATTCTCATAAAAGAATTCGGCTACTTGCGATTCATCAAGGGCTGTCCTCGACAGAGTCGGCGGCGTTTTACTCCGCGATTGCGACTCTGGATTCGGCTCTGATGGCATCGGCTGCAAATCATGTGCTCGTGACGTCTTGGATTTCGCGAGTTATCGCAAACGGCGGGGCGACTCCGTCGAGCACGACTGTAACCGCGTTGAATACATTTTGTAATACGCTTGATTCAAAATATATCTCGCCATTCATTTGTGCGCTCAATCCAATTGTTCCGGATAATCTCATCGCCGCGACGACACCGTTATTTTTTATTCCGTCGAATGGAAATGATCCGTGGACGAATTCGAATTTCGTATCCGGAGATTTGACTGTCAATGGATTGCTCGGAAACGGAACGACAAAAAAACTTGCGACTGGATTCGTTCCAAGCACAACGTTTACCCCGTCTAGCGGGGGAATGAGTATCTACAATGTGACTGCTTCCGGCGGGGGAACGGAACAGGACATGGGAGAAAACAACGATGCAAATAACTGTATTCAGTTACACATCGATGTCGCCGGAAATGCAATTTGCGATTGTTATAACGATTCGGGAGCCCGCATTTCCGCCGCGAATAGCGGATGGAAGGGTTACTTGAACATGAGCAAGACCGCGTCTAACGTGTTCAAGCTTTACAAGGCCAATTCTACTACCGCGCACGCTCAGCTAGGTTCAACCAATACTAATTCCTCCGGCGCTCCCGGCACAATTGAAATATATTGTTTCGCGCGAAACAACGGTTCCGGCGGAACTTCATTTTCGACCAAACGATTGTCCTTTTCGGCCATTCATTTCGGCCTGACGAGCCAGCAATCTAGTGATTTTTTCAACGCCGTCCAACAGTTGCGGACTGATTTGGGCGGAGGAAATATATGATTACGTTAATAACCAACAAGCCCTTTGTGGGGTATATCGGAGCGACCGTGGGATTTTTCTCCGGTTTGCTGACTATTTTAAAAGTATTAACCCCTATTCTCGGTTTTGCGGGTGCTCTCTTCGGCGCGGCTGCTGGATTGATTACCATGTTACTGAAATTTCGAGAGTGGAAAGAAAAGAACAGACAATGAAAAAATTATTCGCCCTTGTTTCCCTGATTGCGCTGACTGGTTGCGCGTATTTTCCGCTTCGGCCCGGTATCGGAACGATTACCGCAAATGGGGCCTATGTCCGGCAATCTCAAAATCCTCAGCAAGCCAGCACTCAAGAATTTGAAAAAACCACGGAATTTATTCCGACGAATGGCGTCGGTGTTGTTCGGACGCACGAACACGGCAAGACTTATATAGGCGCGGCTCAGAAGGATACCGCCCGAGAAGTCGGAGCGAAACTCGCTTCTCTGTCGATTGTGGTCTGGGTCGGACTCGCGCTTGCGATTTTCGGCGCGGCCAGTTTTGTGTATCCTCCGATCAAAATTCTCGTCGGCGGGAGCGTGACTACCAGTGCTGTTTTGACTGCGTCGGGAGTCGCGCTGATTGCGTTGCCGTCACTACTCGTCGGCCATGAGTTACTAATTCTTTCTGTTGGGCTAGGCGCTGCCGGTCTTTACTGGTTCGCGCACCGGCACGGCGGGCTTGCCGGAGCGTTGGCGGCGGCGAAAGCGGACCTTGAGAAACTCAATCCTCCGAAGCAATAATTTTTATGCCCTGCGCCAATTGCGGACACGATCACGATCACAGGAATCCTCTCGATTCCTGTAGTCGAAGTTTTGACGCTTGTCAAAATCCCTGCGGCGTTGGGCCGAAGAATACGGCCAAGTGTGAATCGCTTCCGTCCCAAATTCAGAATTTCACACTTCAGTTTTTTGGAACCGTAGTCAAGACGGAAGTCGACGGACTCGTTACGTGGTCGTTGCCCTGTGGGCTAGATGTCGGATTGCCGAACAATCCTCGCGGAATCGATGAAGGACTCGCGTGCTATTTTCTCCGGTTATTTCACGATGGAATCGTGGGATTAACCGGACCGCAAGGCGCGCCGGGCGCGAATGGTGCCAACGGAAATAATGCGTTCACGGTGACTTTGCGCGGGTTTACTCAGCCTACGATTGCTTCGCCTATCGTTCAAGTAGTTACTCAGTTCAACCCCGCGATTATCGCCGGGATTTATGTGTATATCACGAATTCCGGATGGTATCAAATTTTGGAGACGGATGGAAACGGAACTCTGCTTCTCGCGTTGGTAAAGTCTGCGGATTCTCCGGCGAATTTTATCGTAGCCGGAAAGCTTGTCGTGCCGTCGGGGTTCCCCGGCGCGAGTATTCAGGGCGGTCCCGGTCCGCAAGGTCCGCAGGGTCCACAGGGCGGTCCCGGTGAAGACTTCACCAAAACGAACGGTCAATTTTTTACGCAAGTCGGAGTTGATTTTTCACTTCCGATTACCTACACGCAAATCGATTATGCGAATGCGGCCCCGGCAGTAACGCTGCCCGCCGCCGGAACGTATCTCGTGACGGTTAATGTAGGATTCGCGGGTTCTGGTTCAGTTGCAGTGACGGATGAAGCCTCATTCAAACTTTTTAATCTTAATCTGAGCGCCGATATTCCGGGATCGGAACAATCTATGACCGGTTTAAGTGCCGCCGGTCAGAAACGAACTATTGCAATCTCGGTTCAGGTTCAGACCGATGCTCCGAATCAGACGGTTGCTCTTTTTGGCAAGGGTTCCAATGCCAGTGTGTTTACGGCGACGGCTTTGAGAACCACGATTACGTATACTCGAATCTCGTGAGTTGTTCTTCGAACACTGGAAAGGATAATTGCGCGCTCCCGGTAATTCGGGATGAAGCGCATGTTGTCGTCCACGATTGTAAGACCGAAAAGGGAGGAACAAAAACGGTCGGGGCTCCGGAATATGTATTAGTAGTCCGGAATCCGGAGAATGGGACTGATTTTTTGCCGGGAAGTTGAGAAATGCCTGACTATTATAAGTATGAAAGAACTCGATCTTGAGATAACGGATAAGTATGGACCAATCGGCACGGTTCCAGCTTCGGATTCCGGCAGTGCAAAATATTATCCTACGCTTCACTTGGAAGGTTCAGAGTTAGACTTTCCGGAGGATGGGACGGTCACTTTCGAGTTTAGCGTTAAGCGCCGGACGGAATCAAAAAATTCGGATGGCTCGGAGCGATGCGAATACGATCTTGAGATTCGAAAACTGAAATCGGTTAAAGCTGCCCCCGGCGAGAAAGACGAGCAACCGTATAAGCGTGACACCAGCGCAGAGGATGCGCTTGACCGGTTGATGAAGGAAAGAGAAGCCGAAGGTTCTGACGATGAGGGAGATGAATATTGATTTATGTTCAGAGTTGATGACGTATACGATGAGGCGAAAAAAATCATCGGGGTTTGTGATGACGCCAAATTATTCCGATGGCTCGGGGATTCTGTTACGCTCATCTCGAATAAGTGCGATTTGGAGGGGTGGAAAGGGTATCTCGATATTTGTTCTCAAGGATGTTCTTGCGCAGACCACACTACTTGCAATAATCCTGCTGGTTGCGGTCGGCGTTGCATCGCTCTCCCGAGGGAAGTTGAAACGGTCATCGGCGTCAACATTGGAGGGCAACCCGTTCTCGGTCGAGACCAGCTTTTTTCCTTCCATCTGAACGGCCCCGGCGATTGTCGGACCGCTTGCGAATGGGCATGGAATGATAAGGGAAATTTTCACTGCACCTATCGGGATTTGATTCATCCCGCAAAACTCGTCGCGTATTTGCAAAACCCCGGAGATTCCGGAAAGGAATTAACCATTCTCGGCTATGACAAAGCCGGAAATGTGTTACGGAGATTTGAAAATGGCGTGTGGAAAAACGGATACCGAGTGCCGACAATTTACGGATACGCAATACCCGATGAGGGCGCGCCGGAGATTGCTCGAATTACTGGATTGTATAAAGAACCGACTATCGGAAGCGTTCGGCTCTCAACAATTGACGATTCCGGATCGACGGGAACGTTGCTATCGATTTTGGAGCCCGACGAAATTTTGCCTCAGTATCGTCGGATTCAAGTCAATCGAAGTTGTAACTGGGTCCGAATCGCATATCGGAAAAGTGACCCGACTTTTCATTCTCGGTTTGACCACGTTCCGTTGAAATCCCGCGTAGCCTTTTTGTTAGCAGTTCAGGCGCGTAAATCATATAGTGAACTTCAAATGGAAGTGGCGCACGGGTATGAAGCCGACGCGGCTCGACTTGAGATCGAGGCACAAGAAATTCGGGAGGCTCCGGTCTACATGCCCGTTCAAGTTATCGATCTTTCTAATCCACGTAACAAGTTCGATTACGATATAAGATAAATGCCTTACGCTGATTCTAAAAAAAGAAAAGCGTATCAGGCCGCATATCGAATACGCAACAAAGAAAAGCTTAGAACCAAAAAGAAAATTTGGGTTAAAAAGAATTGGAAGACTTTATACGCTAAGATGCGGGAGTATCGCCGATATAACATCGATAAAATTCGATGCATTTCCAGACAGTGGGCAGCGCGTCAGCCGAAGGAGGTAATGGCTCGAAAGATGAGAATATGGAGAGCCGATAATCTAGAACATGTCCGAAATACTCGAAGAATATGGGAACGTAGAGCATACAAAACTCGATTAGAATTTCGGTTAGGAAAAAATTTGCGAGGTAGAATAAAAGATGCTCTAAAACGTAAATATAATAAATTCGGAACCTTGTATGAATTAATCGGATGTTCAATTCCCGAATTTAAAGAACATATTTCGAAAAAATTTCTTCCGGGCATGACGTGGAAAAATCACGGTCTGTGGCATCTGGATCATATCCTACCGTGCGCTTTTTTCGACCTGAGCCAGCCGGACCAACAAAGGAAATGTTTTCATTTCTCTAATCAACAGCCGTTGTGGAAACTTGATAACCTTGAGAAGGGGGCAAAGGTTTAATCATGCCCGGCGCACAACGTTTAATTGATTACGACGGAACGTTCTTTAGGGGGATGAAGTCGGACTCCGACCCCGGTCAACTTCCTCTTGGGTATTACTACTCCGGAATAAACACGATCAACCTCGGAGGAACGATTTCTTGCCGACCGGGGTATCGATGCCTCGTCTCTTTCCCTAAAGGCAATCTTCAGGGTTGCGCAATCTTTCGTCCCCAAGTCGGCCTTGAGCAGGCCATGGTTGCTATCGACGGTGTAATCTACGTTGCGGAATGGCCATTTCTCGAATTCCGAATTTTGCCGAACGTGCAATTTTCTCCGTATGCGAGGCAAATCTACTGGCAACTCGCGACCCAATCCGCCCGACGAATTACGGACGACTTCGCCTCCGCTATCGAAGTCATTCCGCCACGCACCGTCATGTTCATGCAGGATGGGGGGTCGACCGCGCCCGCGTGGTATGATGGTTCGCAGTCGGACCACATCCGAGGAAAAGAATTTGAAACACCAGTCGGAGGACCGATGCAATGGGTCGGAGATCGCCTCTGGATCGGAGTCGGAAACCAAGTCTTTGCCTCCGACATAGCCAATCCGTTTAGTTTTCGAGAGCAGAATTATCTCGGTGGTAACACGTCATTTTATTTCTCGGACGATGTGACGGCGATGATAAAGACTCCGAGTATTGAGTCCCCGCAGTTAATGGTCTGCACAGAATCAAATGCCTCGATATTGCAAGCGAATATCCGAGACCGTGCCGCGTGGACGAATACAGATGGATTTCAAACGGAAATCTTGCAAATCGGATGCCCATCCAATCGAGGCATCATTTCTCATTACGGGAGAGTAGTGTGGTTTTCTCCGCAAGGGTTAGTATTTTTCGATCCCGCGACGTCTGGAAAACTGACCACGAGAATGCCGGTCCGGGATAATGAAATGTTGATCAGCAAGGTAAAACTTAGCGAGGACCTGACGGGCGTTGCCCTCGGGGCCTTCGGTCAATTTCTGCTATCCAGCGTTCCGGCGGAAGACAGCTTTAACAAACATACGTGGGTCCTCAATCACGCCAGTTTGCAAACTCTCGAAGATGATTCCGGTCCATCGTGGGCCTCATGGTGGTTAGGCACTCGTCCGGTTGAATGGATGTTCGGCGAAATCGCCGGAACGGAGAGAATTTTTCACGTCAGCGCTGATGAAGACGGAATTAATCGTCTTTGGGAAGCTTTCATTCCGAATCGCCTCGACAACGGTTGCCCGATTACATGGGCGGTCGAGACGCGCGGATACTTCGGTCAAACCAATCAAGCGAACAAGCCGCCCGGCGCGCGTGTCCGGCTCGCGTGGACTGACATTGCGATGTCAGGCATCGAAGAAAATCTCAATCTCGGAATATTTTATGCGCCCGGGGCTCGTGGTTCTTATATCCCGATTTTCAACAAATTGATCTCGGTCGAAAAAGGAAGTCTTGCGTTCGATGTTCCGATTGAAGCAACGACTAGTTTGTTTGCGTTTAAACCACAATCTCGACTTGCGCGAACGGAAGACGCCAATCAGCAAAGCACCGATACTCAGACTGGGTCTTGCGGAATTGAGAGCGCCGATAACGATGGAATTGATGAGAGTTTTCAGCTTCTCATCGTTGGTCACGGCCCGGCAACTATTCGATGGATTCGTCCGTTCGCCTTCACTGTGCCGGAAAATAATTCAGGTGACGCAGAAGCATGTCAAAATGAAGACCCTTTCAATACAATTCGATTCGACGGGGTTGGCGTTCGAGATACCGATTTACCTGCGGCCACAATTGAACTTGCGACCAAGTCCCTTGCGTATTACACCGCGAATAAAACGGCGGTTGTCGAACAAGGAGGGCTATCCGCCGTCGGAGTCGGATTCGCGCAAAGCGTCGTGTCGCAAGAAGCCGCCGACCGGGTAGCCGGTATCATCGCCGTAAAGCAAGCGGAATCGGAACTTCGCCGGGATTTACCGCCGATTATTTCTGCCGGTGAGGTGATAGAGTGAACACGGTAATCGATACACTTTTTCTACGTCGACCGAAGATTGATTATTTGTCTCCTCCGGTGTGCGAGGCGATCTTTTCAAATTCTGGGTCTCCGGTCATCATTCTACCGGATATTGCGCATACTCCCGGACCGACCGGACTCGTCATCGGCGGACGTGGAAAATTCACCTTGCGATGGAATGCGTATCCGGGCGCGTTGTGTTATAACGTATATTCTCAAATCAATTTTGATTTTAGTCTGGCATGCTCGGACCAACATGTCATTGCCGCAGGCGCGCAATACGCGATTCTCGCAGAATGCCAACAGGGCACGTCCATCGACTTGCCGCAACCCGGATGTTATCGCATCACGGCGATTACCCCGGACGGCGAATCCGAATTAAGCGCCGCAGTTTGCACTTGTGATTGTCCGAATTGTGTGTGTCCCGATGGAACGACTTTTTATCCGGACTTTAACGAGTGCCTTTGCTCACCTCAATCATGCCCCTCCGGACAAGTGTGGGACCCGATTATTTGTGAATGTGTCGGTTGTGGGTCTCAACATTGCCCGCCAAGCTTTTTTCCGGACCCATTGAATCCGTGCAACTGTGTTACGGGCGGAGGTGGTCCGGTTCAGGTTTGTAACCAAGAGCAGACGGCGACGTGTCCCGAGGGTGAGACCGGCGATCCGGTTACAATTCCGGCGGGAACTTTTTGCACGATGGCCCCCAATCGATTACCGGATACGATTGCAGCGGCTCAGGCCGCGATGAATGCCGAAGCGTTAGCTGCTGCGCAAGATGAGTTAGTTTGCACTCCGAATTCCGGGTATAAAATTTGTCAGTGGCCGGAAAAACGAGATCAAATCACGTTTTCTTTGTGTGACCCATCGGTTGCGCCGGAATGGAACGGGGTATTCGATAAGCAATCAACGTGGATGCAGGGACCCCTTTGGTATTTTACCGGACAATCGATTCTCGGTAACAGCGTTGCGGCGGACGAAGCCCCGGATTATCCCGGAGGCGATTGGCAGGATAACGATTGCTTTGCGCAACTTTTCTTCAATGCAGCGTCGCATAATTGGCATCTATGGATAGTTTGCACGAACTGCCCGGCTCCCGGATATGCGTGGGAAGGTGTGTTGGCGCAAGATGATCCGAACAATGCTGCCGGGGTATACACTAATGTTGCGCCCGGAACCGGTCCGGATACGATGACAGTCGTTCCGATTTCTGGAACGTGTTGCGCGGATTGGAATACGCTCTCGTGGACTGCTCCGTCTTATTCACTCGGAACCGGCTCGACTGCGTCGGCCACAGTCGCAAACAATGGCGGGCACATGCAGGCATTTGACCCGCCGGGATTCTCCGGTGCCGCAATTCGTGACGCGGTCGGTAGCATGCATTATACCGGTCCGGGATGCGATTGTAATTTGCACGTAACGATAAATCAATGGGATGGAAATGGTCTATCGTTTATGAATATCGCAATCCTCATCCGTCAAGACGGTGTGGATATGCTGTCGTTTATCAAAAACCAAGTTGATATTCCGCCGGGGACCCCGGGTCCGATTGTGTTCGATACTCCGTTTACTATTAACGGCGGAACGAATTCCCTCATTGAAGTGCTCGGTGCAGGCGCGCTCGGAACATGGCTGAATGCGACCGCCGGAGCCGGGGCCAATGTTACGATTAACTTCGACTTCAGTATAGCACCGCAATGATTTTTGGATGACTATTTAGAGTAATTCTATGAGCCTGAAAGCCACAAATTTATATATCTCGATGTCGCAAATCCCGGCGACGTTCAAAGGAACGCCGCAGGATTTCGCCGCCGCGATGGTGTCGCGCATGAAGATTCTGTCTCCGAACGGGGCCAATTTTATCTTCATCGGTGACGTTGAACCGACGAGCAATGTAGGCCCATGGTTGCGCGGAGGGACGAAATGGTATGTCTGGGATGATACCATCAAACGATACGTTCCCCTCGATATATCCGACTCAGAAACGAAATGGTTTTGGATTGGAAGTTCAACTCCGACCAGCACTCCTCCGCAAGTCTGGTTGCGGACGACCAAAGACGCGACGGACCAAGACCCGAGTCATGGAGACCCGGTGGGGTGGTATGTATTCGATGGAACTAACTGGGTTGCGTTCAACAGCGTCGTCATGTCTGGTCCGACCGCGAGCCGACCGGTTAATCCGGTTGAGTTTCAGCAATTCTACGATTCCGACATCGGCGTGCTAATTTGGTTCGAGCGAGGCGAATGGCGAACAGTCGCCGGAGTGCCGGGAGACGTCAAGTTTGTTGCCTACGAACAATTGAGCGATGCGTTGAGATTCAATCCCGGATGGGAAGTTTTCGGAAGCACGAATCAGTCGTGGCGCGGTCGGCTCATCGTTCAAGCGGCCAAAGATGCCGGGGCATCACCGGTTACGGTTTTGAGCGTTGGTCCGGGAATCACACCTCGCGGTGCATTCGAGACCTTCGGCGAGGATTCCGGCATCAAAGTAGATAATACGTCTACGTTGAAATACCCCGGAACTATCGGTCTTTGGACTCTCGTTAAGAACTAAAAACGGGTGACTATTAACGGATGGGATACTCAGTTCGACGATTGCGAATGAAAGAATTTGGCCCGGTCATGGCAGAGATTTGGAAGACTTGGGGAGACACAGTGTCATACCCCGGCGGTCCGATTTCGCCTTTATTTCTGATTGAGTCTTTTCAGAAACTCATCGACAACGGGACTGGCCGGGCATACGGACTTTTTTCGCAGGATTATCCTGCCGGAATATTGCTGGGAATGTTGGTTCCGGACATGATGACGGGACGGTTGCAGGGCGTGGAATATCTTTGGGCGGTTGATCCGGCTCATCGCGGAATTCCATCGTTGCAGCTACTCAGACGGTTCGAGCAGGATTGCGCGGACTCTCATTGCGAGGGCATCGTTGCCGGGTTCCGGGACAGATCGAATGACCTTGAAAAGATTTACGACCGTCGGGGATATGTTCCTTACGGAAAATCTTTTTTCAAGGCGCTATAATTTATGGGTGAGATTTTTTCAGCCGCCGGTCAAGTAGGAGCCGCCGAAATTTCGGCTGAAGCCAGTCGCGAAGCTACGCAAATGCAGCTTGATGCCCTCGCGCGTCAGAGGCAGTTTGTTTATCAGAATCTCGATCCTAGCCTTATCGGCCCTATGGCTTCTGCCGCCGACGCGACCAATGCCGCAAACCGGCTCGCGTTACAAGGCCAGCTTGATCCCGCTTTACTGGCTCAACGATACGCCGCAGAAAACGCAATCGGAAATGCCTCCGGTCAAATTGGCGTTGATTCCGGGAAGATTTCTCAGCAGGCGATAAACGAAGCTACGGCATCCGGCCCGGCGATGACGGCGGCTAAGAACCGTTTGATTGACGCCGCAAATCAGCAACTCAACCTCGGGGCGTCGCTGCCTCCGGACGTGCAAGCGGAATTGGTCAAAGCCGGTTTGGAAAAAACCGGCATGGTGACTCAGCGCGCCGGTGGTCAAGGTGTCGGCGGAAATGTGTTGAGAACCATTCTCGGGACCGCCGGAATTCAGTTACAGCAACAGCGACAGCAGCAGGCTTCTGGCTTGCTCACCGCTGCGCAGAATCTTGATACTCAGCGACAGAATATTTTGCAGAGCCTTTTTCCAAGTCTCGCGAATACGCAACTTAAAAATCTCGCCGGTCAGCAAGGGGTATTGCAGCAATCAAATAGTATGTTGCCCGGAGGTGGGCTCAGCGGAACCGATGTTGCTAATCTCTGGCTTGCGCGCGTCGGTGCGACTAATCAACTCGCGTCGAATGCCGCGAACGTCGCCGCTCAGGGAACGATGGCACAAGGAAACGCTTTTGCGAACGCCCTCGGAGCAATTGGCGGAGGTCTGGGCGGCGCATATAACAACGGGACTCTCGGTAGTGTAGGCCGGACGGTGTCCGGATGGTTTTCGTCTCCGTCCTCGTCCTATGGCAATTCCCCCGATTACAACGGACTCGGAGATTACGCAGGAGAATAAAATATGCCGGTCAATACAATTAATGGATGGACGAGCATGGGGCTGAGCCCTTCATATTCAGTTCTAGCGTCGATTTTGCATAGTGCTGGCGGGACACCGACGCAAGCCGCAACTCCGGCCCCGGCCTCGACGAGCACATCGGCTCCGAAAAATATTCTGCCCGGGGTAACGCCGATGCCCAAAAATCCCTATGGCGGCGGATTTGCCGGAGGCGCGACGTATGGCACAGGTTCACTTATTCCGAATGGCCGGTCTCCAATTAATTCTGCGTTGAACCCGCAGGAAGCTTATTCCCAGTATTTGCAAAACCGTGCAATTTTGGAAGGTTCGACACCGCAACAGAGCGCGTATAATATCGCGGTGTATCAACATCAGCTTTTGAATGACGCGGACCCCAGCGGAATTTGGAGAAATCCGGACGCGGGTCAGATTGGTCGGCCTCAAGATGCTTTTTTGCAGCAGCAGCAATTTCAATCTGATCTTGCAACGCGCATGTTTAATACTGCGTCACCTTATTCTTATGCTCAAGGTGTCGCTCCGGCGAACGCTCCGGCTCCTCCGCCTCGTAGCACCGGATATTCATCCGGGTGGACTCCCGCAGGTGGTGGGTTCGGATTTGGCGGCGGTGGATTCGGTTACTAAGGAAATTTATGGCATACGGCGAAACAATCGGCGCTCTCGATCACATCGCGAATCATCTCAATGCGGCTCCGCCTAATCCGGCGCTTGCGCGGATAACGGACCACATGAACCGGACTCAAATCGCGATGGATAAAAACCATCAATCGATTATCGGAGCATTGCAGCATCCGAATTATAACGAGGACCATGTCAACGAATTGCTTGAGGCGCAACAGCGGCACAAGCACAACATGGAATACCTGAAAAAACTTCACGGTCATCTCAGCGGCGGAAAAGCGTAAAAAATTTTATGCCCGGATTTGGTTCTGAATCTCAAACTCCTTTGTCGGCGGGGCTATCGGCTCAGCCTCTTGTTACTCCAATCACACCGGCAGCGACGCCGGACGCGGTTGCTAAGCTAACAGAAGCTTTTCGTTCCGGTCTGATTACGTCTCAAGACATTATCGACCGAATCGGACCGCTCGGCGCAAGCAAACGAAAAGCAGAAATTCAACTCGCGAACGAAGTAACTCAACCGGCATCGGTTGATGCACGATTACAGGCGTATAAAGCGGCCTCGGAACAAGCGCGATTGCAGCAGTTGCAGGGAGCCGCCGGAATCGGACTCGTCGAACCGGAATCCAATCTCAAGGCGTCTCAAATCGCCGCAGCGCAATCGCTGGTTGAGCCTCAGCGGGAGCTAACGGCACAACAATTGTCCCTTGCGGCGAAGTATATGTATCCGCAAGCGGTGCTGGGTCTCGTTCAGCAACGACTCAAGCCGGTCAAGACCGTTGAGCGTATCAATCCGGACGGAACAAAATTTTCTCAGGATTACAACGACATCGGCGAAGATATTACCCCGGGGTCTCCGGCGCACAAGTTTTTGACGGATACGGCGAAGAATGTTTTCAACATGTCGCCCGGGACGGCGGCGCTCGTTCCTCCGGCTTCGGCGGCTACTCCGGATGTCACCCCGGGAGTCACCCCGGATGTGACCCCGAAAAATGAGGTGGTGCCTGCGACTGCGCCGACTATTCCCGTAGACAATACTGGATACACTCCGGGTATGGGAATTCAAACCGGGTTGTCAAAGGATTACCAAACTCCTGCCGAAATCGGCTCAGACTTGCGAAAACAGGATGCTTACTCTCTTTGGGACAAACAGCAGGCCCCCGCAAACAGTTTCAAAACGAGCGCGCAGGAAATCCTCAACATTCCAGAGAAAGACCAGCTTTCCGGAAAGGCCAAAATGAACGCGCTTGATTTGAGTCTCGCGGAAAACATTATCAAAATGTATGATCCCGGCGCAGCGATTCGAGAATTCAAATGGGATAAACTTGCCGAAGGTCAGCCGTATACAGAAAAACTTCGTAACTTCAAAGCGGAAGTTCAGCGGACCGGAACGTTGACTCCGGAAAGCCGGAAACGCCTGATTGCGCTTGGGTATGATACCCTAGCGGCGTCCGATGCTGCGGCGTTGCCCCACATTCAACTTGCGGCAACCCGGGCTCAGGCTACCGGTAAACCCTTGGAATCGGTCCTCAATCCTCGGGAATTGAGTTTGCTGCGCAATGGACCGGTAAAACCTCCTGCCGGAGTCGCTTCCGGCGCAGCGCAACTACCGCCGGGCGGGAAACTCGTCAATATCCCCGGTCGAGGGACTGGGATGCTGTATCCCGGCGGAATTTTCATACCCCAATAACTCGGTTTCCCTGACTATTAGGGGATGCCCGACGCTATTCAATTAACCCCTGCGGAAGTCGCCGCCGCGCAACCGGTAGAACCTCCGGCGGGCACAGTTCAATTAACCCCAGAAGAGGTTGCGAGCGCTCAACCCGCAGCGCTAGATGTCTTCAAAGAGTTGAGCCCGGAACAGCTTGTCGAATTGCAAAAACAGTCTCCGGAAGATTTCAATATCGTCAATCAATTTATTTCGCGTCCGGACTTACATTCCGATGCCAGCATCAAACAAAAAGTAGCCGATGCTTTCGATCTCGCGTCTCAAACTCCGCTGTTAGATACGCTAGCCCCCGGAAATACGGTCGGAGAGCGCGCCGTCTCCGCACTCAAAACCGGTGGTAAAGGTGTGCTCGGAATCGTGAAAGGCGCGGGCAAAACGGCTTTCAATCTCGCGCAAGCCGGAGCCACGATGACTCTCGCGCCGCTCGCGCCGCTCGTCGGAACAACGGTCAAAGATGTTCAAGACCAAGCATTGCGGAACCTCGCGGAACAGGGCATCGCGATTGAAAAAGGAGCCCAAGAAAATATAGGACTCGCAAACGCGGTTGCCAAAACTGCGGCCAGAAAAGTCTTTCCCGGAACAACTCCGGAATCCCGAGTTTCTGCGCTCGATGAAGAAATCGCAAAACGTCAACAGATGGCGGAAACCCTCGCAGGCCGGGGGCCGATTGAGCAATCTCTGCATACGTTAGCGCCGCAAGTATTTCCTGCTCCTACGGGCGAAATTGCGCCCGGCGTGTCTGTTCGTCCGGAAAATGTCGAGGGACTTCTCGATCCTGCCTCCTTCGCGCTGCAAACTACCGCGTTCGGCCTTCCGGGTAAAGTCATTCCCGGCGCTGCGAAAGCTGCGATTGCCGAAGGCGCTGCACGCGTAGGTCAGGCAGCGGCGGCGGGCGTGGGGCGAGCAATTACCGGAGCCGGGGTGCTGTCTGAACTGGGCGGAAAAGCTTTGAAAGTTGCCTCACCGATTGTCAAACCGATTGCCGCAACTGTCGGCGCGGTGAAAGGATTAGAGCACGGCGGACCGGTCGGAGCTATTGCCGGTCTTGCACTCGGAGAACGGGCAGGCGCGGCCTCACAAGCTGCGGCGGAAACAATTCAAAAGGCCGGACAATCGGTTGCCGATCTCGGTCGTCAGATTTCCGGCGTCAAAACGATTACGTCTCCATACGCTCAACTAGCACGAGACGTGATACAATCGACGCCGAACGCTGCCGTCCATACTGCCGCCGGTGCGGCGTATGATCTAGGACTGGCCGCAGCGACATCCGGAGAAGCACCAGAAAATCGAGCCTCACTCGGTATCGGAACTTTTCTCGGAGCCGCAGGCGGTGCACTTGGTGTTGGCACTCGTGCGTTGAGTGGTCAACTTATTGGACCAAGAGAATATGGAGTCGGAACTAGGATTCCTTCTTCTGGCAATTTTCCTGCGCTCGACGCGATGCACAACGACGCGATGAAAACTGCTGCGCCCGGAATCGTTGCCCGGCTCAATGCGATTCGATCATTCGCGAATGGAGCGGCCCCGGATACCGATGTTTTTCTCGGAACGCAAGATAGCACGGCGAACGCGTTGAAGTCGATGGGGGTCAATGAAAATACCGCCGCGAAATTCGCGGAGCAAAAGGGATTTTTCACAACCGATCTCATTGGCAAGGATGGCAAACCACACCGCGTCGTCGTGGTCCGTGACGTGGATAGCGCGCCACACGAGGCATTGCATGCGGTTCAAGATGTTCTCGGCGAATCGGCGAATCAGCGTATCGACCAAATTGTTGCCGAAAATTATACTCCGGAGGAACGAGCGGCAATCGGTCAACAGTATGCTCGACGAATCTCCGGACCCGGAGACACCCGTCCTTGGCAAGACATCGTTCTGGACGAGACTGGCCGGGGCAAGGATGCAGAAGCCGAAAAAGGTTCACCATTGACACCCGCAGAGCGAGCCGCCGAAGCCGACAAATATATCTTGCGCGAAATTGCGGCAGAGAATTTTGACTCAGTGTTTAAACACGCACAAACCGGGAAACCGGCAGTGATTGAGAAACTCGCGAATATTGTCGGTAATGTCGTTACATTACTTGGCGGAAATCCACTTGAGGGCCGCACTAGCGCAACTCAACGAATCCCACTTAAACCAGAAGTAATCGAGGCTGTCAATGAAGCTACAAAAAAAGGACCCAAACCCATTATCACCCCTTCGGGAAATGGTCCGGAGGGCGCGGCGTCAACTAAGGCAGGCGCGATTCCGTCAACGGATGCTGAACGAACTGCCGCCGCTGCCGACGCTGCGAGAATTGCATCAGAGGCACCCGGAGCACCCACGGTTGCCGGAACTGCGTCGCCGCGAGAATTACTAGGCGCGATAGCGGAAGCGATTGCACAACGTTCTGGCGTCAAGATTAACTACTCATCGGCCCCGGAAGAACCGGCAGCGGCAACCACGAGTAATCGGCCAGTCCGGCGCGCGATGATCGAGGCTTTTCGTCAAATGCCCGAGTCTGCTCGCCGTCTTTGGGAGAAGAATTTCTTTCCGGAAAAGGTCCTTAAAACGAAATCCGGGTATCAAGTCCAAGGATGGGCTCCGGAAATTTTTGCGTCGAATGCGCATAAAGTCGGACAGTTTATCGTCGACGTGAATCGAGTCCAGCCCGGGACGATTGATTCTCCGTATGAAATTGATCCAAAGACCCGAAGTTTGAGTCCGGCGGCATGGCAGCAGTTATACACCGACGTTCAAAACTTTGTCTCAAATCAAAAAGCGGGAAAGACCGGAGCCGGTGAATCGCTGGTAATCCCGAAACATTTGATCGAGCAAGGGTTTACGCAACCAGAAAAAGCCGGGACCGGCGGCGCGGCGCTTGAGCAACGAAAAGCCGATTTCATTAATGCTCTTTTCAATCTCAAACTTCCGGAAACGCCGCGAATTACCGGAAACCGATTTCCCGGCGCAGTCGTCGGCGCGGACATCAGCGCAGCGACGAAACCCGGTCGAGTTGAGTTACCGGTTCGGCCTCGGGGGGAATTTACCGGCAAAAAAGCGGAGGCTCTCGGTATCGAAGGTAGGCCAATCGAAGAAGTAAATCCATTTAGAAATGAGTTAGAGCGCGCCGGAGCCGCGACCGGAGTCGGACTTCCGTCGATGATTGAGGCGATTCAGAAATTAGACTTGAATCATATCAAAGAGGTTCAAGTTGCGCCTGAATTGCCGGATTTTAGAGCAAATTCGCTTACTTTACGTGCCGGATTCCAGCCGGATTTTAACCCGGATGAAAAGCCGGAGGCGATTAAGTCGGCAGCGATTCGAGACGAGAATGGAAAAATTTACGCCGCCGATAACCATATCCAAGCGGCATTCGATGCGTTGCAAGAGCGTAATCCGAACGCCAAGGCGCGCAATTTGCTCGACGCTTGGAATTCTCATCATGGATGGGAAGAAGGTTTCGTTACCAATAACGGAGAATTTCTTAATCGAGCCGCGTCTCTCAAACGGGCGACCGATCTCGGACAGTTTAAACCGGCCCCCGGACAGACCAGTCTTGAATCAACTAGGTTTAACGAACAACGAGAACAACGTTTGTCAGGTCAATTTTCTCCTGCGGAAAATATTCAGTCTTTGACGACAATGCCGGATGAGGAGTGGCGGAAACTGAAAGATTATTCTGGGAAATTAGGCGGCGGAGTTTCCGGGTGGGCATTCGATCAAGGAGCAGCAGCGAAAACCCCCGAAGATTTGGCGGCATTTCGATCCGCGTATGAAACTCTGGGCTCCATGGGCCGCGAGGCGATGAAGAATAAAGATTTCAATGCCGCCTCTAATCTTTTTACTAAGTCCCAGCTTGCTCGCGAGGCATACGAAGTTGCGACCGGAGAGCGTATTGACGGCGGTGAAGGAGAACCGGGAAGCCCACGGCTATTGCGTCAAGAAAATCCAGATTTTGTTCCTCCGTTGGCAAAAGAGTCTGTTACCGGACGATTTCAACCGAAAGGCAATAAAGAAGAATGGACGCTCCGCCCCGCTTCTTCCGGATTCAGTAAGGCATGGATTCTGCCGAACGGAAAACCGGTTCAACTCGGAGGCCAATGGCATCACGAATGGTTAGCGGAAAATCCTGACATCCGGAAAGAATACGGAATCAAAAAAGCCAGCCCCACGGAGGACAATTCCCGGGTCGACGCTCTGAAAAAAGGATTCGCACGAATTAATTATGACGCTCGAACCGGCGCGTTGACAGTCGAAGCCCGGCAGCAAGACCTCGACGACTTGCGCCCGAGTATTGCGAAATTTATCGAATCGAATCTTGGCAAGGTTGACAAAGTTCAGTTTTACCTGTTCAATAAGGATGTGAATTTTGTTGAAGATTCTGGAAGCGCAACTTTGTTTGACAAGCCCAAATCGGAGCGAATGGGAGCCATTCCCTTTATTTCCGCGCCGGGGGAGATTACCGAAGTTAGCCCACAGGCAACCGCCGGGGCGCTCAGTGAGCAAGCCGCGCCGGGTGCCGTGCCGAAACGCGGAAAAATTTCGGGCCAATTTCAGCCATATACTCCCCAAACCCAATCCGGGAAAGATTTGGAGAAACGAGGATTCGAATTGAGCCGGAAAGATTATACTACAGAGCTTCGGAATGGAGAGATTCGGACTGACGAAATTCATTTTCAGGTCTACAAAGGAAACGAAAAGATTGCCGCGATTGACTTTTCCATTGGGCCGACTTCGGCCAACGTCGAGCGGGTCCACGTCATTCCCCAATACCAAAAAAAGGGAATCGCGGAAACCCTATATCGAGAGATGGCGACTGAACTACAAGGTCTCGGAATTAAATCAGTCACGGGCTCAACGGTCCACGCGGCACCGGAGAAGATCAGAAATAAACTCTTCGGAACAGAAATCCCGTTTCGCGAATCAGACGACACGACCCCGGAGGGAGAACATTTTTTTCCGATGTCAGTGGATTCGAAAATCTCTCCGTCGGCAAAGTTTCAGCCGTTTGAATCAAAGGATTTCGAATCCGAGTTGTCCAAAATTCGTTCCGGTAAATCCGGCGGTCAGACCTTTGCGCCGGACGGCACCGTCTGGGTTCCCGCAGACACCAAATCCGACATCGTAAGCCTCGCGTCCGTCAATGTGCCGCAGGGCGACTTAACGCCGGAGAATTTCCGCACCGCGATTGCGCCATATGAAGATTTACTCTCCGAGCCCGGCATCGTTGCCGGTGCGTATTCGTTTTCGAAAGACGGAAAACCGACAGTGTCAATTGATATTAACGCCGTCGTGCCGCAAAAGTATCGGGACAATACTTTGAAGTTTGCCAAGGATAATGACCAGCGCGCAATCTTCGATATGGATAAGCTTTCCGATGTTGCTTCCGGAGGCTCTGGAAACACGAAACTCAATTCGGCTGGGGAAATACTCGACGCTCTCGACAATCTTCGGCGCGGAAAACCGGTCGACGTCGACGACATTATTACACAGCATCGTCCTCCGGAGGAATCGCCGACTGAGCAGGCATTACCCGGGTTCGGCAAACTCCCTCTCGGAACTAAACAGTTATCAGAGATGACAAAGGCCGAAGTTGCCAAGCATTATCCGGAAGCCGTCATACCGCGCCGTAAGTTTGAGCCGATTCCTTCAGATGTCCGAAACTCTCCGCTTGCCAAAGAAGCCGGAAATGAGGAAGCCGCAACAGAAGCTTTCGCCCGGCGTCTCGTGGAATTTGCAAAAGAAAATAAGAATACTCTGGAATTCAAACTCGGCGCAAAGTGGTATTCCGAATTCGTTCCGAAGCTCAAAAAGGAATTCGGCGCGGACGCGCAGTTAATGGCGGAATTGCTCGCGGCGACGAGTCCGCAAACGAATGTTCAAGTTAATTATCACTACGCACTCGATGCACTGCAATCACTCAAGGCCGGACGATTCGCAAAACAGATCGCGAAATATAACGAAGGTTTACGCAAACTGTCCGACGATAGCTGGGAACGATGGTATACCGCAGAACGGAAAGCCGGGCGCGCGACCGCAGAGCCGACCGAGGCGGCGTTTCTTGAACATTGGATTGCGCGCAATAACCTCAAGCCTCGTCAGAGTAACGGACAACTTTACGGAACGCACTCAATTCGGCTGTTGCAAGTTTTCGCGCGTCGGTGGATGGACATGAATACCGGTCCGAAGACGAGAACCTTTGTCTCAAACCTTACCGGCACGGGGCATGATGCGACAATCGACGTTTGGGCAGACCGGACTATGCGCCGTCTCGGATATTCCGGATTTGAGCCCCGCTGGCGGATACTTCCGCAAAACGGCGCGCCGGTCTCCGACGCAGATTACCAATTTTCTCAACGAGCGTTTGCCAAAGCTGCGAGGCAACTGGGCATGAAGCCGGATGAGTTACAGGGCGCGCTTTGGTTCGCAGAGAAACAGTTATGGGCGAACGAAGGATGGGGACGGCTTGATCTCGGAAGCTTTGCGAAAGAGATCGCGAAGACAGGACTGATGAAGGCCGCGATTGCCCGGCGGTTAGAAAATACACCGTCACGGCGTAAGGCGGCGCTTGAGCAACCGGCGTTACTCGATATTCAACCAAAAAATGAAAACGAACCTTTCTAAGCTGAGCCCGGAACCAAATCCGGAATTAATCATCGCCGCACCTCTCGCGGTATCGGGAGCCCTCGGCGCGGAATTCTGGGATGAAGTCGCCCGACTGGATTCCCTCTGGGATGAAAAAGTGGATGTAGAACCGCGCCCGGGAACTGACTATTAAAGGAGATTTTATGCCGGACATGCCAATCGATATTCAGCCCAAAGAACAACCTGCGGCTCCCGCTGCACCGACCGCCGATGACGGCTCTGCACCGCCCGCGAGTTTACCCCCGGAACTACTTCACGTCCCGGCGATGCAGGCCCTCGTTGCCGGGAGCCCTCCCGCAATCAGCGCCTCGATCAAGGAATTTGCCTCGAACCCGGTTGCCAAGATGATCGTCGCAAACAAAGACCTGTTGCAACGCGCCGGAATGGGGTTTTATCGCTCGATGTCCGGGGATATTGGGGTAATCTTCAATATGCTGCACGTTCACCCTTCCGATTTGCAAGCCGCAGACAAGGCCGGTAAGCTTGGTGTGCTTGCGCCGCCCTTCGACTCGGTAAACCACGCGGTAGGCAAAAGCGGCCTGAATAACCCTGTGTTGAGCCGGACTGCGGTTCCGAATGGTCCAAAGCCGCCCACGTCGATAGCGCCTCCTAGCGCCCTGCCCGTCGCTAATCCGACTCCTCCTGTGCCTAATCCGGGACCCCCAAAACCAGCCATTCCGGCCCCAAAACCGGCAACTGCCGCGATTCAGCGTCAAATCTCGGGAATTCGCAAAAATGCGATAAATCCGGGGACACCGGTTACCGGACCGGCTCCGGGTGCAGGACGATTGCTGAATTCGATCCTAAAGCCGGGCGTCTGAAAATACGTAACGGTCGGTCCGGGGTTCCCAAACCTGTGTGGTAATGATAATTCGCGGGTCCCTCCCATCGAAAAGTTTTGAATACTGGATTCCCACCATCCATATCCACAATTTCGACGCATATTAGTTCGTAAGGCGCAGCTACGTAGTCCGGATTTGCAATCCAAATATTTTCCGTTTTCTTCCATCGCCGGGTATACGTAGTTGCGGAAGGCAGTATCGCGAATGACGCCGTCGCGAGCCCGAGTTGTCGGAAAAAATTTCGCCTATTCATATTTGATACTGGCGACAGGTCGTCCAAAATTTCCCGGCGCGACGGCCTCAGAGGCTAACGGAATTAGCCAAAGAAGATTGTCGATCAGGGGCGGAGTGCTTCTCGGCGAGCAGCAACTAGACCCGGACCCGGATAAAATATTGACGTATTTCCACCAGAGAATTTCATCCGTCATCGAAGTCGTTTTGTATTCTCCGACTGTGGTGTAACAATAAACACACCAGTCTTTTCCCATCATCACGGCGAACGGAATCCAATCATCGATTTCCGCACCAGTTTCCTCTTTGAATTCTCGCCTCATCGCGGCTTGAGGGCAACTATCGAAATCCTCGATTTTTCCACCGATGCCGTTCAACTTTCCGGCCTGCCACTCCGGGCGTTTTTTCTCTATCAGTCGGACATACCTTTTGTCCGGGGAAAACAAAAAACCTAGCACGTAACTATTCATGGGTATCGGGATCGACGACCGGTGTTGGGAATAACCGAGATGGCTCTGTCATCGGTCCTCCTCATTCTTAACAGACGCTATTGTTCCAATCAAAAATCCTATTATCACACCACCAAATAAAGGAATGAATACAGTCCAGAAGATTTGATTTTCGGTCAGTGTCATTTGTTCAGCACGAGATGGCCCTTGAGCAGCTTTGCATCCGAAGTAATCCACGGCTTGTAATAAGCGCGAGTAAAGTATCGATTGAATTCGACCCGGCAACGAGTGACGGAGCCGTCATCCGGGTTCACCTTGAATTCAAGTATCGCGCCGCCGACTTCCATACGAAGGCGTTTCTTGCGCGCGAAAATAGTCTGATCTTGGAACCCGGGCAAGCTGATGACGTGCACGTTACGTTCTTGCATGTAGTTACTTACATGATAATGACCTTGCACGAGGATTGCAGGCTTTTCGCCGCCTTCCAGCGCTTCAATCTGTTTCTGGCCGGTATAACTTCGAGCATACGCACTGCCGCCGCCGGGATGCTGAATTTTGATAATTGTGCTGGCCTTTCGACTGATTTTCAATTCAATGTCGGCCTCAACATGCCCGATATACTTCAGGTCAGTTCGTCCTTGGTCTGCGCACATAAACGCAATGTAACCGCCAATGTTGAACCCGGGCGAAAACCAGCTTTCGTGGTCATCGCCGGTGATGAAATAAGTCGTGATCCCCTTTCGCTGGGGGTAATTATCGACGACATATTGAGCCTGACCATCAATCGTCGTGCGAATCGCCGACTCGCCGTTAATCCGAGGGATATAGCCGTCAATAATATTTCCGGCGTGAAAAACCGTGGTGATGCCTTCCTTGACGAACAAATCATATTGATTGTGCAATTCTGGCAATCGTTCTTCTTTACACGCAAGGTGCGTATCGGAAACGAGCCCGTATCGAAACCAATCGCCGGAATCGATAACCTTCAGCGGCAGATGACCGAATCGGAGGGGTTCCAAATCGGCTTCTTCGATGTGCTCCGCGACCGGCGCGCGCTTTGATTTCGACGTATCACCGGGACCGATTTGTTTCGTCTTATTCAGCACCGCAGGGTAAGATCGACCAATTTCCTGCGCGATGTCACTTAGACTTTTTCCGGCGGCGCGCAGGTCGATTAGCTTTTTTGTTTCCTCCGCCGTCCAATGGTTTTGATTGCTCATTAGTTTTGTTTGGTGTCTCCGGCACGGGAACCCCGGCCTTTATTGCGATTTCACGTTCTCGAATCCATTCGAGCATGTGAATCGGCAAATCTCCGTTGAAAACCGCGTCGAAAGATTCGATTGCGGTGCGCGGACATTTTCCGATTCCGCAAATAGAATTATTCGGATCATTGAGCGCGTCTCCGATGAACGCAATCCAGCCGGTTCCGTCCGGTGTCCGCATCAACGATGGGCGATGTTGAAAATGGGGCGTATTGATCTCTGCGGCGGCTCGCCGTTGCGCCTTCAGAAAATCGATTTGTTCTTTGATAGCGATTTCTGCGGCTTCCTGAACTTTCTTCGTCTGGTCGTTCGTCCACCGGGACTTATCCGCAAGGATCATATCCAGTTGATTACATGTATTGATAAGCGTTGCCTCGACAGAACTAATGACAGAGCCGGAGGGTTCATTTTGCCGCTTTATGATGTCCTCTTGGAATGGACCATTGATGATACTCGATAGCGTCATCGCCGTCCGGAGGAGAATATCGATTTGTTGTGTCGTATCCGTTTCCGGGGATGCTTGAACGTGATGAATCGTTGCCATATTACAAATTGTTCAGATGTTGCTCCGCCCAATACCAAAGCCAAAGTGCATCAATCGCATCGTCAGTAAGCTTAGCAGATTTCCACTCCGGATGCTGACGAAAAAGAGAATTTTCCATCATTTCTTTTGTCGCGTTGCCGTGTCCGGTTGCGAACTTTTTTAGAGTGCCAGTCGGGACGCATTCAATGACGATATTCGGATTCGAACCAAACCGGCACCAAATCGCGCCCCGGAAGCTGGCCCAAAGCTGGACCTGATAGGTTGAAGACGCAAATTGCACGTCCTCGAACACCACAATACCGGGAGTGAATTTCTCAAGGATGTCAAAAAATCGAACTACACGAGGATCGCAGCGCCGGGATAGCCGGGATTTACCCCAGTGTGCAATTTCGTTTTTGGTGCCCATTTCGTAACCTTTGGCGATGAGCGATTCGCGATTGTAACCAAACGCAAATCCGGCATTCGTTCCGAGATCGAGGGCTAGGACGTTTCTCATCTTATAACAGTTGCCCTCGCCGCTTCAGTTCACGACGTATTTTCTTCATCGCCGTTGAATGAGTGCGTTCGGCGGCGGAGCCCGTCACGTCGAGTAGTTCGCCAATTTGCTCAAAAGTAAACCCGGAAATATAGACAAGATCAAGTATCATGCGCTCTTGAGCCGTAAGGCAATCGTCGACAATTTTTCGCACGATGGCATAGCGTTCCCGAATATTGATGAGGTCAAATTCAGGTTCAACTGTGTCGACGAAGATGTCACCTTCGAAATATTTTCGCTCGTTTAGATGAATACCGGTAGTCGTCAATTCTTCGTGGTATTGTCCTCCCTCGTCTCCAAGTTTATATCGATACATCGGCCCGCGCATTTTTGGCTCGTCAGTATAGTGTTTACTGGCGTTTTTTACCGTCTCGATACTGGACCAATAATCGCTAATTGCACCGCGCAAGGCAACTTTTGCAAATGCAAAAAATCGAATTTTTCCGGGACGGAATCGCTTGGCATTACGATACAAAGTTGTGTAACAAAGACTAACGATCTCATCGTCGTTGATTTTATTTTTACAGCATTTTTTGACATATAAAAATGCTTCTCGAATATTCTGCATCGTTAGCTCAACTCGGGCATCTTCTGAGCCAGCGGCAATCTGCGCGGCTTGTGCTTTTTCGGATTCCTCGCGAAATTCGAAAGGCACATTCGGAGGAAGGGAATCAAATAAATTCATGTGGTCGGAGAGTAATGGGCGACTGCCGTAGGCGTTTTCACAATTTCGGGGGACGGATTAGGATTATCAAAAATCCAAATTCGCATGTTCATAGAGTTGGTGTCGGTTCGACACTTGAGCAAACCTTCTTTGGAAATATTTTCCAGATACCGGTTTGCCTGATCCACTTTAATCGAGCGCAACACGATGTCATTGCTGCCGTCAGCGTTCATCAGTTTGAGCAACGTGCTGACCGTTCCTCGCCATTCCGTTTGCTCCGGATTTGCGGCGAAATGAGTGCCCAAAACATCGATGAGAACTTCTTTGAATGGGGCCGCAGGATTAGTGTGGTGCGATTGCGTTAGCAACGTCGGCTCGTGGTGCGAAATATATCCGAACCGGGAATCCCGCTCGACGGCATCCGGAACAATCCAGTCGAGCAGATACCGACCAAAGAAGGGCAACTCTCGCGCAATAATTTCCCGCACTTCGGCGCGCGATGGAAACTTAAATACGGATTCTTCGACGCAGCGAAAGATACAAGTCTTGTCTCGGGAGGAATTATCCATCGGTCCGATAACCCGAGTGGATGAAAAATCCAGATTGGCTGTAGTCCCGATACGACCAGCCCACTCCGTCATTCCGGAGACTTGGAATTTTTCATTGTAAACGAATTGCTGATTCGCCGCAAGTTTTTTGAAGAGGGCATGCAATCGGTTCATCGCGGCGTTGCTGCCTGTCGGCGAATCGTCGTCGAGGCACCAATGCGGAGTGTGAAATAGGTGCGAGTTAAAATTCTCACCATCGACGAGAAAATTCGAGGCGTCGATATAGCCCCCGACAAGGCCCCCGATTACAAATCGATTGAGCAATGTTTTACCAATGCCTACCCCGCCAAGGATGAAGATGTTTTGACCCGGATTCGGGTCCATGTAAAACGCAGCCGAATAATAATGTTTTAGCCACGCGAGAAAGTGAGGAAGCTGTTCAGCGGGATTGAAAAGATTATCGAGCCAATAAGATATGAACGGAAAATTACCGGCGGGTCCCCATTCTTGTGCACCGGAAGCCGGGGTCAACGCTTTGCGGTTATAAGTATTCAGCATCCGCAAACCCTGAAAGTAAATCGGACCTTGAGGTTTAAACACGAACGGAACTGCGGCCTTGATACGGTTTTCTGAGTAGATATGATTCAGCGCAAGGTCAATCGGAGACCCGGACTCGCCGCCTTTTTTCTTCGAGAGCCCACAGTTGACGGTGAGGAAATTTTCCGTTTCCGCGCCGCCCATGGATTCGTATTGATCCTTGATGAGTCGCCATGCTCGCTTGCCGTCCCACCAAAGATTTTGGGTTGCTTTTGTGATTGAAGTGCTAACGTAATCCTTGACAAAATCGGCACCGAGAATGTCCGACCACGGATAAAACGGTTTGGCGGCATTCGCAGAAAACGAAAACATACCGCCAGTCTTCACGATTGCCGATAACGGAGAGGTCGATTCCGTAATCCAGAACGTCGGACCTTGGCTGTCAAGAACGAAATCACCCGGCCACGTAAATCCGGGATACCGTTTTGCGATTTCCGCAGAGACGATGGAAAGCGGAATCTCAGTCGTCGCCGATGAATTGAAATTGAATTTTTGACCCGCAGAGACGAAAAATGACTGCAAGTCGATGTCTCGAATAGGGCCATGACCGGTAGCTTTCCATACGCCGCCGTTGCAGAGTAACCGGCTGGGAGTCGTAAACGCGCTCTCGTCGAGGGCCGGAAGCAAATCAAGGTTGAGCCACTTTTTCGCCGCCTCAAGCAGATAAGAACAAAAACTATAGTCGTCGACGACGAGCGGCGCGGGCAATGTCCAGATGAGCCGGAGATTACCGCCAAGGGACCGTTCCGTCCATGCGGGCTTGATCTTCATGCTCGCGATAGCCTCTGCGGCGCGCTCGTCCGAAATCGGAGCATCATAATCCGCGCAAAACGCATGAATCTTGCGAGGCGGGTTTTCTTTTCCGACTCGCATATTCGGATTGGCCGGTTCAATACCGGTATAAAATTGATGCTCCGTCGCAGTGTTATTATACCACGCTTGACGGTCGGATTTTACTTTCCGAATTTGCGCCGGTATTGGGGTGGAAATCACGAATTCCCATGGGACGCAAGGCGAGAAACTTTGCGACACCAGATTTTTGCAGGCGAAGAAGGTCATTCGAATTTACAATTTCCGATATGGTTTTTCTCTCCGACTCCGCCGCATTTTGGGCATACCGGAATATCGCCACATGCAATACATGAATATCCGACTACATATTCGTGATTTTGTTCTGTGATCGGATCGGCTATCATCACAGAATTAATCATCAAATATGGTGCGTCGCAAATTGGGCAGTTCATTTGGTATAATGGGCAACTTCTTTGGCATCGGCGGCGATGGGACATCCTTCAATCCAATCCGGACACCGGCCCATAATCGAAGCCACGTCTTCAGCCTTCACATCAAGTTTACATTCGCAAATTGCTTCATCATGTGAGGTAAACAAAACCCAATGCCCTGCGTCGACGAGATCGACGATATGATGTCCGAAAATGTCGCGCGCCGTTGCTTGAACAAGGTTCTCCGTCAACTTTCCGCCGTAAAATTGAACCCGGCGACCGTCGGACTCCGCCGTATAGATATGCTCTTTCTTCGGCTTCCCGGTCTTTTTGTCGACAGAAATTCGGGTCGAAGACCGAACGTTTCTGTATGTCATGTATCGCCCGGAGGGAAGCATCATTCGAAAATCACTGCCAATCGAACGCTTGAACGCCTCATCGAGTTTTTCCCATAGCGCCACAGTTCCCGGCGATTTCTCCCGGAATTCTTTGACGATTTCTTTGCTTCGTTTTCCGTAGCCGGGCACGGCGATTAGCTCATCCGTAAACGGGTCAATTGTCGTAATCGTTTCCGGGTCATCGGCAGTGACGTCAAGCCCTCCGGTTTTGGCGATGGTAATAAATTTTTCCCACCCGGCCTGATACCCGAGACCAAGCACCATAATCTTGACAAGTTTATAATAATCGCTGTCCTTGTCCATCTTTCCCGACTTGTCATATCCGAGATTCGCGCGCGCAAATGCTTCGTATACCGACATGCCCTCGGCAATCATTTGCATCAATTTGCGATTGCCGGTCAACCACGCTAACACTCGCGGCTCAATCTGACTCAGATCAGAGCAAATCATTTTATACCCGGGACGTGGTATCAGCAGCGCTCGAAAATCAATCGCATATCTCACCCAGTCCGGGTAAGACCCAGTGACTTTCTTTTGCTTCATCGCCTGTTCAACGAGCCCGCCTGCGGATTCGTCGGTTTCCATGAGCCCGTCCTGACGGGCAAAGACTGGCTTCTTGCGAGGATTCTGCAAATTGATTTTCTCCGAACCCGACCAGCGTCCCGTATGCGCGCCGAAATATTTGAGACCAAATGGTATCGTCCCGTCGTCTCGGAGACGGGACTTAACGAGCAGCATCGTTTTATAAAGCTTGTTGATCGAGCGCCACGAAGACAACGCCGCAATCCAAGGATGTTTCGGACCGTATACTGCTTCCCACTCTTCGAACGCATCCGCGCCATCATGCGCCTTAACCGGAGGACATGGAATCCCGGCCTTGCGACATTGTTCCGCGATGCATTTCGTGCTTGTCGGTTTGATATTGTCGGAAAAATCATCCCACTCCGGATCATCGGCACCCGCAATCCATGGCAGCGCTTTTTCCGTCATCGTCTTCATTTCATGCGCTTGAACGATGTATTGCCCGAGTAGCTCCGTATCGATTTGGATACCGCGCATACCCTGCTCGATTGTGATATTGCTGAGCCGTTGTTCAATCTCCGGCCATTGCGCAGAGTAATCAGTCCAGATTTTTTGGCACCAATATGCGTCGAGCGGCGCATACTTCAGCATCGCGGCCTGCTCTGCTTCAGAAAAATCCTTCGGCCATCGCTTGCCGTCCGCGTTTGCACGCGCCGATTTGTCTACCTTGACCTTATACAGAAACTCAACGGCATCATCGAGAGCCCGGCGGTTGCAGATAAACGAAGTAAGGTTCGCAGTGCAATGCCATCCCGCTAATTCAATTTTCGGAATCCAGCCCCGGCGAACGGTTTCATCATATACCGTTTTGTCGAAATATTTATTGTGGCTAACGAGGACCCTTCTATCGATTGCGTTCCAGTTAAATTCCCGAGGATGCCCGGCCCATGATTCAGAGCCGTCACAAACGGCCAACATGTAAGGATCGAATAACTCATGCCGGACATACGTCTCGGCAATCATTTGTTTCAATCCATATTTGAGTTTGCTGCTGTAAAATGTCTCATAGTCAAAACCGATGGCGGGACGAGTCATCTTGATTACAATAACAGATCGCGGGTTGTAATGCTAACGAAAAAACAGCTTTACTCTGAAAGCCGCTAAGTCACGCCTTTATCGATGGCGTTCTCGTCGTAGTCAAGCAATCCTCGGCCAACTTCAGACCAGCACCGAGGGATGAGTCTGTTTCACCGCAGCTACGAAAATCAGCGTGTTCGGCCAAGCGTGCAACCGACGGTAGGTTGACGTTGCACCTTATTTTGAATCAGGCGCGCAATGGCCTTGTCAATCTCGTTCTGAATTTTTTCCATGAGCGGACCCTTTGTGAACGCCGGGACTTCGCCGTCTTCTTGAGCAAGCGCCGGGTGCACGGTATTCGAATACTTATTTCGAATCTCGCGTATCAGGCACTCAACGTCCGTGAGCACTTCGTCTTTGAAGTCGGAGCCGACCCGGGTAAATTTCCCGGCGCGATAAACTTTTGAGCATCGTAGCGCATGATCGCAAATCGCAGCCATGTTGAGAGCCGGACGGTCGGAGGCTACTTGAATGTCGTCGCTCACGACTGCACCCCCATTTCTCCATGCTCCGGGCAATGCGGCGCGCCGACTTCGTCGAGCCAAGTCCGAGTGGTCCGGCACACGTATCCGCATTCCAGACATTCGCACTTAATCATACGCGAACCGACTTTCGATTTTTTCTTGAACGTCCCGCGATGAGCATCGAAAACGGACCGATCGAATTTGATCTTCGACAGAAACTCCGTTGCACCGGCAGCGAGGTCAGTGTATCCGTATCCGACCGATTTGTCCCGGGGTTTCACTTCGAGCCCAAGTTTTTCTGCCATGGACTTAAAATGCTTATTGTGCGCGCGACCGGAGCAGTCCTTGATACCGAGAACGCGATTTTCGGCGTGCGCCAACTCGTGTATCAGCGTTTCGCCCATGTTGTGCTCTTGCAAATACTCCGCGCTGAGATTGATTTCGTGCATCGCAGAATCAACCTTGTCTTTCGTCCAGTGCTCCGGACCGAACCAGCCTAGGGCCTGCTTGCGGCCCTTGCTTTGAATGGTGAGACAGATTTGCTCCGGTTTGACCGTGAGACCGAAATGACGGATTGCTTCGCGCAACACTCGTTCCGATTCAGTAATGATAGGAATGATGGATGCGGATTTCATCGGTGACAGATTCCTTGTTGAATGAGGTTATCGGCAGTGCGGCCAAATGACCCTTGTAACTGCCAGACGATTCCGCTGTCAATGAGACATTGCCAAGCGGCGATTTGCGTATCTTCATCTGCGGGCTCGACGCCTTCGCAGATCATACTTGCGGTAAACTGATCCATACGCAAACAATATAACACTTGCCGTTTAAATGTCAAGTGCCCCGGATTATATTTTCTCCGGGGCACTTGCGCATTTCAGCAGATTACTCCGCCGCAGTCTCCTCAGGAGCGCTGGCCGGGGTAATATCCCCGGTCTTAATCTGATTCACGAACGCGAGCACTTCCGGCGTATTCTTGGCCGCAGGGACCGCGACCGGCACCCACGTTGAATTGCCAGTCTGCTTATACACCTGATTGCGGGTGCTCAGGCTGAAACTCATCGTCGGGTATCCCTTCAGAAGGCAACCCATCCGGCGTTGAGTGAAGAAAACCGCTTTAGCAACGCCAGTATAGGCAGTGCCCTTCAGCGCCAGCATGGCGATGGTGTATTTCTTGCCGCCAATTTCATAAACGAAAACGGTGTCATCGTCGGCGATGTGTTCCGGGCGCTCAATAAGGACGCCGAAATCCGCCAATTCTTCGAACCGTTTCATTCCGACGGTCTTTTTCAGTTTCCATTCATTGTAATCGAGAGTGCCGCCAGCGGCTCTGACTTCGTCTTCCGAATTGACGATGAGGTTTCGGACTCCCGGCGCGTAAACTTCCGGCTTCTCGACGTAACGAGTCGGACGGACTCCGAGGATCGTGATATTGACCGGCTTTGTCGCGGCGCGCCGAATCGTTCCGGACGCGGCATCGATGTCCGGCGGAATAAAAAGCGGCGTGGTGCGTCCAAGCACGATGGAGCCGGGAATAAAAGTATCCTTCAACTGTCCAGTATTGTGAACGAGGTTCACGCGAGGGAGGATAATGTCTTCGAAACCCGGGAGATCGTCATCACTCAGAAATTTGCGCGGAGACGAGACGGGTTGAGGCGGGACGACGGCAACAGCGGTCCCGGGAACAGCCGCAGGCTTTGCGGCATCCGCTGCCGCAGCCTCGACCGGAGTCGCGACAATGGTCGTGACCGGAGTTTGATTTTTACCGAATTTAACTTCGCCCATATAGGTATTTTAGTTTGTGGTTGATGTTTGGTTTGTTTCCTTTTTAGCAACTGCTTTGAGGAAAGTGTATGGCTGACTTTCATCTGTCGCGCCCGCAGACGCGAGATGCTCTGCGAATTTTTCGACAGAGGCTTTTTTGTGCCCTCGTTCGGCCTTGAGCATAATTGCTTTTTCGACTGCGCCGAACAAAATCTTTTTGGTATCGTTGTATTCGTCTTGCGTAAGATATTGCAAGGCGACTTTCTCAAACGCAACATCATCGATGATTGCCCGGCGGGTTTGCGATACCAACATAAACCCTTCCGGAATCGGAACCGTGCCTTCGACAATTCGATTTGTTGCGAGTCGACGGTATCCATCGGCCCAAACCTTGACAACTTGTGCGAGCCGGAGCCCGAGGGTTGTATCTGCGGCAGAATGGATTTTGGTCGGCGTAATGTCTTCCGGAATTTCAATCGGAAAATATTTAGAGCCGACCTTGCAAACAAGGTCTGTAACCTTGGTGCAGGCTCCGATATTGCTGCAAAAATTGCAGGCCGGAATCATTGGCCGCGCCATACTGAAATCGCCTTTGGCGACCTGCGCAGCAGCAATTTTAGCTTTTTCAACCGTAGCCCGGACCCGGGCATAGAGCCTCGGAATATCGGACCGAGTCCAAATCACGTCTGTGATCAATTCAAGAGCCGGTTGTTTAAAGAAAAATCGAATCTGTTGCAGCGTCGGATACGTATGAAATAGCCCGAGAGCATACGCAATACCTTGCAAATTGTTCGGCGCAGGTTCGACCGGCCATCGACCGAATTTCCAGTCAATCAGTTCGGCATACGTTTGAGTCGGGTTCATCAATACGTGATCCACATAGCCCGCTGTAGTATCCAGATCATCGACGGGAAGATAAACTTCTTTTATCTCAGTGCCCCCATCGAAAAACAAATTCTTCCGTTGCTGAACAAAATCAAGACATTCAGCAACCATCGCCGCATGACCATCACTCAAGCGCGAATCATCCTTGCCCGATTCAACTGCCGAATGTGCAATCGTTCCTTCGATTGCCGCTTCGTTTGCTTCGCCGGAGGATTCGTAACAAGGGCACGCTTCGCGATTTTGCAGTGTGCTGGGGCTGAATCGATGATGTTTGCGTTCTGCAATCCACTCCCCGTAATCCTGATGTCGGCGGGACTCACTCATAGCAATTTATCATGGTCTTGATAATACCAATACAATACCACAAACACGACAAGAAAGATAACGATTTGTGCAATCACATTACGACAATGACCGGAATCCGTTTTCCGTATTCTGCCTCCGGCGTAACGTCTTCGCCGTAGTCTTCCGTAAAACCCTTACCATCGAAAAGCGCGGTGGATTCCTCGATGTGAGCCTCCCGATACGAATGATCGGAGGACGGCACGACGATGAGCGCATTATCCGGCATCTTCGACACTTCCGCAAGGAATTGAAGTTTCGTCAAATGTTTGTGGATTCGGCTCATATCAGCCCCGCAGAACGTGCCGCGCGCATGGCTTTGGCCAATTTCGCCAGTGCCTTGTATTCGATGTGATGAACCATGGCGCGAGAGATACCTAATTCATCGGCGACGGACTGCGCAGTCCGGAGCGGTATCAACTGCTTTGCAATTGAAGCCCCGAGGGCCAAGTCCGCCTTCGCTGCGTGCGAACGAGGAGCGTATTTCGTTTTCACGACCGCGCCTTTCCCATGCTGAAGGCCGAAAACGCGGCTTGCGCGCACTTCGAGCGATGCGTCCCGCGATACCAGCGACGTTCCCATACGGAGAGTATCGGCGATGAGCCGTTGGGTTCGATGACAGGTCTTGTTCCTAGACCAAGACTCCTTGAGGATTCATCCGATTCTGCGCGAGTAATATTTCTTCCGTTCATTTAGTTATTTCGATTGTTAATATTAACGTATTGAGGTTGAAAATGCTAACGAAAAATTAAAAGGAGATGCCGCTTTGCAAAAATAAAGCGGCCCAATCTACAGGGGCCATTTCGTCGAGATACCGGATTACTTTCCGATAATGCGTTTTCGCAGGGCGTCCCGAGCCGGTGCGCCGGTCGGCTTCCATCCGTGCTCGACCGCGTTTAGCAAATGTTCTTGCCGTTTGGCCTTGGCCGGAGTCGTGGACTTGGCCTTGACCCCGTGCGGCGTGGAAACCCGGACGCGTCCTTTTCCGATTGATTGGATTTTTACGGGCATAGGTCATAAACAGTCAGGTTATTTACTCATTTCAACGAAGGTCAATTCCGACTTGCTCCGGGTAATCGCCACATAAAAAAGATTTTCCTCTTCCAGTTCGGAGCGCTTCAGGTATGTTTCACGCAGAACGAAAACCCTATTCCACTCAAGACCCTTGGCTTTGTGAGTGGACGACAGCACCACGGCGGGCTTCGGATTATTGTCGGAATCACTGAACAGGGTCACGCAACGAAGCTTGATTTCTTCGACATCTCTGGCGTCTTCCGCCAAAGCAATGAGAGTCTCGGTCTGGTCATCGATTGCCGCCAATTTCGATTCTGCATTCTTCAGTTTCGCAGCGCGGACTTTGCACCGATCCCCGTAAGCGATAGCACGAGAAATAAATTCCGGGACGGACTTGGCCTTGAGACGTTCGATAATGCCAAGCAGCATCTTGCCAACATCCCGGCCTTCGATTCTCGCTGAGACTCCCTTACGAATGAGCCCGAGGCAAATCGACATAAGCGGCGCGTTGATCCGGCTGAGAATCGCGTCCCCGACTTTGGCCGCAGAATAAATATTGTCGAGCGAAATATTATTGATGACGCCTTCCGGAGCATCGTCCGCAGCTTTGTAATCGGCGACATATCCAGCGGCGAGCGCAACGACCGCCTTCGGGCATCGGCGGGTAATGGTCAGAGTGAGTGTCGCGGCGTTTAATTCGGATTTCATCAGTGCAAGCCCATTTTGAACCGCGCCACGAAAACCATAGATCGCTTGTCGGTCATCGCCGACAACGCAGACCCGGCCACGAGATGCTCCACGAGCCATCTGCAACTGCGGCGCGTTCATATCTTGCGCTTCGTCAATCGTCACGAGATCGAACCATGCGCGCACCCAGTTCATAGCGACGGGCAACCAAACCATGTCGTTAAAACTGATGCGGTTCTGCTTGTCGGCAACTTTGGACGCCTCAAGCACTTTGATAGCCGATTTCGCGAGCCGGTCGGCGTCCCACACTTCTGAGAATTGCCCGGCGTCGATGTCACGCTGTTCGCACAGGTCAACCATTTGGCCGTGAGTCGGAATTCCGCAAAAAACGTTTTTCGCAAAGCCAACAAGCTTGAGAACCGCGTTGCGGATTTCGCTGTCAACATCGCCGCCGATGATGGACTCTACCCGGTCGAATTCTACGGAGTCATCGGGACGCGCAGCCGACCAGACTCGCTTGATGAAGCGATAACCAAGCGCGTGCAAAGTCAGCACGGTCACACGCTTGTCAGTGATCTTCGCCGCCGCTTCGCGCTGATTTTTCTTATTGAAAACCGCATAAAGCTGAGTCGATTCCGGTGCGTTCGCGAAACCGAGGATGGTGGTGAAAGTTTTGCCGGAGCCAGCACGGGCAACGATGACGAGGTTGCCGGACCCGTTCCGATACCAGTCGATGATTGCGTTTTGCTCATCGCTGAGAACTACGCCTTCCGGAAGCACAGGCGGAACGAAAACGGGTTGCTCAACCGGCGCAATGACTTCGGGCTCCGGTTGAGATTGCGCGACGAAAGGGACCGGGCGGGTCCAGCTAACAGTCCAGCTACGGTCCGCGCCGGGAGTCACGCGGATTCCAATGTCACGAAGCGCGGCTTTATCAGCGCGCCAGAGATTCCAGAATTCAGAATTCGGCGAGGCGAGATAAACGAAACCGTCGGGAGATTCGACCGGCGGTTCCCACTGAAGAAGAAATTCAAGTTTTTCAATCATGGAAATACATTAACACGCGGTCGGCGCGCTGTCAAGGGATTACTTCGCGATTTTCGCAATTTCTGGCTCCGCGCCAAAAGGCCGGGCAAAATATGCCTTGAGACTGTCCGAATTCCATCCGGTGAAAATGAATCGTTTATTCTCATAAATAAGAACCCGGGTATGGATTGACTTCACGTCGTCCCAGCCGTTCGGCACATCGATCTCAAGAAACTCCCGGCCTACGTCGGCGCGGGCGCTGTAGCGCACCGCAATCTCATCCTTGGCAATTCGTGCCCGGAACGGAGAGTCAACGTGCTGTAGCTCATCAGCGCGAAAATGGCCGTATGAATTTTTGTCAATCTTTAAGTTATTTTTCATGCGGACAAGATAGCACGTCTCCGTTTAAACGTCAAATAGTTTCAGCGATTATTTATCCAATTCCAACTCATAAATTCAATATGGCACAAGATTAAATCCTCTCAAGTCGATTGCGTGCTATCGGACTAAGCCAACGTATATCCGAGTTTGCAATCTGTTTCAAGGTATCATTCTGCAATCGGTTCAAAAACTGGATCAATTTTTCATACGCCGGACCGCATGGATCAATCGACTGAATTTTGGCGTAATTTTCTCGGAGGATTTCGATTTGCTTCGCAGTGAATTCGATTTTCATTATTCCTAATCTAGCACAAGATTGAGCCCTGTCAAATCGGCGTCCGTCAGCGAATCCAGATTATCGAGTTTCGCAGAGATAAGGCTATGCCGCCGCCGTTCGACCTGAGAGCCCTCGGCAAAGATGACTTGGTAAAAACTATCCGATTTACCACCATGACGCGGAAGACGCCCGGTTAGCTGGCGAAAAAGCACCGCGCTGAACGGCGGGAAGACTAGACCCGCCCGGGGATGGCCCCCCGCAGCATCATCGAGGGAAATCGAGGCATTTCCGGCGGCATTGCTCAGGATGATGTCGGACTTCTCATTATTGCGAAATAATCGGACCGCCTCGTCTCGATCTCGAACGCCTTCCGGGCTTCCATCAATAAGCGCGGCATCGGGTATCCGTTCGCGTAACGCGGCAATCGTGCGCTGATAGTTTACGAACATCGCGACAGAAATCCCTCGGGCACGGTAATCTGCACGTAGCTCAAGCATCAGCGGCACTTTGAGCAGTTCAATTTCCTCCGAGGCGCGCAACATGCGCGTAAGCGGATGGTCCGGAGATTTGTCGGTTCGGTCGGCGCGAGAGCGAAGGTCGGCTAGATGAGTCGCCATTTCGGCATAAAGCGCATCCAATTTCTCGCCGGAACCGAGGTCGAAAAGTTCGGCCCTAATTTCGCACTTGGGAAAGTCGGGGATGTCGGACTTCCGGACGCGGATTCCTTTGGCCGGGAAAATCTGGGAATTGATTCCCGCCATGATGGCGCGCTGTTGCGCCTTGGATTTCATCCAGACGAGACCGCCGCCGGGAATCTTGCGATAGCCAAGGCGACTCAACCAAGGATAGAAATCCCCCAGTTTATGAAGTCCGAGGACATATCCGAGTGCCCGCAGGTCTGCGGGTTCAATCGCTGGTGTTGCTGACAAACCGATAACGCGGTGCCCTCCTCGCTTTGCGGCGATGAGCATTTCGGCATTGAGGCTATCAGTTCCATTACATCGATGAACCTCGTCGAAGATGAGTAATGCCACTTCCGGGGAAAAATAAAATTTTCCAAGTCGTCGCGGAGACTTTCGCGTCTCAAAACAATGTATTCCATCTGGTCGTGTATAACAAGGATCGGCGGCAATTCCAGCCCCTTTATCCGGTTCAAAACGCCTTTGACAGTTAGTGCATACAAAATACTTCTTCGCGGGTTCAGGGGTATGCTCCCAACATCCGAAAGGCGTATTACCAGTTCGGAGGGCCTCGTATCCAATGACGGAAATCTTATCGTCGAAAGCGGCGGCGGCGCGGTGCCAAGCTGAAATAGAAATTTTTGGAACGACTGCCAATGTAGGCAAACCCAGTTGCTTAGCCACGTAGGCCGCAATATAAGTTTTCCCAATTCCCATATCCGAGCCATCAAGAGCACTGGAAGACCGATGCAAAATATCGAGCAGATGCCCGGCGGGCGCGATTTGGTGCGGGCGTAGAGACATGGATTCATGCGATAATTTGAGCATTCGATTCTGCAAACATGCCCCAATCAAATAAATCCTTATGGGAACCGTCACGTAAAGTAATTACCGGTCCGCGTTCTTCAATACTCTGCACAACCCAGACTGTCGGATACCCATCGAATTTCAGACGGGTCCCGATTTTCAAAAGTGATTTAGCTTCGTTAGCGTTTTTTATGAGTGTCATATTTTATTTTCGCGTCTTTCCAAATCAGAACACTGCACCATACCCAAACGATGAGCCAAACGAATATCCCGAACAGGACTACGGTCCCTGTGATGAAATCGATCATCGAAGAAAAAGATAGCCCACGATGAGACCGAGAAGCCCGGCGAGAATCGCAATAACGATGATAAATCGGATGAGATACCGGCAAACCGCTTCGATAATAAAATCAATCATATCGGGTGAAAATGTTTTGCCGGAATCCGGATCATAATTTCGACGTCTGCGGGGTCGTTGCGGTCCCACCGGCCTCCCTCGGCTCGCTCGAACGGCGGAATACCGGGGCGCGTGACTCGATTCGGATCACATACAAAGGCGGCATCGTCCCACGAAAAGCAAATAAAGAATTTGCACTTGCGGCGCGCGGCTTCCATTTGGCATCGTTCGTATTTTTCATTACTGAAGTGCCAATCGTCGGTTCGCGGCGGACCGGTGCGTCCCTTGACTTCGGCGATGGCGAATAGTTTTCCGTCACAGAAAATTTCGGCGTCGAACGGGTCCATTTTGCCCGCCGGACGCGAAGTATACTTCTGGCCGGTGTTGAATTTATTCAGACCGGCAACGAGTTTCGCGATGACTTTGGCCTCGTTATCGCGGTCCGCAGGACGACAATAGACCGGTCGTCGTCCGCTATTTCGCCCGGTTACTCGATAATCATCGGGTCTCATATCGCTTCAATCATCCATTTTTTAGATCGAAGTTCGCGATACACTAAACTCCGATGAGATTTAATTAAGGAATGCGCCATGACATACCCGTGCAACGAATCGGGAACCGGATACCAATCTCGTTGAATAAGGTATCTTATCGCCTCTCGACGAGTGCGGAATTCTGTTCGAATTTTCATCGCTCAGAATATAGCACATTATCAACCGATGTCAATCCCAGTAGGAATCCAAATCCGGGTTATAGTCCTGCCGTAGCCGCAGCGAATAGGTAATTTTCTCCGGACTAACCTTATAATACGGGATTCGAAAAAGTAGCGGGCATCCGGCGAACTCGAAGGCCGCAGCGATAACGTCGGAGCAAAACCAATGATTTTGGTGTATCATTGAATCGAGCGGATCGTGCTTGATGAAGGGAATCACGAATCGGAATACGCCGCGCCAGTCATAAGGTTTGCCGATTTGAAGCCTCAAAAATCTAATAATATCGGCATGTTGCCTCGCGTCGATGGCCGGACTCAGCGCAAGGCACCCGCCACGTTTAGCGCAAAAATCCGCAATTCCCTCCGCCGGTATTTTCAACTGCCGGACTCCGATGCCGGGTTCCGATTCGATAATCGTTCCGTCCTCAAGAAACACGGCGACGTGACTGTATTTGGACCATGTTTGCCAACGGATGAGCGCCGACGCAATTCCCCGGCCTCGAAAAAGCAATATCTTCATTGATTCACCTTTCGCAAAATTTGACGACACCAATCTTGCGGTGAATCAACTTGTGCTTTCCATGGACTACCATTTCTCCCATCGGGCCGCAACATGAGATAAACCTCCCCTTTTATCGGAGCCCGAATTTCTCCGGGAATCGCTTCGTATTCATCTCCGTCAAAAACATAAACGAAAGCTTTTGGCGATTTGATTCGATCTTCTGGTGCATCGCAATCCGGACACGGAATCTCTTCGGCATCACTCAAATCCGGATATTTCCGCAGCGCGGTTTCCCGCACGTCGAGGTTAAATATCACTGCGGCAGCATGGTCCTCATGGCGAATACCGGCGAGATAATCTTCAGTATGGCGCAGTAATGACCGCCCGGCGCGTTGAAAAGCAGCAAGCGCGGATTCTCGCGTTGCGAAAAACTTCAGCCAATTGCGGGCAGCATACTTGCGCGCGCCGCGCGTGAGATGCTCCGCATAACGTCGATACATCACGCCGTCGCGCACGAGGGTATAATCGACTTTGTTTTCTTCAGTATCCCGGACACCGCCGCCGATGTTGACGCGGGCTCCGGAGTCCTTGATCGTAAATTCGTTATTTGAATTCGACATAGCTAATCGGAAGTTTGAGTTTTCTAGCAATCTTGATTTCGGCTTGGACGCCAACAGATTCGCGCCACCCGGGAATCATTAGCACCACAAGTCTGCGGGAAATCCGCAGATATTGAGTATCGACACGTTTCCAAAATTTCCAATTACCGGCCATACCCGCGATGTCGTGAAGTGGATGACTGTGCGTAATCGGAGAAAAGACGTTTGCGCGCGGATGCATTCGCATATACTGCGCTGCCGCGAGGGTGCAAAGTTTAAACCGTTGTTCCCGCGTCTCCGGGTTCGGGTGTGAATACGGACACGCAAGATACGTCAGCGGTCGATAGTTCTTTTTCATTTGCATATCCTCGTCATTTTGTGCGGGTCGAACGGATCGAAAATCAGCCGGGCCTCGACCTTTTGTTCGTAGCCGTTCCGATAATATGCCCGCCAAATATCTCCGCTCTCTTCGCCTTCGCCAGAGAGAATAAACAGCACATCAGGAAACTTAAGGCTCAGCTTTGCGATGTCGTCGGAAAATTTATACCACGTGCAAGCGTCGGTAGATTCTCCTTTATGGTCGATGCCGAAACAAAACTCTTCGTTGGTAGTCTTTTCAAGCGCAATATACATCGAGATTGCATCATCGATAGGAAGCGGCGCAGACGATTGACCACATTCCGGACAAAACTTATGACCGGTCTTCGCCGGGTGTTTGCACCTTGGGACGGATTTCATGTGGTCCGGGGCCTCCCATTTCAACCTATAAATTGATTCGTATCCCATAACTTCGAGTTATAAATTGATTCCGCATCCCGTGCGCTACCTCACAAGCGGAATCTCGGTCTCGCCGTCCGGCGGTTCTTTGATTACGCCGGGTTGCAAGGTATGATCGCCGGGCCAAGCTGGATTATGACCGTCCGCCTCATTCGGCGCTCGAATCGGAGTTTTTTCTTCGCTGTTGTTTTCTTTGTCGCTCATAAAATTATTCAAAAGAAATATCAAGATTGGTTTCGGACAACGCCGACGGAATGGAGCCGCCGCACGCAGTCACAAACTCTGACAACAGCCAGAGCCGATTGCTGATTGGGTTCGTGGTATCGTTCCAAATAACCCGAAGTTTTTTGCCCTCGCGCTGCTGGCTGATTTTCTTCGTAACGTCATTGTCGAGGGTTGTGTTCAATTTGTCTGCCGCCGGACCGCCGGAGCCGGATTTAATGCCGGTCCGTGCCGTAACGTGCCAGTGCTGGAATCCATTTGCGACGAAAAATTTGTATTCGTATTCAGAAGCAATGCCGGTAATCACGCTGCGGGCGGACCCATTCGCAACGGCTTGCGCAAGCGCGGAATCAATCCAGAACCCTTCGTCGAATCCAAATCGATCCCAGTTGATGACATCCGACATCGGTAACAGTTTTTGCCGACCGAGTGTCCGGACCATAACCACGAAGGTTGCCCGTGCCGGAGATGCCGGGTAGTTCGCGGAAAACTCCGCAGAGCCGAATGCTTTGATCGTGCTGAGAAAATTCTCCGCACCGGCGGTCTTACCGTCGAGATTCGGAAAGAAATGCCGCGCAAGCGCGATAATTGGCGCGCTGATTGCAAATTCTTGCGCACCAATAGCTTTGGCCACTTCACTGAGTCCTCGACCGGTCAGCAGCAACCGTTGCGACGGCGCGACGGTCGGCGGCACCGGGGTTGCCGCAGGGGATACAGCAACCGCCGGTGTCGCCGGGGGTGGGGGCTCTGGTTTTGTCGGGGTTTGCGCTGAGGGAAAAGATTTAACCGACTCTTTCAAATCTTCCGGTATTTCTGCGCCGGTAATAGCAGGGTTATTCAGCACCCCGAGCAGGTTTCGTAGTGTCGCATTGTCGTTGCTCAGGTTCGATTTATCGAGCGGTCGGCTCAGTTTGGTATCGTTCAATTCATTCATAAATTAAAGGTGGGGAAGGCGGGTTCTGGATCGCCCCCGCATCGCAGGCTTGAAGGGCCTATGTCTTAGGATTAGACGACTTCCCCATACGGTTATGCAATTCGGACTGTAAAAGAGTCTTGGTTATTTCGACATTTACCAAGCGCAAATTGATCGCGCTGAGAGCATTAGTGCGCATGGTTTCGTTGCTCAGCGTCTCCGCGCGTTTCGCGGCTTTGCGTAACTTCATGTTCAAATGCAGCGCCCGGCGCAACCACTTGCCTAACTGGCTAAGCTTCGCCGATTCAAACCGGGACGCTAATTTGGTTGTGCCGGGCGTCGATTCCGGAAATCGGGCGATGTATCGCGTTTCGCGCGCCGCCATAAATGTCTTGCGCTGCCGGGCGGTGAGTCGGGCGCGGTTATCGCAAAGCATCTCAGTTGCTACCTCTATCGGAGGCGCATCGAAATCGATTGACAGAGGCGTGCGCTCCATCAGCCAATCATGGGCCGATTCGGCAATACGGACTTGTTCTTCGACATGTGGACGAAGCTGTCGAGCCATCTCGTTATCCGGGGCCTCGTTCAGATATTGCAAAGATCGATGGGCAACCCGGAGCCGGTCTTCCGCACGCAAAATTCTTTTGGTAATTAACGGAGCGTTATTCATTAGATTCAGTATCGCATACAGCGGCTCGATTTGCTAACGGAGAAATAACATAATTTCCAATGGCGATTTCGCCCGGCTTGAGAGCCCACTCCTTCGCCGGAAAATAAATTGCACCGGATTTCATATCGGCGATTGCAGCGCCCAAAGTGCGTTGTAACTCTTCGAGTTGTTGAATCTGAGAAGCACAATCAATATTCGGCGCATCAGTATTGAGCGGGTGCGGCATACCGTCCGATAAAGCTTTCGTCGGCGCGGGCGAGATGTCGAAGACCGGCGCGAACCGGGAGTGAGTAACATTTTTTGCGCTAAGCGGATGATGTTCGCGCCAAAGCCCATGCAAACACGCAAGCCGCAAGTCGTGCCGCAATTCCAAAATGTAATTCGCAGAATGCCGCAGTCGAGATTCCAGCACGGCGCGAGAGCTATCAGGATACGCACTGCGCAATATCACTCGCCGGAACCAGCGCATAAATCGACGTTTCATTTATGGTATATTTTCCAATCGCGATTTGAAAATATCCTCGCTGGTCAACGATTGCAACACGCGATGAATGTCCGAGCGAGTTGCGCTTAATTTGGCCATCTGTTCACTCAGCGTAGCATATCTCGCCGCGCTCAGATTAGTCGAGTCATTACACGGATAACAATACCGGAGCGAAACTTTTTCTCGTTTTCCGCTTGGTTTGCGAATCCAAACAGCGGTCCCGCGAAGCCCATTTCCGTCCGCAATCGACGTAATCGTCACTTTTACTGGCCCGGAATATTCCGGCCAATACCACGCAGATAGCGCGACCCGTTTTCGTTTTTCTGTCGATTCTGCGTTGATAGCCACGCGGGCTTTCGATAACGATTCAAACTTTCGCTCGCGCCCGTCGATTTCGCAAACCCATTTGTTTTCCGCCTCGTCGAGCGTTATCTCAATTTCGGAATGAGTTACTTTAACTGGTTGATCAGAGTCCATAAATTAGATATTGGCTTTACGCACGAGTGCAATAACGTCGGCGTGGTCGTGACTATCGTTGAAAGAAGACAGAGACCCCTTGTAAACTGCACCCAATTTTTGCAACGCGATAGACCGGCGTTCCGGATCGGGGTATATTTTCTGACATGCACCAATCAGACAAAACTTTGCCGCGCTTGAAGATTGAACCGAGACCCGAAATCCATTGTAATCGGAGGCCAAGTGATACCGACACCAGCGTTTCGGCGATGCAAGCAAACCACGAACCGACTTAAACTCCCGAACTTTTGTAGAGGGATTTTTCATACATTTGCTTCTCGGATAACGTCTTGGATCATCTCAAAAGTTACGTCGGGATGATCATTAAACCCGGCGATAGAAATACGCCCATTTGCGATGGTGCCCTGTTTCGGATACAATTTGCGTATCGCTTCTCGAATCGCAATCTCTTGACGGACGCGACGGACGCGACGGACGCGACGGACGCGACGTGCACCGTCATTAAGTCGCTGCATGCCCCCCAGTAGACAAAATGAAACCGCATTGCAACTGGTCGGACTTAGCGATACGCCTTTCGAATCGCGAGCCGAACAACCTTTGGTCCACTTGTCCGGCGAAGTAAATAGATCAGTTAGTTTCATATTTGGTTACTGGTATTTTTCCATATACTTTGCGAAAACGAAAAGAACCCGGCACTTTTGCGCCATGCGTCGCGCCCCAATCGATCTCGTCATAGTGCTCCCGCCAGCCCGGAGACCGGTCGGCGCTGCCCTTGCCATTCTGGCCGGGGTGAGACTCAAACATGTCTCGTTTGGTGTGTCCAGAATTGCGCGGCATAAAACTTATTTTATCAAACGATCGAGTATGCGATGAAGCTCGTTACAGTTATCCTCATTGGGGAAGGTCCCCAGAATCTCGGAGGGGTTCAAATCTCCGAGTCCGATTGCCTTAGATATGGAGATGTGGTTTAGGATCGCATAAATTGCGTCAACTTCGGCTTGAGACTCAAGCACGAGTGTTACCGGCTTGAAGGATGAGTC
>Ga0075426_10000052_pt1 | contig 72620 bp, 49 predicted proteins | sample SoiMethybrSBSTD5_FD_75304 | JGI IMG/M metagenome (GOLD analysis project Ga0075426, IMG submission 75304) | Bulk soil microbial communities from a Populus tree surrounding site in Tennessee, USA - Soil MetaG P. TD hybrid SBSTD5 | ecosystem: Environmental > Terrestrial > Soil > Tree plantation... | reverse complement strand
CGTCGAGCTGCTCGACGGGGGCGTCGACGCGGGCGGTGCGGTAGCCCTGCTGGATGAGCCAGGTCTGCAGGCGCTCGGCGTCGTCGCGGGCGGCGCGCCGCGCATACGGCTCGCCCGGCTTGATCCCCAGGCGCTTGATCAGCTCGGGGCGCGGGAACGGCTCGATGGCGCCCTTGAACTGCACGTCCTCGACGCGCGACCGCGGCCCGCTCTGGATGCGGTAGACCACCACGGAACGCTGGGTCTGTTCGTTGGTGGCGACGTGCACCCGCACCTCGGCATGGAGATAGCCGCGGTCGCGGTAGAAGTCCTGCAGCCCGAAGACGCCCTGGACGACTTTCTCCTCGTTGAGCGGCTCGGCCTCCTTCTGGGGCACCTCGTGCCGCAGCTCGGTCGCGCGGACGCCGAGCTCGCCTTCGATCCGCACCTCCTTGACCCGCACCACCGGACGCAGCACCAGCATCGCCACGACGCCGGCGCCGGAATCGTCCGGGCGGGTGTAGATCTCGACCTCGGAGGCGATGCCGCTCGCCTGGACGTTGCGCAGAGTGCGGGCGACGTCGGCGTCGGTCAGCGCCTCGCCGGGCGTGATGGTGAGCAGCCCCTGGAGCTCCTCGAGACGGTCGCTCAGGTCGGTGTCGGAGCGGATCTCGATCGAGGAGATGGGAGGAGGAACGGGGGTAGGAGCGGGAGTGGGCTCCTGCGCCACGGCCGAGCCGGCGAGAACGAAAAGGGCCAGGAGGGACCTCACCCCCGGCCCCCAATACCCAGGGCGTTGCCCTGGGCTAAGGGAGCCCGGGCCTTCGGCCCTTCCCCCAGCCGGGATTTGTTTTTAGGCCCAACGGGTCGTTCTCCCTCAGCCCAGGGCAACGCCCTGGGTCGCGGGGGCGGTCCGCCTCCCCGCCTCCCAACCTCGCCCCGGGCTCCCCTCAAAAGCGCCTCTCCCACTCCGCGTCGACCGCGTAGGTGTCCAGCTTGCCGTCGCGGGTGAACACCAGGACCACGTTGTCCGCCACCTGCCATTCCGCCCGCACGATGTACTCTTCCGAGGCCGCCGGATTGTTGCTGTAGGTGACCAGGAGATTCTTCGAGATCCGCTTGCCCACCGTGAGGCGGACGCCGCCGAGGGCGCCGGTGGTGGTCGCCAGCGGGTCGATGCGGAAGCGGTCGAAGCCGAACAGCGAGGTGACGCGCTCGCTCACCACCGATGCCGCCTGGCCGGCGAGGAAAGTGGACGCCCCGACGTCCGGCGTCGCGCTCTGGTCGGTGCGCTCGCCGGGGGCCTGGAGACGCCCCGGCCCCTGCAGCTCCTGGCCGGTGGCGAGGAGCGCCAGCACTTCGAGGTCGGCCAGCCCTTCGTCGGAGGAGAACTTCGCGTTCATGCGGTCGAGGGTGCCGGAGAGGGAGAGCGAAATGCCGTAGCTGCGCACCTGGGTGCGCGCCACGAAGTCGATCACCGGGTCGATGCGGTACGGGTTGTTGAACGTGATGAGGCCGCGCTCGAGCTCGTAGTTGTTGTCCGAGTAGACCACGGTGCCGCCGGGCTCGAGCTCCACCTTGCCGAAGAGGATCGGGTTCGCCAGGGTCCCCTGGACCGTGAGGTCGACGTCGCCGCGCAGCTTGGCGACGTTGTTGTTCACGCGCAGGGCGTTGGGTCCGCTGATCTGGACGTTGAGCTGCGTCGTGGCGAGGACGGGATCGGTCGTCGCCACTTGCAGACGCTGGCGCTGGAGCAGCCGGCGCACGATGTCGAGCGTGCCGAGCCGCACGTCCTCCAGATAGAACAGGCGATCGAGGCGCACCTGGCCGCGGACCACCCGGCTCTGCGGCGTCGACACCAGGGCGATGTCCGCGTCGCCGCGCGCCAGGAATCCCTCCGGATAGCGCGTGCTGACGTCGGTCGCCGCGACCTGCACGCGATAGGAGAAGCCCTCGCCGGGGCGCGGCAGGCTCACCTGGACGGACGCCTGGAGCTGGCCGCCGCCGACGTCGGCGTGCAGTCCCTCGACCTCGATCCCGTTGCGGCTCAGGAACACCGTGCCGTGGACGTTGTCGAGCTGCTGTGGGAATTGCGGAAAGAGGATCTTGGCCTCCCGCAGCTCGCCCTGGCCGTTGAGAGCCGGATCGTCGACGGTGCCCCGTACGGTGGCCAGGAGATCGAGAAAGCCCTCGACCTTGATGCCGGGGACGAAGAGACCGGCCCAGGCAGCCGAGAGAGTGCTCTGGACCTTCAGGTCGAGGGGCGCCGCCTTATGCCCGAGACCGATGCTCCCGGAGGCGAAGAGCTCGCTCTTCGTCTGCGGATCGCCGACGTAGAACGAGCGGATCGCCAGCCGATCGGGCAACAGCTCCAGCACCACCGGCTCGACGTTGGCGATCGCGTGGCCCTGGTATTGCGCGCGCAGGTCCGCGAGGCGCAGCTCGCCCCGCCATTTCTTGTGCGGGAAGTCGGCGTTGACGCCGAGGGTGCCGAGGAAGGAACCCTTGAAGTCGGGCGGCGGCTGCGCTGTCGGCGGGATGGCGATCCGGGCGAGGGCGCCGAGAGCGTCGCTGCGCACGTCGAAGGCCAGGTCGGCCCGCTCGCCGTCGAGCTTGCCGCCGCCGTCGAAGGAGATGAGGCCGAGGAGGGAGCCGGTGGCCTGGAGCGACCGGCCGTCCCAGGAGAGCAGGGCCTGCGCGGTACCCACGCCGCCCCCCGAGCCGCTGTCGCCGGCGAGCGGATGGCCGGCGAGCGCCAGATCGCTGCCGAACACGCGCACCGTCGCCTCCGGCCGGTCGACCGTGCCGGCGACTACGGCGGCCACCGACATCCGTCCGGCCAGCCGGCCGGCGAGCGCGCCGCCGAAGGGCTCTGCCGCGAGGTTGAGCTGGGGCGCGTCGAGGGTGAAGTCGAGGCTGCCGCCCCTCTCCAGGCCCGGCGTGCCGTCGTAGGAGCCGCTCACCAGGACGTTGCCGGCGGGCGTCTCGGTGAGCGCCTGCTCGACGCGCACCCGCGGCCCTTCGAACGCCACGGTGCCGCGCAGGCGGCCGAGGGCGAGCCCCTGGACAGCCAGGTCCGCCACCGTGACGGTCGCGCGGCCGGTGAGGGCGTCGGAGAAGCCGTTGAGGTCGAGGTGGCCGGTGACCGCGCCGGCGATCTGGTCAGGCGGCGGCCACGACCCCGGGGGGAGGAGGAACGCCGCGATCCCTTGCGCCGCCCAGCCGCGGGACTCGACGGCCAGGGTCATGGGCGCCGCCGCCCGCGCCTGCCCTTTCGCCGCCAGCGGCACCCGGCCGGCGACCCCCAGAGAGGCCGCCCCGCGGGTGAGATCGATCTTCAAATCGTCGACCGCGGTGGGGCGCAGGGTGAGGGAGCCGCGCGCCGTATCCACCGCGGTGGTGGTGATCGGAGCCACGGCATGCTGGAGGTCGAGGCTCATATGGGTCACGTAGTCCGCGTGATCGATCGCCAGGTCTCCCGACACCGTCCCCTGGCCGGCGCTCGGCAGCCAGAAGGGGGGCGGCGCGCCGGCGGGCGAGCCCTGGAGGAGGAGCGGCGCCACCTTGCCGAGATCCCGGCTGTCCAGGCGGTACGTCAAACGGCCGGAGACCTTGTTCATGTCGAAGACGAAACCGCTCACCGCGAGGCTCTGCGCCGGCGCCGTCAAGCGGATGTCGTCGCTGGCCAGCACGCCGGCGCGTACCGTCACCGGCGCCGTGCCGGCGATGGGGACACCCGTCCCCCGCTCGACCGCGTCGATCGTGAGGTCCGCGAGACCGTTGCCGGCCATGGACGCCGCATGCTCGAAACGGTAGCGGAACGTGCCGCGGACGGTGCCGGCGAGGCCGTCGACGACCGGGATGTCCTCGCCCGGGAACTGATCGTGCACCAGCGGCTGGACCGCCAGTCCGGAGAAGGCGAGGTCGAGGTCCACCGGGATTCCCACGCGGTCCCGGTCAGCCCATTGGACCGTGACCCGTCCGGTGGCCTTGCCGCCGGCGTACCCGGCGCGGACGACGTCGACCTTGAGGCCGTCCCGCCGCCCGGCCATCCGCGCCTCGACGTCGCGGAAGACGCGGTGGAGAACCGCGACCTGCGGCGACACGACCGTGCCCGAGTAGGCGACGCTCGAGCCCTGCACGTCCACCCGGCCGCGGTAGTCGAACGGCCCATCGATCGGCTCCGTCATGTACCCCAGGCGGTTGACGACCCGGATGGCGCCCTGGGCATCGGTGCGCAGCGCCACCCGCAACTGGTCGCGCCATTGGATCGTGCCGTCGACCTGGCCGCGCAGGTCGGGGCCGGCCACCCGCGCCGCGGTGATCCGGACCCGCCCTTCGGAAGGATCCAGGCTCCCCTTGGCAGACACGGTCGTCGCGTAGGGGTGGGCGTCGGGCAGGCCGGTCACCACCTCCTGGGCGGTGACCATCATGTCCAGGCGCTCCCCGCCCTTCCCGCCGCGGTCGGCCTTGCCGGTGAGCCGTCCCCAGACCGCCTTGGCGTCCACCGTCATCGGCACGTGGAGCTCGTTCAGATGGAGCGTCCCGTCCTGCACCAGGACGTGGCCGATCTGCACCTCGAAGCGCTGCGGCCCCGCGGTGCTCTCCGTCTTCCATTGCGGCAGGTTCGTGCTGCCGTCCGGATTGACCTGGAGGGTGATCTGCGGGCGGATCGCCTCGACCTGCTCCAGGCGGAGCACGCGCCGGCGCAGATCGCGCCAGTTGGCCTGCACCCGCAGCAGGGGCACGCGGGCCACCGCCGGATCGGACGGCCGCGGACCGGGGATGACCACGTCGCGCAGCTCGAGCGCCGGAGGGAGGAACGTGAAGTCGAGATCGCCCACCGCGACCTGGCGGCCCAGCTTCTCGGAGACCGCGGCCACCATGCGCGCGGCGGCCTGCTGGCGGGCGTACCGGCTCTGGACGAAGAGGAGGAGGCCCGCGATCAGCGCGGCGACGAGGAGGAGGCCCCAGACGAACGGCCGCACGACCCACCGGCGCAGCCGGCCCGGGCGCGGTTTCGCCGCTGTCGCCGGCACTGGCGGCGGCGGGGTCACCGCTCGTCTCTCCCGGGACCTCCGCTCTCCTCGCCCGCGCCGCCGTCGAGGCCGCCCCAGCGCAGCTTGCCGCGCAGGCTGTCAAAGAAGCCGCGCTCGCTGACCTTGATCAGCCGGATCTTGGACGGGCTGCGGCTGATCCGCACCACGTCACGGTAGCCCAGCGAGGTCCCTTCCTGGCCGTCGAGCGTGAGGTAGACCTCCTCGCGCTGCGTCTCCAGGGTGATCTCGATGGCTCCGGTGTCGGGCACCACGATCGGGCGCAGCGACAGCGCGTGCGGACAGATCGGCGTCAGCACGGCCACCGGCAGCAGCGGGCTCACGATCGGCCCGCCCGCCGACAGGTTGTAGGCCGTCGAGCCGGTGGGGGTGGAGATGATCAAGCCGTCGGCGCGGAAGCGGGCGATCAGGTGGCCGTCGAGGCGCAGCGTCAGCTCGATGATGCGCGCCAGGGCGCTCTTCGTGATCACCGCGTCGTTGAGCACGCGGAAGCTGACCGTGCCGCTGCCGTTGCGCTGCAGCTCGACGTCGAAGAGCGACCGTTCCTCGGTCTTGAAGCGGCCGGCGAGCACCTGCACCAGCGACGGATAGAGCTCGCCGCGGTTGATCTCGGTCAGGAACCCGAGGTTGCCCAGGTTGACCCCCAGGATCGGCACCGGCGCGGCGAGCGTCCGCGCCACGGCGAGGAGCGTGCCGTCGCCGCCCAGCACCACCACCAGATCGTAGGGTGCTTCGGGGTGGAACGCGGGATCGCCGGCGTTCCTGGCGCGCAGCGTCGCGTCGTCGAGAGCCACGTCGAGGCCGCGGCGGCGCAGCCACTCGGCCAGCTCGTGGGCGGTGTGGACCGCCTCGCGGCTCGCCAGCTTGGCGACCACGCCGACGCGCTGGAAGCGCCGCCGCCGGCTCAACGTCCACCCCCGCGGCGCAGCAGGGCGAAGCTCTCGCGGTTGCCGCCCGTGCCATGGACCGGCGAGTCGAAGAGGCCTCTGAGCTCCAAGGCACCGCCGCTCTGCGCGGCCAACCCCTCGGCACAGCCGCGCACCACCCGCTCCCGCACCGCTTCGTCGCGCAGGATTCCCCCCTTGCCCACCATGCCTCGTCCGGCCTCGAACTGCGGCTTGATCAGCGGCAGCAGGAGCCCGCCCGGCGCCAGATGCGGCACGAGCGCGGGGACGATCTTGTCCAGCGAGATGAAGGAAACGTCGATCGTGATGAGGTCCACCGGCTCGGGCAGCGCGTCCGGCGCCAGGTGGCGGGCGTTGATGCGTTCCATCACCACGACCCGCGGATCGTTGCGCAGGCGTTGATCGAGCTGTCCGTACCCGACGTCGAGGGCATACACACGGGCCGCCGCCCTCTGCAGAAGACAGTCGGTGAATCCGCCGGTGGACGCTCCCACGTCCAGGCAGACGCGGCCCGCGGGGTCGACCCCGAAGTGGTCGAGGGCGGCCGCCAGCTTCCGCCCGCCGCGCGACGCGAACGGCTCCTTGGGCGCCAGGACAGCCACGCGGGCCGCCTCCGGCACGGCGGTGCCGGGCTTGTCCACCCGCCGGCCCTCGACCTCCACGACGCCGGCCATGACAGCCCGGCGCGCCTGCTCGCGGCTGGGGAACAATCCACGCTCGACCAGCAACTGATCCAGGCGCACTCGGCGGGTCCCTCGGGCGAAATCGTCAGCAGTGGCATCCCGGCTCCCGTCGGCTCGCTGGGCCGCGACAAGAGCAATGGCCGTGCCCGGGGCCACCCCGGGAACGCGGGGTATCTTATCCCCGACCCTGCCGCGGAGCGGCAAATCCCACCGTAGAAGATGTAAGAGAAGCGTAAGTAGGAGCCGGCGGGCACGCCTCAGCGGCCAGCCCGCCCGCGTTGGGACCAGAGAGGACGCGCTGAAATGGACCGTTACGTTTGCCAGCGGCTCGTTGGCGGCGTCGGTTCACCGCCGCGAATCGCCATGTAGAGCGCTCCCACCGGCTGGGTCGCCACGTCGGGGCGAAGGGCGCTATAGGCGGCCAGCACAAGCAGCCCGAAGACGAGCACACCGAGCTGTCCGATCAATGCAATCTCAAGTGGGCTTGGTCTCTCTAGTTGCGCGCCCGCACGTGCCCAGCACAAATAGCGATAGCCACGAGCGCTACGCTGCCTAAGCTGCCTAAAACCAATGCAGGATTACTGATATGCCATCTCCTCAAAATAGAGCGGATATCGGTTCGCCTGGGCATCCGGCGGAGTTCTAGAGGAATCGGGGCCCCAGGTCACTCGAAGCTCGCGGCCAGTCAGTTGGTAGACCCAACTCCGTGCCTGTCAGACGGGTCTTTTCCGCTTGCAGCCTTCCGATGAGGAGTTCGATAGACTTTTGATAAAGGACACATTGCTCAACCTGTCCAGGGTCCGGAAGTGACCACGGACGACCGACAAAGGCGTATCCATCCAAGATTGTTTCGATATGGACTCTCCGATCTATGGCTCCTGCACGCTGCGCTAACGGGAGCAACGCTGCAACTAGGTATTTTCGATCGCATGGCGCTGCTCGGAGGTTATATAGATCCGAAAGAAGCTCCTGCCCAGCTTCCCGCACATCCAGTCTGTCGGCCAGGAGCTCGCTCGCTTTGAAGACAAGCATGTCTCGACGATTCTGGTGAACGAGCTTTTTGAACACCGCGAGCGATGCCCTTTTGTCAAGAGGCCAAAAGAGAGCCCGTGAGAGTGAGATCGCAACCGCGGGCAGCTCGTCATCCAAGGTGAGACGCTCCAGCCCATCATAGACTGCGAGCGATACGGGGCGAGATATCAAGGGCGCCAAGAGACGGGCTCCTAGCAGGAGTGCAGCTAAGCCGAAGAGAACCCGTTTGGCGGCCTGCCACCTCGGCCCGCTCATTTTTTCTTGCAGCAGCATCCCGGTATGGGGCCCGGTGGAATCAGGCCGCTTAGATCAAGGCCGGTATTGATGAGCAGGCTTATACTGAAGCCGATTCCACTGAAGGGTGGAAAAGGCGAGACCGTGATTCCTCCCTTGCAGTCATCGTATATGTAATAGGTGGGAAACCTGTCGTTGCCTCTGTATTTCACGCCGTCGATAAAGTCAATATCTGTCACACCTGGTGACGGCGTACCAGGAATTGGGTTCCCGGCACCATAGATCTTGCAGTCGGCCGGAATCATAAACGGAATTAAAATATTGGTTGTGCCTTGTCCAGGTCCTACATCGCCGCTTCCGGGCACTGGTTTGCAGCCACAGTTCGCCACTCGAGCCAAACCCAATGGATCGACGAGGCGAGTGGGTCTGTTGGCAACATAGGCAAACGTAGAGATCGAATCCTTGGTCGAGAACGGCTGAGAAACGGTTCCAGTCTCCTGTAAGTACTGAGGTCCGTTGAGCGGATCGACCTGGCTGTATCTTCCTTCGCCAGGTTCATACCACCGATGAATGTTATAACTCCGGTCCGTCACTCCATTCGCCCCCAACGCTAGCTGTTCCGCCTCCTGCCCCGGCAGCCGCAGCGGCTGGTGGCGATCGTAGGAGCGGAGCGCGTACACCTCTCCGAACGGCTCGTACTCTGCCCGCCAGACGATCCCCTGCAACGCACTCGTTTGGAGGATCGGCGTGCCCAAGTGATCGGTGAAGGTCCAGGAGGTCGTACCGGTAGCATCGATCTGAGCGAGCGGGTGGCCGTTGAACCAGATGTACTCGTTGTTGATCAGCGGGTGCTGGGTCGTCGTCAGCTCCGTCTCCGCCAGCAGGTTCATCTCCGGCGTGTAGAGGAAGAACTGGCGCGTCCCGGCAGCAACTGCGCGGAGGGTCGGGCTCGCCTGAGACGCCGCGGAGGTGTTCGCCACCGGCGCCGTAGATCTCACTGCGGCCGTCTGGGCGGCCGGGAAGAGGGCTGCTCCGTCGTCGATCACCGCCACGATGGTCCCCAAGCCCGGGTGTCCGGGGTCGGGTGCGTAGGGCGAGGTGCGATCGACTTGCACGACCACAGTAGCGGTGATGTTACCGTAGATCGTCGAGCCGCTCTTGTCGATGCTGGTGGCGACGATCACCTGGATGAAGTCGGCGACGGTTGCGGGCGGCGTGCTATTGCCGGGCTTGGAGGTCCAGCAGGTTTGGTCGAGGCGCGGCGTGCCCGTCGTGGTGGCCGTCGGCTCGCAGAGACCGATCGGGCTCGCGGGGACGGTCCCGTAGCCCTTGAAGTCCCCCTGGGCGTGGTAGTCGCCGCCCGTGACCTGCTTGTCCCACTGGCTGCCCCAGAAGTTGACCTGCTGGCCCACTTGGAGGCCCGAAGCATTGCCTCCCCAGATCACAAAGGAGCTCGGCTGATAAAGGAGCACGGGCGCCGTGGTGTGCGCTGGCTGCCAATAGGTGTCGCCGGCGAAGGCGATCTGGATGACCGCCTGGCCGGTGGGCTGCGATGCGGGCAGGGTGAGGGTGGTGGTCGCTACACCGTTGGCGTCGGTGGCGGCCGAGGCAGTCGCGGCGCCGAGTGTGAAAGTGATCGTCTTGCCGGCGAGCGGCGCGCCGCTCTCAGGATCGGTCAGACGCGCCGAGACCGGCTGCGCGATCCCATCGGCGACCACGGGCTTGCCCGTATAGACGAGGGCCGTCTCATCCCGGCGCAAGGCGAAGAGCAGAGAGGCGCTGGAGCCGGTGTACGGGCCGGCGCCGGCGAAGGTGATGACGACGGAGATCGCTCCGGGCACTCCCGTCGGCGTCAGATTCACGGTGGCGACACCGTTGGCGTCGGTCGTCCCCGCGAGGATCTGGCCGCCGAAGTTGAAGGTCACCGGCTGGCCGCCCAGGGCTCGGCCTGTGGCGCTGTCGGTGAGACGCGCCCGGAGCGTCACCGGATCGTTGTACTCGCCTCCGGCCGGCCCCATGTAGACCAGGGTGGTCGGGATGGCGATCCAGGTGGCCGTGACGAGGTTCGAGCTCAGGGCTCCGGTTGAGGCCACGAGCGTGTCAGTACCGAGAGCGGCGCTGGTATAGGTGAAGGTCGTTTGCCCAGCGGCATCAGTCGTCGCCTGTCCGGTGGCGCCTGCGTTGGGACCGTTGAGCACCTGGAAGCCCACGGCCGCTCCCGGCACCGGCTGGTGCGCGGCGTCGGCCAGGGTGGCCGTGAAGGTCGCGGGCGTGCCCAGCGGATTGGTCGTCGCGAGCGGCGCCAGGCTCAAGGTGAGCGGCGCGGTCCACACCGCGGTGACCTGGTTTGAGGTGAGGGCCGATCCCCCTTGGAGGGTGATCGAGGCTTGCAGGGTGTCGGTCCCGGACGTCGTGCTGGTGTAGGTGAAGACGGCCTTGCCGGTGGCATCGGTCGTCCCGGAAGCCGTCTTGCCGGTGTTCGGACCGTTGGCGATCTGGAAGGTCACGGTGACGTTCGCGAGCGCGTGCCCGGCTCCGTCGCTGACCAGGGCGGTGGCGTTGTAGGGGGTCCCCACCGCCTGCGTCGCCGTCGCCGGGGTCAGCGCGATCTGCGCGGTCGGCACCCAGACGGCGGTCACCTGGTTCGAGGGGATGGTCCCCCCGGACGAGTTGGTGATCGTCGCCTGCAGGGTGTCGGTCCCCGTGGCCGCGCTCGTGTAGGTGAAGGTCGCGATGCCGGCACCGTTGGTGACCCCCTGCCCGGTCCGGCCCGCGTTTGGCCCGGAGAGGACGCTGAAATGGACGGTGACGTTGGCCAGCGGCTCGTTGGCCGCATCGGTCACGGCCGCCGTCGCCGTGTAGAGCGCGCCCACCGGCAGGGTCGCCACGTCGGGGCGCAGCGCGATCTGACCGGACAGGGACGTCGCATCGCTCCCCACCGGCCGCCACGCCAAGGACTCGTTGTTGTTGCCGTTGTTGAGACAGACGAGGTCGAAGCCGAAGGTGTCCAGGATGTGCGCGGTGTCGAGATAACTCGCCGAGAAGCCGCTGATCGTCACCGTGATCTTGGGGATGCGCGGATCGGCAGGCGAGACGGTGCCGCCGCAGCCCACGATCGGGAAATCGCTGGTGTCGAAGTCGTACTCGGTCGTCTGAGTCAGGATCGCCGAGCTGTGCGCCGGGATCGAGAAGCTCCCCCACAGATTGAACGTCGGCCCCGGCCGCTGGAGGTCGACGAGGACCCGGTCGATCGTGATCGGATTGTCGGTTGTGTTGTCCAGCCGGATCGCGCCGGCATCGAAGGTGGGGCCGCCGCCGCGGAAGACGACATTGGGAGCGCCCTGCCAGGGGACAGGGAAGCTCGGGGCCGGCCGCAGGTTGTCCGCATAGCCGACGAAAACAGACACCCCGGCGAGCGGCGGCCAGACCACGGTCGCCGCGTTGGAGGTGAGGGTTCCTCCGGACTGGTTGGTCACCGTCGCCTGCCAGGTGTCGGTGCCGGAGAAGGTGCTGGCGTAGGAGAACGTCGCCCGGCCGGCGGCGTCGGTCACCGCTTGGCCGGTCGTGCCTTTGTTCGGTCCGGCCGTCGCTTTGAAGACGACGGTGACGTTGGGCAGCGGCTGGTTGTTGGCGTCGGTCAGCGCTGCGGTCAGGGCGTAGGAGCTGCCGAGCGGGCTCGTCCCCGTCACCGGCGCGAGGAGGAAGGCGCCGTTCGAGTTGATCCCGGTGGTGCCGATGAGCCGCCACTGGAGAGACTCGTTGGCGCGGCAGGCCAAGTCGTAGCCGCCGGTGTCGAGGATATGACCGGTGTCGAAGTAGGTGGTGCCCACCCCGCCCACGGTCACCGTGACCCGCGGCACCCGCGGGTCGGTGGGGGACACCGTCTGGTTGCAGCCGACGATCGGGAAGTCGCTGGTGTCGAAGTTGAACGCCGCGGTCTGGGTGAGGATGACCGAGCCGTGCGCGGGGACGGTGAAGCTCCCCCACAGGTTGTAGACCGGCCCCGGCCGCCCGACGTCGACGCTCACTCCATCGACCGCGATCGGCTCGTCAGTCGCGTTGTCGAGGCGGACAGCGCCGGCGTCGAAGATCGGCCCCTGGCCCAGGAAGACGACGTTCGTCGATCCCTGCCAGGGGACGGGGAAGGCCGAACTCGCCCGCAGGTTGTCGGCGTAGCCGACGAACACGGAGAGGGCGACCGGCAGGAGGTGCAAGGCGCCCGTGTCGTGGGCGCCTCCCGGCGCCAATGTGAATGGATCGGTCAGCAGGTCGGCAAAGCCCGTGGCCCGCACTGAGAGCGTGTAGGTCCCCGGCGGTTGCGACAGGGTGAAGGCTCCGGAGGCGTCCGTCGTCGCCGTGTTGAGCGTCCCGGTGACGGTCACCGAGGCGCCGGCGATCGGCGCGCCGTCGGTCGACTTGACGACCGTGCCGGTGATCATCCCGAGCCGGTCTAGGGTCAAATTGCCGAAGGCGTAGCTCGCGCCCGGGCCGAGGCTGATCGCCGCGGTCGAGCGGGAGGCGTAGCCGGTCTGGCTGAGGGTCAGCATCCAGGTCCCCGGCGGGACCGAGAGGGTGAAGTTGCCTGCGCCATCCGTCGTCACCGCGAGAGGGCCTGCGACCGCCGCGAATCCGGCGTGAGCCGCTGACAAGGTCGCTGCAACTGTGGCGCCGGCGATCCCGACGCCGGTCACCGAATCGAGCACCCGGCCGGTGATCGTCGCCGGGTTGGCGACCAGGATGACGGTGCCCACGGCATGGGTGGACCCCGCCGCCAGAGTGAACGACGGCAACGTCTGATCCGCGTAGCCGGGCAACGAAAGGATCAGGCTGTACGTCCCCGCCGGCTGCTCCAAGGAGAAGGCTCCCGAGGCGTCCGTGAAGCCCGAGGCTCCCGTCTGAGGCACGGTGACAGAGACGCCGGCGAGCGGCCCGCCGGCGAGCGAGCTCACCACTGTGCCGGCGATGCGGCCCGGAGCCGCTGACAAGCGGATCGTCCCCACGGACGAGTCGACTCCGGCGGCCAGGGTGAACGGCAGTGTCGTCGCCGGCAGATAGCCGACCGCCGAGGCTGTCAGGGTGTAGATCCCCGCCGCGCGGGTCAGGGTGAAATTGCCCGCCGTGTCGGTCGCCGTGGCGTCGCCAGTGCCGGTGATGCGGACCGTGGCGCCCGGGATCGGCTGGCTGGTCGCCGCGTCCACGACCTTGCCGGAGACCGTGCCCAGGGGCGCCGTCACGCTGAGCGCGGAGCGCACGCCGCGGCCGTCGTAGGTGTAGGCGAGACCGTCGGCCGCCGCGAGGAGGTTGCGAGCCGAATAGGTAGAGGCCGCGGTTCCCACCGTCAGCTCGTTGCCGGCCGCGTCATAGGTCACGGCGCGGCTCGCGCCGCCGGGCACCGTCACCGCCGCGAGCTGCGGCAGTGTCCCCTGGTAGGAGAAGGAGAGCGACCTTGCTCCGCCCAGAGCCAGGGAGGTCATGTTCCCCATCGGATCGTAGGCGTAGCTCCCCGGTCCCCACAGGCGCTCGCCGGTGGACGCGCCGGTCAGCCGGTGGAGGTCGTCGTAGGCAAAGGTCCGGTCATAGCCGGAGTCGAGAGCGTCGCGCAGGGCGGTGATGTTGCCCACGCCGTCCTCTTGATAGAGGTAGTCGGCGAGCGGCCCGGCGCTACCGGCCAAGCGGTTCTCGAGCGGCCGGTAGCGCTGATCGAAGCTCATGGTGCGCGTCGTGCCGTTGCCGAATGTGGTCTGGGTCTCCGGGCCGAACGGCAGATATGAGACTGCGCTGACCAGCGGCGTCGTCCCCGCCGTGGCGGTGACCGGCCGGTCGGCGAAGTCGAAGCCGTAGGTCACCTGGCGGCCGGAGGGGTAGATGAACAGGCTGCGGTTGCCGTTGGCGTCGTAGCGGAAGCCGGTCGTGTAGGCGGTGCCCAGGATCGTCTGAGCCGCGCTCTTGAGGAGACCCCGCCGCTCGTAGGTGTAGTTGGTCGAGCCCGACGGGTCGGTCATGCTCGCCAGGCGCCCCTTGCCGTAGTTGCCGGCGCCGGAGATGTCATAGCTGTAGACCACCGGCTCGCTCGGCGCGCCTGCGAGCTGCGCGGTCGCCGCGAGCAGGCGGTTCGCAGGATCGTAGGTCCGGGTAGTCGTCGCGCCGCGCGCGTCGGTCGAAGCGATCAGGTTGCCCGCCGGATCGTACTGGTAGGTCGTCGTCCCAGTCACCGGCGAGTCCTGCCGCGCCAGGCGCCGGAAGTCGTCGTACTGATACCGGGTCAGGTTACCGTTGGGATCGGTCACCGCCGCCAGGTTGTCCATCACGTCGTAGCCGTAGGCGGTGGCCGCGACGCCGCCGGGAGCTCCGGCGAGCGTCTGGCGAACGAAAATCAACCGGTGGAGCGCGTCATAGCCGTAGCGTGTGTTGGGGCTCGCGTGATCCTCGTCCTGGATCGTCGAGAGAAGCCCGTCCGGATCGTGGGCGTAGGCCACCTGCGAGCCCACGGGCACGGGGTGGACCACGACGGACAGCCGGTCGTGGAGGTCGTAGGTGAAGCTCTCGCTCCTCCGCGTCGTCCAGGAGGCGCAGGCCGGCGCCGGAGCGTCGCAGCTCTGGTCCTCTTCCTTGACCTTGTTGCCGATCACGTCGAGCTTCACGTGCCGCCGCTCGACCTGGTTGCCCGCGGCATCCAAGCGCACCATGTCGGTCGGGCGGTTGGTCCCGTCCTCGTAGCCGTAGGCGGTGGCGTTGCCGCGCGGCAGCAGGGTACGCAGCAGCCGGTCGCGTCCGTCGTAAGTGAAGGTCGTGACGTAGTCGGCGGTCTCGTTGGGGTCGCCGGAGACAGCCCTGGCAGTCGACCGCACGATCCGCCCGCGACCGTCTGTGGTCCGCGTCGTCACGACGCTGTTGGGATCGGTCGTCGTCCGCGCCGTACCGAAGACGTCGTAGTCGTCGAAGCTGGTGACCAGCCCGACCGCGTCGGTCCGCCGCGCCATCCGGCCGCGGCGGTCGGCGACAGGATCGGCGTCGTCGTAGTACGCAGTCGTCGTGACGTCGGCCACGTCGGTACGCGGCCCATCGAAAGAGATTGCACGGTGATGGGCATCGAACGTCGTCGACGACGTGTAGGTGGTCGGCGCCGTGTCCGCCGGCGTGAGGTACCCCGACTCGGCCACCGTGAGCGCCGTCTCGGGCGGTCCCGACGTGTTCCAGGCATACGTCGTGACCTTCTGCGCCCCGGGCTTGGCGGCGGACGGCTCATCGACCTCGGTCCGGAAGTTGGGCCACGGCGCATAGCCGTAGCGAAAGGCCGTCGTGCGCTCGACCGCCGTGCCGGCCGCCTCGGTCATCGACGTCACGTTGCCGTCCGCGTTGTACGCGTAGCGGGTGACGTGGCCATTGCCGTCGGTCTTCGCCAGCAGATGGTTGTCCGCACTGTAGGTGAACGACTGGTCGTCGCTCGATGCCCCGGAGCAGGTTGCGCAGTTGCCGAGGATGCGCGTGGGCAGGTAGCGCCCCACGCCGTAGGCCAGGCTGAAGATCGCGAGCTGCGCGGTGGTCCCGTCGATCGCGTGGGTCACCCGGCTCTGCCCGAAGGCCGGCACCCCGTACTCGATCGTCACCTCGCTCCGTCCTCCTTCCGAAACCGAGGTCGTACCGCGGTCGAGGAGATCGTAGTCGTGCCCTTCGAGGAGGACGCCGGACTCGTCGCGCATCGCGGTCAGGAGGCGCACCACGCCGTGGCTGTCCGCCGCATAGGCGAAAGTCCGCCACGGCGTCGTTCCGGAATGGACCGGATCGAAGATCGCGGCCAGGCTCCCCGACCCGTCGTAGGCGAAGCGCCACAGCTCACCGTCTGGCAGGGTGATCGCGGCGAGGAGCCCGCTGTCATAAGTCAGGGTCAACTGCCGCCCTTCGCTGTCGGTCAGGCTGGCGAGGTTTCCGGCGCCGTCATACGTGCCGGTGATGGCGTTGCCCCAGCGGTCGGTCGTCGCCAGCCACTTCCCGGTCGCCGCGTCGAAGCGCGTCACCGTGCGGTCGAGGTCGGTCAACGCGTACTGGCCGCCGGCGAGGGTCACCTGGCCGCGCAGCTCGCCGGGACTCGAGGCGGTCCACACCCCGGCGCCGCTCTGCGTGTACTGCGACTCGAATCCCTCGGCCGTGATGTGGTAGAGGACGCGGCGCGAGGCGTCGGTCGCCCGCAGGGTCTGCGCGAACGGGTGGGTCCAGCCGAGCCCCATGGGCGCCGAGACCAGGCCGGGGAAGAGCGGCGTCCCGCTGTGGTAGCTCAAGCCGAACGAGAGCGCGAGCGGCGATTGGGCGAAGCTGAAGAGCGCCACCGGCACCGAGACGTCCCCCGAGCCGACGTTGACCGGCTCTCCGGCCCCGGCGATGGGACCGGCGCCACCGCCGCAATACGGGCACCGCCGGTCAGGGCAGACCGCCGTCAACGTTTCGCTGTCGGTCGCCTCCGTGAGCTGCGCCGGTTCGACCACATAGCCGATGCGGGCGGTGAAGGTCTGGGTGCCGCCGCAAGGGACGTCGATCCCGGTGTCCCAGGAGCCGTTCTCGTAATAGATGAACGCCCTCTGGAGCAGGTCTCCGCTGCGGAAGAGGAAGAGGTTGTCCGAAGACGCGAGCGGGTCGTTCGTGCAGGTGAAGAAGGGCGGCCAATCGCCGGTGTTCTGGCAGTCGTAGTTGGGAGCGTCGTAGTCGACCCAGATGCGCTTGCCGACGATGCGCAGCTTCACCGATGGGCCGGGGGAGGCCGGCGGATGGAACGACGTGCAGCAGCGCGGCGGCGCTCCGATGCCCACCGGCGCATGGCAGGTGGAGCTCGGGCTATCGGGGAAGAACCGGACCTGCACGGTCCGCGCGCCGCCCGGATCGGTCCAGCTGATTGGCCCGAGAGCGTCGGGGAAGCACTGCTGCGGCTGCTCAGGGGGCGTGCAGCCACCGCGCAGCAGGACGCAGCTCCCCTGCCCGAAAACCGCGCCGGAGAGCAGGAATCCAAAGAGTGAGCACAACCCCAGAAAGACTGCCCGTCGGGCACGACCAGACCTTGTCCTCATCATCCCCCCTGTGGACGCGAAGCCATTCCATTGAGAGTGACGATTCTAGCAAAAACATTTCGCGCAACAAATGGTGGTTGTCGCCGCCGCCCGGCTTGGAGGGCTCATCGCTCCTGTCCGTATAATTCAGTGCCCTCATCGGGAGCCGCTGACGCGATGCGCAAGCTGATCCTTGGAGTCGCCCTGTCTTGGGGTGTCCTCGCCTTCCTGCGGGAGACCGGGCTCGCGTTGGGCGAGGTGGACGCGCGGGCGGAAAACCGGTCTGCGCTCCCCTACTGGCGCCTCGGCACACCACAGGTGGAGAGGCTGGACCGCTGTCTGGCGCTGGTGCGGGAGCGGGTGCCCCCAGGCCGCGTCGTGGTGTTCGCTTCGCCTCCCGACACGGAGCCGCGGACGCTTCAAGAGTTCTTCCGCTGGCGATGGGCTGCCTATCTCCTGCCGCATTACGATGTGGCGCCCCTCCAGGGCCCCGATACCGGCCGCTTGGCGGAGTACCTGATCACCTATCAGCGCACGATCGAGAACCCGCGTCTCGAGGCGATGGCGGAGGTCCCCGGCTGCCAGCTCTATCGGGTGCGAAAGGCGGCGCCGTGATCCCAGCTCTCTGCGTCCTCGCCCTGGCCGGGCTCCTGGTGCTTGTCGGGACCCGCCTGCCCGGCCTCACGGCGAGCGGCGACGGCGCCTTGCAGCGCCTGGTCTTCGCTGCCTTGGGGGGGATGGTCCTTTTCCATCTCCTAGCGACGTTCCTCGACCTCACGGGCTTGGGTTGGTCGGTCGCGAAGCTGGGGATCGGACTGGCCGTTCTGTTCGCTCTCGGCGTCCGCTTCAGCGCCAGGACACAGGAGTCGGAGCGGCGGCGCTTCCCCTCGGACCTCGGCTGGGGGGACGAGATGGCGCTCCTCGCGGTGGCGGTTTTCGCCCTCGTCGCCCTGACGCTCTGGGTGACGACGCCGGACTTCGTCTTCCACTGGGGGTTGAAGGGGCAGCGCTTTTTCCTCACCCGCGGGGTGGACTACGCGTACCTGGCGCGGAGCTGGGGGTGGGCGATCCATCCCGACTACCCCCAACTGCTCCCCGAGCTCTACGCTGCGAGCGCGCTGGCGGCCGGGCGGTTCGATCCCCCGGCGCTCATGCTCTGGTCGGTCTTCTTCTTCGTCCTCCTGCTGGCGGCGGCGCGGGAGGCGCTGCGCGGCGCCGAGCCCTTCGTCCGCCAGGCGGGGACCGCGCTGCTCGCGGTGGCGCTCGGAGCCTTCGCCCTGCGCAACCAGATGGCCGGAGGCGCCGACTGGATGCCCGCCCTGGCCCTCGTGGCCGTCATCCCGGCGCTCTCCCGCCCACCGGATGCCGCGGGCGACTTCCAGATCGGCATCGCCGCCGCCTTCGCCGCCGCCTCCAAGGTCGAGGGCGTCATGCTCGCCGGACTCCTCGGCGCCGCTCAGCTCGCCCGCCGCCCCGCGGGCGGCCGCTGGCTCGGGATCGGCCGCCTGCTGCGCCTCGGCACGCCGGCGGCCTTGGTTGTCTTGCCCTGGTGGATCCAGGTGCGGCGCCATCACCTTTTCACGGTGCTGAGCGCCGACCGGATCACCTGGGAACGGGCGAAGCACGTGGCGCCGGCCGTGCTCGACGTGCTGAACGGACCCTCTTGGCACGGCTTCGCCTGGGTCCTTCTCTTCATCCCCCTTCTCGCATGGCGCCGCGCCACCCGTCCTCTGGCCTGCGTCGCCGGCGGCCTGCTCGCCTTCTACTTGTGGATCTATCTCGTCGCGGCGTTCGACACGGAGTACTACGTGGCGATGAGCTTCCCGCGCCTGCTGTTCCACCTGGTGCCGGCGGTGGCGGTAGGAATGCTCGGAGCCATCCCTGCCGCCCCCACTCCCGTCCCCTCCCCGATGCATCCACTGCTCCACCGCCCCCAGGTCTGACGCGCTCAAACCTTCCGGCCTTCCCGTCCGTATAGTGTGCTAGTTGTGTAGTACACTAGTGCACAGTAGGAACCCCAGGTTTGCTGAAGCGGGAGAGGATCGATGATCGAGCTGGAGGACCTCGCCAAGACGTATGCGGACGGCACCGAGGCGCTGCGCGGCGTGAGCCTGCGCCTCGACCGCGGGATGCTGGGGCTCCTCGGTCCCAACGGGGCGGGGAAGACGACGTTCCTGTCGATCCTGGTTCTGGCGCTGGAGCCGAGCTCCGGGCGCCGGGTGTATGACGGGCTGGACGCGGCGCGGGCGCGGCTGCGGCCGGCAATCCGGCGGCTGATCGGCTACCTGCCGCAGGACTACCGGCCGCTGGCGGGGCTCAGCGGCTGGGAATACCTCCTCCACTGCGCCCGGCTGCGGCGGGTGCCGCTGGGGGGTCGAAAGCTGCGCGAACGGACGCGGGAGCTGCTCCAGGTGGTGGGGCTCGCCGACGCCGCCGACCGCCGGGCGATCGAGTACTCCGGGGGGATGCAACGGCGCCTCGGCGTGGCCCAGGCCCTCATCCACTCCCCGCGGCTTCTTGTGGTGGACGAGCCCACGGCCGGGCTCGATCCCGAGGAGCGCATCCGCTTCCGCTCCCTGATCGGCGAAGTGGCCGAGCACACGGCAGTGCTCCTGTCGACCCACATCGTGGAGGACGTGGAAGCCACCTGCCCGCGCCTGGCGGTCATCGGCGAAGGGCGCCTGCTCTTCGACGGCACGCCCACCGAGCTGCTGCGCAACGCGGACGGCCGGCTCTGGCGGCTGCCGGCCGGGGAGCCGTTGCCGCCCGGGGCCGTCGAGGTGACCTTCCGGGCGGACCGCCGGGGCGCGGTGGAACGCGTGGTGTGGTCACCGGCGCCGATCCCGGGAGCGCTGCCGCGGCCGGTCGGGCTCGAGGAGGCGTACGGCGCCTTCCTCGCCCAACGGGGGGTGGTGGCGGCCCTCGAGGAGGCGGCGTGAAGCTGACGGCGGCCCTGATCGCCCACGAGCTGCGTTTCCAGCGCCGCTCGTTGCGCTGCCGCGCCTTCGTGGCCACCTATCTCGTCTTGGGATGCCTGCCGCCGCTGCTCGTCTACATGCGCCGCGAAGGGCTCGACTATTTCATCGGCGCCGCGACCTACGCCGGCGAGACCCTCGGACCGCTGCCTCTCCTCACCGCTCTCCTGGCCGGCCTGCTCGCCCTGGACGGCATCAACCGCGAAAGGGCAGGCGGGGCGTGGACGACGGCCACCCTGGCAGGCGTTTCGAACGCCGGCTACCTGCTGCGACGCTGGATGGCGCTGTTGGCGCTGATCTTGCCGCTTTCCGCCGTGCCGCCGGCCGTGGCCGCTCTCCTGGCGATGGCCGCGGGGACGACAGGAATCGTGCCGGCGACCTTCTATGGCCCCTGGCTGCTGCACGTGGCTCCCCTGGCCGTCGCCGTCTCGGCTCTCGCCCTCGGCCTGGGGACGATCGGCGGCAACGCGGTGAGCACGTTCCTGCTGGCCATCCTGGCCTGCGGCGTGCTGCCGGAGGTGGGCAATCGCGTGCTCGAAGTCTTCCGCCTCCGCTTCGAGTCGCCGCTCGAGTGGCTGGACTTGAGGGCGGCGCGCGGCGCGGCCGTCCGGCCGCTGGAGGCCCTGGGCAAGGACCGCTGGCGGTGGAGCTTTCCCTTGCCCGCCACCGAGGCAGGGTTCGACTTCCCCAGTGAGGGGGAGCAGGATCTTGCCCAGGCGCTCCTTCTGGCGGGATTGGCAGCGGCGTCCCTCGGCGGGGCTGTCCTCTATCTCCGCCGCACCCGGCCGGACGTGCGTCCGCAGCGGGTGCGGCCCGACCATCCGCTGCGCAACTTCCTCATCTCTCTTGGCAGGTTGCGGGTGCAGTACACGCCCGACCCGGCGCCGGCGCCGGCCGACGTGGCGATCCTCGTCCTCGCGGCCCTGATGGCGGGCGGCGCGGTGGCCGCCGAGGTCGGCCGCGCCCGCGGCTACGAGGCCCTGGCGGCCGACCGCTGGCAGGCCGAGAAATTCGGCCGCCAGGCGCCCACTTCGCCTGACGTCGTTCCCGAGAGCTGGCGCGTCGAAGGCAGCATCGACCGCGCCGGCAGAGTGGACCTGTGGACGACGGGCACGCTGCGCAACGCGGGATCGCGCCCGCAGGGGCATCTCGCCTTTTCCCTCGACCCCTCCCTGGAGATCGCCGGATTGACCGCCAGCCAGGGCCGGCTGACAGCTCACCGGTCGTGGGATCGGCTGACGTTGGACCTCGTGCCGGCCATCCCGCCCGGCGGCAGGCGGACACTGCGTTTCCGGATCGCCGGACGGCCCGTCGAGGCGGACTTCGCGTTGCCCCTCTGGCGCAGCACCGGGAGCGCCTCCTTCGAATACAGCTACGGCCGGCATCACGCGGCGCGTTTCAGCCACGACCGCGCGGACCTCTCCCAGAGCTACCGGGTGCCGGCGGTTTCCGGCTATCGCGTGCGGCTCGCGGCGTCGGCGCTGACGCCGGTGCCGCGCTACACCCCGTGGTCTTTGGATGACAACGGTGATGTGGTGCCGGAGGCGGTTCTCCCGCAGGCGCAGGTGGAGGTCGCGATCGCCGTGCCCCGGAACCTCCTGGTGGCCGACAGTTGCGGCGGCCTTTCCGATCCTGGAGCGCGAGCAGGCCGGCTGGACAGCCGGTGTGTCCTTCCCCTTCCCGAGCTCACGGTGGCGGGCGGCCGGCAGCGTCTACTGTCCGGCGGCGGCGGTGGTGGCGGCACAGCGGTAGCAGTCTTTCCTGGGCATCGCGCCGCCGGGGAGCTTCACCTCGGGTTCCTGGCGCGTGGCACCCGCTTGGTGGAGGAGGCGTGGCCGGGCCTCGGCGGCCTGGGGAGGATGGTGGTTTTCGAATGGCCGGACGAGCAGGTGCACGACCGCAACCGCGCCAGCTATCTCTATCTCCGCTGGCGCGATCCCTACGACTCCTTCGTGAAGGTGAACGGAAATCTCGTGTTCCTCGACGAGACCGACCTGATCGGCACGCGCGCTCTGCCGCCGGAGCCCATGGTGGCCGAGATCGTCGCCGCCCGCCTGGCCCGTCGCCGCCGGTTGGAGCCGGACGAGTCCCTCTTCTTCCGCCAGCTCTTTCGCGGTCTCGCTCTACAGCGCCTGGGCCTCGGTCCGCAGGGAGGAGCCGTGGTCGGTCCGCTGGAACTGGCGCGCCTGCCGGGAGTCCACGCGCCGGCCCTGCACCCGGAGAGCTATGGATATTGGACGGACCGCTTTCCCGCCCTCCTGATGGCCCTGTCGCGACGCGCCGGCGCGGAGCCGCTGCGCGCCTCCCTGGAGGAGCTCCTGGCGCGCGGCGGAGACAAGCCGGCGACCTTCGCCGAATGGGCCGCGATCTTCGAACGCCGGAGCGAGCGTCCTGTGGAGCCTATGCTCCGTGACTTCTTCCTCCACGGATTCCTGCCCGAGCCCACCCTAGAGGACGTCCAGTTCGCGAGCGCAGCCGCCGGCTGGCGGGTGACCGGCAAAGTGCACAACGAGGCGGACGGCGAGGCGCTCTGCCGGGTCGTCCTCACCACCGACCTCGGACCGGTCGAAACCACGGTCCGGACCGCCGCGGGCGAGACCGCTCCGTTCGTGCTCGCCACCTCCAACCGCCCGCAGGGGGTCTTCCTCGACCCCGACCGCGAGTGCCACCGCCTGATGCGCACGGGAATCCGCGACCGGGTCTTCTTTCAGGGAGGCCGCCGGTGAGGCCCCGGCTGGCAGCCGGGATCGACCGCACGCGGCGCCTGCTGCGCACGGCGAGGCTGTCGCTCGAGCTCCTGCTCGGCCGCCGCCTGCTTCTCTTCGCCGGTGTGGACCTGCTGATCGTGGGCGCGGCGGTGCTCGCCATGCTGCTCGGCGCGGGGGACGAGCCGGAGGCGGTGTGGTCGGGAGTGGTCCTGCCGCCGTTCCTCCTCCTCGGGCTGCCGGCGCTCTCCGGCATCGTGGACCTGGAGCGCCGGGCCGGCTGCCTGGACCTCGCGCTCACCACGCCCGCGGCGGAGAGCTACTTCCTGCGCCGGACGATCACCGTCTGCGCCGTTCTCTGCGTCCAAGGCTGGCTGCTGATGGGCGTCGACTGGCTCCACGAAGGCGCCGGCTTCCCACTCATTTCGGTCCTCCTCCAGGTGGCGGTGCTGAGCCTCGTGCTGGGCGCGACGGCTCTCTTCTGGGCTGTGCGCCTGAAGAGCGGCGGCGCCGTCTGGCTGGCGTCGATGGGCACCGTCCTCGCCCTCGGCCGCTGGTTCTTCTGGAACCCGATCCCCGACCGCCAACACGGCGTGTTCGGGCCGCTCCTCCCCGGCCTGGAGGAGTCGTTGTCCTGGCTGGGCAGCGCCGCGGTCCTCACCGCGACCGCCGGCATCCTCTTTCTCTATGCCCGCCGGCGCCTGCGCCGGCCGGAGACGATGATCTCGTGACGTTGGAGGTTGTGATGAAAAGCCCTCACCCCCGGCCCCTCTCCCAGCTCCCCCCTCCCTTCCCCGGGAGAGGGGAGAAAAGCAAGAGAAAAGAAGGCTTCTTCTGGCTTCTTCTTGTCCCCCCTCTCCCGGCGGGGGAGTGGGGGGAGCTGGGAGAGGGGCCGGGGGTGAGGGCCCGGCGGGCGGGCCTCGGTGTGCTGGGTGCGCTCGCCGTCCTCGCCCTCACCGCCTGCGCCCAGGCTCCCGCCGCGGTTCCCGAAGAGGCTCCCGGCTCGCCGGTGCGCCTGGAGACGGTCAAGCGCGCGACGTTCCAGCCGGAGCTGATCGTCCTCGGCACCGTGCAGCCGGGAGGCACCGCCGAGGTGACGGTACCGGCGAGCGGGCGGGTGCTCTACCCCGGACGGTTCGCCGCCGGCTTGGTGTCCGGGGTCGAGGTGCGCGCCGGCGAGGTGCTCGCCCGCGTCTCCCTGCAGGACGCCGAGGCCGGGCTCGCCGAGGCGCGGCTGCGGGTGGAGGCAGCGGAGTCGGAGCTGGCGCGCCATCAACGGGCATTCGATGCCGGCGTGGAGCCGGCCGCGACGCTGTCGTCCTTCAAGGCCGAGACCGGTCTCGCCCGCAACCGGTTGGCCGCCGCCCAGGACCGCCTCGGCCGCCTCGCCTTGCGAGCGCCTTTGAGCGGACTCCTGATCGTGGACCGGCGGATCGCGCCGGAGTCCGAGGTCTCCACGGGCACGGTGCTCGCCCGCATCGCGTCCGGCGGCGCCCTGCGCGTCGAGGGCCGGGCCGCCGCCGCCGACCGCGACCGGCTCCATCCCGGGCTCCCCGTGCACTTCGCGGTCTCCAACGCCAACGCGCCGGCCGCCATGGGCGCCGGCGTGGTCCGCGAAGTGGCGCCGGTGGTGGACGCGGGGGGCACGGTGACGCTGGTGGCCGCGGTCACCGATCCGGCCGGACTGCCGGGGCCGGGCGAGGGCGTCGAGCTGCGCATCGCCCTCGACCGCCACGAGCAGTCCCTCACCGTCCCCGAAGAGGCTCTGGTGGTCGCGGAGAGCGGCAGCGCCGTCTTCGTGGCGGAGCGCAACCGCGGCCGGCTGGCGGCCCGGCGGCGGCCGGTGGAAACCGGAGCGAAAGGGGGCGGCCGCATCGAAGTCCTGCGCGGCCTCTCACCGGGCGACAAGGTGGTGGTAGGCGGCGCCGCACTCCTCGCCGATGGCGATCCGGTCACCGCCCTGGCAGAGGCCGGAGCGGAGCCGGGCCAATGATCCGCCGCGCCGTCGAGCGGCCGATCTCCACTCTGATCGGCGCTCTCACGTTGGTCGTCCTCGGCGCCGTGTCGCTGCTGCGCCTGCCGGTCTCCCTGCTCCCGACCCTGGAGAAACCGCGCCTGGACTTCACCGTCACCGCTCCCGGCCGCTCCCGCGAGGAGGTCCTCGACCGCCTGACCCGTCCTCTCGAACGGCGCCTCGCCGCCCTCTCGGGCGTCACCGCCGTGCGCACCACCACCGGCGACGGCTTCGCCCGCGCCCGCGTCGAGAGCGAATGGCAGACCGACGCCGACCGGCTGCGCATCGAGGCGGAGCGCCGCCTGGCCGATCTCGACCCCACGGGCGAGTCGACCCTCTCCGTGGAGATGACGGCGGGCGACGTCGAGCCCATTGTGGAGGTGGCGGTCCTGGGTGGCGCTTCGGGCGCGCAGCGCACCGACTTCGCGCGCAAATTGCTGGTGCCGGAGCTCGCCCGTCTCGAAGGAGCGGGCAAGGTGGAGATCGTGGGGTCGACTCCGCGCCACGCCGTGGTGCGCCCGCGCGCCGCCGCTCTCGCCGCCCGCGGCTTGACCGCGGCCGACCTCATGGACCGGCTGCGCACCGTGGGGATCGACAATGCCGCCGGCCGCGCGCGCTCCGGCATGGCGGTGCGCCCCCTGCTCGTCCGCGAGGAGGCCGCCTCCCTCGACGCGCTGCGGGAGCTGCGCGTCCCCGGCCCACGGGGAGAGAGCGTGCTGGGCGACGTCGCGGCGGTCGGCCTCGAAGAGGTGCAGGACGGCACGTTCTTTCGCCTCGACGGCCAGGACGGCGTGTTGGTGCGGGTCTACCGCGCTCCGGAGGCCAACGCCGTCGCCCTTGCGGCGCGGGTGCGCGAACGCACGGCCGACCTGGCTGCGCGCGCGGGTGCCGGCTCTAAAGGGGGCCTCAAGCTCCAGGTGGCGGACGACCGCAGCCGCGAGGTGCTCGCCGCCCTTGGGGAGCTCGGCCTCGCCGCCCTCCTCGGTCTCCTCCTGGGCACAGCGGTCCTCCGCTTCCTCCTCGGCCGTTGGCGGCCGACCCTGGGCCTGGCGGTGGTGGTGCCCGCCTCGCTGCTCACCGCCTTCGCCGGCTTCTATCTCTGGGGCGCCTCCCTGGACGTGGTCTCGCTGGCCGGTCTCGCCCTCGCCGCGGGCATGGTGGTGGACAGCTCGATCGTCGTGCTGGAAGCCATCGAGACGGCCCGTGCCCAGGGGGCCGCAGAGCCGGCCATCGCCGGAGCGCGGCAGATCGCCCTGCCGGTCATCGCGAGCTTCTGCACCACGGCGGTCGTCTTCCTGCCTCTGATCTACCTCAAGGGGCTGGCCCGCGCGTTCTTCGGCGTGCAGGCTTTTGCCATCGTCAGCTCGCTGGCGGCCTCGCTGCTCTTTTCGCTGACAGTGACTCCGGTGTTGAGCGGGAATCGAGGGGCGGATCCGACCGATCCGACTGATCCGACTGATCCGTCGGATCAGTCGGATCACAAGACCCGACCTGCCGGACGCAGCCCCGGGCGGGCCGCGTATCTGCGCCTCCTGGATGCTGTGCTCGGCCGGCCGGCCCTGGCCAGGGGCGCCGTCCTCGCGGCTGTGGCGGTGACCGCGGTCGCCGGGCTGGCGCTCGCCCTTCTGCCTCGCGAGCTGGTGCCTGGCGGCGCGTCCCCGGACCTGGTGGTGCGCTGGCGCCTCTCTCCGGACCTCACTCCGGAAGCCGCACGGCGGTTCGGCACCGCCGCCGAGCAGGGGATCGCCGGCGCGTTGTCCGCGGCCGGGATCCCCGCAAAACGCCTGGCCCTTCAGCTCCCCCCGCCCGAGCCGGGGGAGGACCGCGACGAGACCGGCCGCCTCCTCCTCGCCTTTCCCGACGCGGCGAGCGCCGCCCGTGCTCGGCCCTTCCTGCGCTCTGCCCTCGGCCGCCTGCCCGACGTGGAAGCCTGGATCGAGCCGCGCCCCAGCGCGTTCGTGGAGGCGGTCGAGCGCGCCGGCCGCCGCCTGGAGGTGGTGGCGACCGCCGCCACGCCCGAACGCGCCGAAGCCCTGGCCGCCCGCGCCACCGGCGCCCTGGCCTCGAGCACTGCGCGGGAGAGCGCCGGGCGGCGCAACCGGCCGCAGCCTGCGGTCCTCCTCTCCTGGGATCTCTCCCGCCTGGCTTCCCTCGGAATCGACCGTACGGTGCTGGAACGACAGGTCCGGGAGGGACTGGGGGATCAGACCGCGGGACGCCTGCGTCTCGAGGGCGTGGAGCCGGAGATCCAGGTGCGTGCCGTGGAGCCGGCGGATCCGGCACTCCTGCCGGTCGCGGAGAAGGGCGGCGTCGTACCGCTGGCGGCCCTTGCGCACCTCACGCCTGGAGCGAGCCCGCCCGTGCTGGAGCGACTGGACGGACGGACGGCGGCGCGACGGGTCTTCGACACGGTCCAGGGAGACCCGGAGGCGGCGCTCGCCCGCCTCGACACCGGCGGCGCCCATGCCGCCGGCGAGACCGCCGGCGAGGAGGTCTCCCTGGCCGGCCAGGCCCTGGAGCTGCGCCGGGCCTTCGGCCAGCTCCGGCTGGCGCTCGGATTGTCGCTCGTCCTCGTCTTCCTGACCGTGGCCGCCCTGTACGAGTCGTTCCGCATCCCGCTGGTGGTGATGACCACAGTGCCGGTCGCGCTCGGCGGCGCCCTCGGCCTTCTCCTGGTCACCGGCCAGAGCCTGAACGTCCTGTCCTTCCTGGGCCTCATTCTGCTCGCCGGGATCGTGGTCAACAACGCCATCGTCTTGGTCCATCGCATCGAGGAGCACCGGCGCTCCGGAGAGGAGATCAGAAACGCCATCCGCCGCGCCGCCGCCGAGCGCTACCGGCCGATCATGATGACCACCATCACCACCGTCATCGGCATGCTCCCCCTGGCAGTGCTCGGCGGCGCCGGCGTGGAGCTGCGGCGGTCGCTCTCCCTGGCGGTGATGGGCGGCACGCTGACCTCGGTGTTCGCGTCGCTGGTGCTGGTGCCGGTGCTGTATCGGGCGGTGCACCGGCCAGGATCGGAGCCGTGAGGTCCATCTCCCGCCTGGTGGCGACCACCGGGCTCCTGCTCCTCGGCGGAGCAGCCTTTTCCAGTCTCCCGCTTGAGTACTTGCCGCGGCAGAGCTTCCCGGAGCTGACGGTGGCTCTGACGCTCCCCGAGGCCCGCGAGCCGGCAGGCGTCACGCGCGATTGGGTCGAAGAGATCGAAGGAGCGATCCGCTCGCTGGGGCGGGTGCGCGGGACGACCGGCGAAGTGCGCTCCGATGGCGCCACGCTCACGGTCCGCTTCACTCCGGGGACTGATCCCGAGCGCAAAGCGGCTCGCCTGGAGTCCGAGCTGGCCGGCTTGCGCCGGCGCCTTCCGCACGGGGCACGGCTCGCCATCGACCCCGCGGCACAGGCGGAAGGAAACCTTCTGGCGCTCGTCTGGCTTTCCGGCGTGCGCTCGGATGCGGACGCCGAGGCCGCGGCCGAAGAGCTGCGGGGAGTGCCCGGCGTGCGAGACGTCGAGGCCCTGGGCGTCCGCAGCGAGGAGGTGCGAGTCGAGCTGGCGCCGGGGACCCTCGATCCATCAGGGACGGCGGCAGCGGTCAGCACAGAAATCGACCGAGCGGTACGCCGGCCGCAGCTTGGCGCCACCGTGCAAGGCGACCGCCGGCTGCCGGTGATCGTGCCTCAGACGCCGCCCGAGGCTCTCCGCTACCTTCCGGTCCCCCTCGGCGGCGGTGGCTCGGCCCCCCTGGGAACCGTCGCCGCGGTCCGCACGCGCTGGCCGGAGCCGCTCTTTCGCGTCCGCTACCACGGGCAGCCTGCCCGCGCCCTGTTCGTCTGGCGGGCCGAGGGCGCGCCCCTCCTCGCCACCGACCAGTCGCTCCGGCAGCGGGTCGCCGCCCTGCCGCGCGGAGTGCACGGCACGGTCGACTGGAGCGAAGCCGCACCGCTGCGTGATCTCCTCGGCCGGCTGGCGCTCGGCGGCCTCCTCGCCGCGCTCTCCGCCGCCTTTCTCGGCCACCGCATGGCCGGCCGCTGGGGTGCCCTCTCTCTCGGCCTCGCTCTCCCGGCAGGCGTGGCGGCGGGGGCCAATGCCCTCTGGCTCGCCGGCATGCCGCTCAACGTGACTACCCTGGTGGCTTTCGCCCTCGGCGCCACCGCGGCGTTGCCGGCGGCGGCGTTGCGGTTGAGGGGCGGAGGCCCTCACCCCCGCCCCTCTCCCAGCTCCCCCCACCCTATCCCCGGGAGAGGGGAGAAAAGCCTGGAAACTCTTGCGGGAGGAGCGGCCGGGACGGCGCGCTTCTGGATGCTGGCGGTCACCATGGCGGCTGCCGCCGCAGCCCTTCCGATCGCGGTTGGGTTGGCCGGCGACGAGCTCGGTCCTCTCCTCTCTTCGCCGGCCCGCGCGTTCCTGCTCGTGGCGGCCTCGGCGGTCCTCGCGGCAGCGCTGCTGCCCGCGGGTGGTGGCGGCAGCGCCGAAAGGCGCCCTCACCCCCGACCCCTCTCCCATCTCCCACCCACTCCCCCGCCGGGAGAGGGGAGACGGGTGCAAGGAAAGGCCGGATCGAGTCTTCTTCTCTTCTTCTCTCGCTTTTCTCCCCTCTCCCGGGGAAGGGTGGGGGGAGCTGGGAGAGGGGCCGGGGGTGAGGGCCGCCTCCAGCGCCACGCCCTCCGCGATCCCGGAACCACAGCGCTCACCCTTTTCACCGCCTGTGCCGTCGTCGCCACCCTCTTCGGCCCGGCGCTCGTCCCTCGTCCGGGCGATTTGTCGCCGGACGGTGGCAGCTTCGACATCAATCTTCGTCTGCCCGACGGCGCCACTCTGGCGGAGACCGAGCGGCAGGTGCGTGCCGTCGAGGAGCAGCTTGCCAAGGCCGAGGAGGTGGAGCGCTACTGGAGCAGCTCGCACGCGGGGCATGCCTTGGTGCGCGTGGAGGTGCGGCCACGCGACCGGCATCCTGACCGCCTCGAGCGGCTCGCCACCCGCATCCGCTATCAGATCGCCGGCGCCGCGGCGCGCATCGAGACCGGCGCCGAGGCGGCCGGCGGCGGCTCCTTCGTCCTCGATTTCGAGGAGCGCGCCAAGGCGGATGACGAAGGCCAGCTCTATCGCATCGTGCTGCGCAGCGGCGACCTCGGAGCTTTGCGCGTCGCCTACCGGCGGATCCTCGACCGGCTGGACGCGCTCAAGGTGCGCCCCTACTGGATCACCGGCTGGGGCGATCCGTCGGTCCTCCTCACTCTCCAACCCGTGAAGGGCACGGCTCCCCGGGAGATCGGAGAGCTGGCGTCGGCCCTGTCCCGGAAGAGCGCGGCGCCCGTTGCGCTCAGCCTGCCTCCGGGCCCGGGTGGCGCCGAGCGCGCGCTGGTCGTCGTGCCCGCCGGCTCGCCGGACGATCCCGACCGGGCAGTTCCCGCCGTGGCCGGCCTCCTGGGCAATCCCCTCCGCCTCGGCGACCGCGTCGTGGCGCCCGCCTCTGCGTTCTCCCTGCGGCGAGACCTCGTCTATCCGCGCATCGCCCGCCAGTCGGGCCGGTTCGTCCTCCCGGTCGAGGTCCGTCTCCCTTTGTCCGGTGAGGAGGCGCGCCTGACCCTGCGCCGCAACGTCGACCGCAACCTGGCCCAGCTCCGGCTGCCCGCCGGGGTCGACCTCGAGCGGCCGGCTCTCTCGCTCCGCCTCTGGCAGCCGGACCGCCTGCGCGTCGCCGCTCTCGCCCTCGCCGTGCCGCTCCTCCTCTTCGCCGTCGCCGCCTGGCGCCTGGGGAGCCCGCTACGCGCTCTCGTCGCCCTGGTCCCCCTGGCGGCGGGCCTTCTTGCCGCCACGCCGCTCGTGCAGGCGACCCTCGGCCAGGTGGACGAGCTGACCGTCTTCGCCCTCGCCGCAAGCCTCTGTCTGACTCTGCCGCTCGCCATCGAAACTGCCGGATCGGGCCGGGCCGACGGGAGAGAGACCGGAGCCGATCTCTACCGCGGCCTGCGCCGGGACGCCCCCTGGCTGGCGGCCTCCCTCATCCCTGCCGTTCTGTCCCTGGCAGTACCGACCCTGGGGGTGGACCTCATTCGCTTCCGCTGGGTGGTGCCGCTACGCGCCGCCGCGTTGACCGGCTTCGTGTCCCTCCTCGCCGCCACCGTCGCCGTGCCGGCGCTCCGCCTGGCCGCGGTGCGCTGGCGGCAACGCGATCCCGAGGACGTCCGCCGCCGCCGCCGGCCGCCGGCCTGGAGCGCGCCGGGGCTGCCGTCCCTCACCGTGCGCAGCCTCACCAAGACCTACCGCTCGGGTCACACCGCCCTCTCCGGCGTCAGCTTCGAGCTCACCCCGGGCATCACCGGCCTCCTGGGACCGAACGGCGCCGGCAAGACCACCCTCCTGCGCATCCTCACTGGCCTTCTCGCGCCGACCCGGGGCTCCGTCTCCTTCCGCGGCGTGCCGGTGACCCCGGAGGATCTCGCCGAGTACCGGGTGCGCATCGGCTTCCTGCCCCAGGAATTCAACGCCTACCCCGACTTCACCGCCGAGCAGTTCCTCGAGCATTGGGCCTTGGAGCGCGGCATGGACGACGTCGCGGCCCGGCGCGCCGAGATCGACCGTCTCCTCGCCGCCGTCGGCCTCGCCGAGCACGCCCGGCGCAAAGTGCGCGACTACTCCGGAGGCATGCGGCAGCGGATCGGCATCGCCCGTGCCCTCCTCGGCGCGCCGCCCATCCTCGTCGTCGACGAGCCCACCACCGGCCTCGACATCGAGGCGCGCGGCCGTTTCCGCCAGACCCTCCTCGAACAGGCGGCCGACCGTATCGTCCTCTTCTCCACCCACATCGCCAGCGACGTCGAGGCTGCCGCCTCGCGCATCCTCCTCCTCCACCGCGGCCACCTCCATTTCGACGGCACGCCCGAGGAGCTCATCGCCCGCGCTCACGGCAGGGTCTTCGCCGCCCTGGTCACCGACGCCGAAATCGCCGCTTTCGGCCACCGCTACCGCGTCACCGCCCGCGTCCGCCGCCTGGAGGGCCTGCAAGTCCGCGCCGTCGCCCGCCCCGGCGACACCCTTGCCGGCACCCAGGTCGAGCCCAACCTCGAAGAGGCCTACCTCGCCGAGATCGAGCGCGTCGACGCCGCGGAAGGCAGAGAGCGGCGGGAGGAGACGTTCTCGTTTCTGGACCGGGGGGCGGCGTAGCGTGCCAAAAAAACTTGTCAGATTGGAGCCCCGAAATACGTCTTATAAGGGGCATGTCGGAGATCCCCTTCCCCAAACGACGCGGGAGCTTCCACGACCAGGTCTTCAAAGACCTTCTCGGGACGTTCCTTCCCGACCTCGTAAACCTCGTCGCTCCCGAGGCCGCTGCCCGCCTGGACCTGTCCCGCTGGACTCTGCTGGACAAGGAGACGTTCACCGACTGGCCGAAGGGAAAGCGGCGCGAAGTCGACCTCCTCGCAGAGGTCGAGCTCGCAGCCGGCGGCGGCCGTACCGCCCTGGTCCATGTCGAGATCGAGGCACGTCATCGGCCGGAGATCGGCCTGCCTCCAGCGCATAGCCGCCGCCCGGCTGGACGATCTGCGACGTTTCCTGCTGGTCAACTGCGTCGATTCGTATCTAGAATTGGACAGCCGCGACGCCGAGGAGCTAAAGGCGCTCTTCGCGCGCGGCGACACCGAGGAGGTTCGAGCGATGAGCACGAGGAGATTGACCTGGGCCGAGCAATTTGAAGAGAAGGGATGGCACAAGGGTGTCGACAAAGGACTGGAGTTGGGGCGAGAGCAAGGCGTCCGGCAGACGCTCCTCCGGCTGCTTCGCCTGCGATTCGGCCCACTCTCCGACGACGTCAAGCAGCAGATCGAGGCCATCAGCTCGGTCGAGCGCCTGAACCAGATGGCTGAGCAGCTTCTGTTCGTCCGCTCGCTTGAGGAAATGGGCCTCCAGCCCGGCAACCACTCCAAAGATTGCCCGTCAACGTCCGCTCCTGCGGCTGGCGAGAGTGCGTAGGGGCGGTCCGCAGGATGCCGTCAGGCACCCTGCGCCTAGCAGAGGTTACTGAAGGACCCCGCCGGAGCGCTCGGGGTACAAGAGGCCCGCCGAGTTTGAGAAGCTCGCGGAGGCCGCCGAAGTTCGCGCCGTCGCCCGCCCCGGCGACACCCTCGCCGGCATCCTCGTCGAGCCCAACCTCGAAGAGGCCTACCTCGCCGAGATCGAGCGCGTCGACGCCGCGGAAGGGAGGGAGCGGCGGGAGGAGACGTTCTCGTTCCTGGACCGGGGAGCGGCATAGCATGCCAAAAAAACTTGTCAGATTGGAGCGCCGAAATACGTCTTATAAGGGGCATGTCGAGAATCCCCTTCCCCAAACGACGCGGGAACCTCCATGACCAGGTCTTCAAGAACCTTCTCGGGACGTTCCTCCCCGACTTCGTGAACCTCGTCGCGCCCGAGGCCGCCGCCCGGCTTGACCTCTCCCGCTGGACCCTTCTGGACAAGGAGACCTTCACCGACTGGCCCAAGGGCAAACGGCGCGAGCTCGACCTCCTCGCTGAGGTCGCGTTGGCTGCCGGCAGCGGCCGCACCGCTCTGGTCCACGTCGAGATCGAAGCACGACATCGGCCGGAGCTCGGCCGCCGCCTCGCCGGCTACTACATGCAGATCCGGCTGCGCCACGACCGTCCGGTTCTGCCCCTCGCCCTCTGCTTGCGCGGAGGGCGTCCCGGCATCAACGTGGAATCGGTCGTGGATGCCGCTCTCGGTCCGGAGATCGATCGCTTCTGCTACTACTCCCTCAGCCTCGCCCGCAGCCGCGCCGAAGACTTCCTGGCCTGCGACCAGCCGCTGGCCTGGGCCTTGGCGGCGCTGACGCGACCCCAGACCCTGAGCCGGGCCGAGCACAAGATGGCCTGCCTCCGGCGCATCGCCGCCGCCCGGCTGGACGATCTGCGGCGTTTCCTGCTGGTCAACTGCGTCGATTCGTATCTAGAATTGGACAGCCGCGACGCCGAGGAGCTGGAAGCACTATTGGCGCGCGGCGACACCGAGGAGGTTCGAGCCATGAGCACGAGGAGATTGACCTGGGCCGAAAAGTTCGAGGAGAAGGGGTGGGACAAAGGTGTGGAGGCGGGGTGGGATAAGGGCGTGGAGAAAGGGTTGGAGATGGGCGTCGAGAAAGGTGTCCGGCAGATGCTCCTGCGCCAGCTTGGCCTACGCTTCGGGCCGCTCTCGGACGACGTCAAGCAGCGGGTCGAGGCCATCAGCTCGGTTGAGCGCCTGAACCAGATGGCCGAGCAGATCCTCGTCGCCCGTTCCCTTGAGGAGATGGGCCTCCGGTAGGGTCAAAGCGATCGGAGGCCCGCCGAGATCGAGCCCGTCGACGCCATCAGCTCAGTGGAGCGCCTGAAACAAATGGCTGAGCAACTCCTGTTCGTCCGCTCGCTTGAGGAACTGGGCCTCCAGCCCAGTAACCACTTCAAAGATTGCCCGTCAACGTCCGCTCCTGCGGCTGGCGAGAGTGCGTAGGGGCGGTCCGCAGGATGCCGTCAGGCACCCTGCGTGGCCGCCCGGGGTGGAGGGGAAGGCCCGAGCCCCTTCGAAGGCCAAGTTTCTTGACGCCTCCCCCCTGAGCGCTGTTGGGCGCACCGGCGCAGGGCGGCCCACAAGGCGCCTGACGCCATCCTTGTGGACCGCCCCTACGCCAACAAGAGAGCAGCGCGTGCGCTAAAATGAGCGCCACATGCCCGCTCCACTCTCCCCTTCCAGGAGGCTCCCCGCGTGCCCTCCGTCTTTCTGAGCTACAGCCACAAGGACGAAGTCTGGAAGGACCGCCTCAGGACCCACTTGGGCGTCCTGGAGTCCCAAGGGCTCCTCGACACATGGGACGACCGTCGAATCGGCGCCGGAACGGACTGGTTCGAGGAGATCCAGGAGGCCATGGCTCGCGCCAGCGTCGCGGTGCTCCTCGTCTCGGCCGATTTCCTGACCTCGAGGTTCATCCTCGGGGAAGAGGTCCCTCGGCTGCTCCAACGGCGGAAGACAGAAGGGCTGACCGTTATCCCAGTGATCGTTCGTTCGTGTTCCCGCAAGAAGGTGGATTGGCTCCAGCGAATTCAGGCTCGGCCGACCGATGGCAAGCCGCTAGCCAGGTACCGGGGGGACAACCGCGATGCCGAGCTGACGAAGATCGCTGAAGAAATTCAGGAGGTCATCGATCGACAGACTCAGGTGCGGGACCTCCACGGCCGCGAGACCGGAGGTCGCGACGACGACTTCCTGGCGCGGGTCGAGGCGGTCTGTCGCCTTCGCGAGCCCGAGGCGGAGATTCGCCGCTATCCTGGCATCGGAGACGCGGGTGGCTATCTGCGCGTCGTCCGCCGGGTAGGTGCCATTCGGGACATGTATCCCGTCGGAGCCGTCGAACATGGCATTTCACCGGAAATCTATAGGGCTTTTCTCGCCGAGATTGATGCGCCGTACCGCAAGAGCGATCAGGGTGTGATCTCACACCTGGTCTACGGAGGTGCGCCGGCCCCTCCGGACCTTGTCGCGGACGCCGGCGCTCGCCGGGTCCACCTCGTCAGCTTCGTCGAGCACCAGGGCCTGATCGACTTTCGGACCTACCTCTCCAAGCAAACCGCCAAGCTCGCCGAGGATCCGATCTACCCTCCCCGGCTCTACGTACCGCAGCGGATGCGGTCCCTCCCGCTGGTGGGCAGCGAGGATGGCGAGACGCCCGACACCCTGGTGCTGGTTCGGGAGTGGCTGGACTCGCCGCATGGGCGCTTCCTCGTCCTCCTCGGCGACTTCGGCACCGGCAAGACCTTCCTGCTCCATGAGCTGGCGCGCCGGATGGGTGAGGCTGAGGGAGGGCTCGTGCCCATCCTTCTCCAAATGCGCTCCCTGGAAAAGGGCCGCAGCCTCGACGCACTCCTCGCCCAGCACTTCGCGCAGGAAGGGATGGAAGGCTTCTCGCCGGCCAGGTTCCGCTACATGCTGGCGCAAGGCCGCATCACTCTCCTCTTCGACGGCTTCGACGAGCTTGCCCTGCGGGTGACCTACTCCAAGGCGGCGGATCACTTCTCCACCCTCCTCCAGGCGGCGGCCGGCAACGCCAAGGTCGTTCTCACCAGCCGGAGACAGCACTTCCTCTCGGAAAGCCAGGTCAAGACCGCCCTTACCCAGCAGGTTGAGCTGTTGTCCGGGCACCGGCTCGCCATCTTGCAGCCATTCAGCCGGGACCAGGTCCGCCTCTTCCTGGTCAATTTCTTCACAGGAGACGAGGCAAAGGCCGACGCCCGGCTCGACCTGATTGACAGAGTCAAGGATCTCCTCGGCCTTTCCTCCAATCCACGGCTCCTGGGGTTCATCGCCGACTTGCCGGAAGGCCAGCTCGTTTCGGCCTGCGCCGAGGGTGGCGAGATCACCGCGGCCAAGCTCTACGAACTCCTACTTGATCGATGGCTTGGGTTCGAATTCGAGCGTGTTCACCCCAAGGGGGCCCCGCTCGGGCTCTCGGTGGCGGAGCGCTGGCAGGCCGTGACGAATCTGGCGATGAAACTCTGGCATAAGACCGACCGCTTCGTGAGCCTCTCCGACTTGAGCGAAGAGGCGGCGCGGGTGGTCCAGGCCGTCGGGCCCGCCGTGCCGGATGCGGAGGTGGCCGCGTTCCAGGTCGGCTCGGGCACACTGCTCGTGCGGGACGAGGAGGGGAACTTTGCGTTCCTTCATCAGTCGATCCTGGAGTGGCTTGTCGCGAAGAGGGTGGCGGAGGAGATTGCCGCGGGAACAGATCCCGAGACTCTCGCCGCCCGGGAGATCTCTCCTCTCATGGCGGACTTCTTCGCCGACCTGGCTGGCCGGGAGCGGGCGGTCGCCTGGGCGCGAAATGTTCTCTCGGCTCCGGCCAGCGAATCCACCAAGAAAAACGCCCTCCTGGTCCTGGAAAGGCAGAAGGAAAAGATCTGGGGGAAGCTCGACCTCGCCGGTCAGAACCTGCGGGGCAAAGATTATTCTGGCCACGATCTTTCGGGTGCGGACTTGAGCGGAGCAGACCTTACAGACATCCGGCTAGTCGGAACCCGCCTCACCGCGGCGCGCCTGGTCAAGGCGACGCTGCGCGATGCCGACCTCGGCACAGCCGTCCTGACCGAGGCGGACCTCACAGAGGCTGATTTGACGGGCGCTCGTCTGCTCGGAACCGATCTGCAGGGAGCCCGTTTCACCGGGACCCGGCTCCGGCGCACGACGCTCCTGGGAGCGGTGCTGGATCTCGGAAGCCTGAGCTCTTCTGATGTCTCCGGAGCTGCATTGGATCTCTTGGAGCTTGGCCCACAAAGTGGGACGACCAGTGGCTTCTTCGCAGTCGCCTGGAGCCCTGACGGCGAGCTCCTGGCGAGCGCCGCCGGAAGCGTGATCCGGCTTTGGGAAGCTCAGAGCGGACGAGAGATCAGGGCCTTCTCCGGACATCAGAACTGGGTCACTAGCGTGGCCTTCAGCCCGGACGGCAAGACCCTCGCTAGCGGCTCCGACGACAAAACCGTCCGCCTCTGGCAGGTCGACAGCGGGCGCCACATCAGAACCTTCTCGGGACACCAGAATCTGGTCTTGAGCGTGGCCTTCAGCCTGGACGGCAAGTGCCTCGCCAGCGGCTCCTCCGACGACACCGCCCGCCTTTGGCAGGTAGATAACGGGCGTGAGATCAGAGTCTTCTTGGGACACCAGGACGCGGTGAGGAGCGTGGCTTTCAGCCCGGACGGCGAGAGCCTCGCCAGCGGCTCCTCCGACAACACCATCCGCCTTTGGCAGGTGGACAGTGGGCGCCACATCAGAAGCTTCTCCGGACACCAAAGCTGGGTCCTGAGCGTGGCCTTCAGCCCCGACGGCAAGACCCTCGCCAGCGGCTCCTCCGACCACACCGTCCGCCTCTGGCAGATGGACAGCGGGCGTGAGATCAGAGTCTTCTCCGGACACCAGAACCGGGTCTGGAGCGTGGCCTTCAGCCCCGACGGCAAGACCCTCGCCACCGGCTCCCGCGATAGCACCGTCCGCCTCTGGCAGGTGGACCGCGAGCGAGAGATCAGAGCCTTCTCTGTACACCAGAGCTGGGTCACGAGCGTGGCTTTCAGCCCGGACGGCAAGAGCCTTGCCAGCGGCTCTTCCGACAACACTGTCCGCCTCTGGCAGGTGGACAGCGGGCGCCACATCAGAAGCTTCTCGGGACAGCAGAACCGGGTCTTGAGCGTGGCCTTCAGCCCAAACGGCAAGAGCCTCGCCAGCGGTTCCGACGATGAAACCGTCCGCCTTTGGCAGATGGACAGTGGGCGCCACATCAGAGCCTTCTCTGGACACGGGGGTCGGGTCTTGAGCGTGGCCTTCAGCCCGGACGGCAAGAGCCTCGCCAGCGGCTCCTCCGACCACACCGCCCGCCTCTGGCAGGACACCGGGCGAGAGATCCGAGCCTTCGGACACCGGGGCGCGGTTAGGAGCGTGGCCTTCAGCCCGGACGGCAAAAGCCTCGCCAGCGGTTCCGACGACAAAACTGCCCGTCTCTGGCAGGTGGATAGCGGGCGAGAGATCCGAGCCTTCTCTGGAAACGGGCACCCGGTTAGGAGCGTGGCCTTCAGCCCGGACGGCAAAAGCCTCGCCAGCGGTTCCGACGACAACACTGTCCGCCTCTGGCAGGTGGATAGCGGGCGAGAGATCCGAGCCTTCTCCAGGCCCCAGGGCACGGTCACGGTCTGGAGCGTGGCCTTCAGCCCGGACGGCAAGAACCTCGCCAGCGGCTCCTCCGACAACGCCGTCCGCCTCTGGCAGGTCGACAGCGGGCGCAAGATCAGAGCCTTCTCCGGGCACCAGAACCCGGTCTGGAGCGTGGCCTTCAGCCCGGACGGCAAGAGCCTCGCCAGCGGCTCCTCCGACAACACCGTCCGCCTCTGGCAGGTCGACAGCGGGCGAGAGATCAGAGTCTTCTCTGGACACCAGAACCCGGTCCAAAGCGTGGCTTTCAACCCAGACGGCAAGAGCCTCGCCAGCGGCTCCGACGACGGAACGATCCGTCTCTGGGACGTGGCTGACGGCCGGTGCCTGGCAGTTCTTCTCTCTCTGCCGGAAGGCTGGGTGGCCTACTCGCCGGATGGCCGCTACAAAATCGGTGGCGTGCCGGCCGGAGGGTTCTGGCACGTGATCAATCTCTGTCGCTTCGAGATCGGGGAGCTGGACGAGTGGGTTCCTGGCCTGCGGCTGCCGGACGACGCCTCGTTCTTCGACCTCCCCGCGTGGAAGCCCGAGGTGCGCGTGCCGGAGCGGATCGCGACGGCTCGTTCGGCGTCCCAGAGCCCGTAGCGGCGGCCACGAAGCCTGCCGAAAGCGCGGTCCATCCCGCCGCGGCGGGAGACGATCCTGCCGTGGCAGAAACGAGGCCTGTCGGGGCAGCCGCCGTCGCCGCCGTGGCTTTGTCAGATTGCCCTCCTGGTTTTGCGACGGCCCGCACAGTTTTCCGATGGCTTGCCCAATTCCACGACGGGCTGACCAAAAAGAAAACGCCCTGCCTAATTTAACGACGCGGCGTCGGGGATTTGGACGAGCCGTCCTGGTCTTGCGACGGCCCGCACAGTTTTCGACGGCTTGCCTAATTCCATGACGGGCTGACCAAAAAGAAAACGCGCCGACTAATTTAACGACGCGGCGTCGGGGATTTAGGCGGGCCGTCCTGATTTTGCGACGGCTCACACAGTTTTCCGACGGCTTGCCCAATTCCACGACGGGCTGACCAAAAAGAAAACGCCCTGCCTAACTTACGACGCGGTGTCGGGGACTTGGCCGAGCCGTCCTGGTTTTGCGACGGCCCGCACAGTTTTCCGACGGCTTGCCTTATTCCACGACGGGCTGACCAAGAAGAAAACGCGCCGCCTAATTTAACGACGCGGCGTCGGGGATTTAGGCAGGCCGTCGTAATCTTGCGACGGCTTGCCCATTTTCCCGACGGCCTGTCGAAGCCCACAACGAACCGCCTTATAAGAAAAAGCGCGTTCGGCGGCGCAGCCGCTGGCGCGCTCCTTGCTACCTTATATAGAAGGGCGCTCTTCTCGCCTCCCAGTGAAATAATCCCCATCCGTGCCCCGCTTCTTCGACCGCCGCCGCTGGCTGATCCGCCTGCTGAACCTGTACCCGCCGTACTTCGGGGCGGGCATCCGTGTACGGACCTCCCCGGACCGCCGGACGTTCGAGGTGCGGATGGGCCTGCGCTTCTGGAACCGCAACTACGTGGGCACCCACTTCGGCGGCTCGCTCTACGCGATGTGCGATCCGTTCTTCATGCTCATCCTCATCGAGCACCTGGGCCGGGAGTACGTGGTGTGGGATAAGGCGGCGACGATCCGCTTCCGCCGGCCGGGCAAGGGGCCGGTGCGCGCCACGTTCCACGTTCCGGAGGAGCGGGTCGCGGAGATCCGCGCTGCGGCTGATCGCGAAGGCAAGGTCGAGCCCACGTTCCGTGTCGACGTGATCGACGAGCAGGGGCAGGTGGTCGCCGAGGTCGAGAAGCTGCTCTACGTGCGCCACAAAGAGTGAGCTGGGAGAGGGGCGGGGATGAGGGGTGCTAAGATCCGCCTTTCGTTCGAGGACCCCTCAATGCCCAGACGTTCCGCGCTCCTCGTTCCGCTCCTCGTGGCCCTGCTCGGCTCTCCCGCCGGCGCCGACTCGCTCCTGGTGCTCAAGAGCCACGCCGACGCCTTCCGGCTCAAGGACGAGAGCCAGCCGGCGAAGGACACCGAGGTGCGCATCTGGGTGGCCGGCGACAAGGTGCGCCGCGACGAGGGGGACAGCTCGATGATCCTCCGGCTCGACCGCAACAAGCTGTTCCTCGTCCATCATCCGGACAGGACCTACAACGAGCTCACCCTGCCCATCGAATTCGTGCGGCTCTTCCCCAAGGGGAAGGAGGACCTGGGACAGACCTGGGACAAGCAGATGCGGCTGGTGGTGAAGGTGAGCCCCGGCACCGAGACGAAGAAGATCAACGGCTGGACGGCGCGCCGGGAGCAGATGGACATCGCAAGCGCCATGGGAATGAAGATCGCCACCACGCTCTGGCTGAGCAAGGACGTCGCCGCCTACCCCTTGCTCAACAGGCTGACCGCCACTCTGGCCGCCCTGCAGCCCGGAGCGGCCGATTGGGCGCAGAAGCTGGAGAAGCTCGACGGCTTCCCGGTGCTCAAGGAGGACGACGTGGACGCCCTGGGCGCCCATTTCAAGACCCGTGAGGAGCTGGTCTCCATGACGACCAGGGATGCTCCCGCCGGCACCTACGATCCCCCCGCCGGCTACACCGCGGCGCCCTACGATCCGCTGGCGAGCGCAGGGGCGGGGGAGTAGCCCCTCCCCTACTTGACCGCCACCACCTCTGCCCCCTCCGGCCATCCGCCCTCCAGGAACGCCTCCGCCGCGGGAAAGAACTCCTGGGGCCGTTCCAGATAGGGATGGTGGCCGGACCCTTCGAGGCTCAGGAAACGGGCGTCGGGGAGCGCGGCGGCCCACTCCCGCGAAGCCTCCACGGGGACCAGGTCGTCCGTCCCCTGCATGACCAGGACGGGCTTCCGCAGCTCGCCGAGGCGCGGGCGGAAATCCCAGTCCCCCATGCCCGGGACGATGTGGTCGAAATAGAGCGGGATGGCGTGCTGCGGCCACTCGTTGGGGAAGGCGCAGACGTCCGCCACCGGGAAGTGCGCTACCGATGACATCTCCCCCATCTGCGCCGGCATGAGGAAACGGGTGAACCAGGCGCGACAGTAGGCGACCGGATCTTCTGCCTCGATGCCCTCCCGCCGCAGCTCGTCCAGGCGCGGCATCCCCGGCGGATGGATGAGCACTTCGGAGGAGGGCAGCTCCTGGATCCACTCCCCCGGCCGGCGCGGCGTGATCGGGCAGACGAGGAGCATCCGCTCCACCCGGTTGAGGTTCTCCAGCGCATAGAGAGCGGTGATTGCCGCGTGGTAGGACGAGCCGAAGAGGCTCATCCGGTCGAGGCCGAAGTAGCGGCGGATCGCCTCCAGGTCGGCCACGTCCTCCGCTAGGCTGAGCTGCCGCGGATCGGTGACGGTGCTCGACCGGCCGCGGCTGCGCGGATCGTAGAGGATCAGGCGCCGCCGCTCCGCCAACGGCTGCAGCGCCTCCCACAGCCAGTTGGCGTTGGGCACGACGAGCGTCGCCACCCCTTCGCCACCCTCGCCGAGAATGCGGTAATAGAGATGGAGGCCCGGCCGGACGAATGCAAATCCCTCACTGCTCTTCATCGCGATGGCTCGGGCCGGCCTCGCCCCGGAGGCCGAGGCCCAAGTCTACACCAGCGCCTCGGAGGCGACCGCCGCGCTGACCGGCACCTCGACGATCCGCACCGGCGGCCGGTCGGGGAAGAGAGTGCGCAGGAGCTGGACGCTCACGTTGTAGACCGGCACCCCCGCCGCCGTCTTGCCCTCGGGCCGGCCGCGGTGCGCGTGGCCGTGGAACACGGCGTTGACCGGGTAGCGCTGGAGCGGCTCCTCCAGGCGGCTGGAGCCGAGGAACGGGAAGATCTCCGCCGGCTCGCCCTCCACCGTCTCCTGGATCGGCGAGTAGTGGATCACGGCGATGCGCGGCCGGTTGCGCAGCCGGGCGAGGGCTGATTCGAGCTTCAAGGCCTCGTTCACCGCCTCGTGGACGAAGGCCTTGATGATGTCCTCGCCCCACGGCCCGAGAGCGCGCTTCCCGAAGCCGCCGCAGAATCCTTTGATCCCGGCGAAGCCCACTCCCTCGACCTCGCAGGCGTCGCCGTCCAGCATGCGGATGCCGCCGTCGGCGAGGATCTCCTTGATCTCCGCCTGCTTGCCGCCCTCGAAGTCGTGGTTGCCGAGCACGCCGATCACCGGCACTCCCACCGCCGTGTGGATTTCGCGCGCCAGCCCCTGGGCCTCCTCCGGCAGACCGTGATCGGTGAGATCGCCGCACAGCAGCAGGACGTCGCACTCCCGTCCCGCCTGGACGAGCATCTCCCGCACGCCCGGCTCCGGGGACTTCGCATAGTGCAGGTCCGCCATTGCACCGACGCGTACCGTTCCGTTCTGCCGTGCCATACTGTCATCCCCAGCAAGAGACTTGCCAGGGAAGGGTGGTACGCCTCTTGCTGGCCTTCGAAGCATGATTTGCATCGCCGGCAACCGAGCTGACACCTGTGCGGAGAACCTCCCTCCGGAGACGCTGGACTTTTACCGGCGCGCGATGACCCTGCTCAAGGAGGCGCAGGTGCCGTTCCTGGTGGGGGGCGCCTACGCGTTCGCGCGCTACACCGGCATCGTGCGGCACACCAAGGACTTCGACGTCTTCGTCCGGCCGCGCGATTTCCGCCGCGCCCTGGACGCGTTCGCCTGCTCCGGCTACGCCGTGGACGCCACGTTTCCGTACTGGCTCGGCAAGGCCTTCCACGGCGACGACTTCGTGGACATCATCTTCGGCGCAGGCAACGGCGTCGCCCGGGTGGACGACGTCTGGTTCCGCCACGCCGCGGAAGACGAGGTGCTGGGCATCCAGACCCTGCTCATCCCGGCCGAGGAGATGATCTGGTCGAAGGCTTTCATCATGGAGCGCGAGCGCTTCGACGGCGCCGACGTCGCCCACCTCTTCCACTGCCGCTCGGCGGACCTCGACTGGCAGCGCCTCCTCGACCGCTTCGGCGAGCACTGGCGGGTGCTCCTCACCCACCTCCTCCTCTTCGGCTACATCTACCCGGACGACGCAGACCGCATTCCGGTGCGGATCATGGACAACCTCCTCCACCAGGTGAGGAAGGAGACGCGCATCGGCGGTCCCGCCGGCCCGGACGGCCGGCTATGTCGGGGCACCCTCCTGTCGCGGTCGCAATACCTGGTGGACGTCGAGGAGTGGGGCTACCGGGATGCGCGCGAGGAGCCCGTCGGACCGATGGGCGCCGCGGACATCGCGCACTGGACCGCGGCGGCGCGGGAGGAGGAGAAGAAGCGGAAGTAGACCGGGCCCGATCCGGCGTCAGGGCCAGATGCCGCGCGCCAGGGCCGCCTCGGCGACGCGCCCGATGGCGAGCGCGTAGGCGGCGGTGCGCAAGTCGATCTCGTCACCGTGGCCCTCCTGGGAGCGCAGGCGGTGCCACATGTCCACCACGGCGTCGGTGGCGAGCTCCATGCGCCGCCGCAGCTTGGTGTTGACCTCGTCGAGGAGCCACTGCTCGTTCTCCAGGTTCTGCACCCACTCGAAGTAGCTGACGGTGACGCCTCCCGAGTTGGCCAGGATGTCGGGCAGCAGCTTGATGCCCCGCTCGTGGAGGATGCGGTCCGCCTGGGGAGTCGAGGGTCCGTTGGCCAGCTCGACGATCAGCCGCGCGCGCACGGTGCCGGCGTTGTCGGCGCGGACCTGGGTCTCCAGCGCCGCCGGGATGAGGATGTCGCACGGCATTGCGAGGAGTTGGGCGTTGTTGATCCCCTCGGTCCGCGGACAGCCGGCCACCGAGCCGGTCTCGTCCCGATGCTTCGCGACCGCGGCGAGATCGAGGCCGGACTGGCGGTAGATGCCGCCGCCGGAGTCGCTGACCGCGATCACCCGCGCCCCGGCGGCGGCGAACAGCTCCGCCGCGATGGCGCCGGTGTGGCCGAAGCCCTGGATGGCGATCGCGGCACCGTTGACCGAGGCGAGCCCGGGCACCACGCCACGGGCGAGGGCGCGCCGCGTCACGCACAACGCCCCCTGCGCCGCGGCCTCGCGCCAACCGAACGATCCGCCCAGGGCGAGCGGCTTGCCGGTCACCACGGGCAGGTTGTTCCTCCCGGGATGCATGACCTGGTAGGTGTCGTAGATCCAGGCCATCACGATGGGGCCGGTGTTGACGTCGGGGCCTGGGATGTCGACGTGGGGGCCGAGGTTGTCGCCCAGCGCCGACACGAACCGCCGGGTGAGCTTGCGCAGCTCCGCCTCGTTGAGCTTCTTGGGATCGCAGACCACGCCGCCGTTCGCGCCGCCGAAAGGCAGGTCCGCCACGGCGCACTTCCAGGTCATCCAGGACGCCATGGCCCGCATCTCGTCCTCGGTGACGTGGGGATGGAAGCGCATCCCCCCTTTGCCGGGACCGCGCACCGAGCTGTGCAGGACACGGTAGCCGGTGAACGTGTGCACCGAGCCGTTCGCCAGCTCCACCGGGAAGTGGACGGTGATGACCCGGCTCGGCGACTTCAGGAAATCGAGGAGACCATCCGGCAGGTTGGGGACGTAGCGCGAGGCGTGGTCGAACTGGAGCTGAGCGATCCGGTAAGGGTTCAGGTCCTCTTCGATCACTCCGCGAGCCGCCGGCAGCGCTTCGACCGGGGTCAGTGCCTCCTCGGGAGGGGAAGGAATGCTCGGCGCCGGCGCGCGGCCCAGGGACCGCGCCTCCGCCGCGATGCTGCCCCGGCGGTGGCCATGGCCGAACGCCTTCATGCTGGAGGCTCCCACCCCGGCGGGGCCATCTCGAACGACGAGAACTTGAACGCGGGCGCGACGGTGCATCCCACCAGCACCCAGCCGCCGAGGGGGCGCGCCGTCTGCCAGGCGCCGGCCGGCACCACCGCCTGCGGGCGCTCGCCGGCGGCGAGGTCGGAGCCCAGGCGGACCGTCTCCCCCGCCATTCGCAGCTCCAGCGGCGCGCCCGTGTAGTGATGCCAGACCTCGTCGGCGTCGCGCACACGGTGCCAGGCCGAGACCTCGCCGTCCCGCAACAGGTAGTAGATGGCGGTCGAGGCGCCGCGCCCGCCATTCGGTCCGGCAGGCCGGAACGTCTCCCGGTAGAAGCCCCCTTCGGGGTGAGGGGCGAGGCCGAGGAGGCGGATCACGTCTTCGGCACCATCGTCGGCGCTCGGGCCGGAGCTCATTCGCACGCCCCCTGCGCCGGACAGGGCTCGATCTCCCAGCGCACCATCACGTTGGCGCTCACTCCCACCTGCCCCTCTGAAACCGGCGTCGTCTCGGCCATCGCGGCCTGCATCATCACCCGCCCCTTGTAGGGCGGTGGGGAGATCTGGACGCCCGCCTCGGCGACCTCGAGGATGCGCACGAGGCGCACCTTGAGCGCCCGGGCCAGGGCCTGCGCCTTGGAGCGTGCCGCGGCCACCGCCGCGGTGAGCGCCTCGGCCCGGGCCGTCTGATCGTTGCGCAGTCCGAACATGACGCCCTCCAGGCGATTCGCTCCGGCGGCGAGGCCGGTGTCGATGACCGGGCCGACCTGGTCGAGCTTCGTGAGCCGCACGGTGACGATATTACTCGCCTGGTAGCCGGAGATGCGCGGCTCCCCGCTCTCGCCCGGCCGGTTTTGGGAGTAGAGAGGATTGAGGCTCAGGTCCGACGTCTGGATCTGCTCCGCCGGCACCCCGAGCTTGCGGATACCGTCCAGGATGGCGTTGGCGGTCCGGTTCACCTGCTCCTGCGCGGCGCGCGCGGTCTGCGCTTGCGACGTCACCCCGAGGCGGACGGTCGCCTCGTCAGGAGCCACCCGTGACTCGCCCTCGCCGGACACGGTCAGAATCGGCACCGGAGGCACTGGCGGGGCCTCCGGCCGCGCCGCCTGCGCGCGGGCAGGCAAGGCGGGCAGCAGGACCGCCAGAACGAGGATGGCTGTGGTCTTCATCCGGGCCTCCTTTCACCCCCCAGTATATGGGGAGATCGGGGAGGCCCGGCATGAGAGAGAGGGCTCAGTTGCTGACCGACGTGGTCTTCTTCGCCGGTGGTTTGTAGGTGTACCGGAGCCACAGGCTGACGAGATTGAGTGCCACCGAAACGGCGGTGACGACAATTCCCCAACGCAACGAAGCCGGCACCGTGCCGAAACCGAGCAGCATGGCCGCCTGCACGACCGTATCCCGGCCGGCTCCGAGCATCGCCTCGCTGGTGCTCGCGGAGGCGCCTGCGATGGTCAACGCCAAGCCGGCCACGCCGAGGGCCGCGCTTGCTGCTTGAGTGTTATTGGCCGCACGAGGCGGCGGCGGCCATTCGATAATCCGCGGCGGCTCAGTCATATCCCTCTCCTTTTCAGATCACGGGCTCGACCACGAGCCCTGGTCAAGAAATGTCCCTCACGGCTATTAGATCGGCGCACGAAGGCGCCAGAAGTTACGCACCTCTCTCCGCCAAGTCATCGCGGCTCCCCGACCAAAATGAACGGAGCCCAGTAGAAAGGATGAGAGAAGCGTCCCTGGCGGATCATCTCGAGCTTCGCCAGACGCAACGACTCGGCCTTGTCCTGATCCTGGTCGAGATGCCGATAGAAGCTGGTCATCAGACCGGGAGTGGATTCGTCATCCACTTGCCACAGGCTGACGACGACGCTGCGCGCTCCGGCGTAGAGCAGGGCACGGGTCACGCCGACCAGGCCTTCGCCACTCACCATGGCTCCCAGTCCCGTGTCGCAGGCCGAGAGGACCACGACGTCTGCCTCGAGCTCCAAGTTGAAGATCTCGTAGACCTGCAACAGGCCATCCTCGCGGGAGCCGGGAGCACGGGTCAGAACGAGGCCGGAAAGCTCCGGCCGCTTTTCATCGAGCAGCCCGTGGGTCGCGAAATGGATGCGGCGGGCACGCCGCAGGAGCGCGTTGTCCTTGACGTTCTCCTCCGTGGCGTCGCTGCCCAGGTAGAGGCGCACGCTGGCTTGGGAGTAAAGGCCAGCGATGTCCGTGACCTCCTGGCGCGACTGGGCCAGACGCCCCAACCCGGGCAGCGAGTAGGCCAGGGAGCCGTCCCGCAAGGTCGCTGTCGTGGGAGTCGCGACACTGGCCGCGACTGACGGAATCGGGTCGGCGAATCCCACGAAACGCAGCGGCTCCTCCGGGGCCTGTTGCCGCTCCCGGGGCCGAGCGAGCTCGGCGAGCACGCTGGCGGAGGGTACATACGTGACCGACCGCTCTCTGATCAGGTAAGGCAGGTTGGAGAAGCCCTCTTCGTTGCCGGCGTCCGCGGTCAACAGAGCCTCGAAGCTCAAGAAATGGAGCGGTCCATCCGGTGCGATGATCAGGTGGGTCTTGCCGGCCAGAACGCCGGCCGCAGGGCTGATCAGCTCCTGATACAGCCTGGACGCCAGGCCGGTGTAGAGCGAGGCGCCGCGTCTGCCTGGGGTGTGGAGAACGGTGCCGATTTCGCGCACCTCATCGGCCAGCCGCACGGTGGGTGGCAGGGTATAGCTGATCAGTCGCTCACGCGTCACTACGAAAAGGAACGACCGGTCCTCGCCAACCGCGTACTCAAGGAGGGCGGTATGGTCGTCCAAACCCGCCTGGATTTCTTCCGTCTGCAGAGGTACCGGATCGCGGACGGCGGCGTAGCGAGGATGCAGGCGCCGGATTTCCCAGTCCAGTCTTTCCCGATCCTCGCTGGCTTGGCGCATTTCCGCCTCGAGCCGGGCTGCCTTGGTCGCGTCCCAGGCGCCGGAGGAGAGATCGTCGAGCATCTGCGTCTGGAGGGCCGAGATACGGCTATCGATTTCGCCTTCGCGCCGCTTTAGGTCCGGAGAGATCCCTCGTCGTACATCGATCCGTCCCTCGGCCAGCAGGTCGAGAAGCCCTCTCGCTCGTGCCCTCTCGCTCGCCGCGAGCGCCGCCGCCAGATGGCCGGCGTCCGGCTCTTGCTCGTGCAGGCGCATCAGGACGTCGAGGTCGAGCCGGTAATAGGCCTGGCGCGAGGCGAGAAACGAGACTCGCAGGCGTTGGCTGGCGACCCTGCTCCGAACACTGTCCAGGATGCGCAACGCCTCGTCAATGGCAGCTAGGGAGGCGCGAAGATTGCCGCGGTCACGCTCGAGGTGGGCGATCTCTCCCTGTGCGGAAGCCTCGACCAGGAAGTTTTGCAGGCTCCTGCCGAGGTCGACGGCCTGGCGGAGCAACTCGAAGGCGCGCCCGTCGTCCCCCTGCGCGTGGAGGGCTCGCCCCAATTCGAGAAGAGTGCGGGCTCTGCCGAGGGAGCTCCTGGTGTTCTCCTGGATTGCCAGCGCCTCCTCCAGGCACCGGACCGCCTCCTGTTTCTTTCCGAGAGCCAGATCCGCGTGACCGAGAAAGTGGAGGGCGGCCGCCTGGCTAGGAGCATTCTGCGCAGAGCGGCCGATCGCAAGCGCCTCAGCAAATCGCTCCACCGCGGAGGGCGTGTCGCCTTGGAGCTCGTGAATCACGCCGAGATAGAGCAACGCGTACAACTCTCCGACGCGGTCACGAGCGGCCCGATACAGGGCGAGCGCCTCTTGGTAGTGAGCAAAGGCGCGGTCCAAATCTCCCAGGTAAAGGTCCGCCGATCCCAGGTTGCTGAGGACACCGGCCTCCTGGGTACGGTCTCCCTGGGCGCGGTATAGGTCGAGAGCCGCGGTGAAGAGCTCAATCGCCCGCTGCAGGTCGCCTCGGCGCAGGTTGAAGCTGGCGGTGCTGTGCAACAGGTGCGCCTCGGCGGACCGGTCACCGGAGCGGCGGGCAAGGTCAAGCCCCTGATCGAAGCTGGCGAGTGCCTTTTCGACCTCTCCGCGGTCACGCTGGATGAGGCCGATCGCGGACAGCGTGAAGGCCTGCTGTGCCAATTCGTGGCCGGCTTTGCGCAACTCGAGCGCTTGCGCGTAAAAATCCAGGGCACCGGCGGAGTCCCCCTCATCGGCTTGGAGGACGCCCAGGTTGTAGAGCACCTCCGCTTCGCCAGCGCGGTCCCCCAGCTCGCGCCAGAGGTGCAGCGACTCGGTATAGAGGTCGCGGACCCTGCGCTGGGTCCCTCCTGATTTGCGCACCACGAGGCCGAGCAGATCGAGCACTCTCGCTAGCTCGCGGCGGTCCCCGAGAGTCCGTGCCTCCTCAAGTCCCGGCGTCAACGAAGCCAAGGCTGCGTCATTTTCACCGAGCAAGATCTGCAGATGGGCGCGATCGTTGAGCGTCCGTAGTACGCCCAACCGGTCACCGAACTCCCGCCAAGCAGCCAATATCTGCTCAAGATCCTCCAGTGCCTTCCGCCGGTCCTCGACGCGCTCGCTGAAGCTCCGCTGCCGAGCATCCGCTCCGGCCCTCTCCAATGCGACCCGCGTTTCGTCGCCAACGACGGCTGGCCGCACTTCCTCCAAGGTCAAGGTATACGTGTCCCGTGGCGCCTGCGGATCGTGGGGTTTGACGATCAACTGGTACGCGCCGGCCGCGGGGGTGATCCAGGACAGCAGCTCCGGCACTCGGTGGCCGCCCGGGCTGTCAACCCGGGCGAGGATCGCGCCGTCCGGACCGCTCAACTCGAGGGCGACGTCGATCGCGGCCTGTTCCGCGGTGACCCGGGCATAGGTCGCGGCCGGGAGGTCGATACGGTGCTCGTCGATCTCCTCGCCACCAATTTCCCGCATGACCCGTGCTCCTACCGCCAGTGCAGGCGGCGCTGCTGGAGCAGCCTGGACGGCGAGCGCCTTCTCCTGCGGATCTGCGGCTGGGACCGCGGTGCCCGCCGTACACGCGGTGCTGACGGCAACGAAGACGAGTAGAGCGGCCTGAAGGCGCGCCGCTTCACGCGCAAACAGGGCGGGAGAGCGGCGGCCGGGAAGGGGCTGGATTGTCACCACGGACTTCAACCAGCGAAAAGAGAACTCAGTTTATCGCAAGAGGCGGGAACGAAAGGGGCTGCGAAGGATAGAATCTCTGCTATGACCGGCGACGACCAGGAGGTGGTGACCCGGTTCCTCCGGGGGGACGCGGAAGCTGTAGCGACCGTGGACGGGTGGATCTCGCGCGCCGCCTGGCCGTACCAGCGGCGCCTCTCGGACTGCTGGGACGACGTGCTCCAGGAGGTGCGCCTGGAGGTGACCCGTCTCCTCGGGCAGGGGAAGTTCCGCGGCGAATCGAGCCTGCGCACCTATCTCTGGCGGGTGGTCAGCCACACCTGCCTCGACCAGTTGCGCGCCCGCAGCAAGCGGCAATGGACGGACCTCGACGCGGTGGACGAGGCCGGCAACGGCGGGGACCCGGCAGGCCAGGCGGCGCCGGCGCGCACGGAGGATCGTGACCTCCTCCTGCGCGTGCTCAGCAAAGCCTCGCAGGATTGCCGCGAGCTGTGGCGATTCATCCACCACGGCCTCTCGTACCGCGAGATGAGCCTGCGCCTTGGCGTCGCGGAAGGGACGCTGCGAGTGCGGGTCTTGCGCTGCCGCGAAAAGGCGGTGGCCCTGCGCGACGAGCTTCTCGGAGGGTTTTCGTCAAAACAACGTAACACTGCGCCCCGGAAGACGCCTATTGAGTCGGAGGGGTGAAAAATCCCATGAACTGCGAACAGGCGATTGAAGTTCTTCCTTGGCACCTGAACGGCACTCTCGGCGAGGACGAGAAGAAAGAAGTCCGGGAGCACCTGGCAGCTTGTGAACGCTGCCGCCAGGCTCTGGCTGACACGCGGCTGGCCTGGGAAATCTTCGACCAGCACATCCCCGCGGGCGCCCTGGTGGCCTACGCCGCCGGTGAGGAGCCGGAAGGGATCGCTCCGGGGATCCTCGAAGAGCACCTCGCGACCTGCCCGGAGTGTGCCGCCGAGCTGGAGCTGGTGCGCATCAGCCGCGGCCTCGGCGAGGACGACGCAATCGCCGTGATGGTCCCGCGGCCCGAGCGCGACCGCGAGGTCGCCCCACCGGTCCGCCCGGCTGGCCTGCGCTGGCGCCGCGCCGCCCTCGCGGCCGGCCTCGCCGGCGTCGTCGCCCTGGGCGGCTGGTACAAGAGCGCCGAGAAGGCGCACAGCCTGGCCGACCGCCTGGCCACCGCCACGTCGCTGCCGCGTCCCGCGACCCCGCCGCAAGCTGCGCCGCCGTCTCCCGGCAGCGCGGCCGGCGCCGTCGACGCACAGCGCGTCGCCGAGATGCAGCGTCAGCTCGACGCGGCCAACAAGACACTGAGCGACCTCAAGGCGGCGGAGTCGCGCTCCCGCGAGCAGCTCGCTCAGATCGAGAAGCGCGGACCGGGGAGCGGACCGCAGGTCAACACCTGGGTCGACGACGTCCAGGCGAGCGCGGACGTGGTGCGCGGCAGCAGCGGCATGAACGTGAAGGAGGTCCCCGCTGGGGCCACGGCGACTCTGCTCCTGAACGCCCAGGGCGAAGCCACCCAGGGCGAGCGCACGGCCGAGATCTCCGACTCCGGCGGCAGGGTCGTCTGGCAGGGGAAGGGGCTGCGTGTCAACGGGGGGCACCACGACTACAGCCTCACGATCCCCGCGGGATGGCTCCCGCCCGGCGACTACACGATCCGCCTCTACCGTCAAGACGGTGGTAGCCGGGTGCCTGCCGAGAGCTACGCGATTCGGGTGAAGTAGAGCGCCTACCGAACGGCCTTGGACGCCGCGCCGTGGATCTGCAGGGTCGCGGGATCCTGAAGGAATGCGGCGACGCCGAGCTCCTGCGCCTTCCAGCGCTTGTCCAAGCCGAGGACGAGCTCGCCGGAGCGTTCGGCGCCGGCCGCGCCGGGCAGGGTCAGGGCCCTTTCCAGACGGCGCACGACGAAGTCGTTGCGCAGGGTCCGCGAGGCGTTTTCCCCCGCGCCGACAGGCGTCACCAGGCCGGTCTCCCAGACAGCCACCCAGAGATCCAGGTCGCGCGGCGCCGCCGCGCGCGCCAGCTTGGCGCCGACCCGGACGCGCAGACGCCCGTCCGCTGTCGGCGGGTCGACGGCCAGCGTGACGCGGCCGGCCGGTGGAGCGGCCAGGGCGTCCTTGATCCGGCGCAGCACGTCCCTCTCTTCCGATCCGACGCATTCGGTCCTGCCGTCCACCACGAGCTGCGGGGTGTAGATGCGGTTGCTGTGGAAGGCTCGGGCGTAAGCCTGCTGCCGTTCTGACCAGCGTGCTGCGTCGAAGGGGTCCCGCCAGCCCTGGGAATCCCAGTAGTCGACGTGGAACGCGAGGGGGATCACCCGTCCCGCGAGCTGCGGATCACCGCCGAGCTTGGACAGCAGCCGGTCAGCCGGCGGGCAGCTCGAGCAGCCCTGGGAGGTGAACAGCTCCAGGATCACCGGCCCGCCCGAGGCGTCCGGGACAGCCGGAGCGGCAGCGCTCCGCACGGCCAGCGCGAGGAGGGCCAGCAACAGGAAGAAGAAGAAAGAGGACTGTGTACGCATCGCGAGGATCCTCCGGTTGTCCTCCATGGTACGCGGGGGAGGGTGCGATAGGTTCAACCTTCACTCTCGCCCTGCGTCCGCGCGCCTCCTTCATAGTTTGGATTTGGATGTTTGATCAGGTCGAGAGAGTATTCGGGCTCGTCGTCGCCGAACGCTCTTTCGAGAGAGCTCGACGAAAGGAGATACCAGAGCTGCCGCTCTTGCTCCTCGTGATCTTTCGTGACAGTCGTCATTTCGTGGCTCCCGCAGGCCGCAGGATCATATCCCTCACCCCATCCGCCAGATCTCATATCCCATCCACAGCAGCCCCGCGTCCGCCAGCGCGTGGCTGACCCAGGCGCCGAAGAGCGAGTTGCTGCGGTGGTAGGACCAGGCCCAGATCATCCCGGCGGCGGTGATGGTCAGCGAGGCGAGCCAGGTCGGCGCGCCGTAGCCGCCCAGGAACTGGCCGATCACCAGGACGTGGTGGGCGGTGAAGGCGAGGCTCGACAGGAGCATGGCCACAGCCAAAGGGAACCGCCGGCGCAGACGGCCGAAGAGGAACCAGCGCCAATAGTACTCCTCCAACAGGGAATGGAGGACGGAGTAGAAGAGGGCAAGGCAAAGGTACTCCCCGGACGTCGAGATGCCGAAGACGGCGAGCTTTCCCGCCACGGCCGCCGGCACGCCGGCCAGGAGCGGAAGCGCGAGGAGCGGACGGCGGACGGCGATCAGGGAGGCCACCATGCCAAGGCCCGAGAACAGACCGAACCAGAGACCCTTGGTGCCCGGCTTCCTGAAGAGGTGCGGACGCGCTCGCTCGACGCCCACGATCCACAGCAGAGGGAAGGAGAACTGGATCAGCTTGCACACCGCGTACGCCGGCGTCGTCCAGCGCGTGCCGGGCAGCGCCACGAAATAGAGAAACGTCCCGACGGAAGGGAACAGCGCGGCGAACAGGAGGGCCAGGCTCTCCCTGCCGGCGGGCTGATCGACGGGCCTCATCTCAGCACAGGAACATCGGCAGCCCCATCACGCCCACGATGTTCGCGCGGTAGCGGTCCCGGTCGTAGAACCGCTCGACGTTGACCTGCTTCTTCCCCTCGCCGGTGATCTCGATGGGCTGCGTCGTGTAGCGGCCGCCCTCGATGGAGACCAGACGGCCGGATTTGCCGGCCAGGATGAGGTCCGCCGCCAGGTTGGCGAAGTTGTTCGCCACCAGACGGTCCAGGGAGTCGGGCGGACCGGAACGCATGAGGTAGCCGAGCCGCTGGTAGATCACGCGGTCGCCGGTCTTCTTCTGGAGCTGCTCGCGGAGGTAGCGGCCGACGCCGCCGAGCTCGCGGTTGCCGACGGCGTCGGACTCGCCGGACTCGAACGGCTTGCCTCCGGCCGGATAGGCGCCTTCGGAGATCGCCGCGACGGCGTAGTTGCTGGGATTGGTCCGCTTGTCCTCGGCCAGCATCTCGACCACCCGCTCGGCGTCGAACGGCACTTCGGCGATCAGCGCCCGGTCCGTGCCCGCGAGATAGGAGGCCAGGAGGCAGGTCTCTCCCGAGTTGCGGCCGAAGAGCTCGACCACCAGATAGCGTTCGTGGGAGCCCGCCACCGTGCGCAGGTCGTTGATGAAGTTGACCGAGCGCGTCACCGCGGTCGAGAAACCGATGCAGTAGTCGGTACCGTAGACGTCGTTGTCCATCGTCTTGGGGAGGCCGATGATCTTGACCCCCTCGTGGTGCAGGCGGCGGGCGAAGGACAGGGTGCCGTCACCGCCGATCGCCACCAGGACGCCGAGGCGCAGGAATTCGAGCACCTCCAGCGCGGCGGCCGTCAGGTCCACCACGCCGTCCGGCCCCGGCGGCGGGGCGCTGCTCCGCAGGTGCCCGGGGACGGCCGAGGCCTTGGTCAGCGCCGGGTTGATCCGCGAGCTGTGGAGGACGGTGCCGCCGCTCCTGTCGATGGTGCGCGTGCTCGCCCGGGTGAGCGGCATCAGCCAGTGGCTGTTGTCGGCTTCCCGCGAGGGAACGACGTTGAGCAGCGCCGCCCAGCCGCGGCGCAGCCCCACGACCTCGTAGCCCGCCTCCTCCATCCGCCAGACGAAGCCCTTGATGGCCGCGTTCAATCCCGGTACGTCGCCGCCGCCGGTGAGGATGCCGACCCGGCCCCTCACCCCCTAACCCCCTCTCCCACCCCCTCCCTTCCACCGGGAGAGGGGGAATGCTTCCCTTGTTTTCGTGTTTCTCCCCCTCTCCCGGCCGGCGGGAGGGGGTGGGAGAGGGGGCCGGGGGGTGAGGGGCTCAAACCGCCGCCATGCGATCGATCAGGTCGACGACCCGGTTCGAGTAGCCCCACTCGTTGTCGTACCAGGCGATCACCTTGGCGTAGCCGTCGCCGGCCGCCTTGGTCGACAGGGCATCGAAGATGGAGGAGCACGGGTTGCCGATGATGTCGGTGGAGACCAGGGGCACCTCGCTGTATTCGACGATCTTCCGGAGCGGCCCCGCCGCCGCGTCGCGCACCGCCGCGTTGACCTCCGCCTTGCCGGGTTTTGCCTTGAGCCGGCAGACCAGGTCGACGATGGAGCCGTCCGGCACCGGGACGCGCATCGCCATGCCGTCCAGCTTCCCCTTGAGCCGCGGCAGCACCTTGCCCACCGCCCGTGCCGCGCCGGTGGTGGTGGGGATGATGTTCTGCGCCGCCGCCCGGCTCCGCCGCAGGTCCTTGTGCGGCACGTCCGCCAGCCGTTGGTCGTTGGTGTAGGCGTGGACGGTGGTGACGAACCCCTCCTCGATCCCGAACGCTTCATCCAGGATCTTGGCGATGGGCGCCAGGCAGTTGGTGGTGCAGGAGGCGTTGGACACCAGCTTGTGCTCCGGCCTGAGGGTGTCGTCGTTGACCCCGATCACGATGGTGGCGTCGATCTCGTCGTTGGCCGGCACGGTGAGGATGACCTTCTCGGCGCCGCCAGCCAGGTGCTTCGTCAGCGCCTCCCGCCGGGTGTGCACGCCGGTGGACTCGACGACGATCTCGGCCCCCAGGTCGCCCCAGGGGATCCGCGCCGGATCGCGCTCGGCGGTCATCGCGATCTTGTGGCCGTCGACGACCATGAAGTCGTCGTCGCTCGTCACCTCTTTCTCGAAGAGTCCCATCACGGTGTCGTACTTGAGGAGATAGACGAGCTGCTCGTTCTCGAAGAGGTCGTTGATCCCCACCACCTCGACGTCGTCGCGGTCGGAGAGGATGCGGTAGACGGTGCGCCCGATCCGCCCGAACCCGTTGATGCCCACCTTGACCGTTTTGGCCGTCATGCCGCCTCCTTCTCACGCTTGTCGATCTGCTCGAAGCGCCGCAGCAGGTCGACGACCCGGTGGGCATAGCCCCAGCCGTTGTCGAACCAGGAGAGGGTCTTGGAGACTTTCTGCCCCAGCACCATGGTGGCGAGGCTGTCGAAGGTGCCCGAGGCCGGGCTGCGAATGATGTCGGAGGAGACGATCGGCGCGTCCTCGTAGGCCAGGATGCCCTTGTAGCGCGAGCTCCCCGCCGCCGTCCTCACCACTTCGTTGACCGCCTCGACGGTCACCGGCCGCTGATGCCAGCAGACCAGGTCGACCACCGAGCCGTCGGGCACCGGCACGTTCATCGCGAGGCCGGTGAGCTTCCCTTGCAGGCGCGGCAGGAGGCCCATCACCACCTCGGCGGCGTTGGTCTCCTGCGGGATGATGTTCTCGGCGGCCGCCCGCCCGCGCCGCGGATCTTCGGCCGGCACGTCGGCCAGCCGCTGCTGGTTGGTGTAGGCGTGGACGGTGGTGAGAAAGGCCCGCTCGATGCCGAACGCGTCGTCGAGGATGTCGAGGATCGGCGCCGCGGCGTGCGCGGTGTTCGAGGCATTGGAGACGATCCGGTGGCCGGCGTGGAGCTGGCCGTCGTTGACCCCCAGGACGACGGTGATGTCCGGCGGATCGGCCGGCGGCGAGCAGAGGATGACCCGCTTCGCTCCGCGCTCGAAATGGCGCTCGAGCTCGGCGCGGGTGCGGAAGCGCGCGGTCGCCTCGATGACGGTGTCCACGCCGAGATCACCCCAGGGGACGTCGCCCGGTTTTTCGCCGGAGAGCATGGCGATCTGCCGGCCCGCCACGTAGAGATGGCCGTCGCGCAGGCTCAGCTCGTCCGGGAACCGGCCGAGGATCGTGTCGAAGCGCAGCAGATAGGCCAGCCCCGCGTGATCGGCGACGTCGCTGATCGCCTCGATGCGCGGATCGTCGTTGTCATAGAGGATGCGGAAGATATTGCGTCCCACGCGTCCCAAGCCCATCAACCCGATGCGGGTGGGCATCGGCAGCCTCCCTTCCAGCTCTTCACACCAGAGACGCTAACACGTTCCGTGCCACGTGACCGGCGCCGCCGGCGCCAGACACCGCCTTGCCATCCTCCTCCCTCTCCTGGGCATCCACGACGCAGAGCGCCGTCATGTTCACGATGTCGCTCACCTCGAGGCCGCTCTGGAGCACGTGCACCGGGCGCCCCATGCCGAGGAGAATGGGCCCGATGGCCTCGGCGTTGGCCAGCCGCCAGAGCAGCTTGTAGGCGATGTTGGCCGATTGCAGCTCGGGGAAGATGAGGACGTTCGCAGCCTCCTTGAGCCGGCTCCAGGGGTACGTCTCGTGGAGGATCGACTCGAACACCGCGGTATCGGCCTGCATCTCGCCGTCCACTTCGAGGTCCGGAGCGAGGCGGCTGACGATCTCGACAGCGCGGCGCACCTTCACCGCCACGGGGTGCTTGTTGGAGCCGAAGTTCGAGAACGAGAGCATGGCCACGCGCGGCGAGACGCCGAAACGGCGCGCCAGCTCGACGGTGAGGAGCGCGATCTCGGCGAGCTCCTCCGGCGTCGGATCGATGTTCACCGTGGTGTCGGCCAGGAAGAAGATGCGCTCGTTCAAGATGAGGATGTAGGCGCCGCAGACGCGGCGCACGCCGGGCCGGGTGGCGATGATCTGGAGCGCCGGCCGGATGGTCTCGGGGTACGACTGGGTGAGCCCTGAGATGAGGCCGTCGGCATCGCCCTCCTCCACCATCATGCTGCCGAAATAGTTGCGCAGGCGCATCCGCTTGCGGGCCTCTTCCAGGGTCAGGCCGTCGCGGCGTCGCATCTCGTGGAGCCTCCGGGAATAGCCCTCGAGCTTGTCGCTCGTCTCGGCGTGGACGATGGTGAGGCGCGACTCGGCCAGGTCGAGGGCGCGCAGCCGGTCGGCGATCACCTCGCGGCGCGCGAGCAGGATCGGGTGGGCGATCCCCTCCTCCACCAGGATCTTGGCGGCGCGCAGGATCTTGTCGTGCTCGCCCTCCGGGAAGACCACCCGCTTGGGGTCGCGCTTGGCGCGGTCGATGATGCCGCGCATCAGCTCCAGCCGGCGCGAGATGAGGGTTTCCAGCCGCCGCTCGTACGCCGCGAAGTCCGCGATCGGCACCTGGGCGACGCCGCTCTCCATCGCCGCGCGGGCCACGGCGGGCGGCACCCGCAGCAGGACGCGATGGTCGATGGGCTTGGGGATCAGATACTCGCGGTTGAAGCCGAGGGCCGAGAGGCCGTAGGCCTTGAGGACGGCGTCTGGAACGTCCTCGCGGGCCAGCTCGGCGAGGGCGTGGACGGCGGCCAGCTCCATCGCGTCGTTGATGTCGGTGGCGCGCACGTCGAGGGCGCCGCGGAAAATGAACGGAAAGCCGAGCACGTTGTTGACCTGGTTCGGGTAGTCGCTGCGGCCGGTGGCCACGATGGCGTCGGGGCGCGCCGCGCGGGCCTCCTCGTAGCCGATCTCCGGATCAGGGTTGGCCATGGCGAAGACGATCGGGTCGCGGGCCATCGAGCGCACCATGTCGGGCGTGACGACGCCGGCCACCGACAGGCCGATGAAGACGTCCGCCCCCACCAGCGCCTCGGCCAGGCTGCGCGCCGCCGTGTCGGCCGCGAGCTCCTGCTTGTAGGGGTCCATCTGCTCGCTCCGCCCCTCGTAGATCACGCCGTGGCTGTCGCACAGGATGACGTTCTCCCGCCGCGCTCCCAGCTTCATGTAGAGCTTGGCGCAGGAGAGCGCCGCCGCTCCGGCGCCGGAAAAGACGATGCGCACGCCGGCGATGTCCTTGCCGGTGAGCTCCAGGGCGTTCAAGAGAGCGGCCCCGGAGATGATGGCGGTGCCGTGCTGGTCGTCGTGAAACACCGGGATGCTCATCTCGGCCTTGAGCCGGCGCTCGATCTCGAAGCAGTCGGGCGCCCGGATGTCCTCCAGATTGATCCCGCCGAAGGTCGGCTCGAGCAGCCTCACGGTGCGGATGAATTCCTCGGGATCGGTGGTCGCGACCTCGAGGTCGAAGACGTCGATGTCGGCGAAGCGCTTGAAGAGCACCCCCTTGCCTTCCATCACCGGTTTGCCGGCGAGCGCGCCGATGTTGCCCAGCCCGAGCACCGCCGTGCCGTTGCTGATGACCGCCACCAGGTTCCCTTTGGCCGTGTATTGGAAGGCGAGCAGCGGGTCCTTCTCGATCTCCTTGCAGGGATACGCGACACCGGGACTGTAGGCCAGCGAGAGGTCCCACTGGCTGGCCGTGGGTTTCGTGGGGACGACCTGGATCTTCCCCTTGCGGCCACGCTCATGGTACTCGAGGGCATCCTCCCGGCTGATCTTCTTCATAGGGGGCCTCCCTTGACGGTCGGCGCGATCTTACTAGAGGGGGAGACGCGGGGCGGACCACGCCCGAGGGCAGGTCCGCGGAGAGACTAGCCGGGAGCGTTGAGGTCGCCGGGACTGCCGGTGAGGACGATCTGCTCGAAGACGGCGCGGTAGAGCAGCAGCACGTCGGTGAGCACCTGGGAGAACGCCTGGTCCGTCGAGGAGGAGAGCAGGGACATCCCGGTGAGGAGCGGCGGCATGAAGAGGTGTCCGGCCAGGGCCTCGCCGGCGTCGGTCCGCGCCAGGTCCTCCGCCCGCCGGTCCACCAGATACAGCGTGTAGAAGAACTCGAAGTGCCCCACCCCGAGCGCCTTCAGCACTTTTTCGAGGGAATCCAGCTTGGGCAGCTCCTTGCCGTTTTCGTATTTCGAGAGCTGGCTCTTGCCGATCCCGGCTTCGCGGGCGACTCGCGCCTGGCTCTTGCCCCGCAGCTCGCGCAGAAGACTGAGCGTCTTTCCCAGGTTGGTGAACATGCCCATGCGCGAAATGTAGCGGCATGAGCGCACGAGACGCAAGCGTAAATACCTCTGCCCTAAAAACTTAGAGTGAGAACAGTAGCTCAAACAGACAACAATTCCCGCTTCTCGGTTACATGCCGCCGGCGGTGGCCCTGCGACCTTGCAGGCGCCATATCGGGGGGATCAATCGCGGGCGGAGCCCCGGCCGCGGGCGACCGGGTTCGCGGGGGAACTGACGTCAGACTCTCTTCTTGCGTCCTCGGGTTTTCGGGAGGGCAGACCGGGGAGAGGGCGGCTCGCCTTCGGCGGGTGGCTCCGCGGCCGGCGCGGCGTCCGGAGCCTTCTTGGGCACCACCCGGAAGAGGATCACCAGGTCGCCGAGCTCGACGGCGCCCTGCGCCACCGGGCGCGGCTGGTGGAATGTCATATCGACGAACGATTCCAGCTTGCCGAGGACGCCGCTGATCTCCTCCGGCCAACCTCCCGGGCCGCCCGGCAAGGCGCCGCGGGCCGCATCCTGGGCTCCGCCGTCGGAGCGGCGCAGCGCGGCGGCCTCCGCTTCCACCAGATCATAGCGGCGGAAGAACTCGCGGCGGCTGACGCCCTGCGAGCGCAGGATCTTGGTGAGCGTGGTGAGCGTCGCCTCCTGGTGGGAGTTCTCGATCCGCGAAAGCTGCCCGCGGCCGAGCCCGGCTTCCGCTCCGAGCTGCTCGAGCGTTTTGCCGCGCTCCTTCCGCAAACGGCGGAGGGTCTCGCCCACGTGGCCGAACATGGAGCTGTCCACGCACCAAATCTATCCGGACTCCGCACGCTTTATCAAGCATAAGTCCTTGTCGGCCAGCTACTTACAGTGACCTCGCTGTTTCCCTCTGGCGGTCATATATTGTCGCTGATCATAAGAATGGCGGCCTACATGCACCTTTCGGCACGTAGATTTTCATGCAGACGGTAAATCGTCGTGCCGATTCCGGCCTGTGTTGCCGGCGATGCGGGCGCCGCGGCGCGAGCGTTGTCATGCCCTTTCCCTTGCGCTAACCTCTCTCCGATGCAAGCCCAGGAAGGCAGCGGCGCTCCGCCGCGGGAGAGCGCGGCACCGCCGTTGCGGGTCCTCATGCCCTCCCCCATCGGGCCTCTCGGCGTCGAGCTCACCGGAGCCGCCGTGTCGTGCCTGCGGATCAATCCGGGCGAGCCGGACCGCGACGCGTTCACGCCGCTCCACCAGATCGACGGGTCGGATTTCCTCGACGAGGTCTTCGGCCGCCTCTCCGAATACTTCGCGGGCGCGCGCCGCAAGCTCGACCTGGCGTTCGACCTCGGCCCCTGCGGAGTCAACGGCCTGGCGCGCCGGGTGCTCCGCGAGGCGGCCAAGATCCCCTACGGCAAGACCCGCACCTACCACGCGCTCGCGGAGACCATCGGCGTGCCGGACCTCGGCAGGCAGGTGCTGTCGATCCTGCTGGCCAATCCGATCCCGATCCTGATCCCCTGCCACCGGGTGGTGGAGGACCGTTTCGAGATCGGCACCTACATCGGAGGCGCCGAGAGCAAGCGCTGGCTTCTCGAGCTCGAGCGGGACTCCTCTTCATCCGCGACGGCCGTATCCACGTAGAGGAAGAAGACCGCCCCCGCGGGCCTGCCGATTTTCCGGAGGGCCTCCCGGGGCCGGCGCGCCTCCACGTGGACTCCGGATCCTTCGCCGTCACCGTCACCGTTCCGCCGCGCCTCCCTCCCGGCGCGGCCCTGCTTGGCATATATTCCTCCCACGTCACGGAGAGAACGCGATTGGTCGAGGCCGCAGCCCCCGAGCCCCCGGGGCCCGACAGCGCTCTGTTGTTGCACCGCATTGCGGGCGGCGACATCGACGCCTTCCAGGCCTTCTACCGGCGCCATGCCGGCCGGGTGCTGGCCTATGCGCGGCAGCTCGGCCGCAATCCCGATCTCGCCGAGGACGTGGTGCAGGAGGTGTTCGTCGCCGTCTGGCGCAAGGCGGCGAGCTACCAGGCCGACCGCGGCGATCCGGTGGGCTGGCTCTACACGATCACGCGCAACAAGCTGGTGGACCTCTGGCGCAAGACCGGCGACACGGCCGGGCTCGACGAGCTGCAGTGGCAGCAGCTCCCGGGCCCGGAGCCCGCCGCCGGAAGCCCGCGGAGCGACCTCCTGCTGACCATGCGCCAGGCGCTCGCCCGGGTCTCCCCCGAGCAGCGCGCCGCCATCGAGATGGCCTACTTCGGGGACCTCACCTACGAAGAGACGGCGGAGCGGCTGCGCCTGCCGGTGGGCACTCTCAAATCGCGCATCCGCGCCGGGCTGCGGACCCTGCGCGCCGTTCTGGAGGAGCGCTAGGCCATGTCCCATCCCGCTTCCGAGCTTCTGCTCTCCTTCGCCAGCGGCCGGGCCGACCTGACGCACCGCGTCATCCTCGAGGCGCACCTCGCCGGCTGCCCGGACTGCCGCGCCGCCGTTGCCGAGCTGGCCGCCCCCGGCGCTGCGTTCCTCCGCTCCTTCCCGGACGCGCCGCCCCCGCCAGCTCTCTGGGAGCGCCTGCGCGACCGCATCGCGGAGCCGGCCGAGCAAAGGCAGGCGCCGCCTCCGGATCTCGCCGGCCTCCCCCTGCCGCCAGCGGCGGTGGCGGAGCTGCCCGCGAGCCGGCAGCGTCGCCCCCTACGCTGGCACTGGGGGCTCGCGCGCGGTGCCCGCCTGGCCGTGCTCTGCCGCGATCCCTCGACCCACAGCATCCTGCTCGTCGGGCACATCCCGCCGCGGCGCGCCTTCCCGCGCCACCTGCACCTCGGTCCCGAGGACGTCTGCGTGCTCACCGGCGCCTACGCGGACGAGATGGGGCACTACTCGGCGGGCGAGTACGCCGCCTACGCCCCGGGCACCGTTCATCGCCCGGTCGTCGACGCCGGCGAGACGTGCTGGGTCCTGACACGGCTCGAGCAGCCCAACCTGTTCTTCGGCTGGCTGGGCTGGGCGCAGCGCCACTTCACACGGCCGACGTTCTTCGACGGGAAGGAACAGCGAGCGCCGCGCGCCTAATCGCGGCTCTGCGAGATCTGCCGGCGCAGGAGCTCGTTCTCGAACGCCATGCCGACCTGGGCGGTGGCGAGCTCCAGGATGTCGATGTCCTCGATGGGCTGGTCGCGGTCGCCGTTGTCGGTGTAGATGACCGAGATCACCCGCTGGGCGCCGAGGACCGGGAAGACCACCGTCTGCCCGGTGCGCGGCCGGCCGAGGACGATGCGCAGGATCTCGGGGAGCTCGGCTTCGTCGAAGTCGACCGACTGCACCTCGCCGGACTCCAGACTGCGGATCAGCGCGCCGTCGCCCTCGATCGCCACCTTGAGCGTGCGCGTCGAATCGGCCAACGGCCGGCCCTTGGCATCGGCGCCGAAGGCGCCGAGCGCGACCAGGTGGTCGCGCTTGACCAGGAAGAGGACCGCGCGCTCCACCGACTCCGAGATGATGTGCATCAGGTTGAGCGCCACGGTGGCCGAGATCAAGCCGGAGCGCAGGTCGCCGTAGACGCGGCGCAACCGCTCGACGCCGGAGCGCACGGGCGGACGCGGCGCGCCGCGCACCAGGTCGCGCCGGTTCTCGATGACGTTCTCGACACAGGCGACCACGGCCTCGACGTCGGCGGGGATGGCGGCGATGACTCCGGCCTCGTAGACCTTGACCAGCGAGGAGCTGCCGGGATCGACGATGGCGACGATGGAGGCGCGGGGCCTGGCGCGGTGGAGCGAGGCGGCCTGCTCGAGGGTCGCCTCGTCGGGCCGCAGGTCGACGAGGACGACGGGGTGGGGCTCGCCCGACTCGGGCATTCCCGCCTGGCCGAGGCCCTTGAGGTCGACGGACGCCACCTCGTGCTGCAGCGCCTCGGCGAGCTGCGCGGCGAGCTCCCGGTCGGACGAGACGACGTGGAGGCGGAGCAGCTCGGCGGCGTGCCGCGGCACCTCCCGCACGTCTTCCTCTCCCGGCTCGCCGCCCGTTGTGTGGACGACGGCGGCGGCGGCGCGGGCCCCGGGGCTCAAGTGCAGGGTCGGATTGGTGGCGTCGCCCGACTCGAAGCCGCCGCCGCGCCAGGTCTCGTCGCGGGACGCCTCGAGGCGGTCGCGGTTGCGCTCGTCGAAGATGCGCGCCGCCTCCAGGAGCACCATCTGGGTGTTGATGTCGGCGTCGGGCAGGACGTCGCTGGGATAGAGCGCGATGTCGTCGATGGGCCGCAGGTCGTCGATGGCGAACTCGAAGATGCCGTTGTCCCAGACCATCACTTCGGAGACCGCCTGCTCGATCTGTTGCGCGATCACCTGACGCAGCCCTTCGGCATCGATGGATCCGGAGGTGACCAGGATCTGCCCCAGGGAGCGGTGCTCGGGCGCCTCCCGCTGACTGAGGATCGCGCGCTCCAGGATGCCGCGGTCGATCATCCCCGAGGAGATCAGCAGGTCGCCGAGCTTGGGGGTGCGCGGCGCCTGCGCGCTCACCAGGCGGCCGCAGTGGAAGCCGATCATGGCCTTCTGCGCGCCGCGGTTGAGCACCAGCGTGCCCGTCCGCCGGCCGAGGTGGATGAACTGCATCACGTCGGCGACGGAGACGTCTTTGAGGCTGCCGGAGATCCCCATCGTGTGGCTCTCGGACGATCGATTCGGGCTGCGGCGGCCGGCGCGGCTCCGCGGTCACTCGCCGCGGGCGAGCTTCACCAGACTCTCCAGAGTCCGCAGCTTGCGATCCTTGGTCGCGAAGAGCCGGGCCGCGAAGAGCGCTGAAGCGGCGTGGGCCGACAGGAGGTCCAGGAGGTCCCGGTCCTCGGCGCGCAGGATCGGCTTGTGGTCCAGCAGCTTGAGCAGGACCAGCGCACCGACGATGTCGTTCTGGACGCGGAGGGGGACCGCGGCCAGCGCCTGCGACTCGGGCGTCGGACCGAGGCGCAGCACGCCGTCCGTGAGAGTCGCATCCACCATCGGATCGCCCGCGGTATAGGACTCGCCGTCGTAGGGCGCCTGCAGGCCGTCGTACATCCCCTCGATGAGCGCGATCTCGTAGTCTTCCTCTTCGTCTTTGCGCAGCAGGAGGATGAACTGCTCGGCGCCCAGCAGGTTGATGGCGATCTCGGCGATGGTGGCCTGCACCTCCGCCGGATCGAGCGTGGCGTGGAGCTGGTAGGTGGCGACGTAGAGGTTCATCAGGCGGCCGCCCTGGTGCTCGGAGTCGACCAGGCGCGACGCCAGCTCCTTGACGTCCGACTCGGCGGTGGCCAGACGGCGCTCCAGCTCCTGCGCCCGCTCGTCGGCGGAGCCGCTCCCGCTGCCCGCCGCCGCTTCGCGCAGGTTGAGCTCGACGACCCGGGCCAGCTCGCCGACCCGCTCGAGGGTGGCGCGCAGCTCGGCCACCAGCTCGAGGCCGGGCACGCCGGCGGCGCTCGACCGCGGGGTGGCTTCCGTCGTGCTTCGTTCAGTCAAGCGCCCGGACCCCTCTCCAGCTGCGCGATCTTCTCGAGGATGTCCTCGCTGTGGAACGGCTTCTTGATATAGGCCGAGGCGCCCGCCTCGAGACCCCGCTGCGTATCCTCCTCCCGCCCCTCGGTGCTGATGATGATGACCGCCAGATCTTTGCGCGCGCCGTTCGAGCGCACCTCGGCGAGGAACTCGAGACCATTCATGTTCGGCATGTTGATGTCGAGCAGGACGAGGTCGATGTCGGCGTGCTCCTGCAACCGGTCCAAGGCCTGGCGGCCGTCCAGCGCATAGACGAGAGGGTACTGGCGCAGCATCACCTCATACATCTTGTGCATGAGCTTCGAATCGTCGACGACCAACACTTTGCGTGGCTGCAAGACGCTCTCCTGGGGTCCGGTCCATGGAGGAGTGTAGCCAATGGGGCGGGGCGTTTCAAGGAAACGCCCGATGTTCCGGGAAAGGCGGTATCCTTCCCGCCCATGGGACGCCAGCGGCCCCCTCGCGCTCTCGCGCTCCAAACGCTGCGCGGAGCGCTGGCCCTGTGCGCGTGGGCCGGGCTGCTCCTCTATGCCGTCTGGCCGTGGCTCCCCGGCGCCGGCCGCGAGCGGCGGCCGCGCACGATCATCCTCTACGGCTTCAGCATCCTCGGCGAGGTGATGGACCACGCCGTGCTCCCCGAGATGGCCCGCCGCTGGCAGGCCGAGACCGGCGAGCGGGTGGAATTCATCACCGCCTTCGCAGGCTCGGGCACGGTCACCAGCCAGCTCATCCTCGGCGTCCCGGCGCACCTCGCCCTCCTCTCCCTGGAGCTCGACGCCCAGCGGCTGGCCGACGCCGGCGTGATCCCTGCCGGGAGCTGGAAGCGCCTCCCCTATGGCGGCGTGGTCAACCGCACGCCGTTCATTCTCGTCGTGCGCGCCGGCAACCCGAAGGGGATCCACGACTTCGCGGACCTGGGCCGGCCCGGCGTGCGGGTGGTCCATCCCGACCCGCTGACCTCGGGCGGTGCCAACTGGGCGCTGCTCGCCGAATACGGCGCCGCGGCGCGACGGGCTCCGCCGGAGCGCCAGCGGGCAGCCGGCACGGAATCGCTGCGCGGCGTGTGGAGCCACGTGGTGGCCCAGGCCGCCTCGGCGCGCGCCGCCCGCACCCAGTTCGAGAACGGATTCGGCGACGTCCTGGTCACCTACGAGCAGGACGCCGTGCGCGGCATGGCAAAGGTGAAAGGACCGCCCAAGTGGGAGATCGTCTATCCTCCCAGCACTGTGCTGTCGGAGCACACGCTGGTGGTCATCGACAAGAACGTAACCGCGGAGGATCGCCCCCTGATCCAGGCCCTGGTCCGATTCCTGTGGAGCGACGACGGGCAGCGGCTGTTCGTCGGTTACGGCTTCCGCAGCATGCGCGAGGAGCTCAACGGCGCCAATCCCGCTTTCGGACGCGTCGCCGATCCGTTCCTGGTCGCCGATTTCGGCGGCTGGACGCGAGTCAAGCGGGAGATCGTGGACGGGATCTGGAAGGGCGAGGTCCTGAAGGAGCTGGGACGATGAGCATGATGAGCACGATGAGGACGCCGAGCGCGCCGCGTCCGCGGGCGTCGCGGGCGTCCGGCTCGGCGGCGCTGCCGGTGGGCGTCCTGGTCGCGGTCCTCCTGCCGCTGATCCTGATGCCCATCGCCGCGGTCTTCGTCTTCGCCTTCCGGGGCGGGCTCAAAGACTTCGTCTCCGCCCTCACCGCCGAGGACGCCCAGTTCGCCCTCCGCTTCAGCCTGTTGATCGCGTTCCTCACCGCGACGGTGAACGCTGTCCTGGGCACCTTCGCCGCGTACGTCCTCGCCAAGTACCGCTTCCCCGGCAAGCGGCCGCTGACCATCGCGGTCAACCTGCCGGTGGCCATCCCCACGGTCGTGGTGGGCACGTCGCTCCTCCTGCTCTGGGGACCGATCGGCCTCCTGGGCAAGGTCCTGGCGCCGCTCGGCATCTCGCCCATGTTCGCCCTGACGGGCGTGCTGCTCGCCCATCTCTTCGTCACCTTCCCCTACATGCTCGGAGCGGTCAAGCCGCTGCTCGACGAGCTCGAGGTGACCTATGAGGAGGCGGCCTACACGCTGGGCGCCGGGAAGTGGCAGACGTTCCGCTACGTGATCCTCCCGGCGCTGCGCGGCGGCCTGTTCAGCGGCACGCTCCTCACCTTCGCCCACTCCCTGGGCGAGTTCGGCGCCACGGTGATGGTGTCGGGCAACCTCCGCCTGCGCACCCAGACGGCGCCGCTCTACATCTTTGCCCAGTTCGAGGCGGGGAACGTGGCGCAGGCCAACGCGGTGGCCGCCGTGCTCGCCGTCCTCTCCTTCGCCATCTTCTTCTTTCTCTTCCGCTGGTCCGGCCAGGCCGGCAATGGCGGGCAGGGGCGCTGATGTCGATCGTCCTCGATCGCCTGGTCAAGCGCTTCGACGGCCAGAGCGTGGTGAGCCGCGTTTCGCTGGAGATCGAAGACGGCGAGCTCTTCGTCCTCCTGGGGGCGAGCGGCAGCGGCAAGAGCACGGTGCTGCGCCTGATCGCCGGCCTCGCGACGCCCGACGAGGGACGCATCCATCTGCGCGGGCGCGACGTCACCGATCTGACGCCGCAGGAGCGGGGGATCGGCTTCGTGTTCCAGAACTACTCGATCTTCCGGCACATGAGCGTGGCGGCGAACATCGAGTTTCCGCTCAAGATCCGCAAAGTGCCCGCCGACGAGCGGGTACGGCGGCGCGAGCAGCTCCTCGACCAGGTGGGGCTCGGCGGCCTGGGCGGCCGTTACGGGCACCAGCTCTCCGGCGGCCAGCAGCAGCGCGTCGCCCTCGCCCGCGCCCTGGCCCACGAGCCCAACGTCCTCCTCCTCGACGAGCCGTTCGGCGCGCTCGACGTCAAGATCCGCGGCCAGCTGCGGCGCACCCTGCGGGAGATCCAGCGGACTCTCAAAGTGACGGCGATCCTGGTCACCCACGACCAGGAAGAGGCCTTTGAGCTCGCCGACCGGGTCGGGCTGATGGACCGCGGGGCGCTGCTCGAAGTGGGCGAGCCCGAGCGGCTCTATCAAAGGCCGCGCAGCCTCTTCGTCGCCACCTTCCTCGGCGCCGGGACGGTGCTCGTCGGGCGCGCCCGCGGCGGCCAGGCGCACCTCGGCGATCTCGCCCTGCCCATCCCGCCGGAGGTGGAGCACGAGGAGAACGCTCGGGTGCGGGTCTTGATCCGCCCCGAGCAGGTGGCGCTGTCGGCGGAGCCTCCGGCGCCTGGATCGGGGGCCAAGGTGTTGGGCGAAGGCACAGTCCTCGAAAGGAGCTTCCTGGGCGCCCTTCGCCGCCTGCGCGTGCGCCTGCCGCCCATCGCCGGCACCCGCCAGGCGGCGCCCGATCGGTTCGGCGAGGAGGGGCTGCTGGTGGACGTGGTGCTGCCGGCCGAGGAGGAGCCGCCCGGGCCGGAGGTCTGGGTGGGGCTGCGCGGCTGGCACATCCTGGCGCCGCCGCGGCCGCGCCTCCTGGTCTGCAGTCTGGCCGCCGTGCCGCTGCCGCCCGCCCTGCCGCGCCTGGTCGAAGCCATCGACGGCGTCCCCACGCTGCTCGCCGTGAGCGCAGACGAGGAGGAGGCCGAAGCGCTGCGGGCGGCTCTCCGGGAACACGCCCGGGAAGACGGCGACCACAGCCTCGGCATCTTCGACGGGGCCGAGCTGCTCGTGCGGCGGGGCGATCCGCTGGCGGAGATCGCCGCCGAGCAGGCGCAGAGCGTCTACGACTTCGTCGTCCTTGCCGGCGGGGCCGGTCCGGTCTTCGACGGTCTCCTTGACCGGCTGAGCACGCCGCTCCTCGTGCTGCGCGGCGACTGGCGGCCGACCACGCCGCGCTTCCTCATCTGCACCGCCGTCGGCGAGCCGGGCAAGTCCGACGTGCGGGTCGGCGGCTGGCTGGCGCGCCGGCTGGGCGCCGAGGTGACCCTGCTCCACGTCGCTTTAGGAGGACTGGGAGCAGCCGGAGGGCGCGATCCTCAGCCCTGGGTCCAGACCCATCTGGACCGCGGCGTGGCGACCCTGCGCGCCCTGGAGGTGACGAGCCAAGGGAAGATCCGTCACGCCCGCACCCCCGCCGAAGGGATCCTCGCCGAGGCGGCAGAGGGGGGCTACGACCTCATCGTCATGGGCCGCCACGGCCCGCGCCATGGCCCTCTCTTCCGGCCCAAAGCGGCGGACATCACCCTGCGCATCCTGGCGGGGATCCAGACCTCGGTGCTGATCGTGCCGGCGGAGGAGTGAAAGGCAGGTTACTGCGACTTCGGACGGCCGAACTTCTTGCGGATCACCTCGATGGCATCCTGGTCCTTGCGTTCGGCCCAGCCTTCGAGGAAGCTCAGCCGACGCTCCAGATCCTTGTAGAACGGGGCGATCCGCGACTCGACCTCGTCGAATCCGCGCGCAACCTCGACGCGGAAGGTGTCGAGCCTTTCCGAGACCCCGACCACCCCTTCGGCCACTTGGCGAACGTCGTCGCGCAGCGCCTCCACCGTCACCTGCGTATGCCGGATGGCGTCCTCTACCCGCTGGAAACGGCGGGCATTCTCATCGCGCAGGCCATCGATCTGCCGCGCCGTTTCCTGGCGCAGCTCCGCCATCTCCTGGCGCAAACCCTCGTTCTGGCGCGAGATCTCCTGGAAGCGCTCCGCGAGGAAGGCGATCAGCTCCTGATCCATGGCGTCGGTCTCTCAGCGTCGAGTGGTACGAACCACGCAATCCTAGCATGGTCCCGGTCAGCGCACGGAGCGGGCCGGCACGCGCTCGCCGCGAAAAGCGGCGTAGGCCCAGATGAGGCCGCTCAACGCGAAGGCAACGGGGAGGATGAGCATCGCGTGGCCCAGGGACGTGGTGTCCGACACCGCGCCGATGAGCGGCGGCGAGGGGACGTCCCCCAGGAGATGCATGGCGAGGATGGACAACGCCATGGCGGTGGCCCGGCGCTCCGGCGCCACCGCGTTCACGATCGCCAGGTTCACCGGCCCGGTGGAGATGAAGACCAGGACCTCCGCGATCACGATCGCCGTCATGAAGACCGGGCGCTCGCGGGCGGTGAAGGCGACCCAGGCGAAAGGCGCCGCGGCGAGCGTGGCGACGCCTGAGACCCAGAGATAGGACTCCTTGAAACGCCGCAACAGGCGGTCGCCCAACCAGCCCCCGAAAGAGGTGCCGACGAAGCCGGTGACCACCAGGATGATGCCGAACTGGACCGTGGAGTCGACGCGCGTCATGCCGCGCTCGCGCTCGAGGAAGGCCGGGGTCCAGAAGCCCAGGGCGCCGATGGCGAAGGTATAGGCGGCGTAGCCGAGGACGATCAGAAGGTAGGGGACGTTCTTGAGCAGCTCGAGGTAAGCGGCCACCGGCGCCTTGGCCGCGGGCGCGTGCGCCGGGGTGCCCGCGGCGTCCGGGGCATTCGCCGCATCCTGCCCGCCGCGCGGCGGATCGACCAGGCGCGACACCATCCAGGCGAGGAGCAGGCCGGGGACGCCGGCGACGAAAAAGGCGGCCCGCCACCCGAAATGGTGATCGACGAGGCCTCCCAGGGCAAGGCCGAGAGCCGCGCCGACCGGCATGGCAGCGTAGAAGACGGAGAACACCCGGCCGCGCCGGTCGACGGGAAAGTAATCGGCGAGCATGGCCGGCGACACCGTGCCGTAGGCGGCCTCCCCGACGCCCACCGTCGCCCGCGCCGCGAACAGCGAGGCGAAGCTGCGCGCGACTCCGCCCAGGGCCGTCGCGACGCTCCACAGACCCACCCCCCAGGCGATGAGGCGCGGCCGTGGACCGCGGTCGCCGAGCGTCCCGAAGACCGGCGAGGTCAGCATGTAGACAATAAGGAAACCGGTGGCGAGCGTGCCGAGCTGGGCATCCGAGAGCCGGAGGCTCTGATCCTTCTTCAGGCTCTCCACCAGAGCCGAGAGGACGAAGCGGTCGAGGTAGTTGAACAGGTTGACCAGGGTGAGGACGATGAGCCCCCAGCGGGCGATGCGGGCCGGATCGGCGGCTGTCCTCGCGGCGGTCATTCGCCGGCGCCCTCCGCCGCCTGGCCGGAGGCCGCCTCGGCGAGGACCTCGGCGGCGCGGCCGGCATCGGCCGGGTGGACCTCGACCCGGTTGAACGCCGGCGCCTCGCCGGTCAGGCGGTTCAAGGGAGGCAGCCTCTCTTCGAGGACACAGGCGTCGATCCCGTGCGCCTCGAGGAGGGTGCGCACGAGATGGGCCTCCCACGGGTTGCGGAAGCGGGCGATGGTGATCAGCCCCGGGTCCTCGGCGGCGCCTGCGGGCTCCGCCTCCTCGCCCTCGCGCCAAGCCGCGCCGCAGGCCCGGCACGACCAGCGGCGGCGGAACCAGCCCTCTTCGGCGACGTCCTCGGAGCGGCAGTCCGGACAGCGCACCCGCCGGGCATCCTCCTCGGTCACCAGGTAGATCTCGGGGAGAGGGCGCCGCGTGCCCAGGAGCGCGGTGGCGCGGCCGGCGTCCTCCTCGCGGACGCGCAGCTTGACGCCGCCGATGGCGTTGGCGCCATAGAAACCGGCGCTGATCTCGTCGGCCAGGACGGAGTCGATCCCCTCGGACTCCAGGCGCGCCCGGGCGAGCTGGGCCTCCCACGGGAAGGCGTAGGTGGCGACGGTCACGAACCGTTCGAGCTCGACCATCAGGCGAAGCCGCCCTCGCGCAGCAGAGCCAACAGGCCGGCGACGAGAGCCGCGAAGAACAGCAAGGTCAAGCCGGCGCCGACCAGAGCCGCCTTCCGGCCGCGATGATGGGCCATGATCAGGTAGACGCCCGCGCCGCTCAGGAGCGCGAAGACGGCGAGCAGGAGGGCCGGCAGCAGCATTCCGCCGATCTTATCCTGTCGGAGATAGACTCCGCCGCATGGTCGAGAGCGATATCCGCCGCTGCGCCCGGTTGTTGGAGGCCATGGCCCGGCACGAGGGCGTCGCGGCGCAGCGCCTCGAGGAGGCGCTGGGCTGTGGAGCGGGGACGATCGAGCGGCTCTTCCATGGCGGGCTCGAGCTCGAGCTGCGCCACATCCTGGTGATCCTGGAGACTTTGGGGATGCCGCCGGCTCGGTTCTTCCGCGTCGCCTTCCCCGACGACGACGCCGGCGGGCAGAGCGAGGCCGAGCTCGCGGCGCAGCTCCTCGATCTGTTGGATCGCCTGGGCCCGCCGCAACGCGTGCCGCCGCCGCGGGAAGAGATCAGCTCCGAAGAGCTCGACCGGCGGATCGAGGAAGCCCTGCAGCGCGTCGGCGTCCGGCCGCC
>Ga0075426_10000051_pt1 | contig 73001 bp, 61 predicted proteins | sample SoiMethybrSBSTD5_FD_75304 | JGI IMG/M metagenome (GOLD analysis project Ga0075426, IMG submission 75304) | Bulk soil microbial communities from a Populus tree surrounding site in Tennessee, USA - Soil MetaG P. TD hybrid SBSTD5 | ecosystem: Environmental > Terrestrial > Soil > Tree plantation... | reverse complement strand
TCGCGCAGAATTTCTGCCTTACCAATCTCGAGCGTGTGAATCTGCTCGTCCATTGGGACTCCAACGCCGCTGCCTCGCGGATAACGCAATGAAGCGGGTCCCTCGTAGAGCACCGCGGTCTTGAGCATGTGCCGAAGCTCGTTCTCATCTTTCGGCGCCATAATTACAAAGCCGGGCATTGGTCGAAGGTAAGCGAAATCCATCAGCCCGTGATGCGTAGGCCCGTCGGCTCCCGCAACTCCAGCGCGATCGAGCGCGAACGTCACGTCGAGTCCCATCAAAACGACGTCGTGAAAGATCTGATCGAAAGCTCGTTGCAGGAACGTCGAGTAAATGGCTGCGATTGGCTTCAATCCTTCAGTTGCCATGCCCGCGGCGAAAGTCACGGCATGCTGTTCGGCTATCGCCGTGTCGAAGGTGCGGGAAGGGAATTCCTTCATCACTTTGCTCAAGCCGGTTCCATCAGGCATCGCAGCGGTGAGGGCTACGATGCGCTCGTCCTCCTTCATCAAGTCAATTGTTGCCTGAGCGAAGACCGCCGTGTAAGCGGGCGCCGTAGCAGGCTCCTTGATGAACTTGCCGGTCGTAATTTCGAACGCCGATGTGCCGTGCCATGCAGCTTTGTCGCGCTCCGCTGGTTCGTAGCCTTTGCCTTTCACTGTCAACGCGTGAATCAGCACGGGTCCCGACTCGGCTTTGGCTTCGTCGAGAGTCTGCAGAACCGAGTCGACGTCGTGTCCGTTGATCGGACCAAGGTATTTGAGTCCGAGTTCTTCCCAGAGCGCACCCGGAATGAAAGCGCGAGCGAGAGTGTCCTTGAGGGCCTTCGCGCTGGACAGCATCAGCTCGCCGAAAGCGGGAATCGCCTTCAGCCAGTCTTCGACTTCGTGCTTGAATTCGTTATACGGCCGCGCTCCGCGAATTCGATTCAGATAACCGTTCAATGCGCCGACGTTCGGCGAGATCGACATCTCGTTGTCGTTGAGCAGAATGATCATCCGCTTCTTCAGATGCCCGACTTGATTGATGCCTTCAAGCGCCATGCCCGCCGTCAAGCCGGCATCGCCGATGAACGCCACAACATTGAAGTCTTCGCCTTTCAGGTCTCGTGCGGCGGCTATGCCAAGGGCCGAGGAAATCGATGTGCCCGCGTGAGCCGCGTTGAACACGTCGTATTCGGATTCTTCACGGCGCAGGAATCCGCTCAGACCATTGTATTGACGAATCGTTGGGAACTGATCGCGCCGGCCCGTGAGGATTTTGTGCGCGTACGCCTGATGACCTATATCGAACACCAGCCTGTCGCGCGGTGTGTTCAGCGAATAATGCAGCGCCGTGATCAATTCGACCGGTCCGAGGCTCGCGCCAGTGTGGCCGCCGATCTTTGAGAGAGTTTCAATCATGTACTCGCGGATCTCGTCGGCGACTGCTTGCAGCTTCGATTGCGGAAGCCTGCGGAGGTCCGCCGGATCGTTGATTTGTGAGAGCAGCTTCATAAAAGATTGTTCTCCTGAGGTTTTGGCCGTAGCAACTAAAGCTAAAAGATAGCGGCGTTATGAGTTTCTTGCAATGATGAATCGGGCGAGTTCTTCGAGTACTCGCGTTTCGAGGCCGAGGCTCGAGACAATCTCGATGGCTTCATCGACAACTTCACGGGCTCGCGCGTGCGACGCGGCGACGCCGTGAATCGCAGGATAGGTTGCTTTGTTCGAAGCCTGATCTTTGCCGGGCGTCTTGCCTAGTTGTTCGCTAGTCGAAGTCACGTCGAGAAGGTCGTCAGCGATTTGAAATGCAAGTCCGATGCGATCGCCGTAGCCGCGAAGTTTTCGGATCTGTTCTTCATTTGCGGCTGCGATGATCCCGCCTACAACTACCGATGCGGCGATCATCGCACCGGTCTTCGAGCGGTGAATGTACTCGAGCGTCGACCCATCCACGCTTTTTCCTTCGCTTTCCATATCGGCCATCTGCCCGCCGATCAAGGCGTCAACGGTTCCCGCTGCAGTTGCGACCTCGCGGATGACTTGTACCTGCCGCCCTGCATCCCGATGCGGCGCATCAGCGGACAACACGCGGAATGCCTGGGTCAGCAACGCATCGCCTGCTAGAATCGCCACTGCTTCACCGAATGCCTTATGACAAGTCGGACGGCCTCGTCTCAGATCGTCGTTGTCCATCGCCGGCAAATCGTCGTGGATCAGCGAGTATGTGTGGATCATTTCGATCGCACAGGCGGCAGGCATTAGATCATCGGTCTCCGCGCCGAGCGCTTCACCGGATGCGAGAACCAGCGTTGGACGAAGCCGCTTGCCGCCCGCAAGCAAGCTGTAGCGCATCGCTCGATGAAGCTGTCGCGGCGGCGTGGATTCAGAAGGGACGAAGCGGTCGAGCCATTGATTAACTTCGGAGGCTCGCCTCGATAGATAGTTTGTGATCGATTCGCTTGCTGTCATTGCTCGAGGAAACTGTGCACTCATCGGTAGCGGACTTCTATTCTTCTTCCGCTTCTTCAAATGGAGTCGGTTTGTAAGCTCCGTCATTTCCGCGCAAAAGTATCTCGACTCGACGCTCTGCTTCATCGAGACGCTTCTGGCACTCGCGCGAAAGTTTCACACCCTGCTCGAACAGCTCGAGTGAGCGATCGAGCGGCAGATCGCCGGCCTCGAGCTGACGGACGATCTGTTCGAGTTCATCAAGCGATGATTCAAAGCTGTTTTCCGCGCTCATAGAATCTCCGAAGCTACTTCGATGCCAGAATAAGCGGTGACGGACCGGGCGCATCGATAGTGCTGACTTTCTTGAAGCCCGCGGCCTTCAACCATTCGCGGTACTCGCGCATCGTAAACACGTCTCCGTGTTCGGTGTTCAGCAGCATGTTCAAGCCGAACACGAGCGGCAATGCCGGACCGGTGCGATCGTCGTTGGGCACCATCTCGCCGATCAAAAGCAAGCCGTCATCTTTCAATGCGCGGCTGGATTTTTTAATCAGCTTCTTTCCCCACTTCTCGCCTTCGGTATGAATGATGTGGCCGAGGATCACAAGGTCGTATTTCTTGCGGCCGAAATCAACCTCGCGCAAATTGCCTTCGAGATATTCGTAACGATCGGCGACGCCTAGTCTGGTTGTGAATTCGCGGGCTACCCGATTGACCTCGGGATAGTCGACGACGGTCACTCGCGCATCGGGAATCGCCTGCGCGAACGCGATCGACCATGCCGCAGAACCGGCTGCAACATCGAGGATCTTTTTGATTCTCTTTCGAGTCTTTTCAGGAATCATTTGCGCGGCTGCGCTTGCAGCGCCGTAGCTCATCGGAAAGATCGCCGCCACGAGCTTGGGAAAGAAGTCGCGCCCAAACTGCTCGGTGTCGACTGCGGTGAATGGTCGGCCGCTTTTTACTACTTCGGTGAGATGCGACCAGCTTTCCCAGACCATACGGGTCTCGGTGACCATCGGGCCAAGATAAGTCGGCTGGCCGCGCACGAGAAATCGCTCGGAAACAGCTTCGAGATAATAGTTGTTATCTTTCTTACTCAGATATCCAAGTCCGACCAGCGCATCGAGAAGCCTGCGAGTTCCTCGCTCGGAAGCTTTAGCCGCGCGAGCGATTTCTTTAGCCGTGTGTTTGCCGTTGCTGATGTGAGTGAAGAAATCGAGTTCAGTTCCAGCCATCAATGCCTGAGCATTCCTGGCTGCCCACATATCCTGAATGATTCGTTCCGGTGTTGCTTCGATTTGTTTAGCTGCTTGCGCCATTCAGATTTTCTCCGTTGCAAGGTTTTGGTTTCTGGTTTCTAGTTTCTGGTTTCTGGTCGACTCAGGAAAGCGCAACCACAAACCAGCAACCACAAACCACGAACTAATTCTTCGTGCAATCCATTTCGCCATCCGAGACACGGACTCGAACTTTGTCTCCCGGTCCAACCTCGGAAGCACGCTTGATGATCCGACCTTGGGAATCAAAAGCGATCGCATAACCACGAGCGAGCACGCCAAGCGGCGACAGCGAGCCGAGCTTTCCGGCAGACAAAGCAATGCGCTCGCCTGGCCGCTCGATTGCCGCGCGGCCGCACGCGTGCAAGCGGCCTATTGATTCGCGCAGCTTCCCGCGTTGCTGGACGACTCGGCTTCTCAAATCGGATTCGCTAAATCGCAAGGCGAGCGTGGCATATCGAGAGCGTCCCGCCTTGAAAGTGGCTCCCAGAGCCGATTCCATCGAGTAACCAGCATCGTCCACTCTCTGAGCAAAGCTTCGAAGCTTCGAGCGCACCTGATCGAAGCCGCGGCTCGATTCCAGATCCGACAACCTGCTCTGCAACGTCAGCACTTGATAGCGCAGGGCCTTCCGCGAGTCCTGGGCAAGCCCGGCAACTCGCGCGCACATTTCATCGCGCGCCGAGGCAACAATCTCCGCGGCCGCCGACGGAGTCGACGCACGCATGTCGGCAACCAGATCGGCGATTGTGAAATCAGTCTCGTGGCCAATCGCCGATATCACAGGCACTCCGGAGTTGTAGATCGCGCGCGCGACTGCTTCATCGTTGAAGCACGACAGGTCCTCAGTTGAACCGCCTCCGCGGCCGACGATGATGGCGTCAACTTCGGGGCGTGAGTTCAGCAATCTGATTGCGCGAGCGATGTCTGAGGCCGCGCCGTCTCCCTGGACTCTCACAGGAGCAATCAGCACGCTGACCGCTTCGTTCCTTCGCTTCAAGACCCGGATGATGTCTCGGACAGCTGCGCCGTTGGGCGAGGTTACGACTCCGATGCAACGCGGCAAGATCGGGAGCGCTCGTTTGCGTTCGACTGCGAACAACCCGTCGGCGGCAAGTCGCTTCTTGAGCTGCTCGAGCGCAAGCTGCAGTGCGCCCGTGCCGACCGGTTCCATGAAATTGACGATCAGTTGATACTCGCCGCGAGCGTCATAAATCGAGAGCCCGCCTCGCGCGGTTACATGCAACCCGTCTTCAGGCGTGAATCTTATCGTTCGATTTTGCATTCGGAAGCAGGCACAGCGCAGTGAGGCCGCTTCGTCTTTTAGTGAAAAATACCAGTGACCTGATGAGTGGCGGCGAAAGTTTGAGATCTCCCCTTCGACGAAAAGCTCGGCGAACTCGCGTTCCACCGACGACTTGAGGCGCGCCGTGAGCTCGGATACCGAAACCGCGCGACGTTCCTGCATCAGTCTGTCGAGAAAGGTCAGTTGAGACATTGAGTTTCCGGAACCGGCAGTGGGGAGACGTCATTCATCTTCTTCGACGCCGAGACGCTCGAGCTCGGCTTGCAGCTTTTTCCAGTTGAAAGGCTTGAGGCTGAAAATCGCTTCGCCGATTTCAAATGTTGGAACGATTCGTTTCCCTCGGTTGGCATGTTCGACGAAGCGCGCTCCCTCAGGCGACTCTTCGATATCGACTTCGTCGTAAAAGATTCCTTCGTCATCGAGGAACCGCTTCGCCTGATCGCAGTCAGCGCTCCAACCGGTCGTGTAGATTTTTACTTCGGGCATATCAGCCCTCCGAAGATACTCGCCGAGACGAAAGCGAATTCTACTACGAAGGATTCTGCTTTGGAAGTTTTTGACACGCGAGGCGTCCCTTTGGAACATAGAGCCGCGACCGCGCCACGCTGTGCTGCGAGTTGGTAGCTTATTGAAGCTGCGCTATAATTTCGCTCCGAGGTGCGATATGAAACCCCTACTTGCGTTGCGTTCTCGACTGGCTCTCGCGCTCGTCTTACTATTGGCGTTCTCCGTTAATAGCGCCGGACAGGATCCTTCGGGCAGACCCACCGACACGAAAGGTAAAAAGACCACAAAGAAAACGGGCAAAACCGAGCCTCAACCGACAACGATCATGTTGACGGTGCTCACCGATCCGCCCGAAAGCGATGTCTTCGTCAACGGCGAACAGCGAGGGTCCACCAACGGCGAAGGCAAGATTCAATTCGACAAGCTGGCGCTTGGACACTATACGATAGAAGTGCGTAAAGACGGTTACAATCCGATGCTGCGCGGGTTTGAAGCGGGAACTGAATCTCCGACGCTTGTGTTCAAGCTCGAGCCGAAGCTAGACGATTACGTGAAGCAGTTCAACTCGCTTCTAGCATCAGGCAAGTTGACAGGACCGGATTCACCCAACGCGTTCGAGATCGTGCAGAATCTCGCCGCGAAGTTTCCTTCAAGGCCGGAAGTGACGCAGCTTGGCAATGCGCTTGCTGCGAAGCTGGCTGATGCAGCGGCTCCAGTGATTGTTCAAACCGTCTCAAATTGGCGAGGTGTTTCCCGAGAACAAATAGTCCAGGCGTCAGACGCGGTAACAAACGCGCTCGCTCTGAAAAAAGACGATTCCAGAATCCAATCCGAAGCCGCGTACTTTCGAGGCGTGATCGCTCTGCGCGAATGGCAAACGGGTGCGGCGCCGAAGGGTGATGCGAGCGGCCCGGCCGAAGGCAGCGGCAACACCAGCGGAGCAACTACGGCGCGATCGGAATTCGAAACGGCATTGAAGCTTCAGGACTCATTCACTGCGGCGCGTTATCAGCTCGGAGTTGTGTTGCTCGCTCTTGGCGATGGGCTCGGCTCGGAAGCGGCTCTTGTAAAAGTAACTCAGGCGGAGCCTCAATGGTCTTCGGCCCATGCGGCGCTGGGCGCAACCTACTACGCTGAAGCGAAGTTCAAAGAAGCGATTGAATCCTATCGAAAAGCAATCGAGATTGAACCAGGCAATGCGACTGCGCTTGCAGGCATGGGGCTCGCAAGAGTGATGAAAGGCGAGCGCGATGGCGTCAGAGAAATCGAACGCGCGATCAAGACCGACCCCAATTGCGCTGTGGCTCATTTGAATCTGGCGATTGTTTATTCACAGTCAAAGAGTAAAAAGGACTGGTCCCGCGCGGAAGAAGAGTTCAAGAAAGCGATTCAAATGAACTCTCATGGTCTGGAATTTCAGAACAGCTCCGCAGAAAAGATGCTCGCGGACGTGCAGAAGAAGAAGAAGTGAGGTCGGTGGCCTCTGAATAGAATGCTGACACCATGACCGACATACCAATTATTACGATATTGATTCCAGCGCCAGGCAAAGATGCTTGGGTATACGAGTGCCCAAACACGACTGCAAGGACAGAAGTGAAATCAGCGATGATCAGCTTCCGGAAGCTAGGGACAGTACGGGTCAACTGGAATTACGGTGCGGGCATACTGTGCGGCTGCCTAGCCAGTAGCATGCATTGCTTTAGCTGCGCTTGCGCCGATTGGTAATTGAGCAGAACCACTAGGAGCGTGAGAAGTGCCCAAAAACCAACTACGCCATACGTCAAAGCACGGTTGAAGCGTTCTGGATCGACAAGGTTGGGAACGCGCGACCATAAATAAGAGACGAGTCGAGCTAAGCTCATGAAGGCTGCAACGACTAGGACCAACACGACTACCCATCCAAGAGCCTTTAATACCTGCTCGTAAGTGACCCGCCAGCGCCATTTCTCGTAAATGGCGCCGCCTCCTATCAGGATGAGGGCTATAACAAACACAGCATCAAGCGTATCGTGCATCGAATCTCAAAGCCTCAAGCCCCGATCAGTTCCGGCCAGCTACCAAACGTGGTCGGTTATACCAGACTCCATAGCCAGTGTCACTCTGAGCGATGAATGCACCCGACAGAAACTGTAATGCGCAAAGTAGAGCGCATACGCGCTTTTTGGCCTACTCGGAGCCGGGTCTGAAATAGTGCAATTCGCACTGAGCAACCATGCTTCCTCGATTGGACAATTGATTGGGCAGTGACGTGATGATGCATAGCCGCGAAGACCAGGGTAGACGTGATAGAGCTTTTCGATATGCGATTGCGGCGAAGTTACTGCTGACTGCATAATGGACGTGCTCAAGACGGCGGGCTTATGACTTCGAAAACTCTTCCACACACGCGCAAATCGTCAATCGGAAAAGTGGACCTCTCGAGAGAGCGCGAATGGATTCTTCAACACGGTCACCAATACCTGGGCGAGTGGGTTGTGCTTGGCGATGGAAATATCGTTGGACACAGCGCCGACAGCAGCGACCTTCGCGCAATCGTGGCAACGGCTCGCGCTCTTGGGATCGAAAGACCCTACGTGAAGTTCATCAGCAAAGATTCAGAACCCATCTGGATGGGATGGCTATGAGCTGCTGACCAAACCTTTTCCTCGTAGGCTGAAGCCAGCGCGCTGATGAAGCGATCTCGCACCAGGCTTGCTCACGGCAGAGGCACGTTTCAAAGACTCGGCGCCTGTATCACCAGTCGGACATCCTTGAGTCCAAGTCGAAGCTTTGACCGTCGAGTCGCTTCGTGATACATGCTTTAGCTCAATAACCAAAACTCTTTCCGGAGGCGGAATCATGTCTGTGCAACCGTTCCCAACTACACTACGCTATCGCTTTGTTCTTACTTTAGCCGCGGTCACAATTGGAATGCTGACCGTGTTGAGTTTATTCAGCTTGACCACGAAAACGGCTTCGGCTAACGGCGAGTCGACTCGATTGCTTCGATCGCCAACAGTCAGCGCCACACAAATCGCATTCGCTTACGCCAACAACATCTGGACGGTCGAGCGCGCGGGAGGAATGGCGCGACGGCTGACGAGCTTTCAAGGACAGACCTTAAATCCTCATTTTTCGCCCGACGGAAAGATGATCGCTTTCAGCGGCGAGTACGCGGGCAACATAGACGTTTACGTGATTCCCTCCGAGGGCGGAGAGCCCAAGCGCCTTACATGGCACCCGGCGCCTGACCTCGTTCAAGGCTGGACGCCAGACGGAAAAGCCGTGATGTTTTCTTCCACGCGCGCGACGTGGGCGCCGAGCAGCGCGCCACGCTTCTGGACTGTTCCCGCCAGTGGCGGGGTCGAAGAACCGATGGCACTGCCGAGAGGTTATCAGGGAAAGATTTCGCCAGACGGCTCACGCATCGCTTATCGAATGAACAACTCTTGGGACGAAGAGCGGCGCAACTATCGAGGCGGCCAGAATCGACCGATCTGGATCGTCGACTTGAAGTCTTTTGATCTCTCCTCTCCGCCGTGGACCGACTCGAAAGACATGGATCCGGCGTGGGTGAACGATACGATTTATTTCATTTCGGATCGCGATGGCGTCGCCAACATCTGGTCTTACGACACGAAGTCTTCGAAGCTAAACCAGGTAACTAAATTTACCGACTTCGATGTAAAGACACTCGACGCGGGTTCGGGGACCGTTGTGTTTGAGCAGGCCGGATACGTGCACGAGCTCGATGCGAAGAGCGGCAAAGAACATGTCGTGAACATAACGGCGACTGGAGATTTTCCGTGGATGATGCCGAGATGGCAAGACGTGACAAACCGGATGACTAACATCTCGCTTTCACCAACCGGCAAGCGCGTTGTCGTCGAGGCTCGTGGAGAGATATTCACGATTCCAGCCGAAAAAGGTGACGTCCGAAATCTCACACACTCGAGCGCGTCAGCAGAGCGCGATCCCGCGTGGTCACCTGACGGAAAGTATGTTTCATATTTCAGTGACAAGTCGGGCGAGTATAAACTGGTGATCGAAGCTCAAGACGGGCTTACTCCGCCTCAGGAGATCGCGCTCGATCATCCGACGCATTATTACACACCTTCGTGGTCACCGGATTCGAAGAAGATTTGTTTTACAGACACGAATCTGAAGGTGTGGGTGCTTGATGTTGAAACGGGCCACGCGAAGATTGTGGGCAGCGATCCATGGATGGTGCCGCAACGAACTCTCGATCCAGTTTGGAGCCCGGATTCGAAATGGGTGGCGTATTCGAGCAGGCTCAGGTCGCTTTATCACGCGATCTTCGTCAGCAATGTGGAAACGGGCGAGACGAAGCAGGTCACCGATGGTCTCGCGGATTCTGTTTCGCCGGCGTGGGACGCGAGCGGCAAGTATTTATGGTTTCTCGCTTCGACTGATTTCGGCTTGCGGTCTCAGTGGTTGGACATGACCTCTTACGACCACGATGAGAATTTCGGGCTTTATCTTTCGGTGTTGAAAAAAGGCGAGCCAAGTCCGCTTCTCCCTGAGAGCGATGAAGACAAAGGTGTCGGCAGCGCTCCGGCGGGCCCGCGCGCGGGCCGCGCTCCGGGAGCTAATGCTGATGCAGCGTCGGATGCCGATCAAACTGTGCAGGCTCCACGAACTCCTCGAGCGCCCGTGACAGTGCAGATCGACTTCGACGGATTGCAACAACGAATTATTTCTGTTGCTGGAATTCCCGAGCATCAATACTCGCGATTGCGCGCGGGAGCTACGGGAACCGTTTTTTATCTAGAACCTTCTCCGAGCGCAGGTCGAGGCGGCGGTTTTGGCGGGGGCTTCGCGGGCAGCACCTTGTATCGATATCGGCTGAGCGACCGCAAGGCCGCGTCTTTTGTAACGGGAGTTGCAGACTACGACGTCAGCGCTGATGGTCACAAGCTTCTATATCGAACGCCCGGCATCCCTGCCGGCGCGGGACGCGCTCCCGTTGCGGCGGGAGGCCCACCGCCAACGCCTGCGTTGTATCTCGTCGATGCCGATCGCAATCCGCCGCAAGCTGCTCAGGGACATCTCAACGTCGTGCTTCGGATGTACCTGGAACCGAGAGAGGAATTCAAACAAATTTTCAATGAGGGCTGGCGCAATCAACGCGACTATCTCTACGTGCCGAACATGCACGGAACGGACTGGGTGAAAGACAAGCAGATGTATGGAGCGTTGCTGCCTTATGCGAATCATCGCGCTGACCTCAACTACTTGCTTGATATGATGGGCGCGGAGATCGCAATCGGGCACTCATACGTTCGCGGCGGAGACATGCCGGAAGTACCGCCTTCAATGGGCGGACTGTTGGGAGCCGACTTCGCGATCGAGAACGAACGCTACAAGATCACTCGAATCTACGACAATGAGAGCTGGAATCCTGAACTGCGCGCGCCGTTGGCGGCGCCCGGCGTTGACGCAAAAGTTGGAGACTACATCCTCGCGATCAACGGCGTAGAGTTGAAGGCGCCGGACAACATCTATCGGCTTCTCGATGGAACGGCGAACCGCCAGACCGCGCTCATGCTAAACGATCGTCCAACGATGGAAGGCGCGAGGGCTGTGACTGTTATTCCGGTCTTGAACGAACAAGGGCTTCGCACTCGAGCGTGGGTCGAAGCGAATCGCCGTCTGGTGGATAAACTCTCAGGCGGGCAACTCGCTTATGTTTATGTGCCGAACACCGGACAGCCCGGCTACACGAGCTTCAATCGATATTATTTCGCGCAGCAGGACAAGAACGGTGCGATAATCGATGAGCGCTATAACGGCGGAGGCTCTGCCGCTGATTACATAATTGATGTGTTGCAGCGCGATTTCGATGGGTACTTCAACAACGTTGCCGGAGATCGTTACCCGTTCACGAGTCCGTCGGCCGGCATTTGGGGACCGAAGGTCATGATCGTCAATGAAATGGCCGGCTCCGGCGGCGACTTGATGCCATACATGTTCAAGTACCGAAAGATCGGCTTGCTCGTCGGCAAGCGAACTTGGGGAGGGCTCGTGCACACGGCAGACACTCCGCCGTTCATTGATGGCGGCTCTATGATCGCGCCGCGCGGCGGGTTCTTCGCGCGAGACGGCAGATGGGCGGTTGAAAACGAAGGCACGGCTCCGGACATCGACGTCGAGAATTGGCCCAAGGACGTCATCGCCGGGCACGATCCTCAGCTTGAGAAAGCTGTGCAGGAAGCGATGCGAATGCTCAAAGAGCATCCCGTTGATCGAGCAGCCAAGGAGCCGCCGCCACCAACCTGGGGCAAGCGACGCGGACAAAAATGAAACAAGGGAGTTACGTTACAGCGATCAGTTCAGCCTGGCCTGATTCTGACGAATTGATCTTATTTGGCCGCGGACAACGTCAACGTCCGCGGCTTGCGGCGCGAACGTTAAATACTTTTCGAGTTCGATGATTGCGGTCGCGGAATCACCCACCGACGCCAGCAACAATCCTCGATCGCGTATGTGAGGTGTCGAGTCGGGATTGATCAATAAGATGCGCTCGATTGCCGCAAGCGCGCGCCGACGATCCGTTGTCGAGTAGATTCCTACAAGATTCGACAGCATGCGCGTAAGGATTTGTTTGTTGCCGACCGCCTTGAGATGTTCATTTCGAAGTTCGACCCTATCCGCGCTCACATTTGCTACTAACTCCGCGCATGCTTTATGGCCGAGCACCCGTCCTTCGTTGAAGGGATCGATGAAAATGTCTCCGGTTTCCGTTTCGTGCTTTGCGATGAAGTGAAATGGCAAGCCCACGCCCTTCACCGCGAATCCTATTCGCCTTGCCACCTCGATGTACATCACGGTAAGCGTGATTGGAATTCCGGTTCGTCGATCGATCACCTCGTTCAAAAAGCTGTTGCGAGGATCGTAGTAGGCGTCGCGATTGCCTCGAAAGCCGAGCCGCTCAAACAATGTCGCATTGATCGCTGAAATGAAATCCATGGCATCGCGCGCGTTTGCGGCCTGGTTGCGCGCGATGCCGCCGAAAAGATCGAGCTTCTCGAGATAAGCTTCAACATCGAGTCGCGGATATTCTTCGGCCGCGATAACCAGCGCAGCTTCGGCCAGGTAGACTCGCTCGTCTTCGGCGGAGACTATGTCGGCAAATCGGCTTCTCGCATTTCTTGCGGGACTTGTTGTCATCGAATGATCAAAATGAGAAAGGGGCTGACGGTTCGACTGTCAGCCCCATTAAAAGAACGAAAAGAGAACGTGCTTCAATGGTTCGCGCGTGCGGGAGCCGAAGCTTGAGCTCGCGCGTCGGTCTTGAAGTTCTTCCACAGAAACGTGTAGGAGTGATCGGCCACCGAGATCATATAGTCCCAGCCGTGATTGCCCGGGAACAAGTGAAACTCGTGAACAATGCCGAGCTTCGTCAGCTTATCGTCGAAGAGCTTATTGCTCTCCTGGAATCCGTAACGATCCTGTTCGCCGCAATCGAAATAGATTTTGATTCCGGATTTTTTGATCGTCGCAGCGTTCTGCTCGGCGACAAAAATTGGATTCACTGAGCGGAAGAATTCTTCATCAGGCGGATCGCCAAAGATCTTCCCGATTATTTGAAGCATGAACTGCGAGCGGCGATCGGTGCCCGTTGGGTGCGGCAACTCTGCGAACAACGCGGCGCTGTGGGTCGTCACAGTTGAAAACATGCTCGGATACTTGAAGGCAAGCAACAACGCGCCCCAGCCGCCCATCGAAATCCCCTGAATCGCGCGGCCCGACGGTGTGTTCATCACGCGATAATTCTTTTCGACGTACGGGATCAAGTCCTTCATGATCGCATCTTCGTAGCGAGCGCCGTTCTTCGCGTTCAAATAAAAACTATTTTCGCCCGCCGGCGAAACGATGACGAATTCACCAATCTTACCTTCGTCGCGAAGCTTGTTCACCGCTGCGGCAACTCCACGACGCTCGAACTCGCGTTCGTTGCCGAACATTCCGTGTAGGAAGTAAAGCACCGGGTAACGGCGCTTCGTGTCGCGTTCATAAGACGCCGGAAACTGAATCGCAAACTTCAGCTCCCTTCCGAGCGCCGCCGATTGAAGCGACGCGTATTCAACGTGGGTATCGGAAGGAGCTTGCATTGAAGAAGCAGCTTGCTGAGTTGCGCCGGTCTGACGCGGCATCAGGTTGGCCGCAAAGCTCGCGACCAGTGTGATTACAATCGAGAGAATTCCTACTCCCATCTGCGAGAGAATATCCATTGATTAACCTCTAAAGCGCGGCCCGTCGCTTGGAAAATGATTGATGTTGAGATTTGCGGCGGCAACATCGGTAAGATCGATTATGGCAGCGGCGTTGATTGCGGCTGCTATCGAAATCGTCTCGCTGATTTCTTCCGGGGTCGCGCCGGCCTGCATTGCTTTCTTGAGATGACCATCTATACAACCCTGGCACTTGGCTACCAGCGATGCGGCGATCGAAATCAACTCCTGTGTTTTTGTATCGAGCTGTTTCTTTTCCGAAAAGTAAATCTCGCGGTAGAACTCGCCGTAAATCCGACGCATTTTCGGCTCCATCATCGAATAAGAAGCAGGCTTGCCGTCCTTCTTTTCTCCGGGATTGGAAACCGGAATCTCGGGCTCGGCGGCCACCTTTTGAGCCTCAGCTTGCGGTGCCAATTTGCTGTCCATACTTTCACTCTCTCCTTAGTGAAGATTCTTTGGAAGATTTCTGAGTCAGCTCGCCGCGCTGGCTCACTCGACCTTTATACGTGCGAGTCGCCTCGAGAGTCTCAAAAAATGTTCTGGCTATCATCAAATTTACTGTTAGCGTCGTTCTTAATTTTTATCATATAGAAAGTTGGTATTACAACGCGGGCCAATGATGAGCTTTAGAATGCAGGCTTCGAAGCGCGTGTCTCTCGCATTGCCATCGCTTCGGCGATTGCGGCTCGAGGATTGACGATACCCCAGCCTTGCCGGTCAACCTGCACGTGACCAAGCCTGACCGCTGTTTTAACAAGGGCCGATTTCACTTCGTGCGGTTTGAGGTCGGGAACCGCCTCCAGGATCTGAGCCGCGATGGACGAGACAATAGGCGCGGCGAAGCTTGTACCGTCGACGTGCTTGTAGTGACCGCTTATCACGTTGTTGTCGCGGATCTTCAACCAGGTGACCTGTCGAAGAAGATACGGCGCGAGCTCAATCGCGTGATCGAGATCTTCGTCCACACCCGCGTTGCGCTTGATGATGTCGCGCAGTTCGGCGTCGGATGCGTGTTCGAGCTCAGACAGCAGAGTCGCCTGTTTGCCAGTCGGCGTTCCGGGCAATATCGGGGCGGCGATCCAAATACCCGGCGCGATGATCTCAGGTTTTTGAAGCCCGTCGATCGTCGGACCATAACTCGACCGATACATATCATTGTCAGAGAAGTCGAGATTGTTCTTGTCGTCGAGCCCGCCAACTGCAATCACAGAAGGCGCAGAGGCGGGCGGCAGAACTGGGTGATGAGGAAGGTGACCAGAGTTGCCCGCCGCTGCCACAACGAGGAGCCCGGCTCGGGTCGCGTCTTCAGCCGCCTGTGAAAGTTCGTCAGTCAGATAGCTTGCTTCATAGTCACCTCCTGCTGAAATGTTTATGATCCGAACTCTGAATTCGTCCTTGTGGCGAATGACCCATCGAATTCCACGAGCGATGTCTTGATGACGAACGCGCGCCGACATTCCGACTTTCACTAAAACTACGTTTGCTTCGGAGGCGATGCCGCGATAGAGGCCATCTGACAAATATCCGTTTCCCGCGGCCACCACTGAAGTCATCATTCCATGCCAGGATGAAACCTGCGGTGTCGTGAGATCGGCAGTCTTGGCTCGCTCAACCAGGTTCACGTATTTCAGGATTCGATTTCGAGGTTGTGAGAGGTCGGGATGGGCGTAAAAGCCTGAATCGAGAAAAGCGATTGTGGCCCCACGTCCGCGAAACTCATCAGGCGCGTCCAGCCGCATCGGAGTCGGCAAGACCTTCAACTCCTGCTCGGCAAAGTGCGGATACGCGGCCGTGAGCTCATCGTGAAGCTGCGAATAGCGGGTGACGCAGTCGTCACATATCTGCTTGCCCGGCTCCCACGCGTGCATATTCACCGCAAGCAGCGGATGAAGCGAAGGGTCGACTGCCTCGGAATTCACCGCATTGTCGATATCCACTTCACGGCGGCAAACAGGACAATAGAAAGTGTTCGATTCCATTTTGCGTTTCTTGAAGAGCGGTTAATTGTAGCGGCGACTTCGAGAGGCCGCAAACAGACAAGCTCGTGGCTGCGCGAGTCGTGAATGAAATGAAAATCCGGTTCGTGTTATCATTTGATCCAGCAGTTATGAGTGATCCCAAAGAACTCGCATTTCGCTACGATTTGTTCATTACACCGGACTGGCGCGATCGCTTCGACACACTTGTCAACGAGAATGTTGAACTACCGATGGAAGGGCGCATACTCGACGTCAACTGTGGGACGGGAGCTCACGCGATAGAACTTGCGGCCCGTATGAGCGACAAGGGTGAGGTTATCGGCATCGATTCAAGCGCCGAACGCGTCGCAATCGCTCGCGCCAAAGCGCAGATCGCCAAGCTCGACAATGTGAGATTCGAGCAGGGCAGCGGTTCGGACGTGCCATTTGATAGTGACGAGTTCGACTTCGTTGTCGGAGATGCATCGCTGTTGCCGGCCGGTGAGATCGAAGCAACGCTGGCCGAGATGCGTCGAGTCGCGCAGCCTGACGCGCGCGTGGTGTTGAAACTAGCCACGCGCGGAAGCTTCGGAGAATTCTTTTCGATCTACTGGGAAGCTCTACACGAAGCCGGCATCGACAACGATGTACTGGCCTCGCTCGAACGATTGATGAACGAGCACCGCACGTTATCCGATGCGGAACAAATTGCCGAACATTCGGGCTTCCGAAATGTCGAGAGTTTCGTCAGCCAAGAAGAGTTCGACTACGAAAATGCGCAAGAGTTCCTCGATTCGCCGCTCATCAATGATTTTTTCATGTCGGATTGGCTCGAGATTGTTCCGGAGGAAAATCGCGACGAATTGCGCGGTCAAATCGGTAAAATCATCGATCGCGAACAGCGCAATGCTCCATTCGAAGTCTCCATCAAAGCTACGGTGATCACCGGAATTAAATAAGCGCTGTTATTTTTTGTGAAGGAGTATGCGGCCTGCGTACGTGGTCAACGTCAGACGCGGTCCTCCTCGAAGATGTGTGCCGGACACACCTTTCGGACCCCGCGATGAACCTGTAAGACTCGAGATGAACGCTCCGAGGTTTATGTTCTCGCTCAGCGCTCGAGCATTGAGATTGAAGGGCGTTCCGCTTGGCAGCGTGACATCGAGATCGCCTTTCATCGTTTGCAAGGTATAAGCGCCACCTTCGCGAAGATCGCCATCAAAATAAATGTCGCCGCTGGTCACTCTCACTTCAACCGAGGGACTGTTTACGTCAACAAGATGGACGTCGCTATCGATCGAAAACACGCTGACGTGTCCAGAGATTCCTCGAAGCTCTATCTTGCCAACATAGTTCTTGACCGAGATCGAAGTCTCAGGCGGAACAGACACCTCGAAATCTGCGTGCGCCATTCCTAGATTACGCGACGTCGAAATCGTAATGTCATCTCCAATGACCTGATCTTCAATCGAAACTGATGGAGCGGCGTTTGCTCGCGCGGAGATCGTCTTCTTGTCCGAAGCGACAATGCGGATCGTCCCGTTCACGTTCGAGATAGTGAGATGCGCGGCTCCTCGAGGCGTGTAAGTCCGTTCAAATCGCGAGAGGGATTCGCAAAAGGGCAAGACGTTGCCGGCGCAAATGAAGATGGAAAGAACTACCGGAATGAAATACTTCATACTCGTCCGAGTGTTCTACGCAGTTTCAATCGGTCGGGGGCCTTCCACTGAACCTCAAAAGTTTTCGAAACTTGCCAACAGCCGAACCTTCTCTCGATAGGCATTAAGCATCAATTCCTGAGACACATCGTCAGCAGGATTATCGTTCAACTGATGACGGCACTCGATCAATGACTGATCAACGTAGAGCAGATTTCGCTCATAGGCGTTTCGAACTTCCGGATCCCACGAATTCTTGCGCTGCTCCACGGCCTGACTCATCATACCGATTTGACTCTCGAGCTGCTGCAGATCCGCTTTCGAAAGAGGCGTCACGTCGCCAGGCGATATAAGCGCGCTGGCCGCCGAAGTCTCGGCTGGCAGCGTGCTATTGCCGCGCCGGGTTTGAATCACGGCGATCGAAAGGACGATCACAAGGACCGCGGCGGCTGCAATTGTCTGCGGAAGAGTCAAATTGAAGTTGAACGCGCCGATTCGAGTCCACCATCTGAGTGGCATAGACCATGCGCCCGGCTTCAAGTCTTCCAATCCGGATTGAACTCGCGACCAGACGGCTGCCGACGGCGATTGAAGCGGAAGCCGCTGGCTGAAATGAACAATCTGCAGCAAGTCGTCGCGAACAGCGCGGCAAGGCTCGCAATCGGCAAGATGCCGTTCGAGGTTGACCTGCTCTCCGAGCTCGAGTCCTCCGTCAATGTATTCGGATAAAAGTTCCTGACACTCCTTGCAAACCATCTCACTCACCTGAATTAAAAAATTGCGACCGCCTCATTTTTTGGTCAACAGTTCACGCAGCCTCATTCGAGCCTTGTGCAACTGCGACTTCGAAGTTCCTACTGTAACGCCGAGCAGACCCGATATCTCTTCGTGCTCGTAACCTTCGACATCGTGAAGGACGAACACCGTTCGATAACCCGGTGGCAGCTCGGCAATAGCCTTTTCGAGAGCAAGCCGATCGACCATCGATATCCTTCGAGTGCTTTGGAGTGGCGTTTCAACGACGTCGGTGAAATCGCCCTCTTCGCTGGTATGCTCGAGCTTAACGCCGCGTCTGCGAAGATGCATTAGAACCTGGTTCACCGTCAATCGATGAAGCCAGGTTGTGAATGCTGAGTCTCCGCGAAAGCTTCCAATCTTCTTGAAGACCTGAAGAAAGACTTCCTGAGTAAGATCTTCCGCTTGCGACGCACTCCCAAGCATTCTCAAGCACAGTGAGTACACTCGTCTGCGGTGCTGCTCGTACAGTTTTTCAAACGCTGCCGAATCCCCGGCGGCCGCTGCCCTTGCCAGTTCAACGTCCGACACTGGTTGGATTCGTTCGCCGGTCACGGTCGTCAGCGCGCTAGCGGATCAGGCCAATGACCTCAATGCGTGTGATGCGATGGCACCAGATCCGGTTGCTCCCGGATCATATCATCTAAGAGATTGATTTTGTTAGCGGAGGAGTGATTCTGGGCGAGCTTTTCTAAGTCACAAGAGAGTAGAGTTGGCGGTCATCACCGAGCATTCAGCGATGATCGCCAACTCTGTCCACTGATCACAGTAGGTCGGCAACCGTGATTATGGATTTTGAGTCGACCCGGAGGTGGCTGGCTTAGCCGGCATGCTTTCGACTGCAGCGTTAGTCAAAAGGCGAATCTCAACGCGGCGAGGTAACGTCGGCAGAGAACTTCCGGTGCTTGAACTATTGGTCGTGTCGCCCGTTGAAGCGTTTTGAATCATCGGCCTCGCGGCTCCAAAACCCACCGCGAACATTCGCATCAGTGGAACATTATCCTTGTCTGCAAGATATCGCTGAACCGCTTCTGCTCTCAACTGCGCGAGACTCTGATTGTAGCGAGTAGCTCTCGCTGAATCGCCGAAGCCTACGATCTCGAGCACGAAACCTCTGCGGTCGGTGATCTGCGATGAGAGCTGATCGAGCTGCGCCATCGCCGCCTTGGTCAGCACCGCGCTGCCCGGGCGAAAGAAAACCACCTGCGTTGTCTGAATCGTGTACTTGTCGAGATTTGCGCGAAGATCGTCAACGCTGTGCTCGACTCCAGCCACGCGAGTATTAGCCTGTTCGGCAGAAGACGAGGCGTTATCGGCGGTGCTCTGCGCTCGATCTGCGCGCGCGCGAGCATCACCGATGCCGGTCCTCAACTCGCCTATTTGCTGAGTGTTTCTGCGCGAGGTCTCTTCAAGCTCACCCGTGCGGTTCTCCAAAGGCGTGACTCGTTCCGCCACGCGATTGCGCACATACTTTTTGGTCGCGCAACCAGATTCGAATGCGACTGCCATCGCCATCAGCACGGCAACGCAAAGCAACTTATACATAGTTCTTACCTCCTCAGGTCTTTGATAAGCGCCGATTAATAAAACGAGTTGCGGCCATCGACGCGGGTAGTTTCGATGATGCCTCTGCGAGCAGTGTGCCATTGACACCCATAGCGTCCACTATGAATTGGCTTAAATAGAGGCGGTTTCGACTTCAGTCACAACAGAAGAGTAAATCGAACTGTAGGAGTTTCCGCCTGCGGTGTGAAAAAATTACATTATCTCAGTGCATAAGAGACGGTCATCTTGCGAAAATTACAATGAAAAGAATTGACAGCAGTCACTCGCAAGTTAGAATGAGAGCGACCGCCTCAGCCCCTAGACCGCGGGATCAGACCTCCGAGAATACGGTTTAATGCATTCGCTCTATTATGTTCTTACCGATCAACACGGCGAGGAGTTTGCCCCGATGCGCGGCAACCAGCAGACGGTGTCGCGACTGGTGCGATATTTCGAAGATGTGGTGATCGAGAATAAGCTCTCGGCGCTGGTCATTGAAGCTCGTTGCTTGGGCGGCGAACCTGCACGCGAGGCGCAGCGCCTCGCGAAGCTTGTTGCTGCTTCGCGGCGAGTTTATTTGTTCTCCGGCAATTCTGAGTGCAAGGCTCGAACCTGGACTCCACAACCTTCCGTCAAGCTAACGAAGGTCGAAGAGGGTGACCACCACAGCATTGAGACGGGCCCGTTTATACTCGTGATGGAGCCGCGATTCTGCGGTTTGCTTGCATCATCCATCGTCCCGAACGAGACAACCAGCGACGTTACCCCGTATGAGATGGTCTGGACATTCGATCCGAACGTAGTGTTCACCGCTGTCGAATACTTGATGGCGCGAATGAACGCTCAAAGGCCGCAGGAGCGCGAGAGATTTGAAGCCCTGCTCAACGCCTGTACGCCGCGCACCTCGTCGCTCAGGCTCGCGCTGACGTTCACTACCAAGGTCACGATGCTGATGCAGCGCCAAAATGAGCTCGAGATGGCGACCAACCGCATCAGCTCCGCAATATCGAGCACACTCGAGCTTGAACCGATACTTCAGGCGGCGGTTGAAGAAGTCGGCCGTGCGTTGAACGCGCGCACAGCGGCAGTCGTGCTGTGGCAGGAAGGAACTAACATGCCCGAAGGCATGAGCATATACGAACGGCCCGAAGAACCGAACGATCATCCAACCAGCTCGGCGTCGCTGGTCAACAACAATGGTCGCGCCACCTGGACTAGCGATCAAACCGAGGTGGGCAAGCCGGGAAACACGCAAGAACCGGCGCGAGAAATGAATAAGGAACAGAGTCCCGCTTCCGGCTCGCTTGAAGTGCCGATTTCATATCGCAACACCGTCATCGGCATGCTCATGATCGAAGACGACGCCGCTTCGCGCGTTTGGGAAGATGAAGAAATGCTTATGGTCAAGACGGTGTGCGATCAGCTCTCGGTCGCAATAAGTCATGCGCGATTGTTTCAACAAGTTCAAAAACAGGCGATGACCGATGCTCTCACCGGTCTTTACAATCACGGATATTTCCAGGAACGGCTCGATCGAGAAACCAAACTCGCAGACAGAAACAACGAACAGGTGTCCTTGATATTGCTTGACCTCGATCACTTAAAGGAAATCAACGACACTCACGGCCACCGCTCAGGAGACGCAGCGTTGTGCCACGTAGCTTCGATGATGCGGGCTGCCGTTCGCGAAGTAGATATAAGCGCGCGATATGGCGGCGAAGAGTTTGTAGTTATCCTTCCCAAGTGCGATCGCGAAAACGCAATCGATGTTGCCGAGAGGTTGCGCGAATCGATCGCTTCAACGCCGGTCGATAGAATGGGTCAGGTTACTGCGAGCATCGGCGTCGCTACTTATCCGTCGGGCGCAAAGAATAAAGAAGAGCTGATCGAGATGGCAGACCGCGCGATGTATCTGGCTAAAGCCGCTGGACGAAACCGCGTTCGAACCCTGGCTCATCGAAGTTACACCGGAGCCGATGTCAGATGAGCGATCAATTTTTTCGTACGAGAACTCTGATATTCCCGACTGATAGTTGCTCCTGAAACCGAGAAGCTAATTCGCCGGAGAGTGTTGTGCTGACACGCAATCGCGTATCAAGCGGGTCGCCTTGCTGCAAAATCACGTCGCTGATGTCTTCAGGAATTCCATCATCTAGTTGATACCAACGCGCCGTTCCCTCGTGAATAATTTTTGAAAACCGCATTCCGCTCTGGGGTACCACCGGTCCGAGCGCGCCGGTGTGCATCAACGTCATTTGAGTGGGAGGGTTGTCTCGCAGAAAAGATGCTACTCGAGCGCGCTCGCGAGCCGCCTTTGAATTGACTCCATTGCGATAGCCCTCCTGGAACACCGCAAGCTGTCGTACGCCATCAGAAATCAGATAGCCATATTGCAATGCAACGATTAAGCAGATTCCCATGATTGCCCAGCGAATCGACTTACCTTTGCAGAGCGTGACGATCGCAGGCGCAAACAACGCGACCGCGAGTAAGTGGGGCAATCCGTATCTCACGTTGAGCAACCCGAAAGCGCTCAACGGGAATATCTGGATCTCTCCTCTGTACAGACTGAAGACGTGAAACAAAAACGGCACTATCAACAGCAGGTGGGGCCACTGCAGGATCATCGTTCTTTTCTTTTTCAATGACGAACTCACGAATCCCGCCGTCCCGAGAAGCAATACAAAAGGTCCGGCGCAGACGGCAACTGCCATCGCAATCGTCAACGCGTCAAGCAGCGGGTGACCTGCGAAGACTGCTGACCATCCGAGATTCGCGCGGTTCTGCAGGTACAAACCGCGCGCCGAGTTCGGTCCGGTCAAAAACTCAAATGCGTTTCCGTAAATCAGCCAGTTGTGCCAAAGCCAATAGATCGGACCAATCGCTACAAGCACCGAATAAATCGCTCCGCTTTTTAGCTTAGTCGACCAGTCGCCAATCGTTGTCAGAGTGACTATCGGCACGCAAAGCGCCGCGACAGCCCAAGCCTCGTAGCGTGCCAGCGTCGCGAGTGTCATAATCAACGCGGCGAGCACCAGGCGCCTCAGCGTTTGATTGTCCATCCAACGTTGCAACGTATAAACCGCCGCTGCGAGTACTGCCATGAACAGCAGTTCACTCATTGGCGTCGATTGGAGGTACAACACACTTGGGTTAAACAGCAGTATTCCTACCGAGACCGCCGGCAGGGCTTTCTTCGCGATACCCTCCTCGCTTCTGTAAAAACCTCTTGCAAGCAAATAAAGAACAATTGCCGCACCAACCAATGAGATCATCGAGATGATGCTGCCCGATGCGCCCGTCCTCCACATCCAATCATTTGCGACCAGTGGGAGCATCAAGACCGTTTGAAGCGGAAGCCAGGGAGAGCCGATCTGAATGTAATGCTGACGGAGCGATGAATCCGGCGAATCGACGACCTTGCGAGCGATGTTGACGTGCGCGACCCCATCGCCGTATACATTCGTCATTCCATTCGAGAAGAAATAAAGAAATGAGAGAAGGGAGATAGTCGCAGCGATCACCGCGACTACAAGAACGGGACGTGAGGCGATGGAAGAAATCAGCCGTGACTGATTGAAAATGGAGCGAACCACCGTTTCGCGACTCAGCTCATTTCCATCTTCCATTTACATTTCACATCACACGAGGCTCGTCTCGGCTTCGGCGATGACTCTGTGTATGGCGGCCACTTCGGTCACCAACTGGCGAAACATTTCGGGCAATAGGGCCTGCGGGCCATCCGACAACGCTTGTTCAGGGTGATTGTGAACTTCAACCATGATTCCATCGGCGCCCGCCGCTATCGCAGCGCGCGCAAGTGGAATGACTTTGTTGCGCTTGCCCGTTCCGTGGGATGGATCGACGATGATTGGTAGATGTGAACGCGTTTGCACGGCCGGTACAATCGACAAGTCCAAAGTGTTTCGCGTGTGATCTGCGAAGGTTCGCACGCCCCGCTCGCAAAGCACGACATTGTAGTTGCCTTCGGCCATAATGTACTCCGCGGCGAGCAACAACTCGTCCAGCGTTGCCGACATTCCTCGCTTGAGCATCACAGGCTTGTGTGCCTGGCCGACGCGACGCAACAGAGAGAAGTTCTGCATATTCCGAGCGCCAACCTGCATAATGTCGGCATACTCCTCGACAAGGTCCGCCGTTTCCGTGTCCAGCACTTCGGTAACGATGCTCAACCCAAACCGCTCACGAGCGTCGGCAAGAATCTTCAATCCTTCTTCGCCAAGTCCCTGAAAAGAATACGGCGAAGTGCGGGGCTTAAAGGCGCCACCTCGAAAGAGCTTTACGCCGCACGAAGCAACAACCTCTGCGATTGCCATCGTCTGCTCGTAGGATTCGACGGCACACGGCCCGGCTATGATCGCAGGTTCGAGCCCGCCGATTTCGTTCTCGCGAACCCGGACAATCGTGTCCTCCGGTTTCAAGTCTCGACTCACAAGCTTATAAGGCTTTGAAACTCTGATGGCCTCCGCTACACCGGGAAGCATTTCGAAATGGGCTGGGTCTATAGCGCCTTGATTGCCGGTAATACCGATTGCAGTGCGGGTCGCGCCCGGCATCGGATGCGGCTTGAAGCCGAGGTCGCGAATGACTTTCAGTACCTCGTCCACCTGAGCTTCGGTGGCTTCGGATTTCATTACGATGAGCATTTATTTGTCTCGATTCGTTCGATTCTGATTCAGGTATACGCTGCTAGACTCTCAGTCGCAATGAAGTATTCACATCCGCTCCGGCGCCTCGATGCCCAGCACATTTAACGCGTTGATCAGTTGCCGTCGAGCGATGCCGGCGATTGCGATCAACAGCGATCGGCGCGAGACGTCCGCTTCCGAAAGAATGTGATAGTTGTGATAAAAAATGTTGAAGCGCTGCGCAAGCTGAAACGCCCACTTCGCAACAATCGCCGGCTCGAGCGCGGCAACCGCTCCACGCACGACATCGTCGAGCCGCTCGGCCAAATACACAAGCGACCACAACTCATCACCCGATTCGCCGCTGAGCAAGTTGTCAACTTGCTCGCGCGTCAGTTGCCGAGCTTCATTAATGCTCGAACCAATTCCCGCGTCGGCGAGCTTACGAAAAATTGATTTCGCCCGCACTACCGAGTATTGAATGTATGGGCCGGTCTCGCCGTCAAAAGCGAGCGCTTCCTTGAAGTCGAAAGATATGATCGAATTGCGAGTGAACTTCAACAGAAAATAGCGCAGCGCGCCGACAGCGATCTTGTGCGCGGCATCGCGCTGCTCGGCTGCGCCGAGCTCCGGATGACGGCTTGCGACTTCTGTGAGCGCGTTCGCTTCAAGTTGATCGATGAAGTCGTCCGTCTTTACGCCAAGCCCCTTGCGACCGGACATGCTAACGACTCCGCGTTTGCGATCTTCGTCTGTCACTCGCTGCCCGAGCTGTTCTGCAGTTGCCACACTCAGCACGACCTTCTCGTACCCAAGGTGAGCGCTGCGTTCTACGCGCTCGTCGTGATCGACAGCCATCACGCCGAGCTTGACGTAATGCTGCGGGTAAGCCTGCCCAATATCGATCACATTGAAATAAGCCGCGCCGCTTCCAAACTGAGGATGCCCGGGCTCGTTCTCAGCCGGATCGGAGCTTGTTATCCACGCGACGCGCTCGTCAGCATAGCGATGAAACTTCCGGTAGTAGAAATCCAAATCTAGTTGCCCGAGCTTCCACAAATGAAAACCTATGTCCTTGCCGGTATAAGTAACGGTTCCGTTCGATCGCACGATCACCTTATCCAACTCGTGTTCGGTTTGCTCGCCATCGGCTTCGTCAGTTGAGCGCATCACCCAGCAACCGGCCAACTTTCCTTCGGTCTCGTACTCTACCGCGCCGCGATCTTTTAACAACTCAAACGTGCGGCTCCAAAGATTCAAGTGAAGAACATCAGACTCTCGAGGCAGAAGGTCATACTCGATCCCTACTCTCGCCATCGTGTCGAGATGGCACTCGAGTATTCGAGTCGATATGTAATCGGCCATCTCGTAAGTTTCGCCCTCGCCCGATTCAATTGCGTGAAGCGTCTCGGTTCGCAACGAAAGCCTCGACGAGTCTTCTTCGTAGAAGCCGCCGACTCGCGCGTAAAGGTCCCAGCAGTAGTAATCGAATTTGTTCTCGATCGCCTTGATCTGCTCGAAGGTCATTCGCTCGAGATGCTTGAATCCAACGACTACATCGGCGACTTGCACTCCGGTGTTGTCGATGTAGTTCTGAACTTCCACTCGTTCGCCAGCCTTACGCAACATCCTGACGGTTGTGTCACCGAGCACTGCGTTGCGCAGATGTCCGATGTGCGCAGCCTTGTTTGGATTGACGGCCGTGTGTTCGACGATGATCTTACCGCCCAAACGCGGCGGCATTAGTTGCCGTTCGTCGAGCGCGCTCCTGAGAAATTCGGCGCGATCGAGATAAATGTTCAGGTAGCCGGCGCCGGCGATATCGACGCGCACCACGCCATCAGTCGAGCGCATTTCTTCGGCGAGCCGGTTAGCGATGTCTCGCGGATTATGTTTCTGGCCGGTGGAGGCCTTCAATTTTTTCGCAAGCTCGAAGGAAACGGGAAACGCGAGATCCCCTAGATCAGTTCGCGGCGGCACCTCGGCCTGGATCTCCTGCAGATCGACATCAAACAGCTTATTGATCGCCTCACGCACCCGCTCGCGCATTGTCTCCTGGATGGTCATAGCTGATCGGTTTCAGCAATCGCGCGACACAAATGACATGCGCGCTGATCTTGGAATCCAAGATATTATCAGCCACCGTTTGTTTTGTGGAAGCCATCGCTTCGCACCGGAGTGGTCGGTCACGCTTTACAAATCGCAACCGAAGGCGCTACCTTCGGACCTGAACTATTCAAGATATGGTAACGAGCACTCCTTCGTTGATTGGCCAGACGCTAAACAAGCCGAAGCTGGACAACCTCGCTAATGAGATATGGAAGTCGGCTGAGCGCCTGCGCGGGAAGTTCAAAGCCTATGAGTACCAGAATGTAATACTGCCGATCATTGTTATTCGGCGGCTCGAATGTGTGCTTCTCAAATGGCGCGAAGACAAAAAGGCCGACATCCGCGCGAAGCAGCCGAAGCGCACTGACAAAGAACTAGACGCGCTGGTCAAGAATCTGGAACTGAACCCCAAACAGATTCCATTTTCAAACAAGACTGATTGGACGCTGCGAAAGGTGTATGAAGAGGACCACACGCTGCTCGCGGAAAACTTCCGCGAATACATAAACGGCTTCTCGAAAAATGTCGACGAAATCATCGAGAACTTCAATTACCGAAATGTGATCGGTCAGATGGTCAAGAACAATCGTCTCGCGCCGATTTTAAACCAGTACAAGGAACAGCCGCTCGGTCCTGATCAGCTCTCGAATCTCGAAATGGGCTACGTGTACGAAGAACTGCTGCGTCGATTCTCCGAACAAAGCGGTGAAGAGGCCGGAGAACACTTCACGCCGCGAGAAGTCATCCGGCTAATGGTCGAGTTGCTCGAGATCCCAATTCCGGAGCGGCACATCTCGATCTATGATCCGGCCTGCGGAACCGGCGGCATGCTGTCGGTTGCGAAAGAGCATTTGCTCGATCGCGCAGTTACCGATAAGCAGAGAGCCAATGTCGAGAGGAATGTCATTATTCGCGGGGAGGAATTGTCGCCGACCAACTACGCGATTTGCCAGGCTGACTTGCTGATCAAGAATGACAGAGAGGCAAAAGTATTTCTGGGCAACTCGCTCATCCCACACGACAGCAGAGAGCCGGGTGATCAATTGCCTGAGCCAAAGTTCCGATTCGATTTCATGCTCAGCAATCCGCCGTTTGGCGTGACGTGGGGCGGCAAGGACGGCTACGAGACTGAAGCCCGCAAACTGAAGACGACGCGGTACTCGGCTGGGATGCCTCGCACGAATGACGGCGCGCTGCTCTTTCTGCAAACGATGTTGGCGAAGATACAGCCTCCGGAAAATGGAGGCAGCCGCATCGCGATCATCTTCAACGGCTCGCCGCTCTCAAACGGGGACTGCGGTTCTGGCGAGAACGAGATTAGACGATGGATTCTGGAGAATGATTGGCTTGATGCCATCGTGATGCTGCCCGATCAGCTTTTCTACAACACCGGGATCTTCACTTACATCTGGCTGCTGCGGAATGAGAAACCGAAGAGTCATCAAGGACGCGTGATGCTGATCGACGCGAGGAAGCAGTTCGAGAAGGAACCGAAGTCGTTCGGCAACAAACGCAATCGCATCACTGACACGCATCGCGCCTGGATCGAGCAACGTTATCGTGACGGCTGGGCCAAAGGCTACAACGACGATGACGTGAAGTTGTTCGAGACCACTGACTTTGCTTATCACAAGGTCAGCGTCGTCTTTTGGCAGACCGATGAGAATGATGAGCCGGCGATCATCACCGAGCGCTACGAGAAGGCCTTCACAGCAGCCAACATTGCCAAGGAGCAGGCGTTCTATGACAGCGAATTGAAGTTCAAGGTTCGTCTGACTGATCCTGAGAGCGGGCGAGCCGCAACCTTGAGTTTCAGGCTTGCGTCAGGCGACAGCTTTGCAAAGATTTTCGAGAGCGCAGCACGCGAGGCGTTCGCCTCGGAGCTCGAAGCTCGATTGAAGAGGCTTGCAGATGGCGCTGCAAAGAAGAAGGCGCTGAAGCGGTTCATCGATTCTCTCGGAGTCGAAGCCGAATGGATGCATCGCCACTACGTGAAGGACGACGAGTACATCCCGCACGGCGATGACATCGAAGAGTTCCTCAACCGTGAGATCGCGAAGCCAATCATTCGTTGGGAGGACAGCCCGCAGCTCGGCTACGAGATATTGCCGAACAAGTATTTCTACCGCTACAAGCCACCGACTCCTGCGAAGGATTTGTTAGAAGAGTTCTGGCGGTTAGAGAAGGAAGCGGAGGAGATGTTGGGCACGCTTGTAGATTAGGTCCCTATAAGGCGGATTACAGCAAATGCTTTCACTTGATCGAAAGGATCGCAGCTGGAGGCGCGAACGACTCAAGAATCGAGTGCGCCTAGCGTATGGAGACTCGCTCTCCGCAGAGAACCGAAACGACGGAGACATCCCCGTTTATGGATCTAACGGCATCGTCGGTACGCACGACAAAGCGATCACAAAAGGGCAGACAATTATCGTTGGTAGGAAGGGTTCTTTCGGTAAGATATCGTGGAGCAACCGTCCATGTTTTCCTATCGATACAACGTACTTCGTAGATAGCACACAAACGCAAGAGAACTTGCGGTGGCTCTACTACGCATTGGAGAGCCTGCAGCTGGATACCGTGAACTTTGATAGCGCGGTTCCTGGCTTGAGCCGAGAAGTAGCCTATTCATTGTCAGTCAGGTTCCCATCGCTACTAGAGCAAGAGCGCATCGCGGCGTATCTCGACTTTAGTTGTGCGGCGATTGATGCTGCGGTGAACGCCAAACGCCGCCAGATCGAAACCCTTGATACCCTCGCCGCCTCGATGATCCATCGCGCCGTCACACGCGGATTGAATCCGCAGGCAAGTCTGAAGGCATCAGGATTGGACTGGCTTACCGAGGTCCCAAGTCACTGGCAAGTTCAACAGTTAAAGCGGCGATGCGCGTTGGTTCGCGGTCAGTTCACCCATCGTCCTAGGAACGATCCGGCTCTTTACGATGGTCCCTATCCTTTCGTCCAAACAGGAGACATAACCGCTGCGCAGAAATACATTCGAACGTTCACACAGACTCTCAACGAGCTTGGCTTGAGCGTGAGCAAGATCTTCCCGCGCGGGACTCTGGTGATGTCGATCGCAGCTAACATTGGGGATGTGGCGATTCTCGATTTCGAGGCGTGCTTCCCTGACAGTATGATTGGAATGATTCCTGGGCCGAAGACCAACCTCGACTACCTTTTCTATTTGATGCGAACGATGAAAGGAATAATGTTGCGGTCAGCTGTTCTTAGCACGCAGTTGAATCTGAACTATGTACGAATTGGAACAAACTACGCTCCCTTTCCACCAGCGAACGAGCAACGCGCAATAGCAGACTATCTGGACGCGAAGGAAGGTGAATTGCGTTCAATTAAGAGAATTCTAAACGAGCAAGTCGAAACCTTGATAGCCTATCGGAAGTCACTCATACACGAATGTGTGACGGGCCAGGAGCGGTTAACCGAGCAAGACTTAGCCAGATTTAACGTCGCTGTGGTCGAGCGTTCATCTTGACATAACGCCGGAGGTAAGAAATGAATAAGAAAAACCTGATTGATGCTGAAGCCAAGAAGAAACGAGCGAAGATCCTGAAGATCACTGGTGGTGCAGTTTTGTTCCTCTCATTCATCACCCAAAACTACTTGTATGATATATGGAACTCAAGAAAGCAGGACTTACACCTTGCTTCAGTTGACGCTGCCATAATGAATAAGGGCGTTCTATTAAACGAGATATTGTATTTTGTCTCGAGTTTGGGGAAAGGCTCACTTAAGCCTGAAGAGGTTGAGCAGATCCGGTGGCAGAAGATTCGGGAAGCGGCAAGAAAGATCGCAATGAGCAATTCGATCTTTGTTCTCGTCAATGATTTGGACAAGCAGGACAAAGTCAACGTGGCGAATGATCTGATGGCTAGGGCTGACGCGGTAAAAGACTATTACTCGTACTCCGAGTTCATGGGCTATTTTAACAGCCTAGACCAAAAGTACTTTTCTACAGGCGTATACTCCGAAGATATTCGGGAGAAGAGAGATATAGCAAGACACGTCTATCTCGGATTGTACATACTGGGGTCATTTCTAGTTCTCGCTGGCGTAAAGTTTGAATAGCACTCTCAAGAAGCAGGTAGCTATACCTCAAAGTGCTTGTCACAGCATTGAGTAGAGAGTTGAAACCCGCCAAGAGATGCACGACTGATGACGACTAATTTCAATCGCTATCTCGATAAACAGTTGAGGGAAACTACATTCGCGGAGCGCTTTAAGCAAGCGGGTGAGGCGTGGGATGTCGCGGTGCAGATCGCCGCTCTTCGCCAACAAGCTGGGCTTTCGCAGAAGGATCTTGCGAAGCTGCTCAAGACATCTCAGCAGCACATCAGCCGCATTGAGTCTCCGGGGTATGAAGGCCACTCTCTCAGCATGTTGCGCCGGGTTGCCGACGCATTGAACGCGCACGTTCGGATTGTCATAGAGCCGGACGAAAGAAGAACAGAAACAAAAGTCGCTGAGTCGCGCTCGCCTTATCGCGCAAAGGGACGCGACGGCGAACCGATCGTAAGGGGACGAAGGAAGTAGCGCTCGTCGCGCTGTAAGCTTCCCCGCCGAAGCTTCAGAGCTGGAATTGCGTGGCGGGAACTCCGTTAGGAGTTCTATGTTTGTAGTAACCAAGACGCGTATGGTGCGAACTCCGTCAGGAGTTCAATGTACCGGTTGAGGCGTGATACATTTCACTCCTAGCGGAGTGAGCGCCCGCGCTCAATTCGATTGCTACAAACATTTAACCATTACGTGGTTGGGCCCGAAACCATAAACAATGACCCGAAAGAAGCCGCCAGAGCTAACATTTCAAGATCACATCGCGACCTTTCTTATTCGCGAGCACGGCTATGGTGTATTGGAGCAAAGCGAGATTACCGACACCGACCATTGCATCGCCGAGGATCATCTCTGGGCCTTCCTGCGGGACACACAACCAGAAACGCTCAAGAGCCTGGAGGAAGATTACGGCACAGATGCACGCGATGAGATCTTTCGAGCCTTGCGGGCGGAATTGCAACTCGGGACTCCGCTCTGGTTATTGCTGCGGCTCGGACTCAAGGTACGCGGACTGGAGTTCCGGCTCTACTATCCTAAGCCACGGTCAAGCGAAAGCGTAGCGGTCAAGCTCTACGACAAGAACCGCATAACGTTTCGCCCGCATTACTACTTTGGCGAAACAAACAAGGAAGTTGATTTCGTTTTGTTCCTGAACGGTCTGCCGATCGTCGCTCTAGAATTGAAGCACGAGAGAAACCAGAACGTGCACAATGCAGTTACGCAGTTCGCGACGAGGGATCGCGCGTGCAAGGTCTTCTGTCACCCGTTCCTCTATCTCGCCGCGGACACGTGCGACGTGATGGCGGCGACTGATCCGCGTCGAGAAGAGAATTTCCGCTGGCACAATACCGGGTTGACAAACACTCCGCAGAACGAAGGCGAGTATCCAGTCGAATTTCTCTATCGCGAGCTTCTCTCGAAGGAGCGGCTGATTGAAGCGCTGGCGTTCTTTCTGGTTTACGTACCGAAACGTGAGGCTGAAGAGGACCGGACGGAGCAACCCGCGTTCACGCTGTTCCCTCGCTACCATCAAAGCCGGATGGTTCGCAAAGTCGCGGATGCGGCTAGTGAGTATTTTGCTGAAACGGGTGAGATCGGTTGCAAATACTTGATCAATCATTCAGCGGGCAGCGGCAAGACCCTCTCGATCTGCTGGCTGGCTGACAGACTGCACAGCATGTTCAAGCCCGGCCCCAATGAGAAGATGGTCGATTTGGTTGTAGTACTGACCGATCGAAAGTCACTCGATAAGAACATCCGCGACGAGATTGAGAACTTCACTCACCTTAAGGATGTTGTTGGCCTCGCGCGCAAAGCAGAAGACCTGCCTCGCTTCTTAAAAGAAAGAAAATCGATAATAGTAACCACACAGCAGAAGTTTGAATACATTTTGGAGAAGATCGAGAGCGACCCGGAGCTCAAGACACGGCGTGTCGCTTTCCTGATCGACGAGGCCCATCGGTCGCAGGAAGGAAAGATGGGTGCTGCCATTCGCGTGCCGTTTCGGAATCCCGAAGACCCCGACGCTGAAGATGCCCAGGAAGACACGCAAGATGAAGAAGAGCGCATAGCAAAGATCATTCGCGAGCACGATCGCAATCAACTCTTTGTGGCTTTCACAGCAACACCTGCGCCTGCAACGGTCACCCTGTTCGGCGAGCCGTTTGATACTTATTCGGAGGAAGAAGCGATTGCGGAAGGCTACATCGTAGACGTTGCCGCGAGCATTATTTCCTACAAGACGCTTTATCATCTTCACTGTCCCATAGTGCGCAAGCCCGACGAGGAGAAGCTCTATCCTGCCGGTGTCGTGGCGAAGGCGCTAAAGAACGTCGCGTTCCAGGATGACGGCTTGATTCAATATAAGGCCGAAGTGATGCTGCGGATTTTTGAGGAGAACGTGAAACCGTTGATCGACGAGCGCGCGAAGGCGATGATTGTGACGACCTCAAGAGTCGCCGGGCTTCGGTACTTCGAAGTGATCAAAGAGAAGCTGCGGGAGCGCGGAGCGGACTACAAGGTTCTCTACGCCTTCTCCGACTTCGTTCATCCCAAGACAAACGCACAAATACGCGAGCACGCCATAAACGAATTGAAGGAGGGAGAGCTGATCGAGGATCGTTTCGAAGGCGAAGATTATCGGCTTATCGTAGTAGCGAACAAGTTCCAGACCGGGTTCGACCAGCCGCTTCTCGCTGGAATGTTTCTGGATAAACCGGTGTTTGATCGGAACGCAGTGCAAACTGTATCTAGGCTCAATCGATGTCACGATGACAAGAAGGATGTTGTTGTCGTGGACTTCACCAACAATGCCAAGGCCATCCTTACAGCCTTCGCCAAGTATCGAAAGGGCAAACTGCCATTCGATTCAGAAGAACCTGATCAGGAGCAATGCATCAGGCTCTATCGAGAGATTCTTCAGACACACTTATTCACTCAGGAAGACGCGCAGCGAGTGGTAAGTCTGATTGCCGCAAACAACGACGCTCAGGCGCAATTCACGGTCAACGGGCTGCGCGTGAGATTTCAGAATGCGATTGCAGACATCGAGGAGCGAAAGTCATTTGTCTACCGGCTTGCGCGATTTGTTAAGAGCTACCACTTCCTCAGGTGCTTCTTCACCTACTCGAGAGAAATCCAGGAGTTCGCCGCTTTCGCGGAATACGTTGGTCCCCAATTGATCAAACAAGGAAGTGTCTCCGAATTGATGAAGCAAATCCGTCAGACAGATGTCGTCAAGGCCTCTGTGCAATATCAGGGCGAAGTGCGCAGTGGCGGCCCGGTAAAGCTGAAATCAGGACGCGGAAAAAAGGGCGTAGGTCCGCCGCCCAAAAAGGTCAGCGTACAGGAGATGATCGCGCAGATCCGTGAGCTCTTTGATATCACGAACGAGGAGGCTCTTTACATCAAAGAAGTAACCAATGAGAAGATACTGGACAACGATATCAAGCAAACGGTTGAAGCAAACAAAACCGACCTGCTGTATCTTGATGACGTATTCAAACGGCAAGTGAACTATGAGATACAGACTGCCTATGAAATACGCGAGCGCTACGAAGAGTTGGGAGATCCCAAGTACACAGAAGCGGGAGCGATCTTCGACATAATGGCATATACAGTCATTCACAAAAACCTCGATGAATTCCAGGCAGCGTAATTAACGATGAGCAGGCCCATAGATCAAATCCCGCAAGACGACCGACCGCGAGAGAAGCTTTTGCGAAAAGGCGCTTCAGCTCTCACCGATCAGGAATTGCTCGCGGTTCTGCTGGGGAAAGGCACACCAGCGATGGACGTAATGACGCTAGCGGGAAAGCTTGCGCGCGTCATCGATGCGAAAGGCCTCGAGGTCAAAGCAGAAGATCTGACACAGTTCGACGGTATAGGCGATGCGAAGGCTACATTGGTCCTCGCGGCAATTGAATTTGCTCGACGACGTATCAAACCGGAAGGTATCAAGATCGAAACGCCGGCTGACTTGGTGCCGCACATCAGACACTTCGCAGATCGAAAGCAGGAGCACTTCCTTTGCGCTACCATCAATGGCGCTAATGAGGTTTTGAACATTCGAGTCATATCGATTGGATTGATTGATCGCAGCCCAGTGCATCCTCGCGAAGTGTTTGCTGATGCGCTTTCTGATCGGGCGATGGCTATCATCGTTGCTCACAACCATCCAAACGGGGGTCTGGCACCATCGGCAAACGACATTGAGATAACGGCGCAACTTAAGGCGGCCGGATCGATGATGGGAATCGACTTGCTGGATCACATCATCTTTAATCGGACTGACTACTTTAGCTTTCTGGAAGAGGGGAGGTTGTAGCCGCGATGTGAGGGCAAAGTCACCGATGAACTTCAATCCATCTTCGTGCGCGCGAAGAGTTTGGCCAATGCTCATTGACGTAGGTGCTATTGAGAAAAACGATTCCCGACCTTAAGGGTTGAAGCAGTGTAGATTTGATACCGATACAACGTGTGGCAAAGCTTATTGTTTTAGCAGCCCGTACACCAAGCGAACTAGTCAGACGTACGTTCTATCGATCTAATCCGGTTCGTGTTTCGAATGACCGAAGGCATGACTGAAGAATCCCTTCAACGTTCCCGAAATGCCCGCCGGAGCCTGGCCGCCGCGCACTACCAACACCGGACATTCTGCTCGGTTCACGATCTCACGAGTGATGTTACCCATAATGTAGCTGCGAAGGTTTCCGCCTTCAGGTGATGAGCCCGTGACGACTAAGTCGTAATCACCGCGACGAATCTCCTTGAACACTTCGCTGATCACTAGACCGTGACGCAAGCGAACTTCCGCAGTGACGCCCATGCCTTCAAGTGATTCTTTTTCCCGTCGAAGATTCTGACCTAACTCCGAGTTCGAATGCAGCAGAAGATTCACATCCTCTTCCATCTTGATCAAGTCGCTGTACACCGCCGGCGGCTCGGCCATCACATGAAAGAGCGTCACTGATGCGCCGGTTGATTTTGCAAGGGCGCCTGAGAACTCAACTGCCCGGTCGATGTATTTCTCGCCGCCGCTGCACACGAGTATGCGATTGATTTTGTCGCGGTTTCCAATCACAACCAACACCGGCGGCGCGACCGCTTTGATTATCTTGTAAGCTTTCGCCGACATCAGGAATGGCCCGCGAGTTCCTTTGCGCACCGCGCCGATCACCACCAGATCGTAGCTGGACTCATCGGTGCGCTTAACGATTTCGTCGATGGGCTCTCCGACTTTTGTAATCACCTCGGCATTCACACCACGCTCCCTAAGCAGCTCCTGGGCGCGACGCAATGAATCGAAGGCAGAGTCCTCTTCGCCGGGCTTTTCTGTGATGGAGAAAATAGTAGCCTCGGCTCCGGACTTCTGCGCGATCAGCGCGCCGAATCGCACTGCGTTCTCAGCCTGAACCGAACCGTCCGAGCAAATTAAGACTTTCATACAGTTTCCCAAAAATGAGCTAAGGGTTACGTGAAACGTGATCCGTGAAACGTGACCGGAAGAAGAGGCGATCGCGGGCACGCATCATATTTTCAACCTTGACGCATCATCGCATCACGTTTCACGCATCACGCATCACTCTTCACTTCATATTCTTCCCGGACAACAAGCCGTATATAACGATTGCGGCGCCGATAAGCGGAAGCGGCACGAATGCGAGTCTAATCTTCGGGCCATGAAAATATTGTGTCGAGGCGGCGCCCAACTGTGCGCCGATCGCGGCTCCGGTGTGCATCACAAGCGCGATCATTATGTCCACATTTCCTTTCAGCGCGTGGCTGAACGTCCCGTAGCTCGCGGAGATGACAACTTCAAACAAGTCCGTCCCCACCGCAACGTGAGTTGGAACTCCGAGCAGATAAACCATCGACGGCATGCGAATATAGCCCGCTCCTCCGCCAAGAAATCCGCTGAAGATGCCGCCGACAAACGACACCGCGAGAATTGCCCACAACGAAATCTCTTTGATCCCCGACGCTCGAAGCTTGATCATCGGAGGAATCTTAATCGAATGAATCCTTTTAGCGATGTGAGCGAAAGCCGACTCGTCGCCCTTGTCAGCCGCGTTGCGTGAGGATGACTTCTTTGGCTTGCCGCCTCGCTTACGTTGCATCTTGAGCGTCTGCCAGCTCTCCCACGCCACAAAGCCGGAGATGCTGACGAGCACAATCACAAATGTAATGCCCACGACTTTGTCGACGCTTGCCTGGCCGAGATGTTTGAGCCGTTCGATTCCCTGCGCGCCGACTTCCACGCCTGCGATTGTCCCGGTCACCATAATGAAGCCGAGTTTCAGGTCTACGTTGCCCAACGCGCGATGTTTCTTGGCGGCGACAATTGATTTGCCGACGATGTGCGCGAGATCTGTTCCGACGACGAAGTTCATCGGCACTCCGACGGCGAAAAGGGCCGGGCCCGCGATGAAACTTCCCCCGACTCCGAAGAAGCCGCCGAGTATGCCGATGAGAAAGCCCGCTGTTATCAGGTAAAACGGGCTGATGTGTGTATGAGAGATAAGAAAGTCCATTAGTTCAGTGGGTACGAAGTCGAACCAGCTTCAGCAGCAGAGTGGTCAGCATTTCAAGCGCGATACCCTGACCGACGATCAGCAGCAGTGCCGCGATTGCGTAATGAATTTTGCTGTGTTCGAAGAGACCGTATAGCCAGTTTCCCAGGAGCCTGATGACCAGCAGAACATAAAAGAAAACGAGGGCGGCATAAACCAGCAACTCAATCAGAAACGTCTTAAGCGCGCTCTTGGGTTTCTCTTCCACTCGTACCTGCGCTTTCGATGGTGTTAGAAATGCGCGTCAACTCAACGATCATATAACACCGAAGCCACATAAAAGAAGCTACGCTCGTGAAAACAACATCAAAGATGCTTTCGATCATCCAACCGCTCGTGCCAGCTTGTAGACACGCGCAGCCGACAGTAGAATTAAATCAGTTGTGAGGGAATGCAAAATGCAATCACGAATAGCCTGTCTTGGAGTTGCTCTGTTAGTCGTTTGTTCGTCGGCGTTTTCTTATCAAACCAGATCATCTCAGAACACGCAGCCGCCCGCGATCGAAGAAGTGATCAGACGATTCGCCGAGGCGGAATCTCAAAATCGAAATGCGCGAAACAACTACACGTTCACCCAGGATTTCGATCTGGTCACTCTCGGCGAAGCCGGCTCGGGGACCGGTCGATTTCATCGAGTCTCAGACATCGTGTTTGATGACCGCGGGAACAGAATAGAGAAAATAACTTTTTTCCCTCCTTCAACGCTGCAGAGTCTTCAAATCACCGCCGAGGACATGCAAGATCTTGCGGGCGTGCAGCCTTTCGCGCTGACGACCGAAGATCTTCCGAAGTATCAAATTGATTACGTCGGCAGAGAGAAAATAGACGAGCTGAACACTTACGTCTTCAACGTGAAGCCGAAAGCGATACGCAAGGGCGAACGTTATCTTGAAGGGCGAATTTGGGTCGACGATCAGGATTTGCAAATCGTCAAGGTAAAGGGACAGGCCGTTCCGGAAGTCAACGATCAGAGATTCCCGCATTTTGAGAGCTATCGTGAAAACATCGACGGAAAATATTGGTTTCCGACTTATGTGTATGCCGACGACGTGCTCGACTTCAGAAAGGGACCTTCGGTCCATCTGCGAATGACTGTGCGCTTCACCAACTACAAAAAGTTCAGCGGCAGAATCCGAGTCGGAGACGAAGGCGAGGCGGCCAGCGAAGATGACGTGAAATCGTCGGACAAGAATAAGAAGCCTCCTGAGCCCGATCAACCCAAGCCGGAATTGAAACGCCCGCCAAAGAAGCCTTGATGCATGATGCGCAACGTCGTTTTCGCGATGGCAGCGTGCCTGATCATAGCGGCAATTGCTCCGTGGCCGTCCCACGCTTCGCAGAAGGAATCACCCTCCGAGATACTCGCTGCAGCCGCAGAGCGCGGCCGTGCGCTGGTTGCCGCGCTTCGCGGCTATAGCTACTTCGCTGAAGTCACGATCCAAACCGTGAGCCAGGCCGACACGATAACCGGCAAGTACTACCGGTTTTCACGAATCTCGTTTGATCGAGATGGCGGGCAGCAGGAGAAGGTGATCGAGAACACGTCAACGCTGCCGAAAGACATTTATATCGGGACCGAAGACGCAAATAACCTGACTCGCGTATATGAGTTCATCGTGACCCCCGAGACGTTGAGTATTTACGAGATGAGCTACGTGGGGCGCGAACAAATCGATGAGCTGAACACATTAGTCTTCGATGTAAGACCTAAGATCAAAGTCCCTGACTCTAACAAGAGTCGCGAACGTTATTTGAAGGGCCGTGTCTGGATTGACGATCGCGATTTGTGTGTCGTTAAAATCGTCGGTGAAGCGCTTCCCGAGAGACGCGGACATCGGACCCCGAAATTCGAAACATATTTTCAGAACTACGACAGCTTCTGGTTTCCGGCGTACACTTCGGCGGTCGACATCATTCGAACGGGCGATTATTTTAATCCGGTAGTCGTTAACTTACGATTCACGGGCTACAAGAAAGTAAACGCCAAAGGATGAGCGCTCTGGCTGGGAACATCGAAGCGTTTCGATCTTCAAGCATCCGCATTCAAGTCGCCGCCGGTGTATTCGCGGTGGCGCTCGCCCTTTATGCCTGGACGCTCGCTCCAACGGTTACTCTCGTTGACAGCGGCGAATTGATTCTTGCCTCGCGCTCGTTGGGTGTTGCTCATCCGCCGGGATTCCCGCTCTACGTCTTGCTAGCTCATCTCGCGACGATGGTTCCGGTCGGCAGCATCGCGTTGCGAGTCAACTTCGCATCGGCGCTTTTTGCGGCCCTTGCTTCGGGAGTCGCGACTCTGGTTGTGATTGAAGCGATGATGATGTCGCGAATGACGAAACCTACAAACGAAGCGCGAAAAAAGCGCGAGCGCGGTAAGAAGACAAAGACTAAACAATCACCCTCTCGACTTCGCGATGAATCATTGGATCAAACCTCATTTGAGTTAACAGCGCCGTGCTTAGCCTGCGGCCTTTTGCTTTGTTGTTCGCGGACGCTGTGGGCTTACGCGACAATCGCCGAAGTGTACACACTGAATACGCTACTGATCCTAATCATTTTCTTCCTTATGTTTCGTTGGCGCCGGACCAAAGCTGAAAGAGAGCAGGGAAGCAACAGAACAGGCAGCGCGAACGATTCTTCTCAGCACGCAACACGCAAGACAGGCGATGGCTTCTTGTACGCCGCCGCTTTTGTGTTTGGACTCGCGCTGGGCGTTCATCATGTCAGCGTCGGCTTGATGCTTCCTGCGTTTGCGGTTCTCGTTTTCTTGACCGAAGGTCTCAGTTTTTTTGCGAGCAGACGATTGGTCTACGCCGCGCTATTTGGATTCGCGGGGCTCTTTGCCGTGTACGCGTATCTACCTCTTGCTGCCTCGCGAAATCCGATTATGAATTGGGGAGACCCGCGTACCTTCGAGCGACTTTGGTGGCACGTCACCGGGAAACAATATCAGGTGTTCCTTTCGTTTTCCGTTGCCACGATGGCGAGCCAGTTCGGTGATTTCATCAAGCTGGCTTTGCGTGAGTTCGGTCCCCCGTGGTTCCCGCTGACGCCAGCGCTCGCCGTTCTGGGGCTGGTCTCACTCTTTCGCCGAGATCGGACTACATTTTGGTTCATGATATTCGTCGTGGCGGCCAACCTCACTTATGCGCTGGGCTACGAGATCGCTGAAGACAAAGATGCGTATTATCTGCCCGCTTTTTTAGCCAGTATCATTGCGGCAGGCTTCGGTGCCCGATGGTGCGTCGAGCAGATTCGGTTGAGGTGGCCAGAGTGGAAGCTCGCTCGAGTAGTTGCAACCGGCCTGGTGTTCGTCGTGCCGGCGACCGCGCTGATTGGAAATTTACCTTACGACAATAGAAGGCACTACTTGATCGCCAGCGACTACGTCGACAATATATTTTCGACAATCGAGCCCGGAGGCATGCTGCTCACGCGCGATTGGCAAGTTTATTCGCCGATGCTGTACGCTCGAGAGATCGAGCATCGACGCGATGACGCGGTAGTGATCGACATCAATCAGCTTCGGCGCTCGTGGTACTTCGACTATTTGGCTCGAGCTTATCCCTCGACAATCGAACAGAGTCGAGACAAGGTGGACGCTTTCCTGGAAGACCTGCGGCATTGGGAGCACGACCCCGACCTGTATCAGCGCGACACGGTATTGAATCAGCGAATCAGCTCGAGGTTCTACGACATGATCCTCTCGTTTGTGTCGAATCACATTCGTATCGCGCCCGTGTACCTGACTTTGGATGTTGCGGCCGACCGAGATGGCGAGGACTCTGAGCTGACCAAGTCGCTCGCTGCTTCCTACCAAATGATTCCGCAAGGGCTTGTGTTTCGATTGTCCACCGATCATAGCTTTCAAGCGCCGCTCGATCCTCAATTGATCACGCGAGGCTTGAATGATGGGACACTGAAGTTCGAAGCTGACGATGTCGTGAAAATAAAAGTCCTGCCGGTTTACGCGACAATGTACTACAACCGCGGACGCTATCTTGCTGCGGGTGGGCGACACGAAGAGGCTATCGAATCGTTCAGGAAGGCGCTCGCGCTTCAGCCGAGCTTCAGCCTGGCGCAACAAGCCATCAACGAAAGCGCAAGCGGTTTTCGCAAGAACGAGGTAAACAAAAGTCGGTGACCGCTTGAAGCAAAGCGCTCAAGGCGTAACAATGTCTCACGTAATCGACGCGGGAATTACCATGTCCGATGTTCAACAAACCGAAGATATTCTCGGGCGCTCGCTGAGCCCGGGAGAGATCTACATCGAGATGAAGCGCAGGCTCGATCTTGGGGCACGGGCGGCGATGGCTACGGTCGTCAAAACGAGAGGCTCCACTCCTCAACAGGTCGGCGCGAAGATGGTTATCTTTGATGATGGAACTTTCATCGGTACGGTTGGCGGAGGATGTGTTGAGGCTGACATCTGGGCTGAAGCTCGCGAAGTACTCCGCACTGGAACGAGCGACATTTACCGGTTCAACTTGAACGACGAATACGAGGACTCCGAAGGTATGGTGTGCGGCGGACAGATGGAAGTACTGATCGAGCGCTGGGCGAACGAGGGGTGATCAATACGACCAACCGCCTTACGCTTTGGGAGGAGCTTCGGGCGGTCGGTCTGGTTCATCCTTGTACCAGACGGTGCCGATGTCGGAGTGAAAAACAACTTGCTACAGGTGGGGCACTGTCTTAAAGGCGAGGGGCGATCACTTCTTCGATTTCGATTTCGTCAAAGATCACGCCCATCTCAGAGTTGACTTGCTTTAGCATAGTGGCCTCCCTTCGTGGGATCTAGCATTTGTTGATCGCTCGGCATCTGCAGACGCAACGCCTCAGATTTCGCAGGCTTCTGAAAGAGTGGCCTGCGGTTTTGACCGAGCGGCCCGTCTTAGTCGCTGAGAAGGTGTCCGTCTCCCAACAGAATCCCGTCTCCCAACAATATCCCGTCGCCCAACAGGATTCCATCACCTAACAAAATTCCTTCGCACATGACAATCTCCTTTTCCGATGTTGATTTTTTTGTTCGAGCTTTTTGCTGCTCGTTACGCCTGGATGTTGGGCAATGCGCGTACCACCGAAGTTTCCTCGAATGAGAATGAAGCCACTGCGTAGAATCAACACTTAACGGGGCGGAGACGAGTCGGTCCTCCATCGAGAACTGTGAAGCAGGTATACACTCTAAGTGGATCGCGAGTTAAATGGCGAGATTGATTGTGGTTTACACAGTATGTGTAGCAGGTTCACACCTGTGAATCTGCTACACATAAGAATTGTTTGATTTACGCAGAGGACATTGCCTTGAGGCTATCATGCTGGAAAGTTATGCGAGCTTACTCGTATCTCAGCGCTACCATCGGGTCCACCTTTGTCGCTCTCCTGGCGGGAATATAGCTCGAGAGGAAGGCCACCGCGCCCAGGACGAGCGGGATAATCAAAAATGTGGGGAGGTCTCTCGCTCCGACTCCGAAAAGAAAAGTTTCCATGACTCGAGTCACTACAAAAGCTGCGACCAGACCTGCGACTATTCCGATTGCGGCAAGAATCATTCCCTGTCCGACGACCATCTTGAGAATGTCGCTTCGCTGCGCACCCAGGGCCATTCGAATTCCGATTTCGTGTGTGCGTTGCGCCACTGAATAATTCATCACGCCGTATATTCCTACCGCCGCCAGAATAAGCGCCAATGCCGCGAAGATTCCCAGCAGCAGCATGTAAAGACGAGGTTGAGAAACCGACTCGTTTACGATTTGTTGCATTGTCTTCACGTCGTAGATAGGTTGATTCTTATCGACCGACAAGATCTCGCCGCGAACCGCGTTGACCATGCTTAAAGGATCGGGAGCCGTGCGTACCACAACGGCCATGAAATTGAACGGCTTCTGCAAATATGGGACGTACATCTCGGCGCCCGATTCCGTGTCGAGACTCGAGTGCTTGACATCGGCTACGACGCCAACTACTTCGCGCGACGCGTTCGCCAGCAGAGGGATGGTTAATCGCTTTCCGATAGGATCTTCGCCGGGCCAATATCGATTAGCCATCGTTTCATTCACGATCACGACGGGTGGGGATTTGTCGCGATCCTGCTCGCTGAAGAAGCGGCCCTTCACAAGCGAGATCCCCATAGCACGGAAATAATTGTGGCTTATGCTGCGATAGTTAGCTCGCGGCACCTCTGACGGGTTAGCCGGCGGGTGCGCGTCCACAATGAAGCGCAGCCTTATTATGCTGGTGGTGGTCAACGGCACACTAGTGACGACGCCGGCCGACTGTACGCCCGGCAACACTTCAATCTTTTGAAGAGCCTGTTCGAAGAACCCTTCTACTTGATGATCGTCTGAATATTTTAAAGCAGGAAGGCTGACCAGCATCGTCAGCGTGTTATCGGGGTTGAAACCGGGATTCACTTTTTGCAGCGACATGAAACTCTTGATCATCAGCCCGGCCCCGATCAACAACAAAACAGTCAGCGCCACTTCCGAGACTACAAGCAGGCTTCGAACGCGCTGGCGATTGATGCCTCCCGTTGATCCGCGCGCGCCTTCCTTCAGCGTTTCATTCAAGTCGGTCTTCGAGGCCTGCAATGCGGGCGCCAGGCCAAAGATTATTCCGGTGAGAATCGCAATCAGAAACGTGAAGCCGAGCACCCGGCCGTCGATATCAATCTCGGTCAAACGCGGAATGTTGGCTGGATTCAATGCTCGCAATAACCTGATCTCGCCGTAAGCGAGGACGAGCCCGAGGGCCCCGCCTACAATCGCAAGCAAGATGCTTTCAGTCAACAACTGGCGGATCAACCGAAGCCGTCCAGCTCCAAGTGCGGTGCGAATCGCGATTTCTTTTTGTCGAGCCGCTGCTCGAGCGAGCAACAGATTCGCAACGTTCGCACAGGCGATCAAAAGAACGAACCCGACCGCGACCAGCAACACCATCAGAGCCGATTGGATCTTGCCCAGGATGTGCTCGCGCAGCGGAACCACGCTCGCGCTTACGGCTGCGTTTGTGTCCTTGTATTGTTGTTCGAGCTGGCCCCCGATAGTTTCGAGATCTGCCTGCGCTTGCTTCGCTGCAACGCCAGGCTTAAGCCGGGCGATGCCGATCAGAAATCGAGTCCTTCTGTTATTGAGTGCGGAAGGGTTGACGCTCGAGGGAACTCGGAGACGGTCGCCGCCATCCAGCGAAAGCGGGACCCACAGTTGAGGATTATCTTCAGGAATCGGAGATTGAAATGTTGCCGGAGCAACGCCGATAACCGTGAAGCTCTCTCCGTTCAACAAAATAGTTTGTCCTACGAGATTCGGTTGAGAGCCGAACCGGCGCTTCCACAAACCGTAGCCAACAATAACGACGCGATTCGCTCCGGGTTGATCGTCCTCCGGTCGAAATGCGGCGCCCTGCGAAAGATTTGTGCCCAGCACGGAAAAATAATTCGCGGTCACCATCGTGCCTTGAACGTGTTCTGGCTCGGCCCCCGCTGTGAGGTTGAAGTCGTCGTAAGCGAACCCCGCCATTTGAGTGAAGACTTGATTCTGATTTCGGTGATCCAGGAAGTCAGGCACCGAAATCGCGTCGCGAGAGGTTGTCGGATTCTTACCCCACACCAGTACGAGTCTGTCGGGATTCTCGAAAGGCAATGGACGAAGCACCACGGCATTGACCACGCTGAAGATTGCGCTGTTGGCGCCCGTGCCAAGCGCAATCGCGATTATGGCAACAGCGCTGATGGCCGGATTCTTGAGCAGCGTGCGAAAACCGAAACGAAGATCGAACAGCAAGCTCTCCATGCTTCTCCAACTCGCGAGAGTAAAAACGCTACCGACAATTTATAAAGGAATTCTCAATGGGAGCGCTTTTAAATAGAATTTCCAACTTGTTCGGAACAGGACGATCAACAGCGCACTTTATCACTTAGGGAACTGAGACTTGTCAAGCTTCGCGAAATCACTCAGCCCGGATGAGAGCGGCGCTCGCTAGTGAAAAGAGACTTGTAACGAGCACTACCGCACCTCCGCCGACAAATACGATAGTCAAGTTCTCGTCCGCCAGCACTCCTGCCAGAGCGAAGGACAACGGTTCAAGAACCGCAGTCGCAAACATGACCACGCCCATCACCCGGCCCAGCATGCGTTTGTCGGTCTTCGATTGAAGCAACGCGAGGATGATTATGTTTGCAAGCCCCCCGCCCAGCCCGATCAACGTCAGCACAAGGCTCGCCCAAATTACCCGGGTTACAAACCCCATTAGCGCGAGGCCGACCCCCAGGAAGAACATAACTTCTATTACCAGTCTTCCGCGTTTGCGAAGCGACCTGATCGAGCCGGCCACAAGCATGCCCAGAAGCATCCCGCCGCCAAACGCCGACAACATCCATCCGAGCGCGGTCGCCTCGCCTCCAAAGCGGCCTTTCGCCATCGCCGCCAGGCCTACACCCAAGGGCCCCGAAAATGAGAATTCAATGGCCGCCACGAAGAACAGCAAAGCGCGAATCAGCGGATGCCTCCATGCGTAGATCAAGCCGGCCTTGATCGAAGCGAACAATCCTTCTTCGCGATCCGCGTCCTCGGCTGGGTGCTCACTGCTGATGCTTCCACTGCTTTTCATCAACCAAATTGATCCGGCGGCTATCACAAAAGTGACGGTGTCGATTGCGAAAGCGGTCCCAAGGCTCTTTGTAGCGATGACCACACCGGCGACGGCAGGGCCTATCAGACCCATGAAGCGGGCTGTGCCGCGGAGCAAGGCATTGCCGGCGGACAATTGTTCGTTCTCAACCAGCAGCGGCACGATCGACATGTAGGCAGGAAAGAAAAACGCATCAACCAGCCCGAAGATCAATGATAGAAGATAGAGATGCCAGACCTGAGTCACTCCGCATATGACCACTATCGTAATTGCCGCCGTCACAAGCGAGCGAACAATATTTGAGACGAGCATCAGCGTGCGAGGCGAGAACCGATCGCTGAGCGCTCCACCGACAAGTTGAAAGACGGCGCGCGCGCCACCGGCAACCATTAGAACCGTCCCCAACGCCAGCGCGGAACCGGTCAATCGCAATGTGAGCCAAGGCAGCGCTACAAGGTAGAACTGATCTCCAAAAAGAGAGATCGCTTGACCAAACCATAGCAAACGGAAATCAGAAACCGTAAGAGGCTGCCAAAGCGAGAACTTGCGCAAACGCTGAGTGGTGATATCTTTCAAGCCAGGCTTTCTTTTCTATGAGGCAGAATGACTATTGGTATTTATACCAAGAATGACCGTAATCGTTATCCGTCTTACCGACGGCAACCCAGCGTCGAGCACGGTTAGTTTTGCGTAACGACCGCTTTCGTGAGGGAACGATCACTTAGCGATCGTAATAAATATTCCTCTTGTTGGAGATCGTCGTCGCAAAACGATTTACGCAACGCAACGGGACCAAATCGCCCGAAGAGACGATTGCGCCAAATAATCCGCTTTTTTGCTGCCAAACCAATGCTAGTCGCCAATCAACACACCGTCGCCGATCAGCACTCCATCTCCAATCAACACGCCATCGCCTGACACACCGTCGCCGATCAAGACACCATCGCCAACCAAAACTCCGTCACCCACCAGCACGCCATCAGTCGTTTCCTCCAAACAGGTTGTTTTTACCGAATTGTCTGAGGGCCAAGCTTCAGCGCTCGGGCACGATACACGGACGTATTGGAGTTTGCAACTCGAATTACAGGTTTGCCATCTTTGCGATGAGACCGACTAATTATCGAAGTTGAGGCGATCCATCTTGAGGTACAAGCCCTTGCGTGACAATCCGAGTTCTTTGGACGCCCGAGCTATGTTTCCCGAGCATCGTCGCAGCGCTGCCTGAATCATGCGGCGCTCCAATTCCTCTACCGCATCGGATAAAGTAGCCAATACATCCGGCGAGTCAATGGGCTCCGGCAATCTGTTAGTGCTCGCGGGCACCGATTCAAGTTCTCGGCTCGCTCGCACTATTTCGGACGACAGTGCATCTGGCGTCACGATCGTGTTCGATTCGCTGTAGGTCACGATCCGGCGCATTTCATTGCACAACTGTCTTACGTTCCCTGGCCAGTCGTAAACAACCATTAGGTCAACTGTCTCTTCCGAGAGTCTTATATCTCGCTTGGCGGATTCTTGCTGGTACTGATTTAGATAGTGATTGATCAGCGCCGGTATCTCTTCTCGCCTTTGCCTCAAAGGAGGCACATGAATCCTGATCACATTCAGACGATGAAAAAGGTCTTCGCGGAAACGTCCTTCGGAAACAGCGCGCTCAAGCTCTGAATTTGTGGCAGCGAGTACCCGCACTTCGACGCGTTGCGGCTGGCTTTCGCCAATCGGATGAATTTCGCCCTCCTGCAGAAAACGCAGCAGCTTCGGCTGAAGCGTCAGCGGCAGGTCACCTATCTCGTCCAGGAAAAGCGTGCCGTGCTCAGCTCCGCGAATGATTCCTTCGCTATTTGCTACGGCTCCGGTGAAAGCGCCTCGTCGAAATCCAAACAACTGACTCTCGATCATATCGTGCGGGGCCGCGGAACAATTGAACGGGAGAAACACATTCGTTCTCCGCGAGCTACCCGCGTGCACTGCGCGAGCGATCAACTCCTTGCCCGTGCCCGACTCGCCGGTGATGAGCACGGTCACATCAGAAGATCGAATCTTGTGAATCTGCTCGAGCACGCGTCCCATCGCACGGCTCGCGCAGATAAATCCCGGCAATTCGACCTGTGCAAGCAAGCGCGCAGGATCGAATACCTGTGTTCGTCGATGCTTGCTCTTGAGAACGTCGTTCTCGAGTCCTTGCTCGACGATGTAAAAAATTGGCTTAAGGTTTACCTCCGATAGAAATCGCTCGGATGCGGGTGCGATGATGTGAATCAGATAAGCCGACTGCTGGTTGTCGCTAAACCTAAAAACAGAGTTGCTTGCGTATTCGTCGGGCGGAAGCTCTCTAAGAAATTGTAGTCTCTCGGTTTTCTTTTCTTCGTTAACTCCGACAGAAGCCGCGAGCTTCAAACGCAACGGTTCTTTTGCCGAGCTTTCGTCACCTGCAATTTGTGCGACGATCACTTCACGGGTCGAAAAAAGCGTCTTCATTATGGAGGCCAGCTCGTAGAGTAGGAGATCTCGCGACGCCGACGCTTGTACGAGCCTTTGCGCGATGAACCCATCGACGATTGGCGCTCGCTTAACAGCTGGCTTTGCCGCTTCGCTCGTGTCGGACTGGATTTCAGAAGCGTGGCCGATCGCCAGTTTCGCTTTGAGCGACTCCAGATAAGCTCTTGCGTTTCCAGCATCGATAGCCGCGCCAAGTCGCTCGAAAGTCTGCAACGCGGTTTCCACTTCCTGGACGGCCTGCTCTGTCTCTCCGCGCTTCTCTAGCAGCTCGGCGAGCAATACCCCATTCACTGCGCATTGATATGGGTTTCGTCTGATGGTGTAAATGGAGGTGCTTTGGCCGAGCGATTGAATTGCTGCGGCGAGATAGCCATCGGCGGCCTCGATCCGCGCCGATATTCGCATCACCAACCCCCAAACAAGCAAGTTCGGCGCTTCGCGAAGAAACGAACGCACGCTTTCAACCAACCCGCGCGCTTCATCGACGCGCCCGGTTTGAACCAACGCCTCAGCGAGCCACAGTCGCGCCTCGGGAAGATCGTGCTGCTCGCCTCGTCGAGTCGCAATATCAACGGCGCGCTCGAGCGGTGCCAGGGCAAGCTCAGGTTGGCCCTTCATCAGATAAGCGCGGCCCATCGTGATCCGCGTGCTGGCTTCAGCCCATTCACCGTTTCTTATTGTCGCCAAAATCTCGATCGACTTCTCGAGCAAGCTGTCTGCTTCGTCGAGCCTGCCCATTAATAGATACAACTGCGCGAGCGTGTCGTACGCTCCGCCGTAACCGGCGACGCTGCCGACGCGGCCCAGGACCTCGATCGCCCGCTTTGAAAACTCCTCCGCTCGAGTCCAATCACCCAAGCGAATTAGCTGCATCGCGTGATTGTTCTCGTTGGTCGCAAGCGATCTGTAGTCACCCGCTCGACGATAGTAGGTCATGCATTTTTCGGACGATGCGAGCCCCTCGTCGATGTCGCCGAGGTTGTCATAGATGATACCGAGATACCAATGCGCGCGGCCCAATAAGTCAGGAGTGTCTCGGTTGCCGATGATCGTGACGCCTTGCTTCACCGCATTCAGTGCATTGCGAAAGTCGCCTTCGCGAGCGTTGATGTAGCCGATGTTTATGTAAGACTCGGCGAGCTTGGCCCAGTTGCCCACCTGCCGATAATGTTCGAGCGCTGATGTGTAATGATCGCGCGCAATGCGCAGCTCAGAGAACACGCTATATGCACGGCCCATCCCGAAATAACATTCGCCGATAAGAGCCTGATCGTTGAACTTGCGCGCCAATTGAAGAGCTTGATTGAAGAATGCGATCGACCGGGGAATGTCGTTGTTTAAGCAATAGCCCCATCCCAGGCGAATCAAAACGTGCATCTGATCCGCTTCGGTGAGCCGCGCGAGATTTGAAGGCTTATCGTATTTGGAAACCGCTTCGAGTTGCTCGGGGTAAAGACCTCTCCGATCGAGCGCGATACTCAAAAGGCAGCGAATCTGCGCCTCTTCATCGCTTGATCGAGGGCCGAGCCGCAATGCGGCTCGTAGATGATTCACCGCTTCTTCGAAGTGGCTTTGTTCGAGCGCAGACTGACCGGCGGCTACCACTTCGTCGATGCGATGGCCGCCAAATACTTCTTTAGTTGCCATCAACAACCTCTGGAATTGGACGCGCGCGTTTCTTCCTGCAATTTGTTACGGCGGGGCAACAACTAGCCTTACCATCCCCTGATCGAGTCTAGGCGATTCTATTGTTTGACTTCACCAAAGTCAAGCAACCGCAGTTTAACTTTGTAGTTTAACTCTCTAACAACCTTCTTTATTAGGCCCTTAACGCGATGGTCAATAAACGATATGATCACAGACAGGCTTAGGGAGCAATGCTCACACCCAAACGAATCTACGTGGAAGAACTGCTTGATGCGGGCGAAGGCACCGATGAAGACGTCGCCAGGAGCCTGATCGACTTGAGACGAATCAACCGATTTCTCGGCGGACAGAAGGTCATTCTCCGCGCGATTTCATCTTTTCTGGACGACGGCGACTCAAAGAGTATGTCTTTGCTTGATGTAGGCACTGGGTCGGCTGACATTCCTATGGCAGTCGCAGAGCTCTTCGGCGAGCGCGGCTTCAAGTCCTTCATTGCGGCGGTTGACATCAGCGAGCGCAATCTCAGGATCGCTCGCTCGATGCTGCATGTAAGCGAAGACATTCATCTGGTGCAAGCCGACTCGTTATGCTTGCCGTTCGCCGCCGATAGCTTTGATTTCGTTACGGCATCTCTCTTTCTGCATCACTTTCGCGATGAAGATGTTGTTCGCTTGCTTCAGGACTTCGGTCGAGTCGCGCGCCGCGCCGTGATCGTCAACGATCTAGTCCGAAATCTCGTGCCGTACTATTTTGCGCGGATCACGTTTCCGATTTTGGCCCGCAGCTTCCTGACGCGAAGCGACGGACCAATATCGGTGCTTAGAGCCTTCACCGCCGAAGAACTTGATGATCTTGCTGAGCGCGCTGGTCTGAGTAATCGCGAGGTAAAGCGAGTGCTTCCATATCGATTGTCGCTGATTGCGAGAAAGACAGGAGACAGGAGACAGGAGTCAGGGGTTAAATGAGTGCTCTCCAATTCTGACTCCTGACTTCTGACTCCTGACTACTTCTTCTTATGTTTAAGTATGATGCAATCGTAGTTGGTGGGGGGCCGGCGGGTTCTTCGGCCGCGATCTCTCTCGCGCAAGGCGGCGCAAGAGTGTTGCTGCTTGAAGAAAAGCGCATGCCTCGAGAGAAGCTATGCGGCGAGTTCATAACACCGGAATGTTTTCCGTCGCTCGAGCGATTGCGCGTGATGAACCGCATGCTTGCAGCCGGCGCGCAGAAGATAAGCCGCGTCAGCCTCGTCGTCTCGAGCGGAAAATCAGTGGACTCTCAATTCGCCGCAATGCCTAGTGACTCCACGAGCGCGATGAGCCTAAGCCGTGCGCGGTTCGATCAGATTCTGTTTGACCGCGCTAGAGAAGCCGGTGCTGAGTGTTTGGAAGGAGTGGCAGTCAAGAAGTGCGTTTACGAAAACGGGGGCCCGCGAACTATCGAAGCAATGATGCTTCAGACAGGAAAGAGCGCGACCTTCGACGCGTCGTTGGTCATTGACGCGTCGGGCCGCAACTCGCGACTGACGATTGGAAGACGCGAACGTGTTGCCGGTCGCCGAGGATCGCGGCTCTACGCGCTGAAGGCTCATCTGAAAAAGGTTGAATCAATCGACAACGCAGTCGAGTTGTTTTTCTTTCCGCAAGGCTACGGCGGTCTGGCTCGAGTTGAGGACGATCTGATCAATCTTTGTTTCATCGTTGACGAGCGGACTCTGAAAGTCGCGGGTGGGGATCCTTCAAAAGTCCTTGAAGCCAGCGTAATGAACAACAGCGTCGCGCGCGAACGTCTGCGCGCGGCCAAAGTCGTGGGCAAGTGGCACAGCGCAGGGCCGCTGACCTTTGGAAAGAAGCGGCTTGCATCCGGCGGCGTCATCGCGATCGGAGACGCTTCGGGCATGATCGATCCTTTCACCGGAACGGGCATTCAGATAGCGTTACGCACGGGCGAAATTGCGGCTCAGGCTATTCTTGAAGCTAACCAAAAGAAATCATCATCAGCGATCGATTCGACGAAACGCGGATCTTCCTCATCAAGTCTCGATTCGATCCTGACTTCTTACGAGCGCCATTATGAGAGCGAGTTCAGCACTCGAATGAAGATTTCCGCGCTGCTTCGCATCGCTGCTTTCTCCCCGGTCGTGGCGGGAGTGCTGGCCGGTGTTCTGGCGCATTCACCCGGGCTTGCGAGCTTCGTCTTTCGAGCCACTCGAAGCGGAACGGGTGGTGGCGGCGCCCACCGGTAATTTGCGGTCCGGCCCTGGGAACTTTTGGAACTTTCGATTTGCCGGCGCGTGGTGGATGACTGAAAGCGATTTCACGCTCACAAAAGCTTCGGAGGAACAAATGCTCAAACGAATCTCTCTAATCATCGGCGTCATTGCTGTGCTTGTGTCGGGCATTGCGGTTGCCGCGCAAAAAGAAAAAGAAAAAGACAAAGAGAAAGACAAAGCCACGCTTGCGGAAAAGCAGGCCGAAAAGCAGAAGGAAAAAGCAGAAGCGGACGCTCGAGCTGGCTGGTTTGCGCTGGACTGGCCAGGGGACAGCTATCTCGGAGCGTATCTTGAAGAGGTCACGCCCGAGCGAACCAAAGAACTCGGCTTGACCGAAGAGCGCGGCGCGATCGTGATGAAAGTGGTCGCAGGCAGTCCGGCCGAGAAAGCGGGCTTGAAAGAGAATGACGTCATTGTGTTGTTCAACGGACGCCGAGTCGACAGCGTTCGCGAACTGCAACGCCTCCTCAGCGAAACGCCACCCGACCGCAATGTTCAAATCGAAGTCATTCGCGGCGGCTCGCACCAATCGCTTTCAACGATGTTGGCCAAGCGATCAGCCCAAAACTTCAGGCTCCTGGGCCCGGCGTTCGATGAGAAATCATGGAAGCTGAACGAAGACGCGATGAAGCGCGCTGAAGAAGCCGCCAGACGTTCGGGTGAGACGTTGAAGCGCTACCAGGAACGAATGAAGGAGTTTCCGAACTTCGGCGATTTTGCCTTTGTTAATCCAGGCGAGTTCGCCTTTTTCGGCGGAACGCGGCTTGGCATAAGCGCCGAATCGCTGACCGATCAGCTATCTCAGTTCTTCGGCGTGAAAGAGGGCAAGGGCGTGCTCGTTGCTTCGGTGAGAGAAAATAGCTCGGCCGCGAAAGCGGGAATCAAAGCTGGAGATGTGATCGTAGACGTTGACGGTCAAAAAATTGACAGCGTTGGCGCGCTTGTCAAAGCGCTCTCAGCCAGGACCGAAGGCACGGTCGCGGTCAAGTTGGTTCGCAATCACGCGGAACAAACGATCAACGTGACGCTTGAAAAGCAAGAGCCACCCGCGCCACGACGCCGCGCGGTCGCGTTCACAAGCCGGACGACAGTAATCTAGCACTACGTTCGCTCAATCCTGTTTCATGACTCTTCTCCTTTTCAGGAGGCGCCAGCCGCGCCTCCTTTTTGATTTGTGGTCAAGACTCGCGCGACGATAACATAGCGTTCCATTTCGACCACGATGGAACCGCGAAAAAAATTTCAACTCGCCTTGACCGCGATTGTCGTGCTCATTGCTTTTGGCACCATCGGGTTCAAGGTCATGCTCGACTTGTCCTGGTTCGATTCGTTTTACTTTACTCTGATCACCCTCACAACCATCGGCTACGGCGAACCCGCGCACATGACGGAGGGCGCGCGAGTGTTCGCAGCCTTCCTGATAATCATGGGCGTGGGCACAATCGGTTACGCTCTATCAGTCGCGGTTCAGGCCGTGGTAGAGTCCGAGTTGCTGTCCACTTTCGGGAAGCGAAAAATGTACAAGGACATAAACAAGCTCAAGGATCATTACATTCTGTGCGGCGCCGGTCGCGTTGGAGCCGGCGTCATTCGCGACGTTGCTCGCAGCGGCCAGGATTTTGTGGTGATCGAAGGCGATGAAGTGATTGCCGACCGCTTGCTCACGCAGGGCTACCTGGTTTTGATGGGGGACGCGACAAACGATGAAGTCCTCAAAGCCGCCGGCATGGAACGAGCGAAAGGCATCGTGTGCGCGGTTTCATCCGATCCGGATAATTTGTACATAACCCTCACAGCACGCGACTTGAACAAGAACGCGAGGATCGTCGCGCGGGCCAACGACGAAGCTGCAATCGGGAGGCTACTCAGAGCCGGAGCCGACAAAGTAGTCTCGCCGGCAATCACCGGCTCGAGCCGAATCTCACAAATGCTTCTCAGACCGGCAGTCGCGGACTTCATCGAGCTTGCCGATATGACCGAGCGGTTCGAGCTTGAAATCGAACAAGTCGAAATAGGACCGGCCTCGCCATTCACCGGCGCGGCGCTCAAAGATACGGGGATTCGTTCGGATCACGATGTAATCGTGATCGCAATAAAACGCGCTGCCGGCGAAATGATATTCAATCCGTCAGCCGAGACGATTATCCAGGAGCGTGATGCTCTGGTCGTAATTGGAAACCACAACAGCCTCGCCGCGCTCGAGCGAATGGCCAATCCCTGAAAGTCTCGCCAACAAAGTGAGCACTCCCGTCAGCATAGTAATTCCGAATTGGAACGGACAAGAATTCCTCGAACGGTTCTTGCCTTCAGTAATCGCCGCCGCGATCCGATACATTGAGCAGTCGGGTGCGCCGACCGAAATCGTGATCGTTGATGACGGCAGCGTCGACAAGTCTGTCGAGTGGCTGCGCGGCAGAGGGTTCTTAGAGGAATTGCCAGGGCGCGGAGGAGCTGAGGGAAAACGGGAAACGGGCAGCAGGCCGGCACTGCGTCTCATCAGGAATGAGAAGAACTGCGGCTTTGGTCCGACTTGCAATCGCGGCTTTGAAGCGGCGATTCACCCCCTTGTCTTCCTGATCAACAACGATGTCGAAGTCCAGGCCGATGCAATTGCGCCGCTCGCGGAAAACTTCTCGGACGATTCGGTGTTCGCTGCGCATTGCCGCGTCTTTGACGTCGAGTCCGAACGCGAAGTTGGAACCGGAAAGCTCGGCAGCTTTTCGCGCGGATTCATTCGCGTTCATCGAAGCTACGTTTGCATGGAAGAACCTCGTGCCGAAAGCCTCGCGCTTTATTCGATCTTCGCGAGCGGGGGTTCGGCGATGTTCGACCGTCGGAAGTTTCTCGAAATTGGCAAATTCGACCGCTTGTTCGCTCCGATCTACTGGGAAGATGTGGACATCAGTTATCGAGCTTGGAAGCGCGGGCTTTCGATTCGCTACGAGCCGCGCTCGATCGTTCGTCACCGAGTCTCATCGACGATGCGTAAGATCGGCCGCAGACGAATGAGACAGATGCAGCAGCGAAACCGGTTGATATTTCATTGGATCAATCTTCACGATCCGGTGATGTTCACTTCGAATGTAATGTGGGTTGTCATTCTGGCGCTCACCGCTGTTTTCAGGTTGCGGCCCGGCTTTATTCTGTCGCTCGCATCGGCATTGAAAAGAGCACCGGAAATTCGACGGCGTCGACTCGATGAGAAACACGCTTCGAAGCGAAGCGATCGTGAGATCTTCAGTATGTTCAAGCAACTTGAAGAGCGAGCTGACTTGTTCGCGTATGATGAGTATTCAGAACTTGAGGCTATTCGCGCACGCCGATAGCGCTCGTTGATCACACCGCGCGCGCGGCCACAGTCAAGGTTGCGCCCTCACTCAGCATTGTCATTATCCAATCGAACGGCTTGATGAACGGAATCAAAAGGCAAAACAGCGCCTTTCCAACCACTCTCTTATCGTCGCCAATCAGTTTCGTCTTGAGACTCTGTCTCAGAGCGTGTGAGTTGTGGGCCTTCGAACGGAACGTGACCTTGTAAACTTCGAGGCCGCTTTCAGACAACAGCCGCGTGAGCAACGGAAGTGTGAAGTGATATCGGTGTCGAGGCACGTCGAGCGCGAACCAGTTGCCTTCGAACATTCGCGCCTGATAGCTGGCGGCATTCGGCAGTTGAATAATCAACGAGCCTCCGAGCTTGGTTATGCGCCTTGCTTCTCTCAGATTCGCTCCCGGGTGGTTTGTGTGTTCGAGCGCGGACCACAAAGTGACAACATCAAACGGTGAGCCAGACCACTTAGCCTGATCGAGCGTTCCGGTGAAAACGCGACCGCTTCCGATCGCGCGCTCGGCTGACTTCGAAGCGGCTTCGCCAATCTCCACTCCGTAGCGATCCCACTTCTCCGCGTCGAGTGCGCGGAGGAAGAATCCGGACCCGCACCCGACGTCAAGAATGCGCCCGGCTTTCAACCCGCAACGTTTCAGGAATTGAGTCTTCTCTGATTGCGACGATTCAATCCATCGCTGAGACGGCTCAGCTTCATCGCCCCAGTAATCCCTGGGATAGTAGTTCGCCAGTTCCGCTTCGCTCATTTCCGGAAGCGTGCGCAATACACCACAACCGCTGCACTCCGTCACGCGGAATAAAGTGTCCGTATTGCGCAGCCGGTCGCGAGCGGTATACAGTTCGCGAACTGTAGTCGAGGCGCACAGGTCGCACGCGGTCTCCGTCGAGTCAAGCAGAAGATCCATCGGAGCGAGGATTGTACCTTTGCGATTTGAGGCCGACAATTCACCGTTCACAACCGCGATTGTTCGAACTTAATCAACAATGACAAGAACGCTAATCACAGGCGTCGCGGGCTTCATCGGATCGCACGTTGCGAGACATTGCCTGAATATGGGTTTTGAAGTTGTCGGCGTAGACGATCTCTCGGGAGGATTCATCGATAATGTTCCCGCTGAGGCCGACTTTCGACGAGGGAGCATTGTAAATCACGACTTCATCGACGGTCTTTGGGCCGAAGGCGACTTCGACTACGTTTATCATCTCGCTGCCTATGCTGCGGAAGGATTGAGCCATTTCATTCGCCGCTTCAACTACACCAACAACCTCATCGGATCGGTGAATCTCATCAACCAATCGGTGATTCACAACGTGAAGTGTTTCGTTTTCACTTCCTCGATAGCAGTTTATGGTGAATGTGAACCGCCGATAACTGAAGAAGTCACGCCGAAGCCTGAAGACCCATACGGCATTGCGAAGTATGCGGTTGAGTTGGATCTCGCATCGGCCAATAGATTGTTCGGGCTGCCTTACATAATCTTCCGGCCGCACAACGTCTACGGCGAGTGCCAGAACATTTCCGATAAGTATAGAAACGTAGTGGGCATCTTCATGAACCAGGTTCTTGGAAACAAGCCGATGACTGTTTTTGGAGACGGCCTGCAGACGCGCGCGTTTTCTTACATCGACGACGTCGCTCCAATCATAGCTCGTTCGCCGCTGGTTGAAGGCGCATACGGCGAGGCCTTCAATATCGGCGCCGACCAACCCTGCACGGTGATGGAACTGGCTAACGAGGTGGCAAGCGCATTTGGAGTCGAGCCTCGAGTAGAGCATCTTCCGCCCAGGAAGGAAGTAGTTCACGCGTTCGCTTCTCATGAAAAGATCGCAAGAATCTTCGACCCGCCGCCGCCCGTTGCCTTGCAAGAAGGCATTCGTAGAATGGCTGATTGGGTCAAACAAGGAGGCGCGGTCGAACCCGTCGAGTTCGCCGACATCGAAGTATCGATCAACCTTCCGCCTTCATGGAATCAATCAAAAAAATAAACGCAGGAGACCTGTGATGTTGAGAGAAAAGGCACTGAACAAAATTGCACTGACGAGTGTGATTGGTTTGTTTGTGATGTCTGCGGTTCCCGCGCGCGCGCGTCAAAAAACTTCTCCAGAGTCGCATGAAGCTCAAGAGATCCGCAGAGTGTTGGATCGCCAGGTCGAGGCCTGGAACCGTCGCGATCTCGAAGGCTTCATGCAAGGTTACTGGCATTCACCCGAGCTGACCTTTTATTCAGGCGGCACAGTAGTCTCCGGTTGGGAGACTACGCTCGAGCGGTATCGCAATCGATATCAAGGCGAAGGGCACGAGATGGGCCGTTTGGATTTTTCCGATTTGAAGATCGAACTGCTCGGACCGGGCGCGGCATTCGTCCGCGGGCGATTTCATTTGAAGATGTCGAAGGACGAAGCCGGCGGCTTGTTCACTCTCACATTTCGAAAATTCAGCGACGGCTGGAAGATCATTCACGATCACACGTCTACATCGTAGGTCAAAACTCGTAATCAACCGAACCGACCGCATCCGAAATCTCTCGAAGCTTCATCACGACTTCGACGTGATCGTCGTGCTTGCTGTAAGTCTCGAGCGCTTGCAGATCATCGTAGGTCGCGACAAGCACCGCGTCCCACGAGCGAGCTGATTGAAGAACGTCTTCGCCTACTTCGAAAGAGCGGATGACATCGATCTTCTCACGCAACGCGCGAAGCTCTTCGATCACCGATTTGCGTTTGCTTGCATCGGCTTCCGGTTTGAACTTGAAAAACACGATGTGTCTTATCATCGTCGCTAGAAGAGAATGTCAAAGGCTGTCGAGGTTTGAAGAAACCCTTTCGGCCAGCAAGAGTGCTACTTCGGTTTGGGAAGCCACTCCGTTGAACTCGTCATAGTAGTCTGCTTTGATTCGGTCCACCCTGAGCCTATTGAGATCCTTACCGAGATCCTTGCGCTTTCTCTCAGTGCTGTTGAGAAGTATATCTATCACGTATCTGTGCGCATCGTGAGCCGGAATTACTTGGCCTTCCTTATCCCGAAGGTGATTCCGCGCTTTACAATAGTTGGAATAGTAAGCACGGCTGATCGCGCAACGGAGCTTTGCTTCTTGTGACGCGGCGTTTATAGGGCGCGGCGCAAGCTCGTTCGCAAGTTTCAGGTAGTCAGACCAGTCAAAGCTCACAGGAACTCCAGGCTGATGCAGAGTCGTCCTTTGGCTTCGTCGATAGCGTCGAGCCGCCACTCGTCGTCGAATCGTTGCAACCTTGCAAAGGCCTCGGCGGGCGTAGTCTGAAGGACCACGAAGAGTACCAACTGCTGGTCGTCTGTACTATCAGGATCAGCAATGACTTCAAGAGCGAGAGACACCGGTGCGAAGTAACGCATGGCTGCGTCATGGGCCGCATCCAGAAGAGGAACCAAGAAGGCATGCTCATCGAGGAACTTCCTCACCTTGATAGACCGCCGGAACGAATACAATCGCTCGAGCTCTTGGAGGTCATTCGTATCGGCAGTTGCCTCTTCAACGATCATGAGTTCCTCGTGCACGAGTTGTGTCTCCCAAGCTGCCTATGCGGAAACTTAAGGGTATCTTCGCATCTTGGAAGTGCCAAGACAACAGAACAAGTGATTGAGAACCCGCTGAAGGCGGAAGCTCTAATCATCAGGCCGCGATCTGACGTGAGTGACGAGGCTTTTCGCTGCTGCCTGCTGATGGCTAAACTATGGCACCAGACTAGAATTGCTCCTGCGCCATAGTCATTCGCTTGCGCATGGGATAATATTCCTCCTCCGATGTCCAAGATCAAAGTACTTCCCGATTCGCTCGCAAACAAAATAGCTGCCGGTGAAGTCGTCGAGAGACCGGCTTCTGTCGTGAAGGAACTGCTCGAAAACGCGCTCGATGCCGGCGCCCATTCGATCAATGTCGAAATCGAAGACGGCGGCAAGCGATTGATCCGGGTAGTCGACGACGGCGAAGGCATGACTCGCGACGACGCGATCATTGCCTTCGAGCGGCACGCCACTTCAAAGTTGCGATCAGCAGACGATCTCGAAGCAATCAACACCCTTGGGTTTCGAGGCGAAGCGCTTCCTTCAATAGCGGCCGTCTCGAGATTATTTCTGCGAACAAAGACAGCGCACGACAACGAAGGCACTAAAGTTGAATTCAACGGCGGCAAGCTGATCGCCGTTCGCGATATCGCGTGGCCGGGAGGCTCGGAAGTCGAGGTGCGCGACCTGTTCTTCAACATTCCCGCGCGCCGTAAGTTTCTAAAGAGCGATGCGACCGAAAGCTTCCACATCGCGAACCTCGTTCAACACTACGCGCTCGCGAATCCACAGCTCGCGTTTCTGCTTGTGAACAATGGCCGCGACGTGATTCGCGTGACTCCGGCGAACTCGTTGAAGGAACGCGCCTATCAAGTGCTGGGCGCCGCGTTGTTGGATAAGCTGGTGGAAGTTGACGGCGAGGCCAACGGGCTTCAAGTGAGCGGCTTTGCTTCGAACCCGCAAGAGCAGCGCTCCTCGCGCGACGCTCAATACCTTTTCATCAATCGAAGGTTCGTGCGCGATCAATTGATCGGCCGCGCGCTGACTGAAGCTTATCGATCGATGATGCCTTCGGGATACTATCCGGCCGCCGTTTTGTTCATTGAAGCGCCGCACTCCGAAGTTGATGTGAACGTGCATCCGGCAAAAACAGAAGTGCGCTTTCTACACGAAGGCGCGGTGCTCGCGTTCGTTCGCGATTCGGTTTCGAGCGCCCTGCGCTCAACTCATCCGATTACACAAGTGCCCGGCGTGTCGCGAGCGAACCGGGAGACGATTGAGGAGCCGAGGAGTTGGGGAGTCGAGGGGCAGAGGGGCTGGGGAGCGGACGAGCAGAGGGGAGAACGGCTGCAGCCCGGGGTGTCTTCCACTGCTCGATCACAGGCAATCGTTTCAACGATGAAGTCGATGCCCACCGGCGGCTCGCGTGACGACACAGTCAGACACGATACAAAGTTTGCTGAAGCGAAGTCTCCGGCGATCGAACGTGATCAAGAGAAATCGACCGATCGAGTTCGGGTTGAAGTGAGCGAGCAGCCCAAGCAGGAATGCAGAGTCGAGTCGCCGGCCACGGTCCAGTTAGTAAGCCAAACGAGCTCGCCGGAAGCGAACACGTTGCCTGGATTTGGGCACGGCATAAAGCCGCTTGGGCAGATTCGCGATAGTTACATAGTCGCGACCGACGAAGAAGGGCTACTGCTGGTGGATCAGCACGTCGCGCACGAACGAGTTCTCTTCGAACAGTTTCGCGACGCGCGTCTCGCTCGCTCGTCGGGATTGCAACCGCTTCTGATACCGGCCACGCTTGACTTGACTCCCGCCGAGGTTGAAGCGTTTTCAATCGTTCAAGCGGAGCTTGAAAACATCGGCATCGAAACTATGCAGTTATCCGGCCGCACCATCGCGATCAAGACCGCGCCCGCCGGGCTTAGCTCGAGCGACGTGCTTGCCGTCGTGCGTGAGCTGCTCGCTGTTATCGAACGCGAGCGAAGAAGCTTCACCATCGAGAGCATTCGCGACGAAATAGCGGCGGAGCTTGCCTGCAAGGCGGCGATAAAAATAAACATGCCGCTCACGTCTGAGAAGATGCAGTGGCTGATCGATGAATTGATGAAGACGCAGAATCCGATGACGTGTCCGCACGGCCGCCCCATCCTGATGCGAATGGGACTGCGTGATATCGAACGAGGCTTCAAGCGACCCGTGTGAAAGAGCAGACAGCAAATAGCGAAGGGCAAAGAGCAGAGAACAAAGAGCGAAGGGCAAAGAGCAAAGGGCCAAGCGCGAAGGACAGAGAGAAGAAAGCGAAACGCAACCCACTTTGCTCTTCGTTGATTGCCCTTCGCTCCCTGCTCCGGCTTGCTCAACCATCTCAGCCTAAGTAGTATCTTCCCTTCTTTAATCGCTATAGAGGTTCTTGATCACAGAAGTCATACAACCGGAAACCGCTCGGATTGCTTTGAGGCCGGTTCAACCGGACGACGAGCCGTTTCTCTTTGAGCTTTACGCGAGCACGCGCAGGGAAGAAATCGCCGCATTCGGATGGGACTCGGCGCAGGCTGATATGTTTCTTCGATTGCAGTTCCGAGGACAGCAGCGGCACTATCAAGCACAGGCTTTTGAAGTTGATTACCGCATTATTACGCTCGAAGATCAATCGATTGGACAACTCATCCTGATCAGAACGCCCCTTGAGATTCGACTCGCTGACATATCGCTTCTGCCCGAGCATCGCGGCGGCGGCATAGGAGCCCGTCTGATTCGAGGATTATTTGTCGAGGCGAGAGAAAAGAATCTGCCGGTGACGCTTCACGTGGAGAAAACGAATCGTGCGGCGCGGCTATACGAGCGGCTCGGATTCAAAACGATCGACGACACCGGCGCTCATTTGAAGATGGAGTGGCAATCCTGATTTTGGTGTGGAGATAAACACATGACTGAACCCTTTACGCTGGAACAATTTTCGGAGCACGTTAACAGCAATTTTGAAATGCACTATGGTCAATCGCAGATCGCGGCGCTGAAGCTGCTCAGCGTAACGGATCTGAATTCCACTCCTCGACAAGTGCAATTCTCGCTCGAGTTTCTGGCGCCTCTCGATGCGCCGATTCAACAGGGCTTGTTCAGGCTCAATCATGAAAAGCTCGGAGAACTCGAACTGTTTCTTGTTCCAGTTGCAAGAGACAAGGAAGGCTTGCACTACGAGGCGGTCTTCAATCGATTTGTGGAATGAAGCCTTGGTTTCGGATTTCGGGTTTCGGGTTTCGGGTTTGTGGTTTCTGGTTTGTGGTTTGTGGTTTGTGGTTTTTGGTCAGAAGCAAGAATTAAGAACCAGAACTAGAACCAGAAACCAGAAACCAGAAACCCGAAACCAGAAACCTTTGGATGGATATCGGATCAAAAGAAATCAAACTCGATGGCTCGCGCGTTGTGAGCTTTCGCCCGGTTGTGAAGGAAGACGAAGCCTTTCTGCTCGGCGTGTATGGAAGCACTCGTGCCGAAGAGATCGTGCTTACCAATTGGGATCAAGCCCAGAAAGACGCATTCGTTCGAATGCAATTCACCGCACAGCAGCTTCACTATAGTCAGCAATATTCGAAGGCGGAGCATCTCATAGTGTTGCTCGATGGCTTGTCGATTGGCCGCCTGTACATTGCCAACATCGAAACAGAATTTCGAATCATCGACATAACAATTCTTCCGGACTATCGAAGCGCCGGCCTCGGGACACAGATCCTCAAAGAACTAATGGATGAAGCAAAGAGCATGGGCATTCCTTTGTGCATCTACGTCGAGAGCTTCAATCGGTCGCACGGTCTTTTCGAACGACTAGGTTTTGTAAAGACGGGCGAGAGCGGCTATAGCGACTTGTTGGAATGGCGAGCCTAAGCGGCGGCCGGCGATCGGTGGTCGGTGGCCGGTGTTGGCCGCGTAGCGGCTACCTGTCGCCGGAAGCATTTAATGGCGAACACCTACGCCCAGATTTACGTTCACGTCGTTTTTGCCCGTGTCTGGGAGGCAATCGCTTATTCCGAAAGAACACAAGATTGAGATTTATAAATACATGACTGGCGTCATCCAGACCAAGAAGCGGAAGGGTGATATCGATTGAAGGGATGGCTGACCACGTTCATCTTCTCATCGGCCTTAGCCCGGAGATCGCGTTGTCTGACATGGTGAAGGATGTGAAGGAAGCCTCTTCGCGTTTCATTAACAACAAGAAATGGGTTCGAGGACACTTTAGTTGGCAGCGTGGGTTTGGTGCGTTTTCGTATTCACGTTCTCAATTGTCGGCCGTAGCAAAGTACATTGAGAATCAGGAGCGCCACCATTCCGAGCGTTCGTTTCGAGATGAATACGTAGAGCTCTTGAGGAAATTCGATGTGGAATACGATCCCGCGTATTTGTTCAGTTTCATCGATGAAGTCGTATTCCGCGATAGGAAGCCGCTACGCGGCCAGGTTGTTTGTCGGCCAGTTCTATCGATAGGTAGCCGCTACGCAGCCAGATTGTTTTGACGGCCGGTTCTATCGATAGGTAGCCGCTACGCGGCCAGATTGTTTTGTCGGCCAGTTCTATCGATAAGTAGCCGCTACGCGGCCAGATTGTTTTGTCGGCCAGTTCCATCGATGGGTAGGCCGCTACGCGGCCAGGTTGTTTTGTCGGCCAGTTCTATCGATAGGTAGCCACTCACGCGGCTACCGCCGCCCACCGACCACCGATCACCGGCCACCGATCACCGATTACCGATTACCGATCACCGATCACCGGCCACCGATCACCAGCCACCGATCACCGGCCACCGACCACCAGCCACCGATCACCGGCCACCGATCACCGGCCACCGATCCCCAACCACCGATCACCAGCCACCGCCTTACGGGAAGACTCGATTGATGACTGCTTCGTAATGCGGCCCCGGTCCGCTCGCGGCTCCCGGAACCAGCAATAGTTGAAACGTCCCAAGCTTCCCGTGCGTGATCGTGTAAGTCTCCTGACGCAACGGCAAACCCTTCGGACCTTGAAACACCAGCGAAAAGCATTCTCTGACGCTTGTCGGATTGGACGGCACGAAATCGGGATTCGTATCGATCACGTCAACCAACACGAAATAGCCCAGCTTCACGCCCCCAAGCGAAAACGCAAACTTAGTGTAGAGGTTCTCAGTGAACATAGCTCTCGTCATCAGGTAAAGCGGGTCGTTGAGAGTCTGCTTGGGTACCACAAAGCCGACTCCTGATCCCAGGTCCCTGTTCTTGTGTCGTTGTCCGGCGAGAGCGAGTGGGGCGAGGGCGCCTTGCGCCAATGCGGCCAGACCCAACATTCCTCCTGCATGCAAAAAGCTTCGTCGTGATAGATCCATCTTCATCCCCTCCAATAATGTAGTTCGGTCTTGTACCTGCACTGCGCAGTGTAGGGTGCGCCCGGAGTTCGTACAACACAAAAGCCGCAATCGACAATTATTGCAAAGATTACACATGACGACGGTGATGGCGGTCGTGGCCGGTGATCGGTGAGGTGATTTTGCGAGTCTGGCGATCGGAACTGTAATGAGGGTCCCCGGCCACCGGCCATTGGCCACCAACGGCCAGCCACTGTTTTTGTCAGCGTGTGATTCCGGCCACAGGCCACCGGCCACCGGTTTCTGTTGTTAAGTTCTCATTTTGGATTTGACTTGATTTCACGTCGAGTATAGAATCCGTCCACCCCGAAGAAGGCTACACTCAGGTTGGTCGGCTCAACGGGAAAACCAGTGGGGATTTCGGAAACGTTTTCTTTCGGTCACGCGAATACTTCAAGTCGGTGAACGACAAACAGTCAACCGGGTAGGCCTCTGAGCCTATCGCTCTGACAATGTCTCGACTGTTGAGTGTTCAACAGCGCGGCACCACTAAGGAGGAACCTTGAATGGCTGAACCATTTTTGTCTGAGATCAGGATCATGAGTTTCGGTTTTCCGCCCAAGGGATGGGCGCTTTGCGATGGGCAGTTGTTGCCCATCAATCAGAATCAGGCTTTGTTTTCGCTGCTTGGGACAACGTATGGCGGCGACGGGCGAGTGAATTTTGGGCTTCCCAATCTTCAGGGGCGAACGCCTATTCACATGGGAAGCGGGCACACGCTTGGGGAGAGAGGAGGAGAGCAGGGGCACACGCTGTCTATATCGGAGTTGCCGACACACGTGCATAGTTTGAATGCTACGTCCTCGGCTGGCGCTCAAGTTACCCCTGCCGCGGCTCTTCTAGGCACATCAGCATCCACCGACCCGATATATGGGAACCCTTCGTCGCTGGTTGCAATGGATCCTAGTTCGCTAGCCAACGTTGGCGGCTCTCAGGCTCACCTCAACATGCAGCCGTTTTTAGTGTTGAATTTCAGCATCGCGCTACAGGGAATTTTCCCATCGCAAACCTAAGGAGAAAAAATAATGGCACAACCATACGTTGGTGAAATCAGGATGTTCGCTGGCAACTTCGCGCCTGCGGGATGGATGTTTTGCGAAGGGCAGTTGCTGCCGATATCTGAATACGAGACCCTGTTCAACCTCATTGGCACAACCTACGGCGGCGATGGACAAAGCACCTTTGCCCTGCCAGACCTGCGCGGCCGAATCCCGTTGCACTTTGGCAACGGCTTCACCCTAGCTGAAACTGGTGGTGTCGAAACGGTGACGCTGACGGTCTCGCAAATCCCTGCTCATACACATGCGCTCCTGGCTACGAGCGCGGCTGCAAGCGCAACTGACCCGACTAGCCACGTACTCGGAAAGCCCGATAAGAACCTGTACCGCGCGGGTCCGGCGAGTGTCGCCATGGCATCGCAATCGGTGGGGTCCACAGGCGGCAGTCAGCCGCACAATAACTTCCAGCCGTACCTGTGCGTCGACTTCATTATTTCGCTGTTCGGGATTTTCCCGTCACAAACCTAAGGAGAAAAAAATGGCAGATCCATTTGTTGCTGAAATCAGAATCTTTCCGTTTAACTTCGCGCCTAAGGGCTGGGCATTTTGTGACGGGCAAATACTGCCTCTCTCGCAAAACACGGCGCTCTTCTCGCTGCTCGGCACGACCTACGGCGGTGATGGCAAATCCAATTTCGCTTTGCCTGATATGCAAGGGAACGCACCGATGCATCCGGGGCAGGGTCCGGGACTGTCGCTCCACGATCTGGGTGAGACCGGTGGCAGCGAGACTGTTACGCTGCTTGAGTCGGAGATGCCTTCCCACAGCCACGCTTTGCAATCTGCTTCGCCAAGCTTTGCCGGGAGTGCCAATGATCCGACCGGCAACGTCTTAGCCAAGGCGGTTGGCATTAACGCATACACCACCGTTCTTAGCCCTGTGGTGACAATGGCGGATCAGGCGATTGCTCCCGCTGGTGGCGACCAGCCGCATAACAATATGCAGCCGTACTTAACGTTGAACTTTTGCATTGCGCTGCAGGGTGTTTACCCGCCCCGAACTTAGTTCGCGGTGCAGCGATTTGCGATGCGAAATCTTTGATTGAAAAGCGCGCAAGGGCGAATAGCCCTTGCGCGTTTCATATTACTCCCCATCGCGATGGTTGGGCCTGATGTCCGTGGCTACATTGACATGTGCGACGTTGGATCACTCCAATCGGATTGACCGGTTGCTGCGCCCAGCGCCGTCACTTGCACGGTGTAGACCGTCTCCGGGGCTTGTGGCCCTACCTGATGGTCCTGTAGCGCTTCTTCGTCGCTTTGCAGCGCTGCCAATCTCGATGTAGCGCTGCTTGATGGCTTTGAAGCGGTTCAAAATCGTTGAGATTCGCGTCGTCGTCACGGAGACGCGCGTCGTGGTGAATCTGATAGCATCCGCGCGAGACAGGTGGCTCCTATGGAGCCAACGAACGTTTAACCCACGACGTGCTATAGAGAGGTCATTCCTACGCAGCTGCAGAAAACAACGGACGAATCTTTTCACCAGCCCAGGCGTTCACGCGTGGGTCCAAGGCAGCAGCACGTTCGGTTAGCTCGTCTCAACGGGCTTCGGGCTCGCCTTCAGGCAACGGATGGCTCGCGTGAGTGGGTGGTCAATACCGAAAACTGGCGTAGAGGGAAGAAAGACATTCTGACATCTTTGCTCAAGCCGGAAGGACAAGCCCCGTGAACGGGCTGCGGTCAATTGTTCGCCTATCACCCAGGCGTGAACGCCTGGGCTAATGAAAGATTCGTCTGCAATGATTGAATGAGCTTCGTAGGAGCTACCTGTCGACAGCGCCTGTCGATGCGGTGCGTTATTGGGTATGATTTGAAAGCTGCAAGGAGCGACCTATTCAAAAGCAACGTGTGATAGCACTCAACCACCCCATGGCAAAAACTCCGCTTGACTACGTAGTCTCTCCAACATAGAATTGCGCTTCCCTCGTTAGGCGTAAGCACTGCCGCGAAACTTCCGCCGCCAGTCCGAGGGGCTCCGCTCGCGGCAACCGCAAATGTTCGTCAGTCAGTTCTTGGATATTGAATCGGCGAGTAGCCGATCACAAGAACGGCCCCCTCAGACGATTGCGGAACAACTGAATACGATCCTTGTAACGAGCTGTGTATAGCTCACAGCGAACACTTTGAGAATTGCGACGAGCCTGATATTAAGAACTGTCCCTCGGCACGTCGTGTAGGCGTTTAGCAGCAGCCGATAGATCAACCGTTACGTTGGCCCGATAAGAATCGAAAACCAGGGAGAAGGAAATCATGAAGTCACCCCGTACAAGCATCACATCTCGCTATTCGGTAGCGTTCATTCTTTGTCTGAGCTGCTTGATGATACTGATGGCGTCCGCGCTTTCAGTATCGCCCAGCTCATCTATAGCCTCGTCTTCAATGGTGTCGAGCGCTCGAGCAGAAGCTTCGGTGGCGCCGGCTGCGAGCGAACCGATTGCGCGAGCTATGGCTTCACCAGCCCTGCTGTCTCCCCTTGCCCCCATTCTTACCGCAACAAAGACCGACAACCGCCCGAGCATCGACCCCGCTACGGCAAATCCGGGTGATACGATCATGTACACGGTTGTGATCTCCAATAGCGGCACTGCCGATGCAACGAACGTCAATTTCACCGACACGATTGATGCCAACACGGCGCTTGTAGCCGGATCATTCAAGGCCTCGCCCATAGCGCTCAATGACACTTACAACACTATCGGTAACGTGCCTATTTCAATTGCCGCGCCTGGCGTGCGAGGCAACGACCTGAACCCAAATGTCGTCCCTTCAACCAACATCGCTGCTCTCACAGTGACGAAAGTTAATGCAACAGTTGTCCCGGGCGGCGGAATGGCCACTGCCGCCACCACACACGGCAGCGTCACCATGCACAGCGACGGGAGTTTTGACTATTCACCGACGGCGGGATTTCCCGGGCCAACCGATACGTTCACGTATACGCTTGACAACGGCACAGGGAAGACCGACACGGCAACCGTGACGATCAACATCAGCGGGTTGATCTGGTTCGTAGACGATACGGCCGGTCCCGCAGGGGACGGCCGTCTGGGCACGCCTTTCAGGAATCTGGTTGGAGGAGTTAACCCCCTGACCGGAACCGTTGCTAACGACGTTATCTTCATCTACACCGGGACGAGCAATTACGCGGACACGGGCACGCTGACTTTGACCAGCGGCGAGAAAGTAATTGGTCAGGGCGCGACTCAATCAATCCTGATAATAACCGGATTCACTGCTCCATCAGGACCAAACACTTTGCCTGCAACTGGTGGCACCAACCCGGTGATCACTGGGAGCAATATCACTGCAATAACACTCGGTTCCAACAATGGGCTTCACGGCATCACGATAGGCGATACAGGCGCAAGCGGAACAGACCTCTCAGGATCAAACTTTGGCAACCTGACGGTCAACAAAGTATCGCTGACCGGCACAGGCGAGGCAATGAATCTTTTTAACGGCACGATCGTCTCCGGAGCGACGTTCGGTACGGTCGAATCGAACGGCGGCAGCGCGGCCCAAGGCATGCAGCTCTCGCAGGTCGGCGGCGGATTTACGATCACCACTACGAACATGGTGAATCCGACGGGGAACGGTATCGATGTTCAAAACTCGCCATCCGGGAGCGCGTTCAATTTCGGTAGCACGACGGTAAACAAGAATTCAACGGCAGGCATAGGTGTGAAGCTGGCTAGCAACATCGGCACGTTCTCGTTCTCGTCTCTGACTGTCACAACCAATAATGGAACGGGTGTGGAGGTAAGCAGTAGCGGAACAGTTAACGTCACCACCGGCTCGATCAGCGCGACCGGTGGCCCTGCGCTTGACGTCGATCCTACGGCGCTGGGAATGACGTTTACGACCGTGTCATCAACCAACAGCGCAAGCACCGGCATAACCCTGACCAGCGTCAGCGGCAGTCTGTCAATCACTACGACGACTATCACAAACCCGACCGGCATTGGCATTAATGAAATCAGCTCGAGCGCGACCGTCAACTACGGCGACGCGACTGTCAATGGTTCGGGGAACACAGGTGTGGTTCTGGGCGGCAGCGGAGTTGGCAACACGGGAACTATTACCTTCGGCGCGCTTAACATCGCACCAGACAATAATAAGCGCGGTCTGCTCGCGCAAGAAAACACCAACACCATCACGACGACAAGTGGCACTATCAGCACCGTCGGATCGCCTGCCGCGAGCGGCCTGCCTGCAATCGAGATCACCCGAAGCAGCGCCACAACGCCTTTGGCTATTTCACTGACGACCGTATCAGCAAATGGCGCAACGAGCGGAATCGTAATGACCCGGACCAGCGGCAGTTTCACCATAGTTGGAACCGGTACCGCAAACTCGGGCGGAGTTATTCAGAACACAACCACTCATGGTGTGGCGCTGACGACTGTACAAAACATAACGTTCAACCGCTTCTCTATCCATGACACCGCGGACCACGGGATTTTCGGTGACGGAGTCGATAATTTTACCTTCCGTGACAGCACCATTTTCAATTTCGGGAATGCGTCGGCAAGCGGTCCGGCCGGGCCTGACGAGGATGGGATGCACTTTGAGTCAACCAACAGCGCAAACACGGCAGCCGGTCACGGCTTGACCGGCAATGTCATCATCCAACGCGACACTATCGGCCCGGACGGCCACTTCGTCCTCAGCACGAACCCGCCGACGCCGCAGAATAAGGGCATCGTTGTCAGGAATCATAACGATGTTAACCTCAACATGACCGTCACGGGTACGACCTTCTTCCAGGTGTCCGACGACGGTATTGACGCAGAAATAACAGACGGCACCGGCACGCTTAACGTAGACGGAAGCACTGCGGACGGGGCCAACGTCTTCAACCAGATCAATGGGCGGGCGGTCAACTTCCAGAACCCTGTGGACAATGCGGCCGCCCGAGTTTTTGAGCTAACCATAAAGAACAACACATTCACCAGCGTTGGGATTGGGGGGCGCTGGCTCGCTGCGGGCAGGGGCACCATGAATGCCCGCTACACCAATAACACAATGACTAGCACGAGCAACGATGCCGTGCGCTCGATTGCCGATGCTGTTAACTCAACGCTGACGCCACATGCGACGACGAATGCGACGATCACCAACAACACTTTCGGCGGTGGCTCAGCCTTCATAGCACACCATCGACAGGCGGTCGGAAACATCGCCTTCAACAACAACACCGGCATTGGTCCGGTCGGCGGCATCTTCGTCAGCGCCGAGATAGCGTCCACGGTGGGTATAGACATCCTCAGTAATTCAGGGACGGTCAGCGGCAATGCCGGCCTCAATGCTCTCTACATCCAGGCGGCCAACAACGGGGTCGGTGCCTCAACGATCTGCGCCAACATCAGCGGTAACACTTTAAGTGAGAACCCGAACAATACTGGTTTCCAATCCACTGTGGTGCTCGATACTGTAAATGGTGCGGGAGACATTAACCTTGAAAACTGGAACGGCAGCAGCCCGACTTACGATGTCTTTATTAGCAACCAGAATACATTAAGCGGTGGCACTCCTAACGTGATCGCCGATGTGCCAGCCCACATCCACGCGGGCGGCAACTGCGTCACGTCAACGCCAATGTCTAACCCCGATGTGGTTCAAGCTGCTTCTTCCGTCGGCCAACCGCAGTCCGATTCGACCGGCCAGAAGGCTCCCGAAGACGTCTTGCTGGCATTCAATCGCTTGCCCAAAGGTGATAGCAGCCTCGCTCACCTCTCGCAGGGTGAATTGAACTGGATGATTCAAGCCGCGATTGAGAGATGGAGAGAGACAGGCATATCTGCTGAGGATTTGGCACGTCTCCAGCAAGCCACACTGGTGGTTTCAGACTTGCCTGAGGGGCAGATAGCCACTGCGTTGGCAGGCAAGATAACTATTGATGAGACTGCAGGAGGTTACGGCTGGTACTACGACCAGAGGCCTCAAGACGATTCTGAGTTCGACGTGCCCGTTCCTAACAGAGAACTTCAGGCGACTGAGTACAGCCCTGCGTATGGAAAGTTGGACTTACTGACGGTTGTAATGCGCGAGCTTGGCACCGTGTACGTGCAAGGTAAGAACCGCATCCCCAAGCGGCTTCGACCGTTGATGGAGATCACGCTTTCACCCGGAGTAAGGCGCTTGCCCGATCCGGCATTGGCACAAATACTGCCGCCGCAGCCAGAGGTCCAATCAGCGCCTCAGACTGCACCGGCCGGGACGGGAACTGCTTCGAAGTCTTCCAGCTCGTCATCGACTGGCAATCAGACTGGTACGGTCCAGACAGCATCGAAGGTCGTTGCGCAGTCGGGCGAGATGATCTCGCAGGCGCTCGGAACCCTTCCCATTGGCAAGAGCGTCACCCTGATGTTCTCGGTGACTATCAACGATCCTGTGACGCCGAATACGATACAGGTCTGTAATCAGGGCCACGTCACCGCAGACGGCGGCATTAATATTTCCACCGACGATCCGGATACAGGGGCCGCGAACGATTCAACATGCACGCCGCTCAACGTCGCGGACATCGCAGTCACCAAGACCGATTCGCCTGATCCGGTCCAGGCAGGCAACAACATCACCTACACGGTCACGTTGACCAACAATGGTCCGGCAGTCGCCAACGCAGTGACTTTAAGCGATCCAATACCGGCGAACACGACGTTCGTGTCCACGACGACTCCTGTCGGTTGGACCCGAAACGATTCAACCGCGGTTGGCGCGACGGGAACGCTCATGTTCTCGAAGGCGACTATGGCAAACGCGGAGGCGGCTACATTCACCATCGTGGTGAACGTGAACTCCGGCACCTCAAGCGGCACTACCATCTCCAACACGGCGACCGGCGCCACCACCTCGCCTAATCCGACTGCCAACGATGCGGCAACGGCGACTACTACGGTCAACACGTCCGCCGATTTGGAAGTCACCAAGACCGATTCGCCCGATCCAGTCGATGCGGGCAGCAACATTACCTACACGATCAACTTCACCAACCACGGGCCGAGCGACGCTCAAAGTGTGACGGTGACGGATGCCGTTCCGGCGAACACGACCTTCGTGTCCGCAGTGGTGACGACCGGCTCAGGATGGAGCACGAGCGCACCATCAGTAGGCGGAACCGGCAACGTTGTGTTTTCGAAGACTCCTGTGCTCGCTGGCGAGACGGCGGTGTTCACGATAGTTGTGAATGTGAACGCCACCGCGGCTCACAACTCGACAATCACTAATAACGCCGTCGGCGCAAGCACGACAACTGATCCTAACTCCGCCAACAACACCGGGACTGCCACAACTACGGTCCATGCGCTGGCTGATGTGGCGGTGACCAAGAGTAATTCACCCGATCCGGTGCTGGCGGGGAACAACCTCACCTACACGATTAACTTCGTCAACAACGGTCCGACAACCGCCGGAAACGTAACTGTGACCGATGCTACTCCAGCGAACACGACGTTCGTGTCGGCGACGGTGACCACCGGAACAGGATGGAGCACC
>Ga0075426_10000049_pt1 | contig 79806 bp, 23 predicted proteins | sample SoiMethybrSBSTD5_FD_75304 | JGI IMG/M metagenome (GOLD analysis project Ga0075426, IMG submission 75304) | Bulk soil microbial communities from a Populus tree surrounding site in Tennessee, USA - Soil MetaG P. TD hybrid SBSTD5 | ecosystem: Environmental > Terrestrial > Soil > Tree plantation... | reverse complement strand
TCGAGGGGCTGATCGGGTTCTTCGTCAACACCCTGGTTCTGCGCGGCGCCCTGGCGGGCGATCCGCCGTTCCGGCAGCTGTTGGCGCAGGTGCGGCAGACCGCGCTGGAGGCATTCGCCCACCAGGAGGTGCCGTTCGAAAAGCTGGTGGAGGAGCTGGCGCCGGAGCGCCATCTGGGGAGCACGCCGCTGTTCCAGGTCCTCTTCGTGCTGCAGAATGCGGCGCAGCCGTCCGCGGAGCTGCCGGGGCTGATGCTGCACCCGTGGAGCAGCGGCACGGAGTCGGCGCAGTTCGATCTCTCGTTGTCGTTGAGCGAAGGGGCGGACGGGCTGACGGGCAGCCTGAGCTATGCCGCCGACCTCTTCGACCGCACGACGGTCCAGCGCCTTGCGGGGGCCCTGGAGACCCTGGCCGCCGCCTTTGTGGCGAGCCCGGACGCGCGCCTCTCGGAGCTCCCGCTGCTCGGCGAGGCGGAGCGCTGGCAGTTGACCGGTGAGTGGTGTGATACCGCGGCTTTCGATACCTCGGTTTTCGAGACCACGGACATGAGCCTGCCGGAGCTCCTGGCGGCGCAGGCGCGCCGCACGCCCGGCGGCGTGGCCCTCGTCGGCCCGGAGGGCCGGCGGTTGACCTATCGCGAGCTGGACGGTCGCGCCGCCCGGCTTGCCCGGCGCCTCGCCGCCCTGGGCGTGGGACCCGAAGACCGGGTCGGCGTCTTCGCCGAGCGTTCGGTCGAGATGGTGGTGGCCCTCCTCGGCGTGCTCAAGGCGGGTGCGGCCTACGTCCCTCTCGATCCGGAGCTTCCCGCCGCCCGGCTGGCCGGGATGGCGGCGGAGAGCGTCGGCGGAGGTGTGCTGCTGGTGCAGGCGCCGCTGCTCGACCGCGCTCCGGCCGCCGGCACGGTGCTCGCTCTCGACGAGTCCGCTGGCGGGGATGGCGGGGACAGTGGAGAAGAGGACGGGGTCGGGTTCTGTCACCGGGTGCCGGCCTCGGCGGCGGCGTACGTGATCTACACCTCGGGCTCGACCGGACGCCCCAAGGGGGTGGTCAACAGCCACCGGGGGATCATCAATCGTCTGCGCTGGATGCAGGCGACCTACGGTTTGACGCCGGACGACCGGGTTCTGCAGAAGACCCCGTCGAGCTTCGACGTTTCGGTCTGGGAATTCTTCTGGCCGCTGCTGACCGGGGCGCGGCTGGTGGTGGCGCCGCCGGCGGCGCACCGCGATCCTGTGGAGCTTTCGCGCTTGATCCGCGCCGCGGGGATCACGACGCTCCACTTCGTGCCGTCGATGCTGCACGCCTTCCTGGCCGAGGAGGCGGTGGTGGCGCCCTGCCGCGGTGTTCTGCGCCGGGTGATCTGCAGCGGTGAGGCGCTGCCCTATGAGCTGGAGCAGCAGGCGTTGCGCCTCCTCGGGGCCGAGGTGTGGAATCTCTACGGGCCGACCGAGGCGGCGGTGGACGTGACGTTCTGGCGCTGTGCCGAGGCGCCGTGCCCGCGGCCGGTGCCGATCGGCCGGCCGGTGGCCAACACGGCGATCCGCCTGGTCGACGGGGCGTTCCATCCGGTGCCGCCGGGCGTCCCCGGCGAGCTGTGCATCGGCGGCGTGCAGGTCGCCCGCGGCTACCTGGCGCGGCCGGAGCTGACGGCCGAACGCTTCGTTCCCGATCCCTTCGCGGCCGAGCCCGGGGCGCGCCTCTACCGCACCGGCGACCTGGCGCGTTTCCGGCCGGGTGGGGAGATCGAATATCTGGGCCGCCTCGACCACCAGGTCAAGGTGCGAGGCTTCCGCATCGAGCTGGGGGAGATCGAAGCGGCGCTGGAGAGCCTGGCCGGAGTGCGGCAGGCCGCGGTCGTCGTTCGGGAGGAGGGGGGAGACCGCCGGCTCATCGCCTGTGTGGTGGGCCCAGCCGACCCGCGGGGGCTCCGCGAGCCGCTGCGGGCCCGCCTTCCCGAGCCGATGATCCCGGCAGCGTTCGTCGCTCTGGAGGCTTTCCCGCTGACCTCCAGCGGCAAGGTGGACCGCCGAGCGCTGGCACGGCTGGTGCCGGCGGACGCGGCGGCGGCGGGGCCGCGCAACCTGCGCAATCCGATCGAAGAGCTGCTGGCGGGGATCTGGGCCGAGGTGCTCCGCCTTCCCGGGGTCGGGGTGGAGGAGAGCTTCTTTGATCTCGGCGGCCACTCGCTGCTGGCGACGCGGGTGATCTCGCGGGTGCGCCGTGCCCTGGGTGTCGAGCTGCCGCTGCGCGAGCTGTTCGCGGCGCCGACGGTATCCGCGCTCGCCGTGCGCCTGGCCGCGGCGGAAGGCTGGACGGCTCTGCCTCCCCTCACCGCAGGACCGCGCGACGCCTCTCCGCCGCTGTCCTTCGCCCAGGAGCGCTTCTGGGTCCTCGACCGTCTGCAGCCGGGGGCGACGCAGTACAACATTCCCTGCGCGCTGCGCCTGGAGGGGCGGCTCGATCCGCCGGCTCTGGCGCTCGCCATCGCGGAAGTGGTGCGCCGGCACGAGGTGCTGCGCGCCCGCTTCCCCGCCGGTGCGGACGGCAGGCCCCGCCAGGACATCGATCCGCCGGCGCCCTTCGCCCTGCCGGTCGCCGACCTTGCCGCCCTGCCTGCCGCCGCCGCCGCCGGCGAGATCCGCCGCCTCGCCCGCGCCGAGGCCGGCCGGCCCTTCGAGCTCGCCGCGGGTCCCCTGCTGCGCGCCCTGCTGGTGCGCCGCGGGGCGGCGGAGCACGCGCTGCTCGCGACGCAGCACCACATCGGCACGGACGCCTGGTCGACCGGCATCCTGGTAGGCGAGGTGGCGCGCCTTCTCGCGGCCTTCGCCGCCGGCCTCCCCTCGCCGCTGGCGGAGCCGGTGCTGCAGTACGGCGACTTCGCGCGTTGGCAGCGCGCCGCCCTGCAGGGCGAGATTCTCGATGACCTCCTGGCCTGGTGGCGGGCACGGCTGGCCGGCATCCCGACCGTGCTCGAGCTCCCGGCCGACCGGCCGCGGCCGCCGGTGCAGAGCTTCCGCGGTGCCCTCGTCCGCTTCGTCTTGGCGCCGGAGCTGGCGGCCGGGGTGCGGGCGCTCGCGCGAGGTGGCGACGCGACGCTGTTCATGGTCCTGCTCGCCGCCTTCCAGGCGCTGCTCCACGCTCTGACCGGACAGGCACGCTTCCTCCTGGGCTCGCCGATCGCCAACCGGACGCGGACCGAGCTGGAGAGTCTCATCGGCTGTTTCGTCAACACCCTGGTCCTGCCGGCCGACCTGGGCGGCGATGCCGCGGCGCCGCTCTCCTTCGGCGGTCTGCTGGCGCGGGCGCGCGCCACCTCACTGGGCGCTTATGAGCACCAGGATCTGCCGTTCGAGCGCCTGGTGGATGAGCTCGCGGTGGCGCGTGACTTGAGCCGGACGCCCCTCTTCCAGGTCGCCCTGGTGCTGCAGAACGCGCCGGTGGAGGAGATGACTGTGCCGGGGCTCACCCTGCGCCCGCTGGACGGCGAAAGGGCCACCGCCAAATTCGATCTGACCCTGACCTTCCACGAGCAGGCCGGAGGCCTGGCCGCCGACTTCGAGCTGGCCACCGATCTTTTCGACCGCGCCACCATCGACCGTTTCGCCGGCTGCTTCGTGTCCCTTCTGGCTGCCGCTGCCGCCGCCCCGGAACGCCGGGTGAGTGATCTGCCGCTGCTCAGCGAGGCCGAGCAGCGGCAGCTCCGCGAGTGGAGCGAGCCGCGCGCCGAGCATCCGGACGAGCGATGCCTCCACGACCTGTTCTCTGCCTGGGCGGCGCGGACCCCCGAGGCCGTGGCGTTGGTCTGCGAGGAGCGCCGGCTGACCTACGGCGAGCTGGAAGAGCGCGCTGACCGGCTCGCCCACCGCCTGGCCGGCCTGGGGATCGGTCCCGAGCAGCCGGTCGCCCTCCTCCTCGAGCGCTCGCTGGAGATCGTCGTGGCGATCCTCGCGGTGCTCAAGGCCGGCGGCGCCTACGTACCGCTCGACCCGGCCTATCCCAGGGAGCGCCTGCTCTTCGCCCTGGAGGACACCGCGGCGCCGGTGCTGCTGACGTCGGGCGATCTGTTCGACGGCTCGCAGCTCGCCGTCGCCGTCGCCGGGCTCGCCGTGCCGCCGGCGGTCCTCCGCCTGGACGCGGACTGGCCGCGCATCGCGGTGGAGAGCCCGCAGCGGCCGCGACCGCTCGCGGCCGCCGGCAACGCCGCCTACGTGATCTATACCTCGGGCTCGACCGGCCGGCCGAAAGGGGTGGTGGTGAGCCACCGCAACGCTGTGCGCCTGCTCGCCGCCACCGACGCCTGGTTCGGCTTCGGACCGGGCGACGTCTGGACGCTCTTCCACTCCTCTGCCTTCGACTTCTCGGTCTGGGAGCTGTGGGGCGCTCTGGCACGCGGCGGGCGCCTGGTGGTGGTGCCGTATTGGGTGAGCCGTTCGCCCGAGGCGTTCCTCGATCTGCTGCGGCGCGAGCGGGTGACGGTGCTCAATCAGACCCCCTCGGCCTTCCGGCAGCTCGCCGCCGCCGGCGAGGCGGCCGGTGGGGAGGGCGCAGGGGGCAGCCTGGCCCTGCGGTGGGTGATCTTCGGGGGCGAGGCGCTGGAGGTGCGCAGTCTCGCTCCCTGGTTCCGCCGCTACGGCGATCGCCGGCCGGTCCTGGTCAACATGTATGGGATCACCGAGACGACGGTCCATGTCACCTGGCGGCCGCTCGATGCTGGCGACGCTGGCGATGTTCGCGACGCTGGCGGCGCCGGCGCGGCGAGCGTCCTCGGCGTGCCGATCCCGGATTTGCAGGTCCACCTGCTGGATGTGGGCGGGCGTCCGGTGCCCCCGGGGGTGGCGGGCGAGATGTACGTCGGCGGGGCCGGCGTGTCGCGCGGCTATCTGGGCCGGCCGGAGCTGACGGCCGAGCGCTTCGTTCCTGATCCGTTCTCCACCCGGCCGGGCGAGCGCCTCTACCGCTCCGGCGATCTGGCGCGGCGCCGCGGCGGCGGGCTGGAGTATCTGGGGAGGATCGACCACCAGGTGAAGATCCGCGGTTTTCGCATCGAGCTCGGGGAGGTCGAGGCGGCGCTCGCCGCGCACCCGGACGTGCGGCAGGCGGTCGCCGTGGTGCGCGAGGACGAGCCCGGGGAGAAGCGCCTGGTGGGCTATCTGGTGGCGGGCGCCGCCGCGCCGGAAGGGTCGCGGTTGCGCGCCTTTCTGCGCGAGCGGCTGCCCGAGCCGATGATCCCGGCGGCCTTCGTCGCCCTGCCGGCCTTGCCGCTGACGCCCAACGGCAAGGTGGACCGCCGTGCTCTCCCCGCGCCGCCGCGCGAGCGGCCGGATGGGGGCGGCGAGGCGGCGGCCCCGCGCACCGGGATGGAGGAGCAGCTCGCCGCCATCTGGGCGGAGGTGCTGCGCCTGCCGCGCGTCGGCGTGCACGACAATTTCTTCGACCTGGGCGGCGACTCGATCCTGAGCATCCAGATCGCGGCGCGCGCCCGCCGTGCCGGGATCGTCCTGGAGCCGCGCCTGCTGTTCGAGCACCAGACCGTCGCCGAGCTGGCCGGCGCCGTCGCTTTCGGCGAGGGGCGGCAGGCAGAGCAGGGGGTGGTCACCGGCGCGGTGCCGTTGACCCCGATCCAGCGTTGGCTGCTCGAGCGGGAGCCTGCCGATCCGCACCACTTCAATCAGGCCGTGTTCCTGGCCGCGCGCGAGCCGCTGCGGGCCGCGCCCCTGCTCCGCGCGGTCGAGCACCTGGCGGCCCATCACGACGCGTTGCGCCTCCGCTTCGAGCGCGGTCCGGACGGCTGGCGGCAGCGCAACGCCGGTCTCGGCGAGCCCTCACCCGGCGCGGTGGTGGACCTGGCCGCCCTGCCGGCTGCGCGGCGCACCGCCGCGCTGGAGGCCGCCGCCGCCGCGGTTCAGGCGGGCTTCGACCTCGCCCGCGGCCCGCTCGCCCGCTTCGTCGCCTTCGACCTCGGGCGCGGTGCGGAGCGACTGCTGATCGCCGTTCACCACCTGGCCGTCGACGGTGTCTCCTGGCGCATCCTCCTCGGCGATCTGGTCACCGCCTATGCGCAGTCCGCACGCGGCGAGACGATCGAGCTGGCCGCCAAGACGACGTCCTATCGCGAGTGGGCCGAGCGCCTGGCCGAGCTCTCCCAGGCCCCTGCCGTGGAGGCGGAGATGGCGTTCTGGCGCGGCCTTTCGCGCGCCGCCGGGCTGCCCCGGCTGGTGCCGGACGGCGGTACCGGGCGGGCTGGCCGGGCCGCCGCGGTGCGCTCGACCGCCCTCTCCCTCGGGGAGGGCGATACCGAGGCCCTGCTGCGCGAAGTGCCCGAGGTGTACCACACCCAGATCCAGGAGGTTCTCCTGGCCGCCCTGCTCCAGGCCTTCGCCGGCCGGACCGGAGTGCCGGCCCTGCTGGTGGATCTCGAAGGGCACGGCCGGGAAGACATCGACGGCGGCCTCGATCTCTCCCGGACGGTGGGCTGGTTCACCGCGCTGTATCCGGTCCTCCTGGAGGCCGGTGACCCCCGGGATCCCGGCGCGTGCCTGCAGGCGGTCAAGGAGCAACTGCGGCGCATCCCGGGCCGCGGGATCGGCTGGGGGCTCCTGCTTTCCCGCGCCGATGCGGTGGCGGCCGAGCTGCGCCGGCTGCCGCGGCCGGAGGTGGTGTTCAACTACCTGGGCCAACTCGACCAGGCGCTGCCGGAGGGTGCGCCCTTCGCGCCGGCCGCGGAGAGCCAGGGGCCGCAGCAGAGCCCGCGCAACCTGCGGCCGCACCCGCTCGAGATCGCCGCCAGTGTGGCGGGTGGCCGCTTCCACACGGTCTGGACGTGGGACGCCGGCGTCCTCGCGGACGACACCGCGGCCGGCTTGGCGCAGGCGTTTGTGGCTGCCCTGCGGGAGCTGGTGGCCCACTGCCGTGCCCGGCAGAGCATCGCCTACACCCCGACGGATTTCCCGGATGTGCGCTTGAGCGCGGAAGATCTCGCCCGCGCCCTCGCCGAGATCGAGCTGGAGTGATGGGAAGCCCCATGAGCAAGAAGACCATCGAAGCGATCTATCCGCTCTCCCCGCAGCAGCAGGGGATGCTGTTCGAATCTCTGGCGGCCCCGCAGTCCGGGATCCACGTCGAGCAGCTCACCAGCCACCTCGCCGGGGAGCTCGACCTGCCCGCCTTCGAGCGGGCCTGGGAGCTGCTCCTGGAGCGCCACCCGATCCTGCGCACCGGCTTCGTCTGGCAGGACCAGACGCAGCCCCTGCAGGTCGTCGCCCGCGATCTCGCCATCCCCCTCGTACGCGAGGACTGGCGCGGCCTCGCCGCCGGGGAGCGGGAGGGGAAGCTGCGCGCCTTCCTCGACGCCGACCGGAGGCAGGGGTTCCGGATGGCCAGACCGCCGCTCATGCGCCTCGTCCTCCTGCGGACCGCCGAGGGCGAGCACGCGCTGGTGTGGACCCACCACCACATCCTCATGGACGGCTGGTGCCGTCCGCTGCTGCTGCGCGAGATGTTCGCCCTCTACGCCGCGTGCGCCCAGGGGCGGGACGCCGGGCTGCCGCCGGTGCGCCCGTACCGCGAATACATCGCCTGGCTGAGCCGGCAGGACGCGGCGCAGGCCGAGGCGTTCTGGCGCGAGACCCTGCGCGGCTTCCGCGCCCCCAGTCCGCTCGGCCGCCCGGTCTCCGCCGCCGCGCACGCCAACGGGCAGCCGCCCGCTTACGCAACGCTCGAGGCGCGGCTGCCGGCCGGCGATTCGGCGGCGCTCCAGGAGATGGCTCAGCGCCTTCGCGTGACCCTCAGCACCGTCGTGCAGGGGGCCTGGGCGCTGCTGCTCGGCTGCTACTCCGGGGCGGCCGACGTGACGTTCGGCATCACCGTATCGGGCCGCCCCGCGGAGCTCGAAGGGATCGAGACCACCATCGGGCTGTTCATCAACACCCTGCCGCTGCGCGTGCCCCTCGACCCCGGCGCGTCGGTCGGCGACTGGTTGGAGGGGCTCCAGGCGCGGGTGCTGGCGTTGCGGCGGTATGAGCACGTGGCGGGAGGGCAGGTGCACCGTTGGAGCGAGGTTCCCGGGGCGGTGGCGCTCTACGAGAGCATCCTGGTGTTCGAGAACTATCCCGATGGCAATCCCGATGGGAGCGCCGGTGCCGGAGCGCCGGCCGGCGGGGAGGGAGAGGTGCGCCTGCGCGGCTCCTTCGCCACCGGCGGGCAGACGCGCCATCCCGCGGCGCTCCTGGTCACCCCGGGCAGCGAGCTGCGGGTGAGCCTGGTCCACGACACCCGCCGCGTGCCCGACGGTGGCACCCTGCTCGAACACTTCCTCGGTTTCCTCGCCGGCATGTCCCTCGACCCGGGGCGCGAGCTCCGCTGCTTTCTCGACCGCATCCCGCCGCGGGACGCCCCGGTCTTCGTGACCCTCGACCGCCAGGCCGGCGGCGGTGAGCCGCTTGCCCCGCGGACATCGGTCGAAGAGATGATCGCGCTGCTGTGGAGCCAGGTGCTCGGCATCCAGCCGGTCGGCGTCGAGGACGACTTCTTCGCCCTCGGTGGCCATTCGCTGCTGGCCGCCGATCTGGTCGCGCTCACCCGCGAGGCGTTCCAGGTGGATCTGCCGTTGCGCGCCCTGTTCGAGCACCCCACGGTCGCCGGACTGGCGGTGGAGGTCGCCCGCCTCCAGGGAGCGGACCGGGAGCACCAGGAAACCCTCGCCGCCCTGCCGGTGGTGACGCCGGATCCGGCGCGGCAGAACGAGCCGTTCCCGCTCTCCGACGTGCAGGAGGCCTACTGGATCGGCCGCGGCGGCACTTTCGAGCTGGGCAACGTGGCCACCCACCTCTACCTGGAGGTGGAGGGGGAGGAGATCGACAGCGCACGCCTCGAGGCCGCCTGGCGGCGCCTCATCGCCCGGCACGGCATGCTGCGGGCGATCGTGCACCCCGACGGCCGGCAGCAGATCCTGGAGGAGGTGCCCGATTTCGTGATCGAGATCCTGGATCTGCGGCGGGAGGAGGCGGCGGCGGGAGAAGCGAAGCTCCTCGCGCTGCGCGAGGAGATGTCCCACCGTGTGTTGCCGGCGGACCGCTGGCCCTTGTTCGAGATCCGCGCCTCGCTGCTGCCCGGCGGGCGCACCCGCCTCCACTTCGGATTCGATCTGCTGATCGGCGACGCCTGGAGCTGGCGTCTGCTGACCCGCGAGCTCAGCGTCCTGCTCGGCGACCTCGACGCCGAGCTGCCGCCGGTCGCTCTGTCATTCCGTGACTACATGCTGGCCATCGCCGCGCTCGAAGGGACGCCGCTGTGGAACCGTTCGCTGGACTACTGGCTGCGGCGCCTGCCGGATCTGCCGCCGGGCCCCGATCTGCCGCTGGTCAAGAGCCCGGCCGCCATCGAGCGCCCGCGCTTCACCCGCCGCCGCCGGTTCCTCTCGGCAGAGCTGTGGCGCCCGTTGCGCGAGAAGGCGGCCCGCCGCGGGCTGACGCCGTCCGGCCTCCTGCTCGCCGCCTTCGCCGAAGCGCTCGCCGCGTGGAGCAGGAGCCCGCGGTTCACCTTGAACCTCACTCTGTTCAACCGGCTGCCGGTCCACCCGCAGGTGAATCAGGTGGTCGGCGACTTCACCTCGTTGACCCTGCTCGAAGTCGACGCCGGCGCCGGCGAGACGTTCGAGCAGCGCGCGCGCGCCGTGCAGCGCCGCCTGTGGGACGACCTCGATCACCGTCATGTGAGCGGAGTCCGGGTGCTGCGCGAGCTCGGGCGTACCCGCGGCGGCGCCACCCGCCTGTCCATGCCGGTGGTCTTCACCAGTACCCTGACCCTCGACAACAGCGTGGAGAGCGCCGCCGAGCTGGCCGCCGCCGGAAAAGACGAGGGACCGCGGCAGATCTACAGCGCCGGCCAGACCTCGCAGGTGTGGCTCGATCACCAGGTCGCCGAGCGCGCCGGGCGCTTGATCTTCGACTGGGACGCGGTGGAAGAGCTGTTCCCGGACGGCCTGCTGGACGGCATGCTGGCCGCCTTCCTCGGTCTGCTGGAGCGCCTGGCCGGCGAGGAGCCAGCGTGGGGGGAGCGGTCGCCGTTGCGATTGCCCGCCGATCAACTGGCCCTCTACGCCGCGGTGGGCGACACCGCGGCACCACTGCCGGACGGCCTGCTCCACGAACCCTTCCGGCGCCGCGCCGCCGAGGCCCCGGAGCGGATCGCGGTGGTCAGCCGGGAACGCGAGCTGTCCTACGGCGATCTGTTGCGGCTGGCCCGTGGCCTGGGGCGCCGCCTGCGGGAGCGGGGCGTCGCGCCGGGGAGCCATGTGGCGGTGGTGATGTCCAAGGGGTGGGAGCAGATCGCCGCCGTGCTCGGCATCCACGCCGCCGGCGCGGCGTATCTGCCGGTCGACGCCGGTCTGCCGCGCGAGCGGCGCGACGCTCTGCTGGCGACCGGCGAGGTGCGGGTGGCCTTGACCCAGCCGCGCCACGCCGCCGCCCTGGAGTGGCCGGAAGGGGTCGAGATCCTGGCGGTGGCCTATGAGGAGGGAGAAGAGGGCGAGGACGGAGCCTGGCCGGAGCCGCCGCGCCGTCCGGAGGATCTCGCGTACACCATCTTCACCTCGGGCTCGACCGGTGTGCCCAAGGGGGTGATGATCGACCACCGCGGTGCGCTCAACACGGTCGCCGACATCAATAGCCGCTTCCGGATCGGCCCGGACGACCGCGTCCTCGCGCTGTCGTCGCTCTCCTTCGATCTGTCGGTGTGGGACATTTTCGGCCTGCTCGCCGCCGGCGGCGCCGTGGTGCTCCCCGAGCGCGCGGCCCACCGCGATCCGCACCGCTGGCTGGAGCTGCTGGAGCAGGAGCGGGTCACCGTCTGGAACACGGTCCCGGCGCTCCTCGAGATGCTGGTCGAGCACGCCGAGGGGCGGGGAGCCCGGCTGCCTGCCGCGCTGCGCCTGGTGCTGCTGTCGGGCGACTGGATCCCGGTCGGCCTTCCCGGCCGTCTGCGCGCCCTCTGCCCGGGCGCGATCGAGACCGTGAGCCTGGGCGGTGCGACGGAAGCGTCGATCTGGTCGATCCTCTATCCGATCGGCGAGGTCGACCCGGCGTGGCGCAGCATTCCCTACGGCCGGCCGATGGCCAACCAGGGTTTCCGCGTGCTCGACGCGCGGCTGGAGCCGCGCCCGCTGTGGGTTCCAGGCGACCTGTACATCGCCGGCGCCGGTTTGGCGCAGGGGTACTGGCGCGACGCGGAGAAGACGGCGGCGAGCTTCATCGCCCATCCGGTGACCGGCGAGCGGCTGTACCGCACGGGCGACCAGGGGCGGTGGCGGCCGGACGGCAACATCGAGTTTCTCGGCCGCGAGGATCTCCAGGTCAAGATCCGCGGCCACCGCATCGAGCTCGGGGAGATCGAGGCCGCCCTGGCCGGGCATCCCGGCGTGGAGACTGCGGTGGCCGGGGTCCTCGGCGAGGCCGGCGACCGCCGGCTGGCCGCCTGGGTGGTGCTCAGCGAGGAGGGCAGACGGCAGTTGGAACAGGCGGCGCCGGCCAAAGCGGAGGCGGGCACCGCCGGCTACCTGAAGCTGAAGCTGGGGCAGGGGGCCCTCCCGGCCGTCGCCGCCGGGGCCGGGGTGGAGCTCGCCGCCCCGGTTCTGGACGCCGCCGCCATCGAGGAGCTCTATCTGGCGCGCCGCAGTTGCCGCGAATTCCTCGCTGCGCCGGTCGAAGCGGCCGACCTGGGGCGCTTCCTGAGCTGCCTGCGGCGCCTGCAACTGCCCGAGCACCCGCTGCCCAAGCTGCGCTACGGCTCGGCGGGAAGCCTGTATCCGGTGCAGCTCTATCTCTGGGCCGCCGAGGGGCGGGTCAACGGCCTGGCCGGCGGGATCTACTTCTACCATGCGGCCGCGCACCGGCTGCTGCCGGTCGCCCCCGGGGCGCACCTCGACCCATCGGTGCACGCCGCCGTCAACCGGGCCGCTTTCGCGAGCGCCGCCTTCTCGCTGTTTCTGGTCGGCGCGATGGACGCCATCCAGCCCGCGTACGGCGAGCGAGCGCACCACTACGCCGTCCTCGAAGCCGGTGCGATGGCCCATCTGCTCGAGCGGGAGGCAGGCGGGCACGGGCTCGGGCTGTGCCAGATCGGCGACCTGGATTTCGCCGCCGTCCGCCCGCTCTTCCAGTTGGCGGACAGCCAGGTCCTCCTCCACAGCCTGGTGGGCGGGCGGGCCGCCCGCCAGAGCCTCGGCGAATTCCAGGCCGAAGGGGAGGTCTACCGGTCGCTCCTGTCCCTGGTCGAACCGGGCGGTGCACCGGCGCTGCCGCCGCAAGCGGGGATCACGGCGGTCCTCCGCGGCTTCCTCGCCGGCTGGCTCCCCGACTACATGGTCCCGGCGAGCTTCACCGTCCTCGACCGCCTGCCGCTGACCGCCAACGGCAAGGTCGACCGCGCGGCGCTCCCCCGCCCGCGGCCGGCCGGCGCGGGGCCGGCCGCGGCGGCCGCCGCCTGGGTGCCGCCGCGCGGCGAGTTGGAGGAGGCCATCGCCACCCTCTGGCGCGAGGCGCTGCACACCGAAAGGGTGGGCGTGCACGACAACTTCTTCACCTTGGGGGGCCACTCGGTATCCATGGTGCGCGTCGCCAACCGGCTGCGCGAGACGCTGGGCCGCGAGGTTCCGCTGCTCGTGCTGTTCGAGCACCCGACCATCGCCGCGCTCGCCCGGTATCTGAGCGACGGGCCGGTGCGCACCGAGACCGTGGAACGCGGCAGCGACCGCGGCGACCGCCGGCGCGAGGCCGCCCTGCAACGGCGAGCCCCGGTGCGCGGACCGCAGGGGGACGACCTTGACTGAGACGCGAGACCAAGCCGCCGCCGGGGTCGCCATCATCGGCCTCGCCGGCCGCTTCCCCGGAGCGGCCGATGCCGGGCAGCTCTGGCACCTCCTGCGCGCGGGAGCCGAGGGCATCACGTTTTTCACCGCCGAGGAGCTGCGGGCCGCCGGAGTCGATCCCGCCCTGTTGGCCGATCCGCGCTATGTGAAGGCCGCGCCGGTGCTCGACCGCATCGATCTCTTCGACGCGCCGTTCTTCAGCCTGACGGCGCGGGAGGCCGAGATCCTCGATCCCCAGCAGCGCCTGCTGCTGGAGGAAGCCTGGGCCGCCCTGGAGTCGGCCGGCTACGACCCGCAGCGCTACCGCGGCTCGATCGGCCTGTTCGCCGGCGCCGGCATGAACGCCTACCTCTGGGAGAACCTGTCGCGGCGGCCGGATGTGCTGCGGTCCCACGGTTTCCTGCCGGTGCTCCTCGGCAACGAGAAGGACTACCTGGCGACGCGGATCGCCTATGCGCTCAATCTGCGCGGGCCCGCGATCAGTGTGCAGACCGCCTGCTCGACGGCCCTGGTGGCCGTCCACCTGGCGAGCCAGGCCCTCCTCGACTACCACTGTGACATGGCGCTCGCCGGTGCCGTGCGGGTGGCGGTGCCGCGTCTCCACGGCTACCTCCACGAAGAAGGGGGGATCAGCTCACCGGACGGCCACTGCCGCTCCTTCGACGCCCGCGCCCAGGGGACGCTGTTCGGCAGCGGCGTCGGGGTGGTGGTGCTCAAGCGCCTGGAGGACGCGGTGGCCGACGGCGACACCATCCGCGCCGTGATCCGAGGCACGGCGGTCAACAACGACGGCTCGCTCAAGGTCGGCTTCACGGCGCCGGGCGTCGACGGCCAGTCGGGGGTCATCGCCGAGGCCCTGGCAGCGGCCGGAGTCGAGCCCGACACGATCTCCTACGTCGAAGGCCACGGCACCGCGACGCCACTGGGCGATCCGATCGAGGTGCAGGCGCTCACCCGCGCCTTCCGGGCGCGCACCGGGCGCAAGGGGTTCTGCGCCCTGGGCTCGGTGAAGAGCAACCTCGGCCACCTCGACACCGCCGCCGGCATGGCCGGCCTGATCAAGACGGTGCTCGCGCTGGAGCACCGCGAGATCCCGCCGAGCCTGCATTTCGAGACGCCGAACCCGCAGATCGACTTCGCCGCGAGCCCGTTCTTCGTCAACGACCGCCTCCGCCCCTGGGTGTCGGACGGGCCGCGCCGGGCCGGGGTGAGCTCGTTCGGGATGGGCGGCACGAACGCCCATGTCATCGTGGAGGAGGCGCCGCCCGCCGCCGCCGCGGCGCCGGTCCGCCCGTTGCAGTTGCTGGTCTGGTCGGCGCGCACGGCGGGCGCCCTGGAGCGCGCCACCGGCGCCCTGGCGGCCCATCTGCGCACCCATCTGGGCACGATGGGCGAGGGGGCGTCTCTGGCCGATACGGCCTTCACGCTGCAGGTGGGGCGGCGGCGCTTCGAGCACCGGCACGCCGCGGTTTGCGGGTCGGTGGCGGAGGCGGCCGAGATCCTGGAGCAGCGCGATCCCTCCCGCCTGCTCTCCGCGCGCGAAGACGGCGCGGGCGAACGCTCCGTCGCCTTCCTGTTCCCGGGCCAGGGTGCGCAGTACCCCGGCATGGGCAAGGAGCTCTACGGCGCCGAGGAGGTCTTCCGCCGCGCGGTCGACCACGCCGCCGAGGGCCTGCGCCCGCTGCTCGGGCTCGACCTGCGCGACGCGCTCTATCCCGCTGCTGGAGCGGACGCGGAGGAGGCCGCGGCGCTGCTGCGCCGCACCGACCTCGCCCAGGCGGCGCTGTTCACGGTGGAGCACGCCCTCGCCCGCCTGTGGATGAGCTGGGGGCTCCGGCCGCAGGCGCTGCTCGGCCACAGCATCGGGGAATACACGGCCGCGTGCCTCGCGGGCGTCTTCTCGCTGGAAGATGCCCTGGCTTTGGTGGCGGCGCGCGGCCGGGCGATACGCGACCTGCCGCCCGGCGCCATGCTCGGCGTGCCGCTGCCCGAAGCCGAGGTCCGCGCCCTGCTGGACGGGAGCTTCGGCGACCTCGACCTCGCGGCGGTCAACGCGCCGGACCTCTGCACCGTCGGCGGACCGGAAGAGGCGGTGGAGCGGCTGCACGGTGCCCTCGCCGCGCGCGGCCTGACGGCGAGCCGCCTGCACACCTCGCACGCCTTCCATGCGCGCGGCATGGACCCGGCGGCGGCGGCGTTGGCGGTGGAATTCGCGCGGCGCCCGCTCAACGCGCCCCAGATCCCCTTCGTGTCGAATCTGACCGGCACCTGGATCCGCGCTGAAGAAGCCACGGACCCCGGCTACTGGGCGCGCCATCTGCGCGGGACGGTGCGCTTCGCCGCCAGCCTGGAGGAGATCCTGCGCGAGCCGGGGCGGATCCTCCTGGAAGCCGGCCCCGGCCGCACGCTGGCCGGCCTGGCGCGGCGGCATCCGGCGCTCGGCGCCCGGCACGCCGTGGTGACCTCGCTGCCCGCGGCGCGGGACGAGAAGGGCGATCTCCCGGCTCTCCTCGAGGCGGCGGCCCGCCTCTGGCTCAGCGGAGCGGAATTCGCGTGGAAGCGCTTCCACGGCGGCGCCCGCCGCCGCGTGCCGCTGCCCACCTATCCCTTCGAGCGGTTGCGGTATTGGATCGATGGGGGGATCGACGCGGGGATCGATCCGCCGGCCCCTGCGGAGTCCGCGGTGCCGGCCGCAGTGACGGCCGCGCCAAGGGCTGCGCACAGCCGCCCGCGCCTGCCCACCGCCTACCAGGCGCCGCGCGACGAGCGCGAGCGGGCCCTCGCCGCGCTGTGGGAAGAGAAGCTCGGGATCGAGCCGGTGGGAGTCGCGGACGATTTCTTCGAGCTCGGCGGCCACTCCCTGCTGGCCACCCAGGTGGCGGCGGCGGTCCGCCGGGCGTTCGGCAGCGGCGCTTCGCTGCGCGAGCTGTTCGCCACGCCGACCGTGGCGGGGATGGCCGGCGTGCTCGCCCGCGGCGGGACCGGCCTGGAGGTGGAGACCCTGCCGCTCCTCACTCCCGATCCCGGGCGCGCGCACGAGCCGTTTCCGTTGACCGACGTTCAGTCCGCGTACTGGATCGGCCGCGGCGGCGGGTTCGCGCTGGGAGGCGTGGGCACGCACAGCTATTTCGAGCTGGAGGCGGCCGGGATCGACCTCGCTCGCTTCGCCCACGCCTTGCGCCTGCTGATCGACCGCCATCCCATGCTGCGCGCGGTGGTGGGGGCCGACGGCCTCCAGCGCGTCCTGGCGGAGGTGCCGCCGTACGACCTGCGGGTGCTCGACCTGCGGGCCGCGGCGGCGCCCGCGGCGGAAGCGCAGCTCGCGGCGGTGCGCGACCGCATGTCGCACCAGGTGCTTCCCGCGGACCGCTGGCCGCTCTACGAGGTGTGCGCCTCGATCCTGCCGGACGGGCGCCACCGCTTCCACATCAGCTTCGACTTTCTGATCGGCGATGCCTGGAGCATGCGCCTGATCGGCGACGACCTCGCCCGCCTGTACCGTGATCCGGCGGCGCTGCCGCCGCCCCCGGCGGCGACCTTCCGCGACTACGTCCTCGCCGAGGCGGCGCTCCAGGACAGCGCGCTCTTCCGGCGCGCCTGGGATTACTGGCAAGCCCGGCTCGATTCGCTCCCCCCAGCTCCCGAGCTGCCGCTGGCGGTCGATCCCGGCACGCTGCGGCAGGTGCGTTTCGTGCGCCGCCGCGGCCGCCTCGACGCCGCCGTCTGGCAGCGCTTCAAGGCGGCGGCGAGCGGCGCCGGCCTGACCCTGTCGGCGGCCGTCCTCGCCGCCTTCGCCGAGGTGCTGGCGGCGTGGAGCAAGAGCACGCGCTTCACCCTGAGCCTCACCCTGTTCAACCGCCTGCCGCTGCATCCGCAGGTCAATGCGATCGTCGGCGACTTCACCTCGCTCACCCTGCTGGAGGTGGATGCCGCGGCAGGCGAGACCTTCGGGGACCGCGCGCGGCTCGTCCAGCAGCGGCTGTGGGACGACCTCGACCACCGGGCCACCGGCGGGGTGCGGGTTCTGCGCGAGCTGGCGCGGCGCCGCGGCGGCGGCGCCGGCCTGGCGCCGGTGGTCTTCACCAGCCTGCTGACCCTGCGCGACGGCGAGGCGGCGGCCGGCGAAGGCGAGGGCTTGGCGCTGACCGCTGTCTACGGGGTCAGCCAGACGCCGCAGGTCTGGCTCGACCACCAGGCGTCCGAGCAGGCAGGCGGTCTGGATTTCAACTGGGACGCGGTGGAGGATCTGTTCCCGGCCGGCCTGCTGGACGGCATGCTGGCGGCCTATCTCGATCTCCTCGCGCGCTTGGCCACGGCGGAGGAGACCTGGCGCGAGCGGGCGCCGCTGCGCCTTGGAGCGGCCCATCCGGCGCTCTCCGCGGCGGCAGATCCGGAGGCGGATCCGGAGACGGGGCAGGGGCTGCTACACCATCCGTTCCTCGCCCGCGCCGCCGAGGCACCCGGGCGGCCGGCGGTGGTGAGCCGCGAGCGGACCCTCTCCTACGGCGAGCTGTGGCGGCTGGCCCGCGGCCTGGGCCGCCGCCTGCGCGACGGTGGCGCGGTGCCGGGCGGCCATGTCGCGGTGGTGATGACGAAGGGGTGGGAACAGGTGGCGGCGGTGCTCGCCGTGCACGCGGCCGGCGCCGCCTATCTGCCGGTCGACGCCGAGCTGCCGCGCGAGCGCCGCGATCACCTGCTGGCGCACGGCGAAGTGCGCTGGGTGCTGACGCAGCCGCGCTGGACGGCGCTCCCCTGGCCGGCGGGGGTCACCCCGCTGGTGGTCACCGGCGAGGAAGCTGAGGACGGCGATTGGACCGAGCCGGTGCGCCGCGCCGAGGATCTCGCCTACACGATCTTCACCTCGGGCTCGACCGGCCTGCCCAAAGGGGTGATGATCGACCACCGCGGCGCGCTCAACACGGTGCTCGACGTCAACAGCCGGTTCCGGATCGGTCCGCAAGACCGCGTGCTGGCGCTGTCGTCGCTCTCCTTCGACCTGTCGGTCTGGGACGTCTTCGGCCTGCTCGCCGCCGGCGGGGCGGTGGTGCTCCCCGAGGCGGAGGCGAGCCGCGAGCCGGCGCGCTGGCTCGAGCTGCTCGAAGAGCACGGCGTGACCGTCTGGAACAGTGTGCCCGCCCTCCTGGAGATGCTCGTCGAGCATGCCGAAGGGCGGGGCGCCCGCTTGCCCGCGTCGCTGCGGCTGGTGCTGCTGTCCGGCGATTGGCTGCCGGTCGCCCTGCCGGACCGCATCCGCGCCCTCGCCGCGGGGCCGGTCGAGATCGTGAGCCTGGGCGGCGCCACGGAGGCGTCGATCTGGTCGATCCTCTATCCGGTCGGCGAGGTCGATCCGGCCTGGCGCAGCATTCCGTACGGCCGGGCCATGCGCAACCAGGGCTTCCACGTCCTCGACTCCCGGCTGGAGCCGCGTCCGCTGTGGGTCCCCGGTGAGCTGTACATCAGCGGCGCCGGGCTCGCGATGGGGTACTGGCGCGACGCGGCAAAGACCGCGGCGAGCTTCCTCCATCACCCGCTCAGCGGGGAACGGCTCTACCGCACCGGCGATTTCGGGCGGTGGCGGCCGGACGGCCAGATCGAGCTCCTCGGCCGCGACGATCTGCAGGTCAAGATCCAGGGGCACCGCATCGAGCTCGGTGAAATCGAGGCGGTGCTGGCCCGCCACCCGGCGGTGCGGCTGGCCGTCGCCGCGGCGGTGGGGGAGCGTGGCCGTGGCCGGCGCCTGATCGGCTATGTGGTGCCGGAGGAGGGGACGGCGCCGGCCGGCGAGGAGCTGGCCGCGTGGCTCGCCGGCAAGGTCCCGGCCTATATGGTGCCGGCGGCGTTCGTCCTGCTGGATGCGCTGCCGCTGACCGCCAACGGCAAGGTCGACCGCCGGGCCCTGCCCGCGCGCCAGGCCGCGGAGCGGAGTGTCGTCACCGCGGGCGTGCGCACGCCGGTCGAGGAGCTCCTGGCGGGGATCTGGGAAGAGGTTCTCGGGGCCGCCGGCGTCGGCCCCGGCGACGACTTCTATGCCGTCGGCGGCGACTCGCTCCTGGCGACCCGGGTGGTGTCGCGCATCCGCGACCGGCTCGGCATCGAAGTCTCGCTGCGCGACTTCTTCGCGGCGCCGACGGTCGGCAGCCTGGCGCGGGCTGTCGAGGCGGCGCGGGGGGCCTGGGTGGCGCAGGCGGCGCCGCTGGTGCCGCGGCCGTACGACGGCGATCTCCCGCTCTCCTTCGCCCAGGAGCGCCTCTGGTTCCTGGCCCAGCTCGCGCCGGAAGACGTGGCCTACAACGAGGTCTTCACCCTCCGCGTCGCGGGGCCGCTCGATCCGGCGGTCCTGGCGCGCAGTCTCGGCGAGGTGGTGCGGCGGCACGAGATCCTGCGCACCGTGTTCACCGCGCGCGAAGGCCGCCCCATCCAGATCGTGCAACCGGCCGGGCCCGCCGGACTGCCGGTCGCCGACCTGACGGAGGTGCCGCCGGCCGGCCGGCTGGCGGCGGGACGGCGCCTGGCCGCCGAGCTGGCCCGCCAGCCCTTCGACCTCGAACGGGGGCCGCTCCTGCGTGCCCGCCTCCTGCGCCTGGGCGAGGCGGAGCACCTGCTGGTCCTGGTGCTCCACCACATCGTCTGCGACGCGTGGTCGATGGGCATCCTCACCCATGAGCTGACCGCGCTCTACGCCGCCTTCCGCGCCGGCCTGCCATCGCCGCTGCCGATGCCCATGGTGCAGTACGCCGATTTCGTGCGTTGGCAGCGCGAGTGGCTGCGCGGCGAGACGCTCGAAGGCCAGCTCGTCTGGTGGCGCGAGCAGCTCGCTGAGGAGCCGCCGCCGCTGCGCCTGCCCACGCGCCGGCGGCCGGCGGTGCCCGTGCGGCGCTCGGCGGAAGCGACCGCCCAGCTCGACGGCGGGATGTTGGACCGCCTCCTGGACCTCGGCCGCCGCGAAGGGGCGACGCTGTTCATGACGATCCTGGCGGCGCTCTCGGCCCTCCTGCACCGCTATTCGGGCGAGGACCGCATCACCGTCGGCAGCCCGGTCGCCAACCGCCACCGGGTCGAGACCGAGCCGCTCATCGGCTTCTTCACCAACACCCTGGTGCTGCGCACAGATCTGGCGGGCAACCCGACATTCCGCGAGCTTCTGGGGAGGACGCGCGAAGTGGCACTCGGCGCCTACGCCCACCAGGACGTGCCGTTCGAGCGGCTGGTGGAGGCGTTGCAGCCGGTGCGGCAGGCCACCGGAACGCCGTTTTTCCGCGTCCTCTTCGTACTCCAGAACACGCCGGTGCCGGAGGAGAGCCCCGCGGACCTGCGGCTGGCGCTCCTCGACACGGACGACCGGGCGCCGAAGATCGACCTGACCCTGTGGGTGGTGCAGCGCCGCGACGGCCTCACCGTGAGTTTTCAATATGACGCTGATGTCTTCGATGCGTCTGCTGTGGCCGAGATGCGCGATCGTTTCAGGACCCTTCTCGAGAGTGTGGCGGGCGACTCGGAGCAGCGCGTTCTTGACATTTCCCTCGCGCGCGAGGGCGAGCCGGCGGTCGCGCAGCCGGCGCTGCCGGTCGGCGAGCAGTTCGCGTTCGAAAGCTGAGGGACACGGCATTGATTCACGAGACACTACATCCGACCACCGCGCCGCTGTTCGACCGCCGGCTCAAGGAGGAGCGGGACTACTGGCTGAAGCGGCTGTCGCCGCCGCCCGAGCCCGTCGGCCCCGAGCTCGCACGGCGGGTCATGGGCCGGATGGCGGCCGGCGCGGTCGACCTGGAACTGCCGGAGAGAGACCTGTCAGCGCTCGACCGCCTGACCGGGGGCTCCCCCTTTCTGACCTGCACAGCCCTGGTGGCGGCCCTCGAGATCTGCCTCTACCGGATTTCCGGACGCCGCCGGTTCGCGGTGGGCACACCGGGCCTTCGCGGTGGCGATGGGGCACTGCCCGCCGCCAACGCCCTCGCCATCCTCGCGGAGGTGGCGCCCGAGCGCACCTTCCGCGAGCTCCTCCTCGAGGTGCGCGGTGCGCTCCTCGCGGCGTACGAGCGGCAGAGCTATCCGTTCGCGCTCCTGCTCGCCGACCTCGGCCTCGAAACGGCGGCGGATGGAAGCTGCCGGCTGTTTGATGTCGCCCTGGCGTTCGCCGAGATTCACTCCGGGCTGCCGGCGGTCGGCCACTCCCTGACCTTGTGCTTCGGCCGCCCCGGAGGCCGGCTGGCGGGAAGGCTGGAGGCGCGCCCAGGCCGGTTTGCGAGAGGTGACCTGGAGCGTTTCGCCGCCTGCTTCCGGCAGGCCCTGGCGGCGGCCCTCGGCAGCCCGGCGACGCCGATCGGCAACCTCGCGCCACTGGCCGCCACGGCAAGGCACCAGGTCATCCATGAATGGAACGACACCGCGCAGCCCTTTGCGGAGCTCCACGTCTTGCACCGCCTGATCGAGGCTCAGGTCGACCGTACGCCCGATGCCGTTGCCGTCAGCACGGAAGAGGGCTCGCTCACCTACCGGGAGCTCGATCGACGGGCGAACCGGCTGGCGCACCGCCTCCGCTGTGTGGGGGTGATGCCGGACGTCCCGGTCGGTGTCTATGTCGAACGCTCACGCGAGCTGGTGGTCGGCCTGCTCGCCGTGCTCAAGGCCGGCGGTGCTTACGTCCCCATCGATCCCGGCTATCCGCGGCAGCGCGTCGAGCTGATGCTCGCCGACTCCGGGGCGCCGGTTGTGCTGACGCTCGCCCGCCTCGCCTCGGAGGTCGCCGCGCAGGGCGTTGCGGCGATCCTCCTGGATGACGCAGCCGCGGTGGCGGAGAGTGGCGAGCGTCTCACCGGCGGGGCCAGCGCCGACCACCTCGCCTACGTCATCTACACCTCCGGCTCGACCGGGCGCCCGAAGGGAGCGATGAATACCCACCGGGCGATCTGCAACCGGTTGCTTTGGATGCAGGAGGATCTCCGGCTGACGCCGCACGACCGGGTTCTCCAGAAGACGCCGTTGAGCTTCGACGTCTCGGTCTGGGAGCTGTTCCTACCCCTCCTCACCGGCGCCTGTCTTGTCCTGGTGCGCCCCGGGGGGCACCGCGACAGCGCCTTTCTCGCCGCGGTGATCCGCGGCGAGGGGATCACGGTCCTCCACTTTGTCCCCTCCATGCTGCGCTGTTTCCTGACCGAGGAGAACCTCGCCTCCTGCAACTCCCTGCGGGCAGTGGTTTGCAGTGGCGAGGCCCTCCCCCTGGATCTCGCGGCGGCCTTCCTCGCCGCCTCTTCCGCCGCCCTGTACAACCTCTATGGACCGACTGAGGCGGCGGTGGATGTGAGCCGCTGGCGTTGTGCCTCTTCCGATGCCCTTCGTGGCACCGTACCGATCGGGCGTCCGATCGCCAATCTGCGCCTTCATGTCCTCGACGGAGATCTCGGTCCGGTACCGGCCGGTGGCAGCGGAGACCTCTATCTCGGCGGCGCGGGCCTCGCGCGCGGCTACCATCGCCGACCTGACCTCACAGCTGACCGCTTCATCCCCGACCCGGTCGGCGGCGGGGCCGGCGCCCGCCTCTACCGCACCGGTGACCATGCCCGTCTCGCGCTCGACGGCGCCGTCGAGTTCCTCGGGCGCGCCGACGACCAGGTGAAGATACGCGGCGTTCGCATCGAGCTCGGTGAGATCGAGGCGGCGCTCCTCGCCCATCCCGGTGTGCACGCGGCGGCCGTGATGGTGCGCGAGGAGCGCCCCGGTCACCCGCGCCTGGTGGCCTACACGGTTCTCCGGGCTGGCGGCGAGCCCGCGGTCGACGAGCTGCGCGCCTTCCTCGTGGCGCGCCTGCCGGAAGCGATGATCCCCTCCGCCTGGGCGCGCCTCGGCTCCCTGCCGCTCAGCCCCAGCGGCAAGCTCGATCGGCGGGCGCTGCCGCCTCTGGCCGGGGAGGGTGAAGTGGGGACCGGCGGCCCGCTCGGCGGTCCGACCGAAGAGGTCGTCGCCTACGTCTGGCGGAGCGTCCTCGGCGTACCGTGGGTCGGATCGGGAGACGACTTTTTCGCCCTCGGCGGCCACTCCCTGCTGGCGACGCAGGTGGCCTCGCGGCTGCGTACTGTATTCCGGGTCGAAGTGGTCGTGGCGCGCCTGTTCGAGAGGCGCACGGTGGCGGCGCTCAGCGCCGAGGTCGCCGCGCTGCGCGGCGGCCGCGAGCTCAGCGACGAGATTGCACGCCTGTACCTCTCGCTGGCGGGCGCCGCAGCCGCCCGTGCCGAGCTGCTGGATTCCGATCTCCTGGCACGCTTCGAGGCTCTCCTGCAGGACCGCGGTCTGGATGTCCCATGCGTCCGGGAGATCCCGCGCCACGTGGGCGGCGGGCTCGCTCCCCTCTCCTTCACCCAGGAGAGAGTCTGGTTCCAGGAACAGGTCGAAAGAGGAGGAGTGGCCTACAACCTGATGACGGCGGTGCGCCTGCGCGGACCGCTCGATCCGGCGGCGGTCTCCCACAGCGCCGACGAGATCGTGCGCCGCCACGAGGCGCTGCGCACCTTCGTCTCGGTCGAGCAGGGTGTCCCCGTGCAGGTCGTGGCGCCGCCGCGCCGCGGATGGATGCGATGGGTGGACCTGGGCGGCCTTGCGGAGCGCGACGCCGAGGTCCGCCGCTTGGCGGCCGCCGAGGTGCACCGGCCGTTCGACCTCACCTCCGGCCCCCTCGTGCGCCTGACCGCCGTGCGCCTGGGCGCAGAGGAGCACGTGCTGGTCCTCACCGCCCATCACATCGTGTCCGACGGCTGGTCGCTGGGCGTCTTCGTGCGCGAGCTCGCGGCTCTCTATCCGGCCTTCCTGGCCGGCCGGCCTTCGCCGCTGCCCGAGCTGCCCCTCCAGTACGGTGACTTCGCGCGCTGGCAGCGCGAGTGGCTCACCGGCGAGATTCTGGCCGCGCAGCTCGGCTACTGGCGGGACCGGCTGGCGGGCTCGCCACGGCTCCTGCGCCTGCCGGTCGACCACCCGCGAGCCCCGGTGCAGAGCTCCCGCGGCGCCACCCGTGCCTGGCGGCTGCCGGCCGCGGCCACCGGCAGCCTCCGCGCCTTCTGCCGCAGCGAAGGGCTGACCCTGTTCATGGGCCTGCTCAGCGCTTTCAAGGCGCTGCTGCGCGCCGTCAGCGGCCAGGACGACATCGTGGTGGGCACGGACGTGGCCAACCGTGGCCGCCGGGAGCTCGAGGGACTGGTCGGTTTCTTCGTCAACTCTCTCGTGCTGCGCACCGACCTGGGAGGCGACCCGACTTTCCGCGAGCTGGCCGGCCGGGTACGCGAGACGACGCTCGGCGCCTATGCCCATCAGGACCTGCCGTTCTCCCGGCTGGTCGAAGAGCTGCGGCCCGAGCGCGACCCGAGCCATAACCCTTTCTTCCAGGCCGTCCTTTCCCTGCACAACTTCCCGCGGCGGCCGCAGGAGAGCGCCGGTCTCGTGCTCACACCTTTCTCGGTGCATGGCGGAGCGGCCAAGTTCGACCTGACCCTCTTCGTCAGCGAGGGCGGAGACGAGCTGCAGGGGCTGCTCGAATACAACACCGACCTCTTCGACGAACCCACGATCGACCGTCTGCTGGAGCAGTACCGCACTGTTCTGGACGCGATGGCCGCCGGTCCCGACAGGCGCCTGTCCTCCTTGTCGCTGGCGAGCGGCGAGCACATCCGCGGTGCGATCGATGACTTCAACGAAGATCTGGAGGTCTTCTGATGCAAAGCGGCCTCTCTGCACGCCTCGCCCAGCTCTCGCCGAAGAAGCAGGAGCTGCTCCTGCGCCATCTCGCGGCGCAGCGTGCGCCCACCGTGGATGACGGCGGGATCCGCCCGCACAGCCGCGACCGGACCGCCTTCCCCCAATCCTTCGCCCAGCGGAGCCTCTGGCTTTTCGACCGGTTGCAGCCGGGCAGTGCCGCCTACAACGTCTATGAGGCGTTGCGCCTGAACGGGTATCTCGATACAGAGGCGCTGGCGGCGGCCTGTGCGGAGGTGGTGAGCCGGCACGAAGTGCTGCGTGTCTCGTTCGCCCTGGACGGCGAGACCCCGGTGCAGCTTGTCGGGCCGGTGCCGGCGAATCTCTTGCCGCAGGTGGATCTGGCAGGTCTCACCGCGGGCCGGTGCGAAGCCGAGCTGTTGCGCTTGGCCACGGCCGAGGCCGGCCGGCCGTTCGACCTGGTGGGCGGGCCGGTGTGCCGCTTCCGTTTGATCCGTCTCTCCGCAGGCGCTGTGGCCGAGCCTGAGCACGCGCTTCTCGTCACCCTCCACCACATCGTCTCCGACGCCGGTTCGATGGAGATCCTGTTCGGCGAGCTGCGCTCTCTCTACGCCTCCTTCGCCGCCCGCCGCCCCTCGGCTCTGCCGGCGATGACCATCCAGTACACCGACTTTGCCGAATGGCAGCAGAGCTGGATGTCCGGCGAGCGCCTCGACCGGCAACTGGCGTGGTGGCGGGAGCGCCTGGCCGGTGCGCACTTCTCTCTGCCCCTGCCCGTCGATCGCCCGCGGTCGCCGCGGCAGACCGCCGCCGGTGCCCGCCTCCACCTGGAAGTGCCGTCCGCCACCGGGGCGGCCCTGGCTGCTCTGGCGCGACGCGCCGGGGCCAGCACGTACATGCTCTTCCTCGCCGCCTTCGCGGCCCTGCTGTCGCGGGTCGCCGGCAGCGAGGATCTGCTCATCGGTGGGCCGCTCGCCAACCGCGACCGGCCCGAGTTGGAGCGGCTGATCGGGTTTTTCGTCAACACGGTCGTGTTGCGGGTCGAGCTTTCGGATGGACCCGGCTTTCGCGATCTCCTCGCCCGCATCCGCGAGGTCTGTCTGGGGGCTTTCGCCAACGCCGATCTGCCATTCGAGCGCCTCGTCGAGGCGGTGCAGCCTGACCGCGATCTCCGGCGGGTACCGCTGTTTCAGGTGCTCTTCTCGCTGGCGGCGGGCGCTCCCCCGGCGGATTCCGGGCTTGCTCCCGGAATCGCGGTCAGCCGGCTGAGTCTGGCGACGCGGTTCTCCAAATTCGACCTCGCGCTGGTCCTGGTCGAGGCGGACCGGAGGGTCTTTGGCTCTTTGGAGTACAACACCGAGCTTTTCGATGCCACCACCGTGACCCGCCTCGCCGGTCACTTCAACCGGCTCCTGGCGGCTGTGGCGGGAGATCCGGAGGCTCCGGTCTCCGCTCTGCCCCTCCTGAGCGAAGCCGAGCGCCATCACATCCTGCTGGAGTGGAACGATGTCTCCGGCGGGCACGGGCGCGGCGACACCCTCCCGGCGCGTTTCGCGGCGCAGGCGGCGCGGCAGCCGGAGGCCGTGGCCCTGATCGCCGGCGGGCGTGAGGTCGGCTACGCCAAGCTCGACAGCCTGGCCTGCCGGCTCGCGTCGCTCCTCCGCAGCCTCGGTGCCGGCCCCGAGGTGCGGGTCGCCGTCTGTCTGGAACGCTCTGTGGCGATGGTCGCCGCCGTCCTCGCCGTCTGGAAGGCTGGCGGTGCCTTCGTCGCGCTCGATCCCGATCTGCCGCCGGAGCGGGCCGCGGCGGTCCTGGTGGACAGCGGTGCCGCCGTGCTGCTCACCCGGGAGCTCCTGCGCGGCCGGTTCCCGAGCTTCACGCAGGCCGTGCTCTGCCTCGACGGCGACCGGGTTCCCGAGAGCGGCCCACCGGCATCGTTCGACGGCTCGCTGGATCCGGACACCCTGGCCTATGTCGTCTACACCTCGGGCTCCACCGGCCGTCCCAAAGGAGTGCTCACGACGCACGGCGGCGTGGCCGGATATGTCTTTCCTTTGCTCGACCTGTACGGCCTGGGGCCCGGGGACCGTGTCCTGCAACTGCCCTCCCTGGTGTTCGATGCCGCGGTCCGCGACCTTCTGGCGCCGCTGGCGGCTGGGGCGACGGTGGTGCTCGCCGGCCAGGAAGAGGCGCGAGACGCCCTGGCCCTGTTGTCCCTGATCGATCGCCGGCAGGTGACCCGCCTGCTCAGCGTCGTGCCGACCGTGTTGCGTGCCTTGCTTGCCGGTGCGCCGCGGGATGGCGTTGCCCTCGGTGCCCTGAAGACGCTGCTGGTCAGCGGCGAGCGGCTCTTTCCGGAAGACTGCCGTCAGGCGTGGGAGGTCTTCGGGGACGGCATGGAGATCGCCAATCAGTACGGCCCCACCGAGTGCACAATGACCTCCAGCCGCCACCGCCTCCCGCGGTCTTCCGCAGCGAGCGTCGCGGAACGCGCCGGCGTGCCGGTCGGCCGGCCGATCCCCGGGCGCCGGTTCTATCTGCTCGATCGCCGGCTCTGCCCGGTGCCCGGCGGTTCGGCCGGCGACCTCTACATCGGGGGCCCGGGAATGGCCCGTGGCTATCTCGACCGTCCCGATCTGACCGCCGCGGCATTCCTGCCCGATCCTTTCGGTGCGCCGGGGGAGCGGCTCTACGCCACCGGCGACCGGGCGCGCCACCGCGCCGACGGCACTCTGGAGTTTCTGGGACGCGCCGACCAGCAGGTCAAGATCCGCGGTCTCCGCGTCGAGCCGGGAGAGGTGGAGGCAGCCCTGGCGGCGCAGCGAGGCGTGCGCCAGGCGGCGGTGGTCGCCTGTGGCGAGGGTGCCGAGCTTCGGCTTGTCGCGTACCTCCTGACCGATGTTCGGATAGCGCCCACCGCCGAGCTGCGGCGCTCTCTGCTGAACCGGCTTCCAGAGGCGATGGTGCCGTCCGTTTTTGTGAAGCTCGATGCTCTGCCCCTCACGCCGACAGGAAAGGTCGACCGCAAAGCGCTGTCGCAGCGATCCCTGGAGCGCGCGCCGCCCGTGCCGCCGCGCAACCGGCTGGAGCTCGCGCTTCTGGGCCTCTGGGAGGAGCTCCTGCCGGGCCAGATCTTCGGAGTGCGCGACAACTTTTTCGAGCTGGGGGGGCACTCCCTGCTCGCTGTGCAGCTCCTCGTGCTGATCCAGCGGCGGTTTGGTCAATCCCTTCGGTTGGCCGTTCTCTTCGCGGGGGCGACGATCGAATCTTTGGCCGGAATGCTGGGCCGTCAGAGCGCTCCAGCCACCTCACTGCGGGTGGAGATCCAACGCGGCGCCGAGGGCGAGCGCCCTTTGTTCCTCGTCCATCCGGCCGGCGGCACAGCCCTTTGCTACGTGGGGTTGGCGCGATTCCTCGGGCGCGTGCAGCCGGTGTTCGGGCTCGAAGACCCCAATTTCGCCGGGACTGAAGAGCCACGCTTCGTGCTTCCGGAGATGGTCGCCCTCTACCTCCGCGCTGTGCGCGAGGTCCAGCCGAAAGGCCCCTACTGGTTGGGCGGGTGGTCTCTGGGCGGTGTCCTGGCGCAGGAGCTGGCGTGCCAGCTCGAAGACGCTGGTGAGGAGGTCGAACACCTGCTGCTCCTCGACTCCCGATCGCCGGTCCGCCGGGCGGGGGAGGCGAGGATAGGCCACAGCGAAACCGACCTGCTGTTCTGGTTCGCGGAGAACTTGCACGTCGGCGTGACCCGGGAAGAGGTCGAGGAATTGCCGGCGGCAGAGCGATTTCCGTCCATCCTGGCGCGTGCCCAGGCGGTGGGCCGGCTGGCGGCGGATCTCGAGCCGGCCCAGGCGCGCCGGATCTTCGACATCTATCTCACCGAGTTGGCGTCCGCGGAGGAACACCAGCCGCGTCCCTGCCGCTGCCGCATCACCCTCTTCCGGGCGGCGGCCGGGGTCGCGGAGGAGTCGGCTCGGGGAGAGGACCACACCGTCGGCTGGAGCGGTGTGTCCACCGTGGGCCTGGACATCGAGATCGTTCCCGGCGCCCACCAGACTTTGATGGATGAGCCCTACGTCCAAACCCTGGCGCAGGAGATCCGGGAACGTCTCGATGGCCGCCGCCCTTGAAGATGGAGAGGAGACCCATGAAGGTACCTGAGAACTCGACCGACGTCATCGTCATCGGGGGTGGCCTGGTCGGCTCGCTGTTGGCGATCTTTTTGGCGCGCCGCGGTCATTCGGTGCGTGTTTTCGAGCGCAAACCCGACCCGCGGCAGTCGGAGCTCCCCTCCGGGCGGTCGATCAATCTGACCCTCTGCCACCGCGGCCTACAGGCTCTCGATCGCGTCGGTGCCGGGGACGCGGTGCGGGCAGTGGCCATCCCGGCCTTCGGCAGGATGGTGCACGACGAACAGGGCGGAGTTGTCTTCCAGCCATACGGCAACAACGGCGAGGCTCTGTACGCGATCACCCGCAACCAGCTCAACCGAGTGCTGCTGGACTGTACCGAGAAGGAACCCGGGGTGAAGCTCTACTTCGACTACAAATGCCGCGAGATCGACTTCAAGGGGCCTTCCGCAGTGCTCGAGAAGGCGTACACGGGCGACCTGTACACGTTCCGCGCCGGGGTCCTGTTCGGCACCGATGGGGCTCACTCGGCGGTGCGCCTGCAGATGCAACGGACCGATCGCTTCGACTTCTCCCAGGAGTACATCCAGCAGGGGTATAAGGAGCTGACGGTGTCCGCCGCTGAAGTCGCCGCCTGGGGACTGGAGCGGCGGGCCCTGCACATCTGGCCTCGCGGCCGGTTCATGCTGATCGGCTTTGCCAACTTCGACGGCAGTGCAACCCTCGCCCTGCACCTGCCGTTCGAGGGAGCGAATTCCTTTGCCAGCGTGCGCAACGAAGAGGATCTGCAGGCTCTTTTCGCCCGCCATTTCCCCGACGCCGCAGCGCACCTTCCGAACCTGACCGGCGACTTCTTCGCCCGTCCGGTCAGCTCGATGCTCACGGTGCGCTGCTTCCCCTGGGTCCAGGGCCGGGTGGCCCTGGTCGGCGACGCCGCGCATGCCATCCTTCCCTCCTACGGCCAGGGGGCGAACGCCGGGTTCGAAGACTGCTCGTTTCTCGATTCCTGCCTCGAACGCTACGGCGACTGGGATGCTGCCCTGGACGCCTTCCAGCGCGAGCGCAAGCCGAACGCCGACCGGATCGCCGACCTCTCCCTGCTGCATTTCACCGAGCTGCGGGACAGCGTCGGCGACCCCCGCTTCCTGCTGCGCAAGGCGGTCGAGCGCAAGCTGGAAGAGCTCTTCCCCGACTCCTTCCGGTCGCTCTATTCGCTGGTCTCCTTCACTTCCCTGAGCTACGTCCAGGCGGTGCAGGCGGCGGCGGAGCAGGGGGAGATCGTCGACCGCGTTCTCGACATCGAGGGGATCGAAGAGCGCCTGGCGCAAGGAACGGCAGACGAGGCCATCCACGAACGGGTGCGGCTGTCGAACCTCGGCTGCGCGCGACGGCCGGAAGAGATCGGCCACCTCGCCCTGTCACCGGGCGCCCGCGATTGACATGGGAGATGCACGATGGAAAGCGTCTGGCAAGACCTCAAGTTCGCCCTGGGAGCGCTGCGCCGCCGGCCCGGGCCGGCGGCAGCGCTCCTGCTCACGCTGGGCGTGGGCATCGGCCTGGTTTCCAGTGTGTTCTCGGTGGTCGACGCCGTCTTGCTTCGCTCCTTGCCGTTCCGTGAGCCGGCGCGCCTGCTGGAGATCGGCGGCACTCACCGGAAGGGAGGCCAGGTGGAGGACTGGCCGGTTTCCTATTACGACTTTCAGGACTGGCGCCGGTCGGTGGCGCCCTTGGCGAGCCTCGCCGCGCACAGCTCCGCCAACCCCTTCAACCTGATGGCGGAGGGGGAGCCCGAGCACCTCGAAGGCGAGCTGGTTTCGGCCGGGTACTTTGAGCTGTTGGGTGTTGCCCCGGCAGTGGGCCGGGTGTTCTCCGCCGAGGAAGACACCGAGGGCGATCCGCGCTTCGTCGCCGTGCTCGGGTTTGACCTCTGGCGCCGCCGCTTCGCCGGCGACCCCGGCGTGGTCGGGCGCCAGGTCCGTCTCGACGGCCGCAGCTACCAGGTCGTGGGTGTGATGCCGGCGGGCTTCCGCGGGGCTACCGATGTCGCCGAGCTGTGGACGCCGCTGAGCACCGCCAGGCAGACCCTCGGCCGCTTCTATGTCTACAACCGGCGCCTCCGCTGGCTCTCCGCTCTCGGTCGCCTGCATCCTGCCGCGTCGGTCGCCAGCCTGCAGGCGGCCCTCGACGTCTCAACCACCGCTCTGGAGAAGGCCTTTCCGGCCAGCAACGACGGGATCGGCGCTCGTGCCACACCTCTCCAGGAGGCGTGGATGGGCAACCTGCGCTCTTCCCTGGTGGTCCTGTTGGCGGCGGCCGTGCTCGTCCTGCTCATCGCGTGCGTCAACGTGGCGAGCCTCTTGCTGGCCAGGGCGCTGGAGCGGCAACGGGAGATCTCCGTGCGCAGCGCGCTCGGCGCCGGCCGGCTGCGCCTGGCGCGTCAGTTGCTCACCGAAAGCCTCGTCCTCTCCACGCTCGGCTGCGTTCTGGGTCTGCTGTTCGCCGCGGCCACCGTGCACATTTTGGATCTGGCCACTGCCGCCGGTTTGCGCAGCTTTGTGCAGATTGGCCTCGACCCGATCGTCACCGGCATCACCCTGGCCACTTCGTTCGTGTGCGGTATCGGCTTCGGCCTCGTGCCGCTGTGGGTTGCGATGCGCCACGATCTCGCGGCGGTCCTGCGGGAGGGCGAGAAGGGATCGCCCCGCCAGCGGTTCCAGGGCCTCCTCGTCATGTCCGAGGTGGCTCTCGCGCTGGCTCTTCTCACCGGCGCGGGCCTGCTCGTGCACGATTTCCAGAAGCTCCAAGGCCGGGATCTCGGCTTCCGCGCCGGGCTCTTGACGATGCGGCTCGACCTCAAGGGGCCGGCCTACGCCAAGAGCTCAGCCATCTTCAGCTTGATCCGCGAGATTCCCCCTCGCGTTGGAGCTCTTCCCGGCGTCCGCGATGTGGCTCTGGTGGGCCCGGGGGTGCCGACTGACGGCTGGAGCGGTGCCGGCTTCACCGTCGAAGACCGCTCCGATGCCGTGGACGACGGGGCCTTCGTCCTGTGGATCCACCACGTCAGCCCGAGCTATTTCACCACTCTGGGCATCCCGGTCCTCCAGGGTCGCGGGTTCGTGGCGCAGGACGACGCCGCGCTTTCTTCCTACTCGGTCGTAGTGAGCGATTCCGTCGCTCGGCGACTCTGGCCGGGTGGCAGCGCCCTCGGCAAACGGCTGAAGGTGGGCAAGCGCGACAGCCCCTTCCCCTGGTTCGAGGTCATCGGCGTTGTCGCCGACGCGCGGCATCGAGGTTGGTCGACCGATGAGGACGCGCAGGGAACGCCGGATCTCTACTTTGCGGCGCTGCAGAATCCGCCCAGCTCTCCCCCGGTGCTCAACATCGTCGTGCGCTCAGCCGCGGGGGCCGCTCCGCAGACACTGGTGAATTCTGTGCGCCGGGCCGTGCAGGCCATCGACCCGGAGCTCTCGATCTACGACGTCGCCACCTTGGAGGAGCGCCTGTATCGCCAGGTCGCGGGCCCGCGCCTGTTGGTGGGGCTCATGAGCCTGTTTTCCCTCCTGGCGCTGACTCTGGCGGTGATCGGCATCTATGGACTGGTCACCAACGCGGTGGTGCGCCGCACCCGCGAGATCGGCGTCCGCATCGCCTTGGGGGCCGACCGTGGAGCGGTGATCGGCTGGATGGTGCGGCGCGGCGTGGCCACGACAGCGGCAGGTATCGCCATCGGCCTCGCCGCCTCCGTGGTCCTGGCGCGGCTGCTGCGGGCCTACCTGCACGGTATCGACGCCGTCGACCCGCTGACCTTCACGGCCACGGCCCTGCTGCTGCTGGCCGTCGGCGCTCTTGCGAGCCTGCTCGCCGCACGCCGCGCCTCGCGCATCGAGCCCTCTCTGGCGCTGCGCGCGGAGTGACGCCCCGATGCGGAAACCACAGAGATGGAACCCAGAAGACCGAACCGTCGGCTCGCCGAGCAAGCTGACACTTTCGAGGAGCGATCTATGCGACTGAATCGAATCTGGCTCTGCCTGCCTGTGGCGCTCTGCGCCCTGGGCCTCGCCGTAACCCGCGCCGGCGAGGGCGGTGCGGCGCCACCCGCCGCGCCGGCCGTGGCCGGGCCGGTCATCCCCAAGAGCTGGGACGATGAGGCCCTGCGCCAGCTCGAGGTGCCGCTGGTCAAGCCCGAGGCCTCGCTCCGTTATCTCGTCAAGGCGGATTTCTACTACCGCATCCCGGTACGGCCGATCTACAAGAGCTATCCCGTCTACGCGCCGGCGAAAGAGCCGCCCGGCTACATGGAGTGGCTGAAGAAGCAGGAGCCGGAGATCGCCTTCGACCCGGCAAAGCTCAAGAGCGAAGAGGACTGGGTGCGGGCCGGCGAGCTCGTCTTCGACCAGCCGCTTTCTTACTATGCCCAGGATCTCATCGACCGGTACCACGACCCGAAGTGGCTGGAGGCGGCCAAGCTCCCCGTCGCCAAGGACGGCACGCTGCCGTATACCCGCTACTTCGTCCGCCAGAAGGGGCAGGTTCTGATCGGCCGGTTTTCCTGCGCCATGTGCCACACGCGGGTGATGCCGGACGGGTCGGTCATCAAAGGAGCCCAGGGGAACTTTCCGCACGACCGGGTGGAGGCCCTCGACAAGGCGGACGATACGCAGGAGGCGACCGATCCGCAGAAGAATCTCGACGAGCTCCACCGCTACGCACGCAACGCCTTCGGCGCCCCCTGGGTGGCGCACGACCCGGCCGCACGCTACGGAAAGCTCTCCGCGCAGGAGATCGTCGCTCACTGGGCGGCGATCCCGCCGGGCGTCCAGGCGCGTGTCGGCACCAGTGTGTTCAATCCGGTACAGGTTCCGGATCTGATCGGGGTCAGGGACCGCCTGTACCTGGACCGCACGGGTCTCGTTCGCCATCGCGGTCTGGTCGACCTGATGCGTTATGCCATGGTCAACCAGGGCGCGTTCCTCTACGGAGCGCACGGCGACTTCCAGTTCAACCAGACCCTGCCGCCGCCCGAGAAGATGCTGCGCTACGGCGACGACCAGCTCTATGCGCTGGCGCTCTATCTCTACTCGCTCAAGCCGCCGGAGAATCCGAACCCGGTCGACGAGCATGCGGCGCGCGGCAAGGCGATCTTCGAGCGCGAGGGGTGCGTCCGCTGCCACACGCCGCCGCTCTACACCAACAACAAGCTGCTGCCTGTCGACGGCTTCACCGTGCCGGCCAATCATCCGGACCGCGACCACATCGTCGATTTCTCCGTGGGGACGGACCCTGGTCTGGCCCTCGACACCCGGCGCGGCACCGGCTTCTACAAAGTCCCTTCGCTCAAGGGGGTCTGGTATCGCGGCCCCCTCCAGCACAGCGGTCAGGTGGCGACGCTGGAAGAGTGGCTCAACCCTGCACGCCTGCGTGACGATTTCGTCTCCCCAGGAGGCTTTCGGCCAGTGGGGGCCACTTCCGGCGCTGTACGGGGGCACGAGTTCGGCCTCAAGCTTTCGGATGCCGAACGTAAGGATCTGATCGCCTTTCTGCGCACCCTTTGAGTCTCCGTGATCCGCTTCCTGAAAGGAGCTTGCCGTGGCCAAGAGAGTCGTCATTGTAGGGGGTGGCACAGCCGGTTGGATGACCGCGTCCCATCTCAAGAAATCTCTGCCCGCCGTCGATATCACGCTGGTCGAATCCTCCAACATCAAGACGGTCGGTGTCGGCGAGGCGACGTTCAGTACCATCAAGCTTTTTTTCGACTTCCTTGGCCTCGACGAAAGCGAGTGGATGCCGAGCTGCAACGCGAGCTACAAGCTGGCGATCAAGTTTGTCGACTGGCGGGCGGGCGGTGGCCACTTCTTCCACCCGTTTCAGCGCTATGAAGTGGTCGACGGCTTCAACCTGGGGGAGTGGTGGCTGAAGCTGAAGCGCCATGAGGAGCCGTTCGATTACTCCTGTTTTCTCGTCCCTGCCCTGTGTGATGCCCGGCGGTCGCCGCGGTTTCTCGACGGACGTGTTTTCGACGAAAAGGTGCAGGACTACTTCACGGTCGATGTGCGGGGCAAGAAGAACATCCTCGCCGAGCACAAGGTTCAATACCCCTACGCCTACCATTTCGACGCCGGACTGCTCGCCGAGTTCCTCAAGGGGTACGCGATGCAGCGTGGGGTCCGCCAGGTGGTCGACGACGTCGCGCAGGTCGTGCAGCGGGAGGATGACAGCATCGACCACCTGGTCACCGGCGAGCACGGCGTCATTGCCGGCGACCTTTACATCGACTGCACCGGCTTCCGCGGCCTGCTGATCAATCAGTCCCTCGCTGAGCCGTTCCTCCCCTTCGCTTCGTCCTTGCTGTGCGACAGCGCGGTGGCGATGCAGGTGCCGCGGGACATCCAGACCCACGGCATCAATCCGTTCACCACGGCGACGGCACTCTCTGCCGGCTGGGTGTGGAACATCCCCCTCTACGGCCGTGTCGGCACCGGCTACGTCTATTCCCGCCGGTTCCAGTCGAAGGAAGGGGCGGAGGCCGAATTTCGCCGCCACCTGGGTCCCGCCGCCGACGGAATCCGGGCTTCGCACATCGACATGCGCATCGGCAGGTGCCGCAATTCATGGGTCAAGAACTGCGTGGCGATCGGCCTCGCGAGCGGCTTCGTCGAGCCGCTCGAATCGACCGGGATCTTCTTTATTCAGCACGGCATCGAGGAGCTGGTCAACCACTTCCCCGGTGACGTCATCGACGGTGACACCGTGAAGAGCTACAACCGGGTGGTGGGCGACTGCATCGACGGCGTGCGCGACTTCCTCATCCTCCACTACCGCACGACCGATCGTGCCGATACCGAGTTCTGGCGGGCGACGCAGAGGATCGAAGTGACCTCTGAGCTCGCCGAGCGTCTCGACCTGTGGAAACAGCGTCTCCCGAACCCTCGGAATATCAACGTCCGCTTTCACGGCTTCGAGGCCTACTCCTATTCCGTGATGCTGCTCGGCCTCAACTATTGGCCCGCGGCGAGCCTGCCAGCCCTCGAGCTTGTCGACCAGGAGCGGGCTCTGCACGCCTTTCGCCTGATGCGCGAAAAATCCCAGCGTCTCGTCGCGACGCTGCCCTCTCAACTCGAATACTTGAGCCACGTGCGGGAGCGCTCCGGCGTGCCGGTGGCAGGGAGTGTCGAGCCCAAGGCGATGTAGACGCCTGTACAGCAGCCGGCACGTGCGGGGGCGAGCGCCGTAGAGGCGGTATGGCTGGGGCCAAATCGCGGCCTCACAGCCGAAAGGTCGCGCCTTGGAGGCCCTCCCGGGTGCGTAAGGCGTGGCCGCGGGAGGTGAGCTCCCGGGTCAGCTCCCGGTGGTTTGTCATGCTTCGAGATCCTCCAGGAACTGGGCGAGAGCCGTGTTCTAGGCGGGGCCCGCGCCGCCGTCCGCACAGCCGGCGTCGAGTGCGCCCAGGTGCCCCAGGCTCCCCAGAATCGCCTCCGGGTCGTCGACAAAATCGATGAGACAGGCGATCTCGTCGACGCCGGCCTCCGCAACGCGCTCCACCATGCGCAGGCAGCGCTCCGGTGGTCCCATCAGGGAGGCGGTCTCGAAGTAGCGCTCGAAGGTGAGATCGAGAAGTTCCTCCAGGACATCGGGCGGGATGCGGTGTGCCTCGATGCGATGGCCGCCGCTGATGACACCACCGCCTCCGGCGGCGAGTTGCTCCAGGCTGATGGATGAGCGCAGGTACTCGCGGAACGGCCTCCGCACCGTGGCCTTGACGGTGTCCAGGTCCGGCCCGAGAAAAGTGTGCAGCATGAGAGAAACCTTGCCGGTGGCCTTGGGTCCGTGGCTCTCGAAAAGCGCCGTCCGGTACCGCTCGATCTTTCCCGCCAGCGTCGCAAGATCCTGGCCGATGAGGTGCGTGAGGACGTTCGCACCGTACCTGCCGGCGCTCGCGAAGGTCTCCGCATGGCCGGAGGAGGTGACCCAGATCGGGAGCTCCTCCTGGACCGGCCGCGGGTAGAGCGAGACGCGGACCGGCTTGCCGTAGCAGTTCGTCTCTTCGATCTCCTCTCCCCGCCAGAGCCTCCGGACCAGCTCGATCTGCCCATACATGTGCGCCTGGCGCTGCGCGTACCGCTCCGGGAAGAACAGGAAATCGTCCACGTTCCACCCGGACCCGAACGAGACGGCGGCCCGCCCTCCCGACAGGTTGTCCACCACCGACCACTCCTCAGCAATCCGCAGCGTGTGGTGGAGAGGAGAGATGAGGCTGCCGGCACGGATCTGAATGCGCTCGGTGATCGTGGCCAGGGCGGCACCCAGAACCGCCGGGTTGGGGAAAAGGCCGCCGAAGGGATGGAAGTGCCGCTCCGGTGTCCACACTGCGGACAGGCCGCTACGGTCCGCCATTCGAGCGGCTTCCAGCAACAGCAGATACTTACCGGGCTCATTTCCGGTGCCGCCGCTGGCGAAGAACATGATTCCGAACTCCATCCGGTCCTCCCCGACGGGGCCTCGAGACTTCAAGAACAATAGGAATCTATACCTATCAAGGGGGCAGCTCAAGACCGACTCGGCAAGAAGCGACAGCTCGTGCTTGAGGTAATGGTCGATCGCCTGGGCTACAGTCCGCCGGAGGTCGGAACGAGACACTCAAACCTCGGAACGAGCCACCCAAACCTCGGTATTCGTGTCTCAAACCTCGGTTGACGCGACCCGGATCTTAGTCTGAGCTCAGCAAATCTCCGGCCTGGGAAGAGTTTTGCCGGTCGGTACCAGCGGAGAACCCAAATCCCTGGAGAGAAAGAAGATCGATGGCACTGCCTGGACAGGAGAAGAGGCCCGCTTCAGCTTCCGGAAGACCTCTCGGGAGGGCGTAACGGCGGAAGGCGTCGTTTGCGTCTCAAGGGATGGGGGATGCGGAGGCGAGACTCGGAGCTGACCAGATCAGTACGGTGGGATTGCGACTACATGCCCAAGCCGGGGATCGTTGAAACTAGCGGCGTTCACGGCCTCGTAGGAACTGACCAGATCAGCACAGTGGGATTGCAGAGGCGACTCGGTTCATCGGTGACGGGCCCTGCCCCAGAGGGGCTAAAGCAGGTAGACCGGGGCGTGAGCCCCGGTGTCGAGATCATCGCTTCACGGAGGCGCCTTCTGCAACTTTGATCCCGCCAGCGACGGTACCCAGGCGAGCCTCAATCCGGCCCTGATCCTGCGCGGCGACGCCACCGTGAAACGGATCGTGACGGCCATCAAGAAGTCCGAGCAGTGGAAAGAGGGGCACAATGCCATCGTCGTGGTGTGGGACGAAAACGACTACAGTACTGCGCCGAACGTCAATCGGGTGCTGGTGATCGTGGAGACGAATAACGGCAGCCACGGCGTGCGGGACGCGCACTTCTACACGCACTTCTCCCTCCTCAAGACGCTCGAGGCGGCATTCGGGCTTCCTTGCCTCAACCATGCTTGCGACGCGAACGTCGGAGTGATGTCGGCGATGTTCAGATGAGGAGCCGCTCCGGTGGCTAAGACGCGGGACTTGGCGGCTCACTGATCGTGCGGGTGGGCCGCCGGGTTTGAGGAAATCGGGCGGCGCGGCGCGCTGGAGGGCTTGGCGTGCACCTCTTTATATAGAGGATTTCATCAACGAGGAGGTGCGAAATGGCTCGGAGACGGATTCTGTTCTTGGCAGCTCTGATTTTGACGGCATGGGCGTCGACGGCGAGGACCGATTCGACGTGCTCCTGCCCGTACTGTGCCGCTCACATGCATAGCTCTTGCGACGACGGTAGCGACACTCCCGCGTTCTGCTTCGATTACTTTACGACCTTCTGCACATAGGCGGCCCCGGAGGGCCGCCTCGGCGGGAGCGGGCGGAGCCGCTCAGGCGGCCTCGAAGCGGACCTTCAGGCGGAGGAAGCGGAAGGACTCGACGACGAAGTGGCGGCGGCAGAGGGTGTCGCCGTCGGCGGTCTCGAGCTGGTAGTCCTCGAAGTGGCCGGTGACCTGGACGTGATCGCCTTTGCGGGCCATCAGGGCCTGCCGGTCGGGGCGCCAGAGGACGAGGTCGTGCCAGCGGGTGACGGGCCCTTGCGGGGTGCGCTCGTGGGCCGCGAGGGAGAGCTTCAGGTAAGAGCGGGAGGGGACCCTGACCTCGGCCTCCTCGTCGCCGTCGATGACCTTGTTGTGGACGGTCTTGGTGTAGGTCCGCTCGCGTGTCTTCCGGGTCTCGCGGTCTTTGCCGAGATAGCCGATGAGGGTGAGGCTCGTGGGGGTGGTCATGTCCATGTCTCCTTTCCGGGGTGTCGGTTGGTCAGCCACGGGCAGAGCGGAAAAGGCCGGGGGTCGAGGCGCTCCAAGGTGCCGGCCTTTAGGCCGGACGGAGGACGCACGTCCGGAGACTTGGAGGGAAAGCCTCGCCCCGGTCTAGCCTGATCCGGGGCTCGAGCGAACGGCAGCCCGGATGGAGAAGGACAACCCGCCACCCACGCGACTCGCTCTCGTCTTTCTCTGGCTGACCGCGGGACCCGGCAGACGCGCGAGCGGATCTCCGCGAGACCACGGGCGGTGTCCGACGTGAGACGAGGAGGTCGTGGTCAGGTCCGAGCTGGAGCTCCTGAAGCTCGGAGTCGGGGTCCTGGATGCGGCAACGGGCGGGAGCGTGCTGGAGAGGCGGAGACGGAGGGCGTCCCTGCGGCGCGGCGTCAGAGGCCCGGGCGGTCGTGCCAGGTCTCGTCGACGGACGGAGAACCTCGGCGGTGTCGATCGAGGCGCTTAGCGTTGCTTCCGGATTGTCGCGGTGAGCGGTCGTTGGCAGCCGATGAGCTGCTCTTGCTTCTGGAGGGCCGGGGGCTTCCTGCCCAGAAGCTTCTTCTTTTGACGGGTGTGAGCAGTCTGGCCCCGGAGCGAAGCCGGTGGGTGGCGCGGGAGGGGAGGACCGGACGAGCGGAGAGGCCAGTCTGCGTGGGCGGTGGGGGCCGGTGCAGCAACGGGCGCAGCCGGTTGCGGGCGGGAGGGGAGGGTGCCTGGGCGGGTGGGTGTAGATGGGTGGGCGGGCGCGTAAGGGATTGCAGAGGAATCCCCGGAGCCCGCTGTCCAGGGCGAGGAGATTGGAGCGGAAAGCCCGACCCCGGCGCAGCCGGGGATACGCCCAAGACGCCTCGGAAATCCACAGTGCTTGCTTGCCAACTACTGGGACCCTCTAAGCTACAGGATCTTATCTATAGGGAAGCGCCAGCGTTTATGCGTAACCGGGAGCGGGTCCCGAGGGGGCGAGCGCCAGCGTTTATGCGTGGAAAACTCGCGCGATCCCCAGGCTTTTCCACAGCCCGCCCGAGGCTCAGCGCCTGGGCTTCACGTGGGTCGGAGCGGGAGAGAGGATGAGGCCGTGAGGTCCTTCTCGGAGGCGCGCGTCTGGATAGAGCTTGGCAACAGCCGCGGCCTGTTTCAGGAAGAAGTAGCGAAAGTTCCGCGGCTTGATGTAGCTGGCCCCGAACTGGAGAGCGAGCGCGGACCACGGGATCTCGACCGGCCGTCGCAGGTAGGAGACGCGATAGGTGAGCCAGGAGTAGAGATCGAGAGCGAGCGGAGAGCGGAGGGCGCGCAGGACGCGCAGATCGACCGGGACCGGCCGTTCGACGACCGCGCGGAAGAACTCGGGCGAGAGCTCGACGAAGCTGCCGAAGAGGTCGGTCTGGTCGGGAGCGGCGGGGCTCCACCAGAGGGAGATCCTGGAGGCGACGAGGAAGGCAGTGTCCTCATAGCGGCCGGGGACGTCGTAGGAGCAGCGGATGGTGCTCGAGAAGAGGCGGCGGATCTGGTCGCGGAGGCGGGTGATAGTTCCGGCCTTCCCGCCTGTGGGGATGAGCCCGAGGTCGCGCATGAAGCGGGAGAGGTTCGTGCCGAGCTCGAGGCGGGGGGAGCGGGTGCGTACGGCCTCGGTGGTCAGCCAGGAGAGGAGGAGGCGTGGAGTCTTTCCCCAGGGGAGGCCGATCTTGGGCGGCGCCATGATGAGCAGGTGGAAGTCGCCGTTGGACCGCTCGAAGGTGGAGACGCCGGGTCCTGGATCACGGTGGGGTAGAGTGGCTTGCACGAGGACAGAGAAAACCCTGTTGCGACGGGCTTTTCCGTGTTGGCGGTTGTTGGAGACTGTTGACAGGTTTCGCTCTTTTAATCCGAAGGTCCGGGGTTCGAGCCCCCGACGGCCCACCACTGATGGCCGAGGACGACAGGGAGGTGCGGCGGCGGCGTCCGCCCTTCGATCTCGTCGAGGTCGGTGTGGCAGATGCCAAAAAACTCGGCCGTTGACGACGCTGGAGGCGAGCTCTGAGCTTCGTTCTCCATTGGATCGCGTGGTCTGTTCCGTGGATCAAGCCATCTGTTCCGCGGATCAAGCCATCTGATCCGTGGATCAAGCTCCCCGATCCGTGGATCACATGACCCGATCAGCGGGTCAGGGCATCTGATCCGCCGATCAACTGACACATGCCTTGGTTCGGGTCACTCGATCCGCGGATCAAGCCGTCCTTTCCGCGGATCCGAGGATCGGTTCCATGGATCAGGCCACTTGATCCGCGGATCGAGTCATCCTTCCCGCGGGATCAAGCGCCCCAAGCTCTCGGGGCGACGATCCATCTTCGCAGTAGGTCCTCGATCAGGAAACTGAGCGCCTGAGAATCGATTCGACCCATGGGAAACGTGTGCCGGGGGAGATTTGACCACCCGGCGGCGCAACTCGTTTCCGCCTATCGGCCACTCGTTTCGTAGTCTATTTCACGACTTTTTTGTCGCCTTCAGGTCCCCCCGCGATTTTTTTCTCATCGCGCCTTGCTTTCCTGCAACCCTGGCGGTCCCGCCCCGTACAATGGGTCCCATAGCAGGACAAGAGCCCCGCCGGGGTGAAAGGTGATCGCGCTCGCCAAGCTCGGCGACGATATCGAGAAGGGGCTGGAGATCGCGGCGCGACAGCGGATCGAACACCCGGAGAAGCCGGACCCGACCGATGCTCCGCCGCTCGGCGAGCTGTTCGTCATGGCCGATCAGCTCCCCTTCGATCAGCAGCGCCAGGGCGCCCGGGAGTGGCTCACCGTGCGGATGATGCGCGGCGCCATGGAGGGGAATGGCATCCGCCGGCTCCTGGACGAGCTGCGCCAGCGGACGTAGCGGGCCGGCTTCAACTTCTATGCCGTCCTCGCCCTTGAGCTGCTGGCGATCCTGCGAGAGAACGGCGGCAAGGCGGCGCTCGGGCGAGCGGGATACGACGCGCTGCCGGCGGTCTTCTTGGGAGCGGTCGGAATCCCCGCCAATGTCGTCAAGCACTACCGGAAGGTCTTCCGGTGAAGACGGCAAGCTACAACGCCGACTAGAAGCGCGCAGAAAAGGCGGGGTGCTCACGCCCCGCCTGTTCTCAAAATATTCTCTCATTCTTATGCCGCTTCGGAAAAAGATTCATCCAGCCCGTTTGCTCGCAAAATATTTTGAGATGAGTGCCGGTGAGATGACGTTCTAGGAAGTTGTCACGGTTACCGCTCATCAGTTCCCGCAATGAGCGCCTAGCCGGGCGGAGCGCGCGGTCAACTGTTTCATCCTTAGCTTTTGTCCATTCCCACGCCAAGAGATCAGCAGCCTGAAGCGGCGCCGCATCTCTCCTGTCTATGAAGGAGTGACTGCGATATCGATAGCTCTTGCCGACTTCGGTCTCTGCTCCCTCAAGCCGCGCCAGGCTCATGAGATCATTAGCTTCTCCCGTATGCTGGTTGCCGCTCTCGAAAAAATAGGCGATGTCGCCACTTGCCGGGGATCGCCTATTCAGCCAATCCCCTAGCAGCATCATGCAAAAGTGACAACATATAGGATAAGGGTCGCCGAATCCATGCTGCCAAGTCGGCGCGATAGCTTCAAATTCCTGACGTTGGCATAGAATGATGACGGCGACTGACGCGCGCTCCCTTATAATTGCCACAGCTCTTTTGAGCATGCGGTTAGAGTCGTCCCTGGAAAAATCCTTGAACTCGCCTTTTTGATGCACCAAGTCGGTGGTGTGAAAACATTCGATGCCGCCGAGCATCTTCCGCCAGTCTCTGGAGAAGTTCTTCGCTTGCTTGGGGGTGAACGCATAGCCAGCGACGCAGAAGTCGCCGCTCTCCCGCTCGCTCTCGTCGAAGTAGGCTTGCAGGAACATGACTAGGCCATCAGGAGCGGAGACGGTATCCAAGAGCGAAGTAAAGGCGGCGGCATCGTGGCGATGGCGGCGGCGCTCAGCAACCGGGGAGGGCGCCATGCCACGCCGAGGAGAGCCGCTTAGCGGATTCTCACATACCCCGGCGGGTGAGTCAAGTCTATTATTACCCTATCGAGCGGTGCGTGTCCACTTCAAGCCTGGTCTTTGGGCAAGGATCAGCCCGTCCTTTTCGGACTCCGAGGTCGTGAAGGAGAGTATTTACGACTGGACCGCCGTTTCCGGCCGATACTTACCGGGAGAGAGTGTGAAGGACTGGCTTCAGCGCTTCCGCGAAACCTGGCTGCAGACCGGAATCTGTCCCGATCCCGGCATGTACGAGGTCGAGAGCTCTCCTTGGTTGCAGGAGGTCAGTGCCGAAAACGGGCGGAGACCTGGGCTGAAACATTTTCTGATCACAGGTCATGATGCCTTTATCGAAGTGCTGGCCGAAGAGTGGTCCTGGACGACGGAGAGAGTTCTGGAGGGCTGGTAGACCAGGCCTGCGGCGATCGACTTCCAAACCTTCAAGATCAGCCGCCCTCGGACGAGACTCTTCAACCTCGGGTGAGACGCGAATTTCGCGGGATAAGACGCGCAGACCGCGGTAGAAGCCGGTTTCAGCTTCCGGAAGATCTTCCAGGCGTGGGAAACGGCGGAAGGAGGACTCGTGGTAGCTTTCTCCTACGTTGGGCCGAGCCGAGGTGGCGTCATCATCGCCCGGCCCCTCCCCAGGGCCTGAAGCGTGCCGTTCGATCCTGATCCCAGCACCTTTATCGACGTATTCCGAGCGCGGTCTGCCACTGAGCCGGGTCGGTCAGCCTATATCTTCCTCGCCGACGGCGAAGAGGAAGCGGACCGGCTGAGCTATGGCGAGCTCGATCGCTGGGCCGTGCGGATCGCGGCTCTGCTGCTGGCGGAAGGTGCGGCCCTGGGCGAGCGCGCCTTGCTCCTCTTTCCGCCCGGGCTCGAATTCGCGGCGGCGTTTCTGGGCTGCCTCTACGCCGGCGTGGTGGCGGTGCCGGCGTACCCACCTCGGCCGGGCCGGAAGGCGGAGCGCCTCACCGCAATCGCCACGGACGCGCAGCCTCGCTTCGCGCTGACGGCGCCGGCGATCACGGCCCGCTGGGCGATGCTCGCCTCCGAGTGCGACGCGCTGCGTGCCGCCCGTTGCCTGGAGCTCCCGGCACGCGGAGAGGCGGACAGCGTCGAGCTGCCACGAATCGGGCGGGAGACGCTAGCCTTCCTCCAGTACACCTCGGGATCGACATCGGCGCCCAAGGGGGTCGAGATCCGCCATCGCCATCTCCTCTTCATGGAGCGGGTGATCGGAGAGACCTTCGAGCAGGGGCCGGAGTCGGTAGTGGTCGGGTGGCTCCCGCTGTACCACGACATGGGGCTGATCGGGAATTTGCTTCAGCCGCTCTATGCAGGCGGCCACTGTGTGCTCATGTCGCCGGTGGCGTTCCTGCGCCGGCCGCGCCGCTGGCTGGCAGCCATCACCCGCTACCGGGCGACCACCTCGGGCGGCCCGAGCTTCGCTTACGAGCTGTGCGCGGAGCGCATCGGAGTGGGCGAGAGGGAAGGCCTCGATCTGGGGAGCTGGCGTGTGGCGTTCAACGGAGCTGAGCCGGTGCGGGCAGGGACGATGGCCCGCTTCGCGGCGGCGTTCGCACCGTACGGCTTCCGGCGCGACGCGTTCCAGCCGTGTTATGGGCTCGCGGAGGCGACGCTCCTGGTGTCCGGCGTGCGCGGGGGAGCGGGTCCCCGCGTGATGTCCGTGGCGGCACGAGCGCTGGAGCGGGGTCGGATCGTGGAGGCGGCGCCGGAAGGGGAGCGCGGCGACGCGGAGCGGACGCTCGATCTCGTCGGGTGCGGGGCCGTGCCCGCCGGACAAAAGGTGGAGATCGTCGATCCGGTGACACTGCGCCGGATGGGTCCGGACGAGGTGGGGGAGATCTGGGTAGCGGGTCCCGGGGTTGCCTCGGGATACTGGGGGCGGCCCGAGGAGACCGCGCGGGACTTCGGTGCACGGAGGGCCGACGCCGCCGCAGCGGGTCCCTTCCTGCGCACCGGCGACCTGGGGTTCGTCGCGGATGGCGAGCTCTTCGTGACCGGACGGCTCAAGGACCTGATCATCCTCCGCGGCCGCAATCACTACCCGCAGGACGTGGAGCACACGGTCGAGCGGAGCGCGCCGGAGCTGGCGCCGGGAAGCGGCGCGGCGTTCTCGGTGGAGATGGAGGGCGAGGAGAGGTTGGTCGTCGCGCAGGAGCTGAGACCGCGGACGCGGCCCGCGGGCTTGGACCCCGAGACGATCGAGAGGCTGGCCGCTGCTGTTCGGCGGTCCGTCGCGGAGGAGCACGAGGCGCAGGTGCACGAGGTCGTGCTCCTGGCTCCGGGAGCTCTCCCCAAGACGTCGAGCGGCAAAGTGCGGCGCCAGGAGTGCCGGCGGCTCTACCTCGCAGGAGCGCTCGCGGCGGTGGGCCGCAGCCGCCTGGACACAGCGGTGAGCGGGGAGCCCGAGGTCGGATCGTCGGAGCTGGCGAACGAGCTGCGGCTGCGGGCCGCGGCGACCCTGGGGATCGCGCCGGGAAAGCTCGGGTTGGACCGTCCGCTCCTCGACTGCGGCCTCGACTCCCTGGCGGCGATCGAGCTGGCGCATGGAGTCGAGCGTGACTTCGGGGCCGTGCTGCCGCTGGAGGCCATCTTCGACGGAGCGAGCTGCAATCGGCTTGCCGAGATGCTCCTGATTCCCCCCTCTCCCGGCGGGCGGGAGGGGATGGGAGAGGGGGGCCAGGGGGGTGAGGGGCTCCCGTGGACGGGCCTTTCCTACGGCGAGCGGGGCCTCTGGCTTCTCGACAGGGTCCTGCCGCCGGAGGACGCAGCATACCGTCTGGCGGCGGCGGCGCGGCTGTCCGGACCGGTGTCGGCGCCCGCCCTCCGCGTCGCATTCCAGGATCTGATGGACCGCCACGAGGCGTTGCGCACGACTTATAGGGAAGACGCCGTCACGGGTGAACCGGTGCGGCAGGTGGCAGAGACGGCCAAGGTGGCGTTCGCCGAGCGCGACGCGACAAGCTGGACGGCGAAGCGCCTTACTCAGGAAATCGAGGACGAGGCGTGGCGCCCCTTCGATCTGGCGCGCGGGCCACTGCTGCGCGTCGCCCTCCTGACCGGCCGTCCCGAGGGTGCGATGCTGGTCATTTCGGTCCACCACATCGTTGCGGACTTTGCCTCGCTCGCTCTGCTGGCGCGGCAGCTCGGCGCTCATCTCCCTGAAAACACCGCCTACTCGGCGTTCGCGCGGCGCCAGGCGGTGGCGCTGGCAGGACCGCGGGGAGACGAGCTGTGGGCCTGGTGGCGCGCGTGTCTTGAAGGGATGCATGCGTCTGCCGGTATGCCCTACGACCGGGCGCCGGAGGCGGGGGAGCGCCTCTCAGGTCCAGCCGGCTCGGTCCGGATCGATCTCGGGAGGGAGCGGACGGAGCGTCTCCTGGAGCTCGCCCGCAGCCACGGCGTCACGCCTTATTCGGCTCTGCTCGCGGTGTATACGGCCCTCCTCGGACGCCTTTTCTGTGTGACGGAGGTGACGGTCGGGACGCCGGCCGCCGGGCGGCCGGCTGGATGGCCGGAAGCTGCCGAGACGGTGGGCTACTTTGCCAATCCGCTGGCTCTGCGCTGTGACCTGGGCGGGGATCCGGCTTTCACGGTGCACCTCGCCAGGTCGCAGGAGCGGCTGGCCGGGGCGCTGGCGCACCAGGAGATGCCATTTCCGCTGCTCGTCGAGCGCCTGCGCCAGGAGCGGCCGGGGGAGGAGATCGAGCCGTTCCGCACGATGCTCACGCTCTACCGGGCGCCGGCTGGTCTCGACGGGCTGGTGTCGCTGGCCCTGGGAGAAGAGGGCGAGCCGCTCCATCTGGGGCTGTTCGATCTCACGCCGCTGCCGCTCGCTCCGCGCTCGTCCCAATTCGACCTCACGCTGAGCCTGGGGCTGCGGCAAGGGAGCCTCGGAGGGCTTCTGGTCTACCACGCCGGCCGCTTCGAGGCGGTGACGATCCAGCGCCTGGCCGAGCAGCTCGGGACGCTCCTCGACGGCGCGCTGGAACAGCCGGCCGGACGTCTTTCGGAGCTGCCGCTCCTGTCCGCGGCGGCGCGCCATCAAATCGTGGTGGAGGCGAACGACCGCGCGGAGGACGTGCTCTCGTGGCATGCGCTGGAGGAGGGCTTCGAGCGGCAGGCGCGTGTCACGCCGCAGAAGACGGCGATCGTCTGCGGACGGGAACGCACGACCTACGAGGAGCTGAACCGGCGGGCGACCCGCCTGGCGCGTCACCTCTTGAAGCTGGGTGTGGGGGTGGAAGACCGGGTGGCGGTGCTCCTCGGGCGCACGACCGAGATGGTGACGGCGCTTCTTGCCGTGCTCAAGGCAGGCGCGGCGTACGTGCCGCTCGATCCGGCCCATTCGGAGGAACGTCTGGCGTTTCTGCTCGCGGATTCCGGTGCGTCGCTTCTGCTGACAAGGGAGGATCTGCTGGCGGCCCGGAGCACCTCACCCCCGGCCCCTCTCCCATCTCCCGTCCACCCCCCGCCGGGAGAGGGGGGAAATCTGACAGAACACACTGCTAGGAGGCACGTCCTCCTCGACGTCGATGCAGCGGCGATCGAGGGAGAAAAGAGCGAGGATCTGCCCCGCTCGGGCGATCGCCGCGGCACCCTCGCCTACGTGATCTACACCTCGGGCTCCACCGGGAATCCGAAAGGGGTTGGAATCGAGCACAGGAGCGCCCTTCGTCTGATCGGCTGGGCAGGGCAAGCCTTCGGGGCCGGCGAGCTTGCAGGTGTGCTGGCGGCGACGTCGATCGGTTTCGACCTTTCGGTGTTCGAGATCTTCGCGCCGCTCAGTTTCGGCGGCACGGTGATCCTGGCAGAGAGCGTGCTCGCGCTTCCGGAGCTGCCGGCCGCGCACGAGGTGACGCTCCTCAACACCGTGCCGTCAGCGATGGCGGCGCTGCTCGATCTCCTCGATCGGGACGGTCTGCCGCCACGGCTGGCAGCCGTGACCCTGGCGGGAGAGCCGTTACGGCGGAGTCTGGCCGAGCGGCTGCTCGGCGCCGGAGTGCCGCGGCTCTTGAATCTTTACGGGCCCACCGAGGACACGACCTACTCGACGGGATGGCTCATGGAGGCGGAAGAGACGGCCGAGCCGCCGATCGGTCGGCCGCTCGCGGGGTCGCGCGCCTACGTTCTGGACGCGGACCTGCACCTCCTGCCGCCGGGGGCGCCCGGTGAGCTGTGCCTGGGGGGCTTCGGGCTCGCCCGCGGATATCTCGGTCGTCCCGAGCTGACGGCCGAGCGGTGGATTCCGGACCCATGGGGAGGTGAGGCGGGAGGCCGGCTCTACCGCACGGGCGACCGGGCGCGGCAGCGGGCGGATGGCGCGCTCGTCTATCTCGGGCGATTGGACCGGCAGCTCAAGATGCGTGGCTTTCGGATCGAGCCGGCGGAGGTGGAGGCGGCGCTCCTGGCTCAGCCCTGGGTGCGGGAGGCGGCGGTCGTGCGCCGGAGCGGCCAGGGCGCGCTGGCCGCTTATGTGGTAGTCGATGAAGGCGCGTCGGTGACGGCCGAGGCGGAGCTGCTCGAGGTGCTCGCCAGGCGGCTCCCGGCGCCGCTCGTGCCGTCGGCGGTTACACGCCTGGACGCCCTGCCACTGACCCCCAACGGTAAGGTGGATCACAAGGCGCTGGAAGCGCTCACGGCCGAAGAGGGGCCGGCCGGCGCGATCAGTCCACCCCGCGGCGAAGTCGAGGAACGCCTGGCTGCGATCTGGGTGGAGCTGTTGGGGCCTGGAGCGGCGGCCCGGATCGGGCGGGAGAGCCGGTTCTTCGACCTCGGCGGACACTCGTTGCTGGCGGCCCGCCTGGTTGCGAGGGTACGACGGTCATCCGGCGTCGAGCTCCCGCTCGCGGCGGTCTTCGAAGCGCCTCGCCTGATCGATCAGGCGAGGAGGATCGAAGACGGACGGAGAAGCGGTGCCGCGCCGATCCCGCGGTCCACCGAGTGTGCCCAGAGCCTTTCGTTCGCACAGGAGCGCCTCTGGTTTCTCGATCAGTTGGCGCCCGGCCGGGCGGCGTACAACATGCCGGTGGCGCTCTGGCTCAACGGGCGGCTCTCCGTACCTGCGCTGGCTGGCGCGCTCGCGACCATCACGCGCCGCCATGCGGCGCTGCGGACTACGTTTGCGGTTTCCGACGGGTCCCCGTATGCGGTGGTCCGGCCGGCCGCGGAGGGTTTCCCGCTTCCCGTGGTCGACCTGGAGGCCCTCACCCCCGGCCCCTCTCCCAGCTCCCCCCGCCCTTTCCCCGGGAGAGGGGAGACAAGAAGAAGCATTGAGGAGGCGCTTGCGGCAGCGGAGGCGGCGCGGCCGTTCGACCTGGCTCGTGGGCCGCTGTTCCGTGCGGTGCTTGTGCGTCTTCTGCCAGAGTTCTCCCCTCTCCCGGCGGGGGGTGGAAGGGAGATGGGAGAGGGGCTAGGGGTGAGGGCGCAGGCAGGGCCGACTTCGCCAGGACCCCGCGAGCAGCACCTGCTCGTCCTCGTCCTTCACCACATCCTGGCCGACGGCTGGTCTCTGGACGTGCTCGCGCGCGAGCTGGGAGCCATCTACACGGCGGCTGTTCGGCTGCAGGCTCCAAGCCTCCCGCAGCTCCCCATCCAGTATGCCGACTACGCCGCCTGGCAGCGCGCGGCTCTGACTCCGGAGGCGATCGCTCCCGAGGTGGCGGCCTGGACGGAGCGGCTGGCGGGTCTGCCGCCGGCTCTGGCTCTGCCCGGCGACCGGCCGCGCCCTCCGGTGCAGAGCTTCTGCGGCGGTACCACGACGCACGCCATCCCTGGGTCACTGCGGGCGGCACTGGGCATGCTCGGTGCCCATTCCGGCGCGACGCCGTTCATGGTGTGGTTCGCTGGCTTCGCGGCCCTCCTGTCGCGGCTCACCGGCGAGGCGGATCTGGCGATAGGGACGGCGGTGGCGAACCGGACGCGGGTCGAGACTGAGGGGCTGATCGGACTCTTCGTCAACAGTCTGGTGGTGCGTGCCGACCTGACAGGCGACCCTTCCTTTTCTGTTCTTCTCGGCCGAGTCCGGGCGTCGGCACTGTGGGCATTCGCCCACCAAGACTTGCCGTTCGAGAAGCTGGTCGAGGCGCTGGCACCGGTGCGCGCGCTCTCGCACGCGCCGCTCTTCCAGGCGATGCTGGTGGCGGAGATCGCTCCTCCCGAGCTGGCGCTTCCCGGCCTCGCGGTCCGCCGGCAGGAGCTGTCCACCGGCACGGCAAAGCTCGACCTCCTTTTCACGCTGCGGGCGGAAGCTCTCCACCTCGAGCACAACCGCGACCTCTTCGATCGTCCAACCGTCCTGCGCCTGCTGTCGCACCTCACGGCGCTTGTCGCGGCGGCGGCGGTCTCGCCAGAGCGCCGCCTCTCGGAGCTGCCTTTTCTCTCCGCGGCCGAGAGCCAGCAGCTCCTCGTGGAGTGGAATGCTGCGCCGCTGCCGGCAGGGGGCGGCGCCACTCTGCCCGAGCGCTTCGCCGCGCAGGCGCTACGAACACCCGAGGCCGTCGCGCTCGTCCATGGCTCGCAGCGGATCACCTACGTCGAGCTGGCCCGCCGCTCCCGGTCGATCGCCGAGCAGCTCACGGGCGCGGGCGTCGGACCGGAGGTGCGGGTCGGCGTCCTCCTGCCCCGCACGCCCGGCATGGTGGCGGCTCTCCTCGGCGTGCTCGCCGCGGGCGGCGCCTACGTTCCGCTCGATCCCCGGCAGCCGCCAGCGCGCCTCCTCTGGACGCTGGAGGATTCCGGCGCCAGCCTTCTCCTGAGCGAGAGAGATCTCCTTGCCAGCTTGGGTCAAGAATCGGGAGGATGGGAGGGGAGGACCGTCCTCATCGATGAGGACGGGCTCCTGCGCCCCGAGGTTGGAACCCCGGGCTCTGTGTTTTCGCCCTCCGAGCGACACCACCACCCGACCCACCTCGCCTACGTCATCTATACCTCCGGCTCGACGGGACGCCCCAAGGGAGTGGCGATCGAGCACCGGAGCGCCGCGGCGCTGCTCGACTGGGGTACGGCGCGCTTCTCTCCGGCCGAGCTTGCCGGCGTGCTGGCGGCGACATCGATCGCGTTCGACCTCTCCGTGTTCGAGATCTTCCTGCCGCTCACCACCGGCGGCCGGGTGATCCTGGCACGCGACGCCCTGGAGCTGCCGGAGCTCGCCGCGGCCTCGCAGGTGACGCTGGTCAACACGGTGCCTTCGGCGATGGCCGAGATCCTGCGCCTGGGCGGGCTCCCGGCGTCGGTGCGCACGGTCAACCTGGCCGGCGAGCCTCTGCCCGCGCTCCTCGCGAAGGAGACCTACGACCTGCCGCACATCAGCCGGGTGTGGAATCTCTACGGCCCGTCCGAGGACACCACCTACTCGACGGCCGCACTGGTGGCGCGCGGCGGCGGCCCGCCTCCGATCGGCCGGCCGCTGCCAGGCAAGCACGCCCGGGTGCTGGACGCGGCTCTACGGCCGGTGCCGGCCGGCGTCCCCGGCGAGCTGTTCCTCGGTGGGCCGGGCCTGGCACGCGGCTACCTGGGCCGGCCCGATCTCACTGCTTTCCGGTTCATTCCCGATCCCTGGGGAGAGCCGGGCTCCCGTCTCTACCGCACCGGCGATCTCGCGCGCTTCCGGCCCGGCGGCGAGCTCGATTTTCTCGGCCGCCGCGACCAGCAGGTGAAGGTGCGCGGCTTCCGCATCGAGCTGGGGGAGATCGAGGTGGTGCTCGCCGAGCACCCCGCGGTGCAGGCGGCTGCCGTGCTGGCAATCGAGCGGCCTGCGGGCACCCGCCTCGCCGCTTGCTGGGCGCCGCGCCGCCCGGAGGGCGATGTCGAAGCGGGCGACCTGAGGGCCTTCTTGCGTGAACGGCTTCCCGAGCCGATGGTGCCCGCCGCGTTTCTGCGCCTCGCGGTGCTGCCGTTGACCCCGAACGGCAAGGTGGACCGCAAAGCCCTTGCCGAGGAGCTCTCTCGCGCCGCCGACTCTCCTGCCCCGGCCGATGCCCCGCTCACGCTCGTCGAGGAGCGCATCGCGGGCATCTGGCGCGAGGTCCTGGAGCGTCGGGAGGTCGATCCCGCGGCGAGCTTCTTCGAGATCGGCGGCCATTCTCTCCTCGCCACCCGCGTCCTGTCGCGCCTGCGCGCGGTGTTCGGCGTCGAGCTCCCTGTACGGACTCTGTTCGAGGCGCCTTCGGTCCGCGACCTGGCGTGGCGCGTCGAAGCGGCGCTGGATGCGGCACACGGCGGCGCGGCGAGCCGGTCCCTGCCGCTCATCGGCCGGCGCGTCGAGACAGGTCCGCCGCCGCTCTCCTTCGCCCAGGAAAGGCTGTGGTTCCTCGACCGCCTGGAATCCGGCGCGGTCTACAACATCCCGCTCGCCATTGCCATCCATGGCGCGCTCGACGTCCCCCTTCTCGCGGCCGCCCTCACCGCCGTCGCGCGGCGCCACGAGGCGCTGCGCACGACGTTCATGGAGGGGGCACAAGTCATCGCGCCGCCCGAGTCCGCCGCGCTCCCACTGCCCGTGGTCGATCTCAGCGCGCTCCCGGCTCCGGCGCGGCCGATCGAGGCCCGGCGCCGCGCAACGGAAGAAGCCGCGCGGCGTTTCGATCTTGCGCACGGCCCGCTCGTGCGCGCCGCTCTCCTGCAGCTCGGCGACCTGGACCGGGTGCTCCTTCTCAACCTCCATCACATCATCGCCGACGGCTGGTCATTGGGCGTGCTGGTTGAAGAGATGGGGGCTCTCTATCGGGGAGGCCACGGAGCCACGCTTCCCGAGCTGTCCCTTCAGTACGCCGACTTCGCGGTCTGGCAGCGGCGCTGGCTGGATGAAACCGAGCTCGCGTACCAGATGCGCTTCTGGCGCGCGCGCCTGGCGACCGCTCCGCTCTCGCTCACCCTGCCGGCGGACCGGCCGCGCCCGGCGGTGCAGAGCTTCCGCGGCGCCGCGCGCTCTTGCGTCCTCGACGTCGAGGTGGCGGCCGGTCTCCGCGCTCTGGGCCAGCGGTCCGGCGCGACGCCATTCATGACCCTCCTCGCCGGCTTTGCCGCTCTCCTCCTGCGCATCACGGGCCAGGACGACATGGTGATCGGCACGCCGATCGCGAACCGCAATCGGCTGGAGACCGAGAAGCTGATCGGCTTTTTCGTCAACAGCCTGGCGCTCCGTCAGGATCTTGCCGGCGACCCGCCGCTCGTGGCGCTCCTCGCCCGCGTGCGGGAAGGTGCTCTCGCCGCGTACGCCCATCAGGACCTCCCGTTCGAGCGGCTGGTCGAGGAGCTGCGGCCGGAGCGGCACCTCGCGCACAACCCGCTCTTCCAGGTGATGTTCGCGCTCCAGAACGCCCCGGTCGTGCCCCTCGCGGAGATCGACCTCCCGGGGCTCGCCCTGGCCCCGTTCCCCTTCGCCGTGCCGACAGCGAAGTTCGACCTGCAGCTCGATCTGACCGAGACCCAGACCGCCGCCGGCCAGGTTCTGGCAGGCGAGCTGCGGTACGCCACCGATCTCTTCGACGGCACCACCATGGAGCGCATGATCGGCCACTATCGGACGCTCCTTGCCGCGGCCTCCGGCTCGGCGGCCGGCGCGGAGCTGCGCCTCTCGGACCTGCCGCTCCTCAGCGCAGGCGAGCAGCACCAGCTCGCCTGCGAATGGCCGGCGCTCGATGGTCGCGGTGCCGGCGACGTTCGCGATGCGCGCGGGCGGCGGGTGCCGATCGGGGTCATCGGCGAGATCTGGGTCGCAGAAGAGCGTACCGGCGACCTCGCGCGCCGGCTCCCCGACGGCCGTCTGGATGTCCTGGGCCGCACGGGCGACCCCGGCATGGTGCGCGGCTTCTGGGTCGAGCCGTGGCAGGTCGAAAGGGCTCTGCTTCGCCATCCGGACGTGCGGGAGGCGGTGGTCGCCGTGCAGCCGGCGAGCGCCGGACCGGCAGGCGAGGCAAGCGGGAGGCTGGTCGCCTGGGTGGTGCGCCGCGCAGTGTTGGAGTCAGCGGAGCCGCCTACGCTCGCGGACGCCGCGGCCGAGCACGTCGCCGCCTGGCGCGCGATCTACGACGAGACCTGGGGCCGCGGCGGCGCAACAGACGAGAGCTTCAGCGGCTGGATCAGCAGTTACACCGGCCTGCCGATTCCCCATCCCGAGATGCGCGAGTGGCTGGACTTCACTGTCGAGCGGATCCTCGCCCTGGGCGGCCGTCGGGTGTTGGAAGTCGGCTGCGGCGCCGGCCTCCTCGCTGCCCGCCTCGCGCCTCATCTCGATCTCTACCGCGGCGTCGATTTCTCGGCGGTAGCTCTCGACCGGGCGCGGCGGAGGCTCGAGCGGGCACGGGGGTGCACGATCGAGCTCATCGAAGGCGTGGCCGACGACTGGACCGGCGTTGGCCCGGGCGCGTTCGACCTCGTGGTGATCAATTCGGTCACGCAGTACTTCCCGGGCGCTGACTACCTTTGGAGGGTGCTGGAGGCGGCGGTCGCCGCGGTTGCTCCGGGAGGCGCCGTTTTCGTCGGCGACGTCCGTAGTCTGCCGCTGCTCCCGTCGTTCCATACCTCCGTCGAGCTGGCCACGGTCCGTGCCGAGCTGTCGCCGGCGGAGCTTCAGCGGCGGGTCGCGCGCCGCGGGGAGGACGAAGAGGAGCTGGTTGTCGATCCGGCGTTCTTCGTCGTCCTGGCGGCGCGGCTGCCCGCGGTGCAGCGGGTCGAGATCCGGCCGAAGCGGGGCCGGGCGAGGAATGAGCTCACTCGTTTCCGCTTCGACGTGTTGCTTCATGTGGGCGGACCGACAGACGAGGCTCCCGTGGTGACGTGGCAGGACTGGGCCACCGAAGGGCTTTCTCTGGATGAGATTGGGAAGCGGCTGACCGAGGAGGCGCCGCCTGCCTTGGCGATCGCGGGCATTCCGGACGCTCGGCTCGCGGATTTGATGGCGGTAGGGGACGGCGACGCGGTCGAGCCCGAGGCTCTCGTCGAGCTGGGGCGGCGGGCCGGCTACGCGGTCGAGCTGACCTGGGCCGCGCCGGAGGAGTGGAGCAGCGGACGCTTCGCGGCCATCTTCACGCGGGAGGGGGAGACGGTCCGCACGGCCAAGCTCCCTGTATCGCACGGTGCCTTGACCAACGCGCCGCTCGCCGGCAGGATCGCCCGCCGCGCCCGTGCGCAGGCGATGGCAGAGCTGCGCCGCTTCCTGCGCGCCGAGCTGCCGGAGTACATGGTTCCCGAAGCGTTCGTGCTGCTCGATGCGCTGCCGGTGACTCCCCACGGCAGGATCGACCGCGGCGCGCTTCCGATGCCCGCGAGAAGCGAGCCCAAGGCGGCTGTTTACGTGGCGCCGCGGACGGCGGTCGAGGAGGCGCTCGCGGAGATCTGGGCCGAGCTGCTGGACATCGCGGCGGGTGCCAGGGTGAGCACCACCGACAGCTTCTTTGCCCTCGGCGGGCACTCGCTCCTCGCCACGCAGGTGGTGGCGCGCCTGCGCGAGCGCTTTGGCGTCGAGCTGCCGCTGCGCGCCCTGTTCGAGGAGCGCACGCTGGCGGACCTGGCCGCGCGGGTCGAGGCGGCGCGGCGGGCGATGGTGGGAACGGAAGACGGCCAATCCGCCGTTCCTCTTCCGCCTCTGGAGAGCCTTGCCGGTGCGGAACGGCCCGCGACCTTCCCAGCGTCCTTCTCACAGCGGCGGCTCTGGTTCCTGGACCGGCTCGATCCAGGGACCGCTCTCTACAACATCCCGGCCGCATTGGCGGTGCACGGCGACCTGGATGTCTCCGTCTTGGCCGGCGCCCTCACCGCGATCGCCCGCCGCCACGAGGTCCTGCGCACGGTCTTCGCCGAAGAGACCGACGAGCCGGTGCAGAGGGTCCTCGCCCCGGCTCCTGTCGCCGTGCCCGTGATCGACCTCACGGCTCTGCCGGCCGGGCGGCGCAACGAGATGGCGCGCGAGCTTGCCGCCGCGGAAGCGGGAGCGCCGTTCGATCTCGCCCGCGGTCCGCTCTGGCGCGTGCGCCTGCTCCGCCTCCTGCCGCGGGAGCACCAGGCGCTCCTCACCTTCCACCACATCGTGAGCGACGGCTGGTCGACCGAGGTGCTCGTGCGCGAAGTGGCGGCGCTCTATCCAGCCCATGCCGCGGGCACCGCCGGAACCGCCGGCCGACCGTCGCCACTGCCCGGCCTGCCGCTCCAGTATGGCGACTACGCCGTCTGGCAGCGGCGCTGGCTGGCCGGCCCGGTCCGCGAGAGCCAGCTCGCCTATTGGCGGCGGCAGCTCGCCGGCGCCCCCTCGCTGGAGCTGCCGGCCGACCGGCCGCGCCCGGCGGTGGAGACGCATCGCGGCGCGCTGGTCCGTTGGGTGGTTCCGGAGCCACTGGGCGGGAGCCTGCGCGTCCTCGCCCACCGCTCCGGCGCCACTCTCTTTGCAGCTCTCCTCGCGGCGTTCCAGGCTCTCCTCGCGCGCCTGTCGGGACAGGAGGACGTGAGCGTCGGCACGCCGGTCGCCGGCCGCAGCCACGTGGAGATCGAGGGGCTCATCGGCTTCTTCGTCAACACCCTGGTGCTGCGCGTCCAGCTCTCCGGCGATCCGCCGTTCCGCGAGCTGTTGGCCCGTGCGCGGGAGACTTCGCTCGCCGCGCAGGCGCACCAGGCGGTGCCGTTCGAGCGGCTGGTCGAGGAGCTTGCGCCGGAGCGCAGCCTCTCCCGCTCCCCGCTCTTCCAGGTGATGCTCGCGCTCCAACCCGCGCCGCGCGCTACCCTCGATCTCCCGGGCCTGACGCTGGCGCCGCTGCCGCCTGAACGTCCGGCCGGGGACACCTCGAAATTCGATCTCACGCTGACAGTCGAAGAGGGGGCGGGCGGGCTCGCGGCGATGTTCGAATACAGCACAGACCTTTTCGATCGCACGACGATCGAGCGCTGGAGCGGCCATCTCGAACGACTGCTGGCGGGCGCGGCGGCGGAGCCGGCTCGGCGGATTTCGGAGCTGCCGCTGCTTGCGGAGGCGGAGCTTCACCAGCTCAGGGTGGAAGGGAACAGCCAAGAAGGCAGCGATTCGGAGGCGACGCTTTACGGGCTGTTTGCTCAGCAGGCGGAGAAGACTCCCGAGGCTTGGGCGCTCGAAGGGGTTGGCGAGCGGCTCACGTATGGCGAGCTGCGCGCCCTTGCCGAGCAGCTGGCGGCGCGGTTGAGGGGGCGGGGCGTGGCGCCTGAGGTGGTGGTCGCGGTCTGCGTGGAACGCTCGCCGGCGTTGGTCGTGGGGCTCCTGGGGACTCTGGCCGCGGGCGGCGTCTACATGCCGATCGATCCGGCGCTGCCGGAGATGCGCCGCGATCTGCTGCTCGCCGAGTCGGGGGCGCTCGTGCTGTTGACGGAGGCGGACCTCACCCTCGACCCCTCTCCCATCGCTCTCCCCCCGGACGGGAGAGGGGTGCCCCCCCCTCCCTTGCTGCCCGGGCACCTTGCCTACCTGATCTACACCTCAGGCTCCTCGGGTCAGCCGAAGGGCGTCGCGGTGACGCACGAGGCGGCGGTCCTCCAGTGCGCGGCGACGATCCACAGCTACGGCCTGACCTCCGAGGACCGCGTCCTGCAATTCCGCTCAGCCGGCTTCGACGTCTCACTCGAAGAGATCCTTCCCACCCTGGCCATTGGTGCCACGGTCGTCATGCGCGGGCCGGATCTGCCGCACCCCGCCGACCTCCTGTCCGACCTCGCCCGCCGCCAAATCACTGTCGCCAACCTCCCGACCGCCTACTGGCAGCAGTGGGTGCGCGAGATGGGCGGGGGAGGAGCAACAGACCTGCCGCCGCTACGCCTGGTCATCGCGGGCGGCGAAGCGATGTCTCCCGCGGCGGTGCCGGCCTGGGAGGCTCTCCGCCGCGAGGCGTTTCCGGGTGCCCGCCTCCTCAACGCCTACGGCCCCACCGAGACCGTCATCACAGCGACTCTCCACCCGGTCGTCGCCGCAGATGCGACAGGGAGCGCCGCGGTGCCCACCGGCCGGCCGATGCCCAGCCGCTCGGCCTATGTCGTCGACCCTCGCGGCGGCCTGCAACCGCTCGGCGTGCCGGGCGAGCTCTGGCTGGGTGGCCTCTTGGCCCGTGGGTACCTGGGAGATCCCGTGCGGACGGCGGAGCGGTTCGTCCCTGATCCGTTCGGCGCGCCAGGAGGCCGCCTCTACCACACCGGAGACCTGGTGCGCCGGGATCCCTCGGGCGAGCTCTCCTTCCTCGGCCGCCTCGACCATCAGGTCAAAGTGCGGGGCTTCCGGGTGGAGCTGGGAGAGATCGAAACAGCGCTCGCCGCGGTGCCGGGAGTGCGCGAGGCTGTGGTCGTGGCCTCGGGAGAGGGGGAGGAGCGGCGCCTCGCGGCGTTCTTCGTGCCCGATCCCGGCGGTTCATCAGGCCGTGGTGTGACCGCGGCCGCCCTGCGCGAGAGCCTGCGAGACCGTCTCCCGGCCGTGCTCGTGCCCGCGGTTTTCGTGCCGCTCGCTGCCCTGCCGCTGACGCCCAGCGGCAAGGTGGACCGGCGGGCACTGCCGGACCCGTTCGCCACGGATTTCGCCCCTGCGATGGGATCAGCCGCTTTGCGACCCCGGACGCCGGCCGAAGAAGTCGTGGCCGCGATCTGGTGCGACGTGCTCGATCTGCCGGAGGTGGGTCTCGGCGACAGCTTCTTCGATCTCGGTGGCCACTCCCTCCTCGCCATCCGGGTGGCCTCGCGGCTGCGCGCCGCGTTCGGCGTCGAGCTGCCGTTGCGCGACCTCTTCGAGCGGCCGACGGTCGAGGGGCACACCGCCCGTATCCTCCGGGAAACCCAGGAGACCGGCGCGGCCCGGCGCCCGGTGCCAACCATCAAGCCCGCGCCGCGCGGCGGCGCGCTGCCGCTGTCGTTCGCGCAGCAGCGCCTCTGGTTCCTCGCTCAGATGGAACCCGGCGGAGTGGCTTACAACATCCCGTTCGCCGTCTGCCTGGACGGGCCGCTCCATGTCGGCCTCCTCCTCACGGTCCTCGGGGAGATCGTGCGCCGGCACGAGGCGCTGCGCACGCGCTTCGATCCGCAGGGCGGAGAGCCTGTGCAGGTGATCGATCCGCCAAGGAGCTTCTCGCTGCCGGTGGTCGATTTGGAGCGGGTCGAAAAAGGGCAAGGACGAAAAGGACTTCAAGGACAGGAGGAGGCGGGACGCCTGGCCGCTATCGTCGGCTTGCTCCCGTTCGACCTCGCGCGCGGGCCGCTTCTGCGCGCTGTCCTGGTGCGCCTGGGGCCGGCGCGCCACATGCTCCTCGCGGCGATGCATCACATCGTGAGCGACGAGTGGTCGTTGCGGCTTCTGCTGCGCGAGGTCGTGACGCTCTACAACGCTTTCGGCAGCGGCCGGCCGTCTCCTCTGCGCGAGTTGCCGGTCCAGTACGCGGACTACGCGGCTTGGCAGCGGCACTGGCTGGCGGGGGAGGCGTTGAACGAACAGCTCGCTTTCTGGCGGCAGCGGCTCGGCGACGAGCCGCCGGTGCTGGAGCTGCCGAGCGACCGGCCGCGTCCGGCGGTCCAGAGCACGCGCGGCGACGTCGTGCCGCTGCGCCTGCCGGACGCGCTCGCGGGCGCGCTGCTGCTCCTCTCCCGGCGCGCCGCCGCTACGCCGTTCATGGCGCTGCTCGCCGGCTTCGCCGCCCTGCTCGGCCGCCTGACCGGCCGGAGCGACCTTGCGATCGGCACTCCGATCAGCGGCCGGACACGCCTGGAGGTGGAGGAGCTGATCGGCTTTTTCCTGAACACCCTGGCGCTACGGATCGACCTCGCTGACGGCGTGAGCTTTTCTTCTCTGGTCGGCCAAGTCCGCGAGCGGTCGCTCGCGGCCTACGCTCATCAGGACCTGCCGTTCGAGAAGCTGGTGGACGAGCTGCGGCCGCGGCGCAGCCTCGCTCACTCGCCGCTGTTCCAGGCGCTCTTCGTCTTGCTGCACGAGGCGCCGCTCGACGAGAAGGTGCTCGGCTTGCGCCTCACTTCGGTCCCGGCGGAGCAGAAGACGGCGAAGTTCGATCTCTCGCTCGCCATGGCCGCCGAGCCCGGCGGCGCGCTCACCGGCGCGCTGGAATATGCCAGTGACCTCTTCGACTGCACGACGATCGTCCGTTGGGCGCAGCATTTCGAGAGACTTCTCGCCGGCGTCGTGGAAGATCCCGACCGGCCGATCTCCCTTGTGCCGTTCTCCTCGCCTGCCGAGGCGCATCAGATCCTCTGCGAGTGGAACGACACGGAGATTGGTGAGGCCCTGACTTGGCCGCTCCCGGTTCATGAGCACGTCGTGCGCATGGCGCTCCGCCAACCAGGCGCTACAGCCATCGCCTGGGACACAGGATCGTGGAGCTTCGGCGAGCTCGATGCCCGTGCGGAGCGGCTGGCCTGGCGTCTGCGCGCCGAGGGAGTGGGACCGGACGTGCCGGTCGGCGTGCTGGCCGAGCGCGGACCTCTTCTCGCGGTGGCGCTCCTCGGCGTGCTCAAGGCGGGCGGCGCCTACCTGCCGCTCGACCCTGGCTACCCGCGCGAGCGGCTGCTGTTCATGATTGCCGATGCGGGGGCGCGGGTGATCGACCTCTCCACATTTGCCTGGGATGCTGCGGAGGTGCCTCCAATCCCGCTGCCGCCCGTCTTGCCGGACACCACCGCCTATGTGATCTACACCTCCGGCTCGACCGGAAGGCCGAAAGGGATCGCCCTGCCGCACCGCACCCTCTCCAATCTGATCGGCTGGCAGATCGACCGGCTCGCGCGCGACGGCGTCGATCCCTGCCTGCGCACGGTCCAGCTCGCCTCGCCGAGCTTCGACGTGTCGCTCCAGGAGGTGTTCGCGACATGGTGCGCCGGTGCGACGCTCGTGGTGGGCTCGGCGGAGGCGCGACGCGATCCGCGGCTGCTGACGGAGCTGCTCGCGCGGGAGCGGATCGAGCGGCTCTTCCTGCCCTACGTGGCTCTCCAGCAGCTCGCCGAGCATCTTGCCGGCGTCGGGCCAGACGACCCGGTACCGGCCGCGCTTCGCGAGGTGGTGACGGCAGGGGAGCGGTTGCAGATCACGCCCCAGATTGCCGCCCTGTTCCGCCGCCTGCCGGGCTGTGCGTTGCACAACCACTACGGCCCGTCGGAGACGCACGTGGTCACAGCGCATTCGCTTGGTGGAGACCCCGGCCGCTGGCCGCTCCTGCCCCCGATCGGCCGGCCGCTCTCCGGCGTCACGGCGTATGTGCTCGACCGCGCCTCGCAGCCGGTCCCTCTGGGGGTCGCGGGAGAGCTTGCCCTCGGCGGCGTGAGCCTCGCCCGCGGCTACATCAACCGCCCCGACCTGACCGCCGCGAGCTTCATTCCGGATCCGTTCTCGGGCCTCGCCGGAGCACGCCTCTACCGCTCGGGCGACCTCGCCCGCTGCCGGCCCGACGGGGAGATCGTTTTCCTGGGCCGGATCGACGAGCAGGTCAAGATCCGTGGCTACCGCATCGAGCCGGGGGAGATCGAAGCGGCGCTGGCGGCGCACCCGCAGGTGCGCGAGGCGGTCGTCGTCGCGCGCGGGGACGGCACGGCGGCCGGCCGCCGCCTGGTCGCCTACATCACGCCCGCTGCCGGGGATGTAGCGATCGACGAGCTGCGCCCGTTCCTGCGCGAGCATCTGCCCGAGCACATGCTGCCCGCGGCGTTCGTCGTCCTGCCGGCCCTGCCGCTCACCGCCAGCGGCAAGGTGAAGCGCTCCGCTCTCCCCGAGCCCGACGACAGCCGCGCGTCAAGGGTGGCACACGTGCCGCCGGCAACGGCCCTGGAGCGCCACGTCGCCGCAGTGGTCGCCCGGCACGTCGGCGTAGCGCGGGTGGGCCGCGACGACAACTTCTTTGACGCCGGCGCGCATTCGCTGCTCCTGGTCCGCGTTGCGGCCGACTTGAGCCGCCTCCTCGCCCGCCCGGTAGCGGTGGTCGATCTCTTCCGCTTCCCGACGGTGTCCGCTCTCGCCCGCCACCTCGGCGACGGCGGCGCAGATGCTGCGCCTCCCGATCGTGCGGTGTTTGATCGGCGGGCCGCCGAGCGGTCCCGCGCACGGAAGGGCAGAGCCGCCCTCACCCCCGTCCCCCCCATCCCCAACATCGTCTACGATCCGCCGGTGCACACGAGCGCAGCCGGGGAGCTCGAGCCGGAGCAGACATTCGAGCAGATCGCTATCATCGGCATGGCATGCCGCTTCCCGGGCGCCGCCGATCCCGCCGCGCTGTGGCGGAACCTGCGCGACGGAATCGAGTCGATCACCCGGCTGAGCGACGACGAGCTGGCGGCCGAAGGAGTGCCGCCGGCGCTGATCGCCGACCCGGCCTACGTCAAGGCGTGCGGCGTGCTCGACGGTCCCGATCTCTTCGACGCCGATTTTTTCGGTTTCACGCCGCGCGAGGCGGAGCTCATGGACCCGCAGCACCGCCTCTTCCTCGAATGCGCCTGGCAGGCCTGCGAGGACGCCGGCTACGTGCCGCAGACCTACCCGGGGCGGATCGGCGTCTATGGCGGGTCCGCGGCGGGAACCTATTTCATCCACAACGTGCTGACCAATCCCGAGGTCATGGCCACGGCCGGCGGCATGCAGGTGAAGCTCCTCAACGACAAGGATTTCCTCACCACGCACGTCTCCTACAAGCTGAACCTCCGGGGTCCGTCCGTGGCCATCCAGACGGCTTGCTCGACCTCCTTGGTCGCCGTCCACATCGCCTGCCAGGCGCTGCTCGACGGCGAGTGCGACATGGCGCTCGCGGGCGGTACCGGCGTCTCCTTCCCGCATCGCACCGGCAGCCTCTACCAGGAAGGTGGAATCAACTCGCCCGACGGCCACTGCCGCGCCTTCGACGTCCGCGCGCAAGGGCTGGTGGACGGCAACGGCACCGGCGTCGTGCTGCTCAAGCGCCTGTCGCAAGCGATGGCCGACGGCGACTTCATCCGTGCAGTGGTGCGCGGCTCGGCGATCAACAACGACGGCGCGCTCAAGGCCGGATACACGGTGCCGTCGGTCGACAGCCAGATGGAGGTGATCGGCGAGGCGCTCGCCGCGGCGCAGGTCGATGCGGACACGATCGGCCTCGTCGAAGCGCACGGCAGCGGCACTCCATTGGGCGATCCGATCGAGGTCCAGGCGCTCACCCGGGCCTTCCGCGCCACCACGGAGCGCAGGGGTTTCTGCGCGCTGGGCTCGATCAAGACCAACATCGGTCATACCGACGCCGCGGCCGGCGTCGCCGGCCTGATCAAGGCCGTGCTCGCGCTCGAGCACCGGCAGCTCCCGCCGAGCCTCCATTTCGAGACGCCGAACCCCGCGTGCAGCCTGCCGGACAGCCCGTTCTTCGTCCCCACCCGCGCTCTCGACTGGCCCGCCGGCTCCGGCGTGCCGCGCCGCGCGGGCGTGAGCTCCCTCGGCATCGGCGGCACCAACGCCCACGTCGTCCTCGAGGAGGCGCCGGCCGCTTCCGCCGCGGCGCCTTCCCGTCCCTGGCAGCTCGTGGTGGTCTCGGCGCGCAGCCTGCCGGCGCTCGACCAGGCGGCGGCCCAACTGGCGGACCACCTTGCGCGGGCTCCGGTCTCCCGCTTCGAGCTGGCCGACGTCGCTCATACGCTGCGCGTCGGCAGGAAGGCGTTTCCACATCGCCGGGCCGTTCTCTGCCGCGACGCCGCCGGAGCGGCGGCGGGTCTCGCGGAGGGATCGCGCCGGATCGACGGCACGGCCCCGGCTTCCCGACCGCGGCCGGTCGCGTTCCTGTTCCCGGGTCTCGGCGAGCACTACGCCGGGATGGCCGCCGGCCTCTACCGGGCCGAGCCCGTCTTCCGCGCCGCCATCGACCGCTCGGCCGAGATCCTGGCGCCCCACCTCGGGATCGACCTCCGCGAGCTGCTCGGCTACTGGGAAGGCGGAGCGCCCGTCTTCGACCGCGCGCCGGGAGGAGCCGCGCAGCCCGATCTGCGCCGCCTGCTCGCCGAGGAGACCAATGAAGAGGATGCCGAGGACGGGCTCGGCCGCACCGCCTTCGCCCATCCTGCAGTGTTTGCCGTCGAGCACGCGCTCGCCGAGCAGTGGCTCGCCTGGGGGATCCGGCCGCGCGCGATGATCGGCTACAGTCTGGGCGAGTACGTGGCCGCATGCCTGGCCGGCGTCTTTTCGCTTCCGGACGCACTGGCCCTGGTCGCCGGCCGCGCCCGCCTGGTCGATGCCCTGCCCGCGGGCTCCATGTTGGCGGTTCCGCTTCCGGTGGGGGAGACCGGGGCCTTGATTGCCGGTGAAGCCGGCCTGTCTCTCGCCGCCGCCAACGGTCCCGGTCTCTCGGTCGTCGCCGGTCCCGCCGACTCCATCTCTGCCTTCTCCCTGCGGCTGACCGCACAAGGGATCGCCTCCCGGCGCCTGCGCACCCGCCACGCCTTCCACAGTCCGCTGATGCGGCCGGCGGCAGCCGATCTGACCCGTCTCGCCGCCGGCCTCCGCCTGCAGCCGCCGCGCATCCCGTTCGTCTCCAACCTGACTGGCACCTGGATCACCGACCGGGAAGCGACCGATCCCGGCTACTGGGCCGAGCACCTCTGCCAGCCGGTGCAATTCGCGTCCGGGCTCGCGGCGCTCACCGCCGGTGGGGAAGAGGAGGCCCCGCTCCTCCTCGAGGTCGGGCCGGGGCAGACGCTCGGCACCCTCGCGCGGCAACGGCCGGGCCGGCTCGCCGGAGAGATCGCCGTCACCTCCCTGCGCGACCGCCGCGAGGAGGTCTCCGATCAGGGCGTCCTGCTCGACGCGCTGGCCCGTCTCTGGGTGGCGGGCGCCGAGCCTGACTGGGGCGCCTTCACCACCGGCGAGCGCCGCCGCCGCGTGCCCCTGCCGACCTATCCTTTCGAGCGCCGCCGCTTCTTCCTGGTGCCGGGCAAGGCGAGCGCGGGCGTCGCGGTCCGGCGCGGCGACGAGCGGCGCCCGCTGGGGGAGTGGTTCTATGCGGAGACGTGGGATCGCCCCCCCGCCATCCGGGAGAGGGGCGCCGCCGCCCGGGAGAGATGGCTGATCCTGGGCGAGGGAGGCGGCCTCGCGGCCCGACTGGAGAGAATCCTCGCCGCCGACGGCGGCACGGTCCAGAGGCTCCCACTGCCGGAGGATCTTCGGGCTCTGTTCAGCAAGGCACGCGAGGCGGGCGAGCTGCCGCAGCGGATCCTTCATTTGCGGAGCCTCGAGGGGGACCAGGGGGGTGAGGCCGACCTCGGCTTCTACAGCCTGCTCGCCCTGGCGCAGGCGCTCTCCGAGCTCGCGCCCGAGAGCCGCGTCGGCCTCCACGTGGGCGTCGTGACGAGCGGCGTGGCGGACGTCCTCGGAGAGGAGACGCTGGTGCCGGAAAGGGCGACGATCCTGGGGCCGTGCCGGGTGCTGCCGCAGGAGGTGCCGGGCGTGACGTGCACGGTGGTCGATCTGGCAGAGAGCGACCTGCGGTCAGCCGAGAAATTGGCGGGACTGGCGGAGCGGGTGATCGCGGAGCTGGCACCTCACCCCCGGCCCCTCTCCCATCTCCCACCCGCCCAACCCCGGGAGAGGGGAGAACCTCAGGATGAAGCAAGGAAGGACGTTCCTGTGTTGCCGTATCCCAAAGTTCCCCCCTCTCCCGGCGGGGGATGGGTGGGAGATGGGAGAGGGGCCGGGGGTGAGGGCCCCCTCGTCGCCCTCCGCGGCCGGCGGCGCTTCGTGCGCCGCTTCCAGCCGGTCGAGCTGCCGCCTGCCGAGCAGGGGGCGGCGCGCCTGCGCCGGGGCGGCGTCTACCTGATCACCGGCGGCCTCGACGAGACCGGCGTGGTCCTTGCCGAGCAGCTCTTCCGGGCGTGCGGCGCGCGATTGATCCTCCTGGCTCCCGAGGACACGCCGCCGATGAGCCGCTGGGGAGACTGGCTCGGCGCGCTCGACGAGCGGTCGGAGGAGAGCCGCCGCCTGCGCCGTATTCTGGCGCTGGAACGGGCGGGGTGCGAGCTTCTGGTCACCGCGGCCGACCTCGCCCATCCCGGGCAGGTGCGGCAGGCGGTCGAGCTCGCGGTGGCCTGCTTCGGCGCGATCCACGGCGTCGTCCATGCCGAGGGAAGGGCGGGCGCCGGCCTCATGCAATGGAAGACGCGCGCCCAGGCCGCCGCGGTGCTCGCTCCCAAGGTGCGCGGCACCCGCGTCCTGGCGGAGGCGCTCGCCGGCGTGCCGCTCGATTTCTGTGTGTTGTTCGGGTCCAACGCCGGGGTGACCGGCGGCTTCGGCCAGGCCGACACGGCGGCCGGCGCGGCCTTCCTGGATGCCTTCGCTCAGGCAGCGGACAACAAAGACGGCAAGGATGATGGGAGAGCGCCGCGCTTTCAGGCGATCGATTGGGGATTCTTCCGCTGGCAGCCGTTGGCGGCGCCGACGCCCGAGTTGGCGGCGGCCCTGGAGCAGGGTCTCGCGCTCTACGGCATCGGTGCGGACGAGCTGTTCGAAGTGTTCCTGCGGGTGCTGGCGTCGCCGCTGCCGCACGTCGTGATCTCGACGCAGGACCTCGCGGTGGTGACCGCTCAGCTCGACTCGTTCTCTGCCACGGCCCTCCTCGACCAGATCGGCCGCGGGGCCGCCCCTTCCCACGCGCGGCCGCCGCTCGCCGTGGCCTACGAGCCGCCGGTCGGCGCCGTCGAAGAGAGCCTCGCCCGCGTCTGGCAGGAGGCTTTCGGCATCGACCGCGTGGGACGCGACGACAACTTCTTCGAGCTCTCCGGCAACTCTCTTCTGGCGATCCAGATCGTCACCCGAATCTCGCAGGCTCTGCGGGTGGACCTCGCGACGGCGAGCCTTCTGGAGGCGCCGACCATCGCCGGATTGGCGGAGGTGATCGAGCAGCTGCGGGCCGGCGCTCCGGCGCCGCCCGAGCAGACGCTCGCCGCGGCGGACCCGGACGAGTTGGAGCGCCTGCTGGGACAGATCGAGGCGCTGTCTGCCGCGGAGGCGGAAGCCAAGCTCGCGCGCGAGCTGGAGGCGCGGAGCGGATGAGCGCCGGCGATCTCGCATCCCGCCTCGCTGCGCTCTCGCCGGCGCAGCGGGCGCTCCTCGATCTGGCGCTGGGCAGGAAGGAGCAGTCGGCCACGGTCCCGGTCACGACGGCGCCTCCTCCCGTCATCCCGCGCCGCGCGCAGCGCGATCGCTGCCCGCTCTCCCTGGACCAGGAGCGGCTGTGGTTCATCCAGCAGCTCGACTTGGCCAGCCCGATCTACAACATCTACGCCGCGCACCGGCACAAGGGACCGCTCGACCCGCGGCTCCTCGCCCGGGCGCTCGACCTCGTGGTCGCCCGCCACGAGATCCTGCGCACCACCTTCCCGGCGATCGACGGCCGGCCGGTGCAGGAGATCGCGGCTGAATGCCATCCCATCGTTCCCACGGTCGACCTGCGGGCGTTGCGCCGCCTACCGCTCGTCGTCCGCGAGGACGAGGCTTACCGGGTGGCGATGACGGTCTGCCGCCTGCCGTTCGACCTTTCCCGGCTGCCGCTCCTCCGCAGCGTCCTGATCCAGGTGGACGACGGCGACTTCATCCACCCTCTGTCCATCCATCACATCATCACCGACCGCGTCGCCGCCTACGTCTTCGAAAACGAGGTCACCGATCTCTACCGCCTCCTGGGCACCGGCCAGCCGCCGGTCCTGCCCGAGCCGGGCATCCAGTTCGCGGACTTCGCGGTCTGGCAGCGCGAGCGCCTCGGCGACGCGGCGCTCATGGAGGACCACGTCGCCTACTGGCGCGAGAAGCTGGCCGGCGCGCCCGAGCTTTCGACGCTGCCGCCCGACCGGCCGCGCCCGGCGGTGCAGACGCCGTGGGGAGCGCGGCGCCGGCTGGCGCTCTCGATGTCGCAGGCGGACGAATTCCGGGCCTTCGCGAAGACGATGGACGTGACCATGTTCATCGCCGGCCTGGCGATCTGGGAGTCGGTCCTCGTCCGCCTTTCCGGTCAGGAGAAGATGGTCATCGGGACGCCGATGAATTATCGGCAGGTGCTCGATCTGCCGCACGTCCTCGGCTTCTATCTGAACCAGATCCCGCTCTACACCGACCTCGCGGGCGATCCGACGTTCCGCGAGATCCTGAGCCGCGTGCGCACGACGGCGCTCGGCGCCTACGCCCATCACGATCTGCCGTTCGCCCGCCTGGTCGAGCTGCTGCGCCCGGAGCGCGACCTGTCGCGCGTCCCCTTCACCCAGGTGGTCTTCCTGCTCCTCGATCCGCCGCAGCAGGGGTGGGCGTCGATGCCCGGCATCGAGTCGCGCCCCTACTGGCTCGACGCGCAGCGCACGCAGTTCGACATGAACCTGGCGCTCTTCTGGGTGGAAGAGACCGGCCTCACCGGCATGCTGGAGTACAACACCGACCTCTTCGACGCCGCCACGATGGACCGCGTCAAGGAGCAGTTCCGGATGTGCCTGACGGCGGTGCTCGCCGACCCCGACCGGCGCCTCTCCGAGCTGCCTCTCCTCTCGGCAGCGCAGCGCCACCAGCTCGTCCACGAATGGGGAGCGGCGCGCCTGCCGGCTGCGCCCACTGCGGCCGCGACGCTCCACGGCGCGTTCGCGGCGCAGGCGGCGCGCGATCCCGCGGCGGTCGCCGTGGTCTGCGACGGCGTCGAGGTCCCGTACGGGGAGCTGAACCGGCGGGCGAATCGGCTGGCGCACCGGTTGAGGCCCTCACCCCCGGCCCCTCTCCCAGCTCCCCCCGCCCTTTCCCCGGGAGAGGGGGGACAAGAAAGGGCGAAGGCACATAGCCCGGGGTTCCAACCCCGGGTCGGGGGTGAGGGCGGCCGGCCCCTCGTCGCCCTCGCCGCCGAGCGCGGGCTCGACCTCGTGGCCGGCATCCTCGGCATCCTCAAGGCCGGCTGCGCCTACGTGCCGATCGATCCCGCGCAGCCCGCCGAGCGCCTCGCCTTCCTGCTCGCCGATTCCGGCGCAACCGTCCTCGTGGCGGATGCTGCAGCGCGGTCCAGCTTTCCAGAGTGGGGAGGTGACACGCTGGCGCTGGAGAAGGCCCTGGAAGCGGATGGCTACGAGGAGGATCCGCGGGATGTCTTTGCGGACTCCGGGTCGCCCGCCTATGTGATCTACACCTCCGGCTCGACCGGCCGGCCCAAGGGCGTCGTCGTCACGCACGGCAACGTGCTGCGCCTGTTGGCCGCGACCGCGGATCTCTTCAGCTTCGATGCGAGCGACGTCTGGACCCTCTTCCACTCGTTCGCGTTCGACTTCTCGGTCTGGGAGCTGTGGGGAGCGCTCCTCCATGGCGGCCGCCTGGTCGTCGTGCCCCACGCGGTGAGCCGCTCGCCGGACGATTTCGTCCAGCTCCTCGCCCGCGAACGGGTGACGGTGCTCAACCAGACGCCAAGCGCCTTCCGCCAGCTCATCCCGGCCGCGGTGGCGGCGGACGCGCCAGACCTGTCGGCCCTCCGCTGTGTGATCTTCGGAGGGGAGGCGCTGGCGGCCCGCAGCCTGGCGCCCTGGGTGGATCGGTATGGGGACGGGACACTGAGCCGTGCCGCTTCTTCTTGTCTCCCCTCTCCCGGGGATAGGGAGGGGGGAGCTGGGAGAGGGGCCGGGGGTGAGGGCTCAGCGGCGGCGGCTCCGATGAGCGACTGCTGCGGGCCAAGTCTGATCAACATGTACGGCATCACCGAAACCACGGTCCACGTGACCTGGCACCGCGTGCTGGCGCGCGAGGTCGAGACCGGCTGGGGGAGCCGGATCGGCGCGCCGATCGCGGACCTGGCCGTGCGGGTGCTCGATCCATTGGGGCAGCCGGTGCCGATCGGCGTCGAAGGGGAGATGTGCGTGGGCGGCGCCGGCCTCGCCATCGGCTACCTCGAGCGGCCGGACCTGACGGCGGCGCGCTTCGTGCCCGATCCATGGAGCAGACAGCCGGACGGGCGACTCTACCGGAGTGGCGACCTCGGCCGCTTCCGTGCTGATTCCGGCCTCGAATACCTGCGCCGCGCCGACCATCAAGTGAAGGTGCGCGGCTTCCGCATCGAGCTCGGCGAGATCGAAAGCGCGCTCACGGCCCATCCGCAGGTGGCGGGCGCCGCGGTGCAGGCCCTGCCCGATGCATCCGGGGATCTGCGGCTGGTCGCCTACGTGGTGGCCGCCACGGAAGAGGGCCCAGCGCCGCAGGTCGAAGAGCTGCGCGCGCACCTGGCCCGCCGGCTGCCCGAGCACATGATGCCGGCAGTCCTCGTATTTCTGCCCGCGCTGCCGCTCACCGCCAACGGCAAGCTCGACCGCGGCGCCCTGCCGGCTCCGGGAGCCGAGCGGCCCGATCTCGCCGCGGCATACCAGGCCCCCCGGAACGCCGCCGAAGGGATTCTGGCCGAGGTGTGGGCCGAGCTGCTGGGCCTCGAGAGGGTCGGCGTCCACGACAACTTCTTCAGCCTCGGCGGCGACTCGATCGTCAGCCTGCGGGTGGTGGCGCTCGCCGCCAGGCGCGGTGTCGCCCTCTCGCTCCAGGACATCTTCCGCTACCAGACGATCGCACGGATCGCCGCGAGCGCATCGAGCGGGGCGATTGGAAGGGGGACGGAGCCCGCGCGGCCCGATCACGGCGCGTTCTCCCTCCTGTCTCCGGAAGACCGCGACCGCCTGCAGGCCTGCGGAGCGGACATCGAGGACGCCTACCCGCTCACTCAGCTCCAGGCCGGCATGCTCTACCACATGGCGCTCACTCCGGAGGAGCCGCTCTACCACGACGCCGGCACGTTCCACCTGCGCGGACGCTTCGAGCCGGCGGTCTTCCACGCGGCGGTCGACCGCGTCGTGGCGCGCCATCCGGTGCTGCGCACGTCGTTCGATCTCTCCGGCGGCAGCGAGCCGCTCCAACTCGTCCACCGCACGGCCCGCGTTCCGATCGAATTCGAGGACTGGAGAACGCTTGCTCCCGCGGAGCAGGAAGCGGCGGCCGAGCAGCGGCTGGCCCGCGAGAGGCGGCAGCTCTTCGACATCACCCGGGCGCCGCAGATGCGCTTCCACATCGGCCTGCGCTCGCCGTCCACCTTCCAGCTCACGCTCGCCGAGAACCACGCCATCTTCGACGGCTGGAGCCTCCACTCGACGATGACGGAGATCTTCGAGCTCTACTTCGTCCTCTTGGCCGGCGAGAGCCCGCCGCCTGCACCGCCGCCCACGCCGCCCTTCCGGGAGTACGTCCGCCTGGAGCGCGAAGCGGCGGCGTCCCCCGAGGCGAACGCCTTCTGGGCCCGGGCTCTCGCGGAGCTGCCGCCGGCGGACCTGCCGCGCTGGCCGCTCCCGCCGGCGGACGGCGGCCCCCGCGTGCGGACACGGCACACGCCGATCCCCGCGCCGCTCTTCGTCGCGCTCAGGGACCTCGCGCGCCGTGCCGGCGTGCCGGTCAAGAGCGTCCTCCTGGGCGCTCACTTCCGCGTCCTGGCCCACCTCTCCGGCCGTCCCGACGTGGTGACCGGCCTGGTGACCAACGGACGGCTGGAGGAGAGCGGGGGAGACGAGGTGCGCGGCCTCTTCCTCAATACTCTCCCTCTGCGCTGCGCACTCATGGGCGGGTCGTGGGTGGATCTCGCCCGCGCGGCGTTTCGCGCCGAGGAGGAGCTGCTCCCCTTCCGGCGCGTGCCGTTTGCCTCCCTCCAGCGGCAGAGCGGCGATCACGGCGGGCGGCCGCTCTACGAGATGGCATTCAACTACGTTCACTTCCATATCGCGCGCGGCCTGGGCGAGTCGGGCAAGCTGGACGTGCTGGGGCTCCACATCGTCGAGACCACGAGCTTCAAGCTGATGATCTCATTCTCCCAGGCGCCGCTGGGCGACGGGCTGGCCTACGAGCTGGAGTACGACTCGCGCGAGCTGCCGGACGCCCAGGTCGCCGCGATCGCCGACACCTATCTGCGCTGTCTCGCCGCGCTGGCCGCCGATCCGGACGCGCGGTATGACGAGGCGTCTCTCTTTTCCGGTGCTGAAACCCATCAGCTCCACTACGAGTGGAACGACACGGCGGCCGACGGGCTCGACAGGCGCCCTCACCCCCGGCCCCTCTCCCATCTCCCGCCCACGCCCCCGCCGGGAGAGGGGAGACCGGCAACTGCCGCCGCCCTCTTCACGCTCCAGGCGGCGCTCCGGCACAAGCACGTGGCGCTCGAGTGGGGCGGTGAGAAGCTCTCCTACGGCGATCTCGACGCGCGCGCCAACCGCCTGGCCCGCCATCTGCTCGCCAGCGGCGCGGTCGATGCCCCGGAGGCGCCGATCGGTGTCTGCGCCGAGCGCGGCCCTCTGCTGGCCCTGTCCATGCTCGCGGTGTGGAAGGCGGGCGGCGCCTACCTTCCGCTCGATCCCGGCCAGCCGCGCGAGCGGCTGGCGCTCGTCGTCGCGGACGCCGGCTGCATGACGGTGCTCGCCGAGGAGCGGCTGCGCGGCACGCTGCCCGCCGGGTCCGCCGAGCGCACGCTCCAGGTGATCGCCTTGGAAGACGAGGAGGATTGGAGCGCGCAGAGCGCCGCGCCGCCGCCGCTGACTCTCGCCGGCGAGCAGTTGGCGTATGTCATCTACACCTCCGGCTCGACCGGCCGGCCGAAAGGGATCGGCCTGCCGCACCGCGTGCTGGCCAACCTCGCCGCCTGGCAGATCGCCGTCTCGCCGGAGCCCGCCGCCCGCACGCTCTGCTTCGCTGCGCCGAGCTTCGACGTCTCGCTCCAGGAGATGCTGGTCACGTGGAGCGGGGGAGGCACGCTCGTGATCGCTCCCGAGGAGGCGCGCCGCGACGCCTCCCTGCTCGCCCGCCTCCTCCACGAGGCGCGGATCGAGAGGCTCTTCCTCCCCTATGTCGCCCTGCAACAGCTCGCCGAGCAGATCACGGAGCCCGGCGGCGCCGACCTGCCCGCGAGCCTCCGCGAAGTGGTGACCGCCGGCGAGCGGCTCCAGGTGACGCCGCAGATCCGCTCTCTCTTCCATCGTCTCCCCGGCTGTACGCTGCGCAACCAGTACGGCCCGTCCGAGACCCACGTCGCCACCGAGAGCATTCTGTCAGGAGACCCGGAAGCGTGGGCAGCGCTGCCGTCCATCGGCCGCCCGATCGCGAACAGCCGCGCCGTTCTGGTGGACGCCGAGCAGCGGCCGGTGCCGGCCGGCGTCGCGGGCGAGCTGCTGCTCGGCGGCCAGGGCGTCGCCCGCGGCTATATCGGCCGCGCCGATTGGACCGCCGACCGCTTCGTGCCGGACGGCGTTTCCGGAGAAGCGGGAGCCCGGCTCTACCGCACCGGCGACCTCGCCCGCCTGCGTCCCGACGGCGAGCTGGAGTTCCTGGGCAGGATCGACCATCAGATCAAGATCCGCGGCTTCCGCGTCGAGCCGGAGGAGATCGAAGCGGCGCTCCTCGGCCATCCGGCGGTGCGGGAGGCGGCGGTGGTGGCGGTGCCGGTGGGTGTGCCACCCACTTCCGCCACCCGTCATCCTGAGGGCGAGCCGAGCGAGCCGGAAGGATCTGGGAGGGGGAAAGCGCCGCCCGCCCAGATCCTTCAGTCGCCGAGGCTCCCTCAGGATGACACGGGAGCCAGGGATTCGCTTGTCCCAAGGTTCTCCCCTCTCCCGGGGATAGGGAGGGCGGGAGATGGGAGAGGGGCCGGGGATGAGGTGCTCCGCCTGGTCGCCTTCGTCGTCGCCGCGCCGCTCGCGGATCTTCCCGGCGAGCTGCGCCGCTTCCTCGCGCAGACGCTCCCCGCCTACATGGTCCCCGCCGCCTTCGTGGCGCTCGACGCCCTGTCCCTGACGCGCAGCGGCAAGGTCGACCGCCGCGCGCTCGCGAAGCTGGCGTCCGAGCCGGCCGGGCTGGACGCGGTCTCGGCGTCGGGGGCTGCCCGCGGCGTCGCGCCGCGCGGCCCGATCGAAGAGGCCGTGGCGGCGATCTGGCGCGAGGTCCTCCACCTGGGCGCGTTCTCGGTGCACGACGGTTTTTTCGATTTGGGCGGCCACTCGCTCCTCGCCACGCAGGTGATTTCGCGGGTGCGCAGCGGCTTCGGGATCGAACTGCCGCTCGCCCGCCTGTTCGAGTCGCCGACCGTCGCCGGGCTGGCCCGCCACGTCGAGCGCGCGCTGCGCCGCGGCGAAACCATTGAGGCGCCGCCGCTCACCCGGCAGCCACGGCCCGGCCCGGTGCCGCTCTCCTTCGCGCAGGAGCGCCTCTGGTTCCTCGACCGCCTCGCGCCGGGCTCCGCGGTCTACAACATCCCGCTCGCCCTTCGCCTCGCCGGAGACCTCGACCTGCCCGCGCTCGCCGCCGCGGTGGGGGAGGTGGTGCGGCGCCACGAGGCGCTGCGCACCGTCTTCACAGTCGCCGCCGGCCAGCCGATCCAGCAGATTCAGCCGGCGGCCGATCCCACCGCCTTCGTCCTGCCGACGGTCGACCTCGCAGGGCTGGGCGACCGCGCCGAACGCGAGGCCCAACGGCTCGCCCGCGAGGAGGCGGCGCGCCCCTTCGATCTCACCCGCGGACCGCTCTTCCGCGCCCGGCGGCTGCGGCTCCCGGATCCGGGGGTTTCCTCCCTCCTCCTCGCCACCATGCACCACGTCGTCTCCGACGGCTGGTCGCTCTCCGTCCTCGTGCGCGAGATCGGAGCGCTGTACGCCGCTTTCTCCCGCCGCCTCCGCTCGCCGCTCCCCGAGCTGCCGATCCAATACGCCGATTTCACCCTCTGGCAGCGGGCCTGGCTCTCCGGCGAGGTGCTCGACGGCCAGCTCCGTTTCTGGAAGGAAGCGCTCGCCGGGCTCCCGCCTCTCCTGCCGCTGCCCACCGACCGGCCGCGCACACAGACGCCGAGCCCGCATGGCGCGCACCACGCGACGGCTCTCTCCGCGGCGGCGGTCACCGCGCTCCACGCCCACGGCCGCCGGGCCGGCGCGACGCCGTTCATGGTGCTCGTGGCCGGCCTCCAGGCGCTCTTCGCGCGCCTGACCGGCGAGGAGGACCTCGCGGTGGGCACCGCCGTCGCCGGCCGCGGCCGGGTCGAGATCGAGGACCTGATCGGCTTCTTCGTCAACGCCCTCGTCCTGCGCGGCCGGCTCGACGGCGATCCGCCGCTCCCCGAGCTGCTCGCCCGCGTCCGCGCCACCGCCCTCGCCGCCTTCGCCCACCAGGACCTCCCCTTCGAGCGGCTGGTGGCCGAGCTGGGCGTCGAACGCAGCCTCGGACACGCGCCGCTCTTCCAGGTGATGGTCACCTTCCAGAACACGCCGCACGAGGCCCTCGAGCTGCCCGGCCTGCGCCTCGCTCCCGTCTACATCCCCAGCGAGACCGCGAAGTCGGACCTGACCATCACGCTCGCCGAAGCCGGCCCCGAGCTGGCGATCGACTGGGAGTACGCCACCGGCCTCTTCGACGCCGCGACGATCGAGCGCATGGCCGGCGCCTTCGAGCGCCTGCTCACCGTCTGGCTGGAGCATCCGGACCGCCGCCTCTCCGAGCAATCCTTCCTGAGCCCTGCCGAGGCGCGCCAGATCGCCGTCTGGAGCGCGCCGCGGTCCGCCGTCGCCGCGCCCGGCTGCCTGCACGAGCTGTTCGCCGCCGCGGCCCGCCGCACGCCGGACGCCGTCGCGGTGACCTGCGACGACACCCACCTCACCTATGGCGAGCTCGACCGCCAATCCGACGATCTCGCCCGCCGCCTCCTGCTCCTCGGCGCGGGCGCGCCCGGAGCCCCGATCGCGCTCTGCATCGACCGCTCGCCGGAGATGGTCGTCGCGCTCCTCGCCATCCTCAAAGCCGGCCGCCCCTACCTGCCCCTCGATCCCGACCACCCCGCGGAGCGCAAAGCCTTCCTCCTGCGCGATTCGCGAGCCGAGATCCTGCTCACCCGGCAGGATCTCCTGGCGGGATTGCCGCCGCACGAGGCGCGGGTGGTGCTGCTGGGGCGGCCCTCACCCCCGGGCACCTCACCCCCGACCCCTCTCCCATCTCCCGCCCACCCTGTCCCCGGGAGAGGGGACAACCTTGGCAGAGAAGCCTTCTCCGAGCTTTCTGAGGAATTTCTCCCCTCTCCCGGCGGGGGGCGGCAGGGAGATGGGAGAGGGGCCGGGGGTGAGGTGCTCGCGGAGGCCGGGGACGGCGGGCTCCTCCCGGCGGCCCTCCCCCCTGCCAGCCCGGCCTACGTCCTCTACACCTCGGGCTCCACCGGCGAGCCCAAAGGCGTCGCCGTCTCTCACGCCGCCGCCGTCCGCCTCTTCGCCGCCGCGGCGCCGCTGGTCGGCTTCCGCGCGACGGACGTGTGGACCCTCTTTCACTCCTACGCGTTCGACTTCTCGGTGTGGGAGATGTGGGGCGCGTTGCTGCACGGCGGCCGCCTGGTGATCGTGCCGTACTGGGTGAGCCGGTCGCCGGAGGACTTCTACGGGCTCCTCGAGCGTGAGCAGGTGACCGTGCTCAACCAGACGCCGGGAGCCTTCCGCCAGCTCGACGCGGCCGAGGCGTCGATCCTCGCACGGCGCGGCGCCGCGCGGCCCGCTCTCGCCTTGCGGCTCGTCATCTTCGGCGGCGAGGCCCTCGCGCCCGCGAGCCTCGGGCCGTGGATCGAGCGCCACGGCTATCGCCAGCCCGCGCTGATCAACATGTACGGCATCACCGAGACCACCGTGCACGTCACCTGGCGGCGGATCCGGCGGGACGACCTCGCTCCGCTTGCTCTGAGCAGCCCGATCGGCGAGCCTCTCGACGACCTCGGCGTCGTGGTCGCCGATCGCCATCTTCAGCCGGTGCCGGTGGGCGTGCCCGGCGAGATCTGCGTCGGCGGCGCCGGCCTCGCCATCGGCTACCTGCACCGCCCGGCCCTCACCGCCGCGCGCTTCGTGCCCCATCCGTTCGCGCCGGGCGAGCGCCTCTACCGCAGCGGCGATCTTGCGCGGCGCTTGCCGGACGGCAGCCTGGAGTACCTCGGACGCACCGATCACCAGGTCAAAGTGAGAGGCTTCCGCATCGAGCTGGGCGAGATCGAGGCGGCGCTGGCCGGGCACCCCGACGTCGAGCAGGCGGTCGTGCTTGCCGTTCCCGATGCCGGCGGCAGCAGCAGCCTGGCCGCCTACGTCGTCGCGCGCCGCGAGGACGACGGCCTCCTCGCCGATCTCCAGCGCCACCTTCGCGAGCGGCTGCCCGAGCCGATGATCCCCGCCGCCTGGGTCCGTCTGACCGCCCTGCCGCTCACCCCGACCGGCAAGGTGGACCGCCCCGCCCTCTCCGCGCTGCCCGATGGCGCCCTCGGCCGCGCCCGCGCCGCCGGCTTCGTGGCGCCGCGCACTCCGCTCGAAAGGCAACTGGCCGAGGTCTTCGCCGAGGTGCTCGGCCTCGCGGCGGGCCAGGTCGGCGTGCACGACAACTTCTTCGACCTCGGCGGCCACTCCCTCCTCGCCACCATGGCCATCGCGCGCCTCGCCGACCGCTGGGACATCGATCTCCCGCTGCGCACCCTCTTCGAAGCGGCCGATCTCGAAGACCTCGCCGAGCGGATCACCGACCGCGAGCTCCTCGCCGCCCCGGGAGGCGTCGTCGAAAATCTCCTGGCCGGTCTCGAACGGTGAGCGGCGACGAAAAACCCGAGGAGCGGTGGGGCCGCCCCTCGGGTGGGGTGGTTTCAGGGTATACTACGCAGCGGACGGCTTGTTGGGGGTGCCCTCTGGCGAGCCGGCTGCATCAGGCGCCGATGACGGTGGGGCCGTCGTCGGCGCTTTCGCTTTGGCCTGCTTCGCCGCCTTGGCGCGCTGCACCGGCCGGCGCGGCTTGAGGCCGAACTCCACCAGCTTCTCCGTCGTGGTGCCGTACTGCGCGCGGATCCCGTGGCGCAGCCGGGACGCCAGGTCGCGGCCCTTGGTGAGGAAACCGTCCAGGTCGCGACTGGCCTGCTGGGCCTCCGCCTTGAGCGTGCCCTGGCGGACCAGGGCTTCCTTCGCTCCGTCGACAATCGGAGCGAGCTGCGCCTGCAGAGGCTCGAGATGCGCAAGGTCCGCCTTGTTGGCGTCGATCGTGACGAGCAACCGTTCGTTGCTCTTGATGAACTCCGCGAGCGATGTACCGATGACTGGCATGATGCTCTCCTTTCGTCTGGCTTTTTCAGCCGAGTGCGGTGGCCAGATTGACCATCGCGGTTGTGAGACCGTTCTGGCGGCTCTTCTGCGAGAAGCCGCGCAGGGTGATGACGAGCTGGCGGTCCGCCCACTGCAGGCTGACCGGCAGCTTGAACGCCGACGCCACCTCCAGCACGAAGCCCACATAGGCCTTGGCGGCTGCGCCCTGCGGGAACTGGCGCACGCGCTGCAGCGATTCGCCGTCCGGCTGCCGCGTCCAGTCGGGGATGGCCTTGAGCGCGAGCTGCACCCGCTCCGCCTTGAGCCGTGCCCGCACCTCCTCGGCCGACATGTCCGCCGCCGACGGTGCGACCTGCACACGCTCGGCCTTGAGCCCCACTTCCACCGGCGTGTCCTGCGGGCTGCGCGGAGCCTTCCTGCGCTTCGCATTGCCCTCCTTCGACTGCACCTGTACGTCTTGCTGCTCACTCATGATACAAACCCCCTTTCGGGATTGTCCCCGCGCCTTCATGGCGCCGAGGAGTCGTCCGAGTCATTGTCGCTCTGACGATGTGTGGAGAATATCTCTGGTGTTATAGATGTCAATACCGATGAATTGGAAACTTCTCGCTCGTCTTTCCCGTAACTAGAAGCTCTTCGATCGCATCCAGGCGTTTTCGTCTCCCCTTCCCGCAGAGATGTCGCGCGGTCCCGAAACCTCGAAGCCGTGCGAAGATCTCAAAAGCACCCCTGTTGGCCGCGTCCGCGGGCCGCCGGGCCATGGCGACCTGGCAGTCGCTCCGTGGGCGATGGAGATCTCATGTCCGGGAAGAATCTTCGCCGTGTCCTCGTCCCAGGAGCCCTCGCCCTCCTCCTGCTCGCCGGCCCTGCCTGGGCCGGCACACGGAATTCCGGCCCCACCGGGAACCTCTGGCTCTGGCTCGCCAACCTCTGGCGGAGCGGGTTGTCGGCTATTTGGGCGAGCGGCTCTACACCTGCGCCGCCCCCGCAGACGTCCGGAGATCAGGGTCCCGGCATTGACCCGAACGGCGGCCAGGGACACTAACTCTGAGTCCTTCCACCCTATCCGAGGCTCCGACAGGCCGCGGAGGGTGGAAGGGTAGTTTCTATCTCCTTGGACACATGAAGACGTTCTGTGAGACAATTCTGTTCCTTGCAAGAGGAGAAACCGTGACGGAGCACTTCCCTCCCGAAGAAGTGGAGGAGATTCTGTCAGGCGGCCTGGCAAAGGAGCGTTGCCGGGCTGTTGTCGCTCATTTGCTCCGCGGCTGTGAGATCTGCAGGTCCGAGCTAGCCCGGATGCGAAGAAACGCGGTCCCCGGGCCCGAGCTCACACCCGAGCAGAGCTCTGCCTACGACGGTGTTCTTGAGCGGGCCGTGGACTTTGCCTCTCGGCTCTCAACGCTTCCGCTCTCCGAGCACCACCGATTCCAGAGAGCGCTTTCCCTCCTCTCGTCGGGCCGCGGAGTTGTCGCGCTCATCGACGCCGATCTGGCGCTGGCTGGCCTCGGTGTCTGCGAGGCGCTGCTAGCCCGGAGCTGGGCAGTTCGTCACGACAATCCCGAGGAGATGTGGCATCTCGCGAACGTGGCTGTGCACTTGACGATGCAGATGAGCCCGGGCGAGTGAGGTCCCGTCAATAGGTGTGTAAACGGCTTCAGGCGGCAGCTTGCTCCTCGGCCTGGTTGATAGGTCGTTTCACCCGTTCTCCATCCTCGTAGAGAGCTCCCTCGGCCACCTCGGGA